>Ga0214471_10001849_pt1 | contig 16723 bp, 14 predicted proteins | sample RVTome_5_FD_207665 | JGI IMG/M metagenome (GOLD analysis project Ga0214471, IMG submission 207665) | Soil microbial communities from uranium-contaminated site in the Upper Colorado River Basin, Wyoming, United States - RVT142D155 | ecosystem: Environmental > Terrestrial > Soil > Contaminated >... | reverse complement strand
TGACACGCATCTTCGCCATCGACGCACCCCCCTTCGCTTTTCGCGAGGTACCCTCAAGATACAGCAGCCCGGCAATCAACTGCACGTCTCACCCTTCGTCACCAGTTACCAGCACGTTACGAGTTACGCCTACGCCCTGCCTGTTACTTGTTACCTGTTAGCTGTTACTTGCCGCTTGCCGCTTGCCGCTTGCCGCTTGAAGCTTGAAGCTTGAAGCTTGAAGCCTGAAGCCACCCCCCGCCTCAAACCGGCGCCGTCTCCGCCGCCCGCGGCCCGTGGCGCTCCAGCAGCGCCGCCTCGAACGACTCCACCGTCGCCTCGATGTTCAGCGCCGGCGGCAGCACGTCCGCCACCGCCTCCTGCGTCTTCAGCCCCGCGCCCGTGATGCACGCCACGACCAGCTCGTCGCGCCCCACGTGCTCGGCCTCCACGAGGCGCTTCAGCCCCGCGATCGTCACGCCGCCCGCCGTCTCGGCGAACACGCCTTCGCTCTCGGCCAGCAGGCGGATGCCCGCCACGACCTCGTCATCGCTGACCGCGGCGCCGGCGCCGTTCGTCTCGCCCATGATCTTCAGCGTGTAGTAGCCGTCCGCCGGGTTGCCGATCGCCAGCGACTTCGCGATCGTGTTCGGCCGCACCGGGCGGAAGTTCAACGTGTCGTTCTCCCACGCCGTCACGATCGGCGAGCACCCCGACGCCTGGCAGCCCGACATTCGCGTCGCGTGCTCCTCGATCAACCCCAGCTTGGTCAGCTCCTCGAGCCCCTTGTGGATCTTGCCGTACAACGACCCCGAAGCCAGCGGCACGATGCAGTGGTCCGGCGCCCGCCAGCCCAGCTGCTCCGCGATCTCGTACGCCATCGTCTTGCTGCCCTCGGAGTAGTAGGGGCGCACGTTGATGTTGACGAAGGCCCACGGGTACTTGCCGCCCAGCTCAGCGCACAGACGGTTCACGTCGTCGTACGACCCCTCGACGGCCACCAGGTTCGCGCCGTAGATCTTCGACCCCAGCAGCTTCCCCGCCTCCAGGTCGCTCGGCACGAAGACGAAGGCCTCAAGCCCGGCGCGCGCCGCGTGGGCCGCCACCGCGTTGGCCAGGTTGCCCGTCGACGCGCACGCCAGCGTCTTGAACCCCATCTCCCGCGCCTTCGTCGAAGCCACGGCGACGACGCGGTCCTTGAACGACCACGTCGGGTTGGCGCAGTCGTTCTTCAGCCACAGGTTGTTCAGCCCCAGGTGCTTGCCGAGGTTCTCGGCCTTGATCAGCGGCGTGAAGCCGGCGTTGAGGTCGACGGGCTCGCCCTCGCACGGCAGCAGGTCCTTGTAGCGCCAGATCGAGTACGGCCCCGCCGCGATGCTCTCGTGCGAGATCGACTTCGACATCGCCTCGTAGTCGTACACCACCTCGAGCGGCCCGAAGCAAAACTCGCAGACGTGGCTGGCGGCAAGTTCGTATTCGCGGCCGCACTCGCGACAACGGAGGGCTTGAGCGAAAGACATAGACGACACCTCGGTAGAAGTAAACGCCCCGGAGGGCGGGAAGTTGCGCGGGGAGAGTGTGCGCTGTCCCTCCGGCGTTAGCGCCGAAAGGACCGAGGCATCGCCATCAAAGCCCGGCGACCGTCATTGCGAGGAGCGAGGCCAGGAGCGACGCGGCAATCCCACGCCGCCGCTGGACGCCTCGACAAAGGAGCCGCGCCCATCATCGTCAGCGGCCCTTTGTGGCTGAGGAACACATTATGTCCGCTCATAGTCTGCGTATGGTATCGCGCCCCCGGATACGCGGTCAACGCAAATCCCTTATGCGAGGCCCCGAAACGCAGCACGGCCCGTTGTGGTTAAGGGACTAAGCCTCACCGGCCAAACCGCTCTCCGACCAAAGTCCGAGACCACGTTCCAACCGATTACCTTTCCGCCGTTTCAACCCCACGCCTGACAATCCAGGTAATGACAAGGACCTACTGCTGAAAGGCATCGCAATGAACAGACAACTTGGCCCGAAGGCGGCTTGCCCGTTACTGCACCACTCCTGACATATAGCTGTCAGTAGAGATTCGTTCTGCCGCCTCCTCCTGACACGACCCTGTCAGGAGGGGTCATCTATCTTCGAAGCAGTCGCTCACCCGGAGTTGCAGCTCGCACCCGGCCGGAGGGCGACAGCTAGTCATACGGATGGAGTCCCTCTCATGAGTCTCGCAAAGCTCGAATACAAATGGCTCGTCGGCATCGTCTACGTCCTCGCTCTGTTCATGGACCTCCTGGACATGACGATCATCACCGTCGCCGTCCCAACCCTCGCTACTGAGTTCTCCGCCTCGACAACCACGATCGAATGGGTCGTCACCGGTTACCTGCTTAGCCTTGCCGTCTTCATCCCGATCAGCGGCTGGCTCGGCGACCGCTTCGGCACCAAGCGCACCTTCATGACCGCGCTCTCGATCTTCCTCGCCGGGTCCGTCCTCTGCGGCCTCGCCTGGGACATCGACTCCCTGATCGCTTTCCGAGTCGTCCAGGGCATCGGCGGCGGCATGCTCACACCAGTCGGCATGGCCATGCTGTTCCGCGCCTTCCCGCCCGCGGAGCGCGCCGCCGCCTCCGCCGTCCTCGCAATCCCGATCACCGTCGCCCCCGCCCTCGGGCCGCTGCTCGGCGGCTACCTGGTCGACTACCAGGACTGGCGCTGGATCTTCTTCATCAACATCCCCGTCGGCGTCGTCTCGCTGCTCGCCGCCGGCCTGCTCCTCCGAGAGGAGGTCCAGGGCGCTCCCGGCAAGCTAGATGTCCCCGGCTTCGCGCTCTCCGCCGCGGGCCTCGTCGCCGTCGTCTACGGCCTCGCCGAGGCCGGCCAGCACGGCTTCGACGACGGCCGAGTCGTCCTCTTTGGCCTCGCCGGCCTCGCGCTGCTCGCCGCCTTCACCCTCGTCGAGCTCCGAACCGCCGAGCCGATGATCGACGTCCGCCTGCTCTCCGATAAGCTCTTCGGCGCTTCGAACTTCGTCATGTTCGTCGGCAACGCCAGCATCATGGGCTCCTTCTTCATCCTGCCCATCTTCCTTCAGACGCAGAAGGGCCTTGGCCCGTTCGATGTCGGTCTCGTCACGTTCCCCCTCGCCGTCGGCGTCGCCCTCATGGCGCAGCCCGCCGCGAAACTCTACCCGAAGATCGGCCCGCGGCGCATGCTGATGATCGCCTTCGCCGGCAACATGGTCCTCACCGCCGGCCTTGCCCTCGTCGATTACAACACCAGCGACTGGCTAATCGGCGGCAGCATGCTGATCCGCGGCATGTTCTTTGGCTTCCTGTTCATCCCGCTGCAGGCCGCCACCTTCGCCACCATCAGCCCAGAGGCCACGGGCCGGGCCAGCTCGTTGTTCAGCGTCACGCGGCAGGTCGCCGCCAGCCTCGGCGTCGCCATCCTCGCCACCGCGCTGACCAACCGCCTCGGCGTCCACGAGGCCGTTCTCGCCGACCCCGCCACCCGTGACGCGGCGCTTTCGGCCTTCCAGGACACCTTCCTCTTCGCCGGCGCGCTCTCCGTCCTCGGCATGCTCGCCTGCCTCCTCATCGACGATGACCGGGCAGCCCAGGCCGCCGGCGTCGAAGTCATCGGCAAACCCGTCCTCATCACCCAGGAAACCGCCGCCGGCTAACCCCGGAGCGTGCACAAAGAGGCCCCGGTCCTCACAGACCGGGGCCTCTTTGTGCAGATAGCACATTTATTCTCATAGTTGTGTATAATCCTGCCATCTACGCAGAGGGGTATTTCGATGACGATGCGCTACGACGAGGTCGGGTATTGGTCAGAAATCAAGCTCGATATCGTCCGTCAGTATGCTGGGAGCTACTCAACAATCCTGTCGGCACAACGCAATCCGGCCCTAACTCACATCTATGTCGATGCATTTGCCGGCCCCGGGGTCCACATCTCCAGACAAACAGGGCAATTCATCCAGGGCAGTCCTCTTAATGCTCTAAATGTTGACCCGCCATTCAAGGAATATCACTTCATTGACATCGAGGGAGCCAAAATCGAAAGCCTTCGAGAACTCGTTGGAGACCGTGCGGACGTATTCACCTATCAAGGTGACTGCAACGAGATCATGACCTCGCAGGTATTTCCGAGAGCCCAGTTCTCCAATTACCGACGAGCGCTTTGCCTCCTCGATCCGTATGGCTTGCATCTCGACTGGAATCTGATACAGACGGCTGGGAGCATGCACAGCATCGACTTGTTCCTGAACTTTCCAGTGATGGACATGAACATGAACATCCTGTGGACAAATCCGGCCCACGCATCGCCCGCACAAGTGGAGAGGATGAATCGTTACTGGGGGGATGACAGCTGGAAGGCCGAACTCTATGACCCTCGACAGACGCTCTTCGATCTCGAGTTGAAACCGCAGAATGCCAACGACAAGCTGTCAAGGGCCTTCAGAGAAAGACTCCGTCAGGTCGCGGGCTTCAGTTATGTGCCGTTGCCCCTTCCGATGAGGAATTCCACAGGCGCTATCGTGTATTACTTGTACTTTGCTTCGCAGAAACCAGTCGCGGAGAACATTGTCCGATCTATTTTCCAGAAGTACCGGGGGATGTCATGAAAACGCGATCCTCGGCTCCTTGGCGGGAAGTTGATCCCAAGTTCGATCGTCCAATAGTCGTCCCGTCTTGGACTTACCACGTCGCACGCCTTCTTCGTCATGCGCCCCCCATTGCTTGAAGAAAAAGGGCACACCTTTTTCCTGGCACTGTGACCTTATCTCTCGGGCCCAATCAGCCTTCATAGGTCGGGCATGGTGACCGCTTTCTCCACCCACGATGACCCAGTGGATGTCCGACAGGTTTAGTTCTGCCAGCGGCCCTAACAATGGTTCGCACGACAAGAAACGTATTGCCGCAGGCACCTTCCGCAGCTCATCAATACGAGAAGTCCACCGCTGGTTCTCAACTGAGACTCCAACCCACAGGTTCTCAGGGAATTTCAGCGTGGGCGCGAGGCTCACAAGGCGCTCAGGCCGCTTCGTGAGCAACTGGAACCGATGCCAGTGGGCAGCCTCCATCGTGTCAAAGACCTGCCGCACGAAATGATCGGGGACGTCTTCATGGAAGAGGTCGCTCATACTGTTGACGAAGATCAACTGCGGTTTCTTCCATTGCAACGGCTGTTCTAGTCGCTCCGGCCTCAGCGTGAGGTCGAAACCCATCTCGTACGGATGACCCGGAACACCGCGGAACCGCTCAGCGAACGTCTTCGCGTAGCAATTCGCGCAACCTGGAGATACCTGTGTGCAGCCCGTAACCGGGTTCCAAGTTGCCTCTGTCCATTCGATATGACTGTTCAAACTCATGTAGCAATCCTAGAACACTTGTACGCACCAAGCAACCTCTCGCGATTATAGCGCACACGAAGAGGCCCGCCCCTTCCGGGGACGGGCCTCTGACGAAGCCTTCGTAACCTGACGGCTCGCTAGTCGACGGCCCTCGGAGCCCTGGTACCGCGACGGTTCGCCGCGTAGGCGATAGCCCCCGCCGGCACGCCGATCACCGGCACCCACCACGCGAACACCACCACCGTCAGCACGCCCTCAGCGATGTTGCCCAGGAACGCCAGGCTGTCGTCCCACGCCTCCGAAATCGTCTCGCCCAGGTTCACGTCGCTGCCGCCCAGCTTCGAAGGCGCGCCATCGACGGGGCGCAGGTGCACCGACACGGTCGCCAGGTCGGTCAGGTCGCCGATCAACTGAAGGCGGCCCTTCACGTACTCAATCTCGCCCTGAATGTTGTTCAGGCGGTCCTGCACCGTCAGGATGTCGGTGATCGTGTTGGCACGCTCCAGCAGTCTGAGAAGCTGAGTCTCGGTGGCTTCCAAATTGCGCAGCCGCGACTGCAGGTCCGTGTACTCCTCCGTCACGTCGGAAGCGTTCGACTCCTCGTAGTCCACCGTCTCGGCCAGGCCGCGAAGCTGGCTCAGCACGCCCGGGTAGACCTCCGCCGGCACGCGGATCGTCACCGACGCCACTTGGCGCAGCTTCTGGTCCTCGTCGCCGTCGCGATACGAGAAGCTGGAGCTGGCAACGAAGCCGCCCGCCGCCGTCGCGATTCGACCGACTTCCTCGAAGCCCACGCCCACCTCTTCGACCTGCAACTGCAACGACGCCGTCTGAATGATTTTGCGGTCGATGCTCTGCAGCGCCCCGGCAGGATTGCCGCCCGGCGAAGCGGCGACACCGCCACCCGCGGCGCTATCGGCCACCGCCCGCGGCGCCTCTTCCGCCGAGCTCCCGACGCCCTTCTCACTCAGCGGCTCCCGGCCAAACGAATCGTCGCCATCGGCCGGCGCGCCCTGCGAGACCCCGAAGCCCCCGGTGCTACCGGACGAGCTCGCAAAGTCCTCGTCATTCGCCGACCCGCCGCAAGCAATCGCCACCGCGGCGATCACCCCCAACGCTCCCAACCCCAAAATACGTACCGTTTTACTCTTCATAGTCTCACCTCAGTATCGTCCGTCCAGTGGGACGTGTTCAGTGCTAAGACGACGCTGCCCCACGATTAGTTCCCATAAGAATCAGAAGCAGAGCCAACTCGGCTGAAATCCCCTCTCCCCGGGGGAGAGGGTTAGGGTGAGGCGCTAATCAAGCCTCCTCACCCTAAGCAGCGCCTCATCCTCCACCCGCCCTCCGCCCTTGCGAGCCATCGCGGCAGCGAGGCGCGGCAATCCGGGGTGGGGCCACGCAGCGCACCACACGACCAGCATGACTTCAATCGAGGGGCGCACGCCTGCCCTTCGCGAAGTGGAAGGGGCAAGCGAGGGAGAGATTCAAACGCCCCGTCTAACTCATACGCAAGCTGGGGTAGCGGGGGCGCAGCCCATGCGCGGGGAGTCCGAGGGTCGCAGAGTCGCCCAGAGACGTCTCCCCTCAGGAATAAGTGTGTATAAAAGGCGAAGCGCACAAGCCCAAGCGACAGCGACGGCGCAGGCCCGCCCTTCGCGAAGTGGAAGGGACGCGCAGTCTTCGACGCCCCAACGCAGTCCACCAACATCACATCGTCCCCAGTCCCTCTCCTCGCAAGGAGACGGATGCGCGCCTGCCCTTCGCGGAGTGGAAGGGCCTGCCCTTCGCGGAGTGGAAGGGGCAGCGAGGGAGAGGCTCAACCCCCGCACCTCGCCAAACGCCAGCAGGGTCAGTAGGGGCGCAGCCCCTGCGCGGGGAGCCCGAGGGGTGTCCCCTCGGAATGTAGTCTTCATTAGAAGGCGAAGCGAACAAGCCCAACCGATAGGGCGGGCGCAGGACGCGCAGCCTTCGGCGCCCCGAGGTCAGATACGGACCCAGGCGTTACCTACGCGCCCCCCAACCGCCTCCGCCACCCGCCGCCCCATCTCCTGCGTCGTCACGACCGCCTCTCCCGCCGACGCAATGTCCGGCGTCCGCGCCCCCTCCGCCAGCACCTTGTCGACGGCCTGCTCAACCGCCGCCGCCGCCTCCGGCAGGTCGAACGACAGCCTCAGCATCATCGCCGCGCTCAGGATCGTCGCCAGCGGGTTCGCTTTCCCCTGCCCCATGATGTCGGGCGCCGAGCCATGGATCGGCTCGTACAGCCCGAACCCCTTCTCGTTCAGCGACGCCGAAGGCCCCATCCCCAGCGACCGCAGCAGCCCCGCCGCCTCGTCCGACAGGATGTCGCCGAAGATATTCGACGTCACGATCACGTCGAACTGTGTCGGCCGCACGATCAGCTCCATCGAAGCCGCGTCGACGTGCATGTAGTTCAGCGTCACGTCCGGGTACTCTTTCGCGATCGGCCCCACCACCTCCCGCCAGAACAGCCCCGTCGACATCACGTTCGACTTCGCGATCAGCGTCAGGTGTTTGCGCCGCGCCTGCGCCAACCGAAACCCGTCCCGCGCGATGCGCTCGATCTCGTATTCGTTGTACTGCTCCGTATCCCAGACCTCGCGCATCGTTCGCTCATGCGGCCCCTCGATGACGCGTTCGCCCCGCGGCCCAAAGTAAATACCCGACGCCAGCTCGCGCAGGATCAGCATGTCCGTCCCCCTGACGAACTCGTCCTTCAGCGGCGAAAGGAACAGCAGCGAGTCCGGCACAACCACCGGTCGCAGGTTCAAGTACAGGTCGAAGTGCTTGCGCAACGGCAGGATGGCGTTCTGCTCCACGCCCTGCCATTTGGGGTGGTTGATCTCGTCGCGCGGACCGCCAAACGGTCCCTTCAGGATCGCGTCCGCCGCCTCGCAGGTCGCCAGCGTCGACTGCGGCAGGTGCTCCCCGTGCGCGTCGTACGCGGCGCCACCGGCCAGCGCCTCATGAAACCTGAACTCATGCCCGAAGCGCTTTCCGACGGCCTCGAGCACCCGGCGCGCCTCCTCCGTAATCTCCGGCCCGATGTAGTCCCCCGGCAGTACCGCAATGTTGAAGCTGCTCATGCTTATCCCCTGCCCCGGCCTCCCGGCCGCGAATGCTTGAAACTCGAATCGCCCAAATATAGCCCAGCCGCCGCTAACGGGCCTCCGCGATCGCCTTCAGGCGCTGCAGCATCTCCCGCAAAGCTCTTCGTATGCGGCGTCGCGCGAAGAACTCGCCCATCAGCCCGCCGTACATGAACTGCATCTCTACCTGCACAACGGACATCGGCCGCCACGCTTCCCGTACCGTAGCAGCGGGCGTTTCCGCCTGCGGATAAGGTTCGAAACGCCCTTCAGCGGGGGCTTGGGGGTCTCCCCCATCTTCAAAGTCGTCTTCTCCGCGCGACTGCACCGTCCACTGCGTCAGGTAGTTCTCCCCGCCCGGCGGCCCCTCGTCGATGAAGTCGTCACCCTCCCTGTGCAGCTGAAGCACATGCGTCGTCGCGATTGGCCCGATCCGCGCCTTGATCTCGATCTGCGCGCCGGCGCCGGACGTCACTTCGCTCAGCGGACGCAGATAACGCCACCCCTCGGGCAGGAAACGATGCCTTTGTGAATAGTCCCGGATCAGACCAAGCAGCGTCTCAGGCGTGCTCGCGACCACCACCCACTCGACGACCTCGGCCAACGCTACTTCGTCGCGACCGCGCAGAGCGGAGTCATGCGTAGCCGGATAACGCCGTCGCTCGTGTAAGGCTGGGCAACCTCCGCGAGCGCGTCTTTTAGACGCTGCGTCTCCGCCGCGGACATTGCCTCGATCTCGGCCCGTTGCGCGCCCGGCCTCGCCATGGCCCTGCCCCACAGCGCGTCGAACGACTCGTACACGGCCTCCTGGGGCAGCGGCTCGACCCGGACGCTGCGATAGCCCGCGTCTTCCAACAACCGCTGCAGCTTACCTGGCGGCGCCAACTGATACACGCCGGGCGCATCGAAATCGACCGGCGCCGGAGGCAGACTAATACGCCGCATCGCTTCGCCCAGCACGGTCTGTCCTGGGCTCTCCCCCGGTTCATCCCAGACCGATAGCACGAAGCGTCCACCAGGCTTCAATACCCGACGCACCTCCGCCACCGCCTTTTCGGGCTGAGGGCAGAACATCAACCCAAAGCGGCAGGTCGCGGCATCGAAGCTCTCGTCCGAATAGTCGATCTCCTCGAGGTCCATGATCTGCACCTCGGCGTTGTCGAGGCCGGCCGCCGCGACGCGTCGCCGCGTTGCTTCCACCATCTTGGCCGCAAAGTCGGTGGCAACCACGCTGCCGCCCGGGCTCACCAGCCTCGCGACATCGATCGCGGGGTGACCCGAGCCGCACGCCATGTCGAGGACCCGCATGCCCGGCTGCAGCCCTGCCTCTCGGCACAACCACTCCGAGACGGCAGCCATCTCCTTCTCGAGGCGCTCATGCTGTGCGTCCCAACTCGCAGCGTTGGCGCCCCATTGACGCCGCTGCTGTTCCTTCTGTTCGTCTTTCGTGGGCATACCGGGGACTCCCCTCGCCCGTTGCTGACGCGGGACTACGCCGTCGTTGTAGGCAAGAACCCCGGACGTGACGCCTCGAACTTCGAGATGTCGGCATCGCTCTGCAGCGTCAGGCTGATGTCGTCGAGCCCGTTCAGCAGGCAGTGCTTCAGGAACGGGTCGATATCGAAGTGCATCGACCACTCCTCGCCCTCCAACTGAACGCTCTGCGTCTCCAGGTCGACCGTCACGATACTCTCCGGCTTCTGCTCAGCCGCCTGCATCAGGATATCGACCTCGTCCGGGCGCAGCGTGATCAGCAGCAGGCCGATCTTCGCGCAGTTGTTGCGAAAAATGTCGGCGAAGGACGGCGCGATGACCGCCTTGAACCCGTAGTCCTCCAGCGCCCAAGGCGCGTGCTCCCGAGAGGAACCGCAGCCGAAGTTCGGCCCGGCGATCAGCACGTGGGCGTTGGCGTACGCGGGGTCGTTGAGCACAAAGGACTCGTCCTTGCGCCAGCTGTCGAAGAGGAACCTGCCGAAGCCGGTGCGCTCGACCAGCTTGAGGTACTTCGCCGGGATAATCTGGTCCGTGTCCACGTCGGCGCGGTTCAGCGGCATCGCCTGCGCCCTGATCGTTTTTATCGGTTCCATCTACTGCCTCGCTCCGGACAATCTATCTGACGCGGTGCCGCGCCCCCTCTCCTTGCGAGGAGAGGGGGAAGCTGTCGCAGACAGCCGGGGGAGAGGTTCCCCGCCCGCGTCATCAGTTTCTCTTCCACCCTCTGATATCGACGAAGTGGCCCTGGATCGCCGCGGCAGCGGCCATCTCCGGGCTGACCAGGTGCGTGCGGCCGCCGGGACCCTGCCGTCCCTCGAAGTTGCGGTTCGAGGTCGATGCGCAGCGCTCGCCCGGCAGCAGGATGTCAGGGTTCATGCCCAGGCACATCGAGCACCCGGCCTCGCGCCACTCGAAGCCAGCCTCCGTGAAGATCTTGTCGAGCCCCTCTTGCTCCGCCTGCGCCTTCACGAGCCCGGAACCCGGCACGACCATCGCGCGCACGCTGTTCGCCACCTTGTAGCCGCGCGCAACGGCCGCGGCGGCGCGCAGGTCCTCGATGCGTGAGTTGGTGCAGGAACCGATGAACACGCGGTCGAGGTTGATATCCTCGATCGCGATACCCGGCTTGAGGTCCATGTACGTCAGCGAGCGCCAGCCCAGCTCCTTGGCCCCGGCGTCGGCGAAGTCGTCCGGGTTCGGCACGCGGCCGGTGACCGGCACGCTCTGAGCCGGCGTTGTGCCCCACGTCACGCTGGGCTCGATGTCCTCCGCTTTCAAGACCACCGTCTTGTCGAAGCTCGCGCCCTCGTCCGTCGGCAATGTCTGCCACAGCTGTAGCGCCTTCTCCCAGTCGGCGCCCTTCGGCGCGTACGGGCGGCCCTCTAAATACGCAAACGTCTTGTCGTCGGGCGCGACCAGCCCCGCGCGTGCCCCGCCCTCGATCGACATGTTGCAGACCGTCATGCGGCCTTCCATCGACAGGTTGCGGATCGCGTCGCCGCGGTACTCGATCACATGGCCGATTCCACCGCTTACTCCAATGGTCCGGATGATCGTGAGGATGATGTCCTTGGCCACCACGCCCGCCGGCAATTGCCCGTTGACTTCGACGGCCATCGTCTTGGGCTTCGCCTGCGGCAGGGTCTGCGTCGCCAGCACGTGCTCCACCTCGGAGGTGCCGATGCCGATTGCCAGCGCGCCGAGTGCGCCGTGCGTCGCCGTGTGGCTGTCGCCGCAAACGATCGTCAGGCCCGGCTGCGTCAGGCCTTGCTCCGGCCCGATGACGTGGACGATGCCCTGCCGCTGGTCGTTGACGCCGAAGTAGGTCAGGTTGAAGTCGCGCACGTTGGCGTCAAGCACATCGACCTGCTGAATCGATAGCGGGTCCGGCCACGGCTTGTCGCGGTCCGCCGTCGGCACATTGTGGTCGACCGTGGCGACCGTCAGCTCGGGACGGCGGACCTTGCGTCCCGCCATCCGCAGAGATTCGAAAGCTTGAGGCGAGGTCACCTCGTGCACCAGGTGCAGGTCGATGTAGAGGAGGTCCGGTTGACCCGCTTCGCGCTTGACGACGTGGCTCTCCCAGATCTTCTCCGATAGCGTCATTGGCTCAGCCATCAACAGCTCCTGTTAGCGTGCTCGGTGCCGGTTCGCGGGGGAACCATAGCTTACGGGTTAAGCACCCCAACCGCATCCTCTCTCCGGGGTAAGACGTCCTCTTGGCCCTAACCTGCCACCTCGGCCGCCGCGCGCTGGCGCAAGAATGCCGAAACGACAGCCCGCAGCGATGCCGTCATGATGTTCGGGTCCGTGCCGACACCCCAGCGTACCTGGCCGTCGCCGCTGCGTGTCTCCACGTAGGCGACAGCCGTCGCGTCCTTCCCGGCTCCGAGTGCGTGCTCTGCGTAGTCGACCACGTCGTAGTCCGTGCCGAGCGAGCTGTTGAGCGCCGTAACGAAGGCTTCGATGGGGCCGTTTCCCGTCCCCATGACCTCCACATCCTCGCCGTCCACGATGAGATGAGCCGTCACAGCGCTCAGCTTGGAGTCGCTTGACCGCACCTCATGGCTCAGCAAGGCGATCTCAGGGTTGTCCGGCATGTACTCCCCCCGGAACTCCTCCCACATCACGGCCGGGCTGATCTCTGTGCCGCTGTCCTCGGTGATGTGCTGGATCGTCTTGGAAAATTCGATCTGGAGGCGGCGAGGAAGGTCGAAGCCGTGTTCCGCCTTCATCACGTAAGCCACGCCGCCCTTGCCGCTCTGGCTGTTGACCCTGACGACGGCCTCGTAGGTGCGGCCCACATGCTTCGGGTCGATCGGCAGATAGGGCACGCCCCAGAACTCGTAGTCGTCAGGCTTGCGGGCATCGTCGGCCGCCCTGCGGTACAGCGCCTCGAACCCCTTCTTGATCGCGTCCTGGTGGCTGCCACTGAAAGAGGTGTACACGAGATCCCCGACGTAGGCGTGGCGAGGGTGCACCGGGATGCGGTTGCAGTACTCGGCCACCCGGCGCAGCGCGTCGATGTCGCTGATGTCCAGCTCGGGGTCCACGCCCGAGGCGAAGAGGTTCATCGCCAGGTTCACGATATCCACGTTGCCCGTCCGCTCCCCGTTGCCAAACAGCGTGCCCTCGACGCGGTCGGCGCCGGCCATGACGCCAAACTCCGCCGCCGCGACGCCCGTGCCCCGGTCGTTGTGCGGGTGCAGGCTGATGACGACGCTGTCGCGGTCCTTCACGGATCGGCCGAACCACTCGATGTAGTCGCCGTAGACGTTGGGCGTGAAGCACTCGACCGTCGCCGGTAGGTTCAGGATCAGCGGCTTGTCCGGCGTCGGTTTGATAACGTCCATAACCGCCTCACAGACGCTCAGGGCGTACTCCGGCTCCGTCAGCGTGAAGCTCTCCGGTGAGTACTCGTAGCGGATCATGCTCCCCACCAGCGACGGCTCCAGCCTGAGCGCAGTCTCAGCCGCGCTCACGGCGATCTCGGTGATGCCCTCTTTGTTTTGCCTGAACACCACCTCGCGCTGCAGCGGGTTCGTGCTGTTGTAGAAGTGCACGATCGCATTCGGCACGCCGATGATGCTTTCGTAGGTGCGCTCGATCAGCTCGTCGCGGCACTGCGTCAGCACCTGTACCGTCACGTCATCAGGGATCAGGTCCTCTTCGATCAGCGAACGGATGAAATCGAAGTCTGGCTGGCTCGCCGCCGGAAAGCCGATCTCGATCTCCTTGAAGCCCATCAGTACCAGCGTCTCGAACATACGCCGTTTGCGCTCCGGGTCCATCGGGTCGATCAGCGCCTGGTTGCCATCGCGCAGGTCGACGCTGCACCACAGGGGCGCTTTCTCGATACGTTTGTTTGGCCAGGTGCGGTCATCCAGCACCAGCGGATACCAGGGCTGGTATTTCTCGAATGGCATCTTTTTCGGTGTTACAGATGCGGGTGGCATCGGACTCTCCCTTATGCAATGTTCTGGCCACTGGGTTCTCTGCCCCTGCAGCCAGACTCAGACTCGATGGTGTGATGCCCGCGTCCAACGCGGCCATCCGGTCAGGCCCTCCGTCTCGCTCAGGCGAGTGAGGGCCGTAGGAGCCTGAGATACATCGGCGTGTTGAGAAACTCGCGCATCGTCTTCATTCCCGGTTCTCCGGCAGCATCTCCGGCACGCCAAGCGTCAGCCACGACCGTCGCTGCTCGATCTCGCGGGTGTGGAAGCGCAGGTGGATGATCATCCGCCGCATGACCTTGCGCGCCGACCAGTGCATCTCGCCACGCCGGCCCATGCTCGTGAAGACGCGGCTCAACGCACCGTCGTCCAGTGCCCGCAGCCGCGCCGACGATGACGCGTGCAGATCGCCCAGCGCCACGCTGACCGGTTCGCCCCGCTCCTCGGCAAGGCTGGCGACGAAGTAATTCGCCTCCGCCGTCGTCAGGTGCTCCAGCATCATCCGGATCGAACGCACGTCCGGGAAGATCTGGTCGATTTTCACCGACGAGGCCGGTGGTACCCAGTCGAGCACCACGTCCGGCAAACCCTTTAGCACCACCATCAGGTCGCTGTGCGCGAAGCCGGCGTGCCGGATTGCCGTCTCCAGCTCGTCGCGGCTCAGCGCCTCGCGGTCGAAGTCAAAGACGTACTCGCCACGCGCCTCCGTCTCCTCGACGACCTCGTAATCCATCGGCGCCGCGGGATCGACGGCCTCGCCGTGTCCCGCCAGCCACGCCAGGTGGTCTCCCACCACGACGGGCAGCAGCTCCAGCACCGCCGGCAGGCTGCCCGCGACAGCGCGACACCCGGGCAGGTCTGCTACCCAGGCGTCGGCGCTGCCGTCCGGCCGCTTCGCAATGGCTACGCGGGACTTCACAGCGGCGCATCCCCGGCGCTTACGCCGCCCGTAGCGGCAACCTTTAGGTCGCCATCCAACGCCCCGTCCAACAGATCCCCGCCCGTAAATGGATACTGCGTCCAGTCGCTGACCAGACCACCGCGTACCGGATTCGCCGCCACGTACCGTACTACGTCGTTGAGGTCTTCCTCTCGCCGCAAAGCGTGATCGTGGTAGCTCTTCTGCCAGAGTGCCTCGCCCGTTCGTCGCTTGAAATCAAACGCAGATTCCTGCTTGAACCGCTTCATCAACCTCGGCAGCTCCGTTCGATCCGCGCCTTGCAACAGGAGGTGTAGGTGGTTTGGCATAAAGACGTATGCCAGTAACTGCGCGCCTTCAGACCGGCACGCGGCTCGCAAGCGCTCCACCAACGAAGCAACCAGCTCCTTGTTTGAGAAGCGCACCACGCGTCCACTAGTAACCAGCGTCAATAGGTAGGCATTCGGGCCGCCGTAATTCTCGGCCGGGAGCCTGTTGGCCTTTCTTCGCCAGCCGGGAGTGGCACGTTGCGTCTCTGGCGACCTCAAGGTCGCCGCTACGCTTTCCGCCGTGGCGTTGCGGCTGCTCACAGCAGGCTCCCTACTTGCGCTTTGCCCTCCCCGGCGGACCGGTAACGCCGGTGGCTGCCGTCGTCCGCATGATGCCCGGCGCCGCCGCGCGTCATGGCGATACGCCCGGTGCGCATCAGCTCCGTGACGCCGAAAGGCAGCAGCAGCTCGTAAATCGCCTCGATCTTCTCCTCATCGCCTGTCACCTCGACGATTAGAGAATCCGCCGCAACGTCAATCACACGGGCCCGGAACATGTCGACGATCTCGATGATCGCGGCACGCGTCTTCTGGTCCGCGGAGACGCGGATCAGCGCCAGCTCACGCGCGACGATGTCGTCGCCCGTGATGTCGGAAATCTCGACAACCTCGATCACCTTGAACAGCTGCTTCGTCACCTGGTCGACGTCGTGCTTGGCGCCGTCGACTGTGAAGGTCATGCGCGAAAGGCCGGGAATCTCGGAGTGGCCGACCGCGAGCGACTCGATGTTGAAGCCCCGTTGGCGCCACTTCGAGGCGATGCGGTTGAGGACGCCGGGCTTGTCCTCGACCAGCGCGACGATTGTGTGATGACTCGAACGCGCGGGCATTAGCGGGCACCTCCGGCCGTGGGCGTTCGCACCGGCGCGTCCGTGTTCTTGTACGGCGAATCGACGGTGTCCTGGAGGGCGGCGCCAGGAGGCACCATCGGGAAGGTGTCCTCCGCCTCTTCGACCTCGAAGTCGATAAGGACCGGCCCCGGATGGTTCAGTGCCTGGTCGATGGCATGCTGGACTTGGGACTTGTCGGTGACACGCAGGGCTCGCAGTCCGTAGGCCTCCGCCAGCTTGACGAAGTCCGGCTGGTACATGCGCACGGCGGACAGGTTGCCTTTGTAGAACATGTCCTGCCACTGACGCACCATGCCCAGGTATCCGTTGTTGATGATCGCGTACTTGATCGGCAGCTCGTACTCGACCACCGTGGCCAGCTCCTGCGAGGTCATCTGGAAGCCGCCGTCGCCGCAGATCGACCAGACGGTCTCCTTCGGCGCGGCAATCTGGGCGCCAATTGCCGCCGGCACCTCGTATCCCATGGTGCCGAGGCCGCCGGACGTGATGAAGCCGTTGGGCTTGTCCACCCAGAAGTACTGCGCCGCCCACATCTGGTGCTGGCCGACGCCGGTGACGTAGTAGGCGTCGGCGCCCGAGGCGTCGTAGATCGACTTGATCACGTACTGGGGCAGGAGCTTGTCCGTCTCAGGGATGATGATCGACGGGTGCTTGTCGCGCATGTCGCGAAGCCAGGCCAGCCACTCCTCGTGGCGATGCGTGCCGACCTCGCGGTTCAGCTCCTGGAGCACCTGCTTC
>Ga0214471_10001848_pt1 | contig 16726 bp, 12 predicted proteins | sample RVTome_5_FD_207665 | JGI IMG/M metagenome (GOLD analysis project Ga0214471, IMG submission 207665) | Soil microbial communities from uranium-contaminated site in the Upper Colorado River Basin, Wyoming, United States - RVT142D155 | ecosystem: Environmental > Terrestrial > Soil > Contaminated >... | reverse complement strand
GCCCCACCCTACCCACGCCGGCTGCGCGCCGCTTGCGCGGACGCGGACCATGAATTGATATCGATCGAGTACCTACAACACCATAATAAGGAGTCGACCATGCGTAACCCCTCCCATGAGCCCGATCGTCGTGTCCTGTATGCCCTGCACCTCGCCGAGTGGGCCGGCCTGCTGATCATCAGCCTCGCGACCCTGGTCGCGATCGGCCAGGAGGTCATGCTGATGGTGGACAACCGCCACGTGCGCCTGGAGGACATCCTGCTGCTGTTCATCTACCTGGAAGTCCTCACCATGGTCGGGCTGTACGTCTCCAGCGGCAAATTGCCGCTGCGTTATCCGATCTACATCGCGATCGTGGCGCTGGCGCGGTATATCATCATCGGCATGGACAAGACCGAGCCGCACGTGATGATTTATCTCGCCGCGGCGATCCTGATCCTGGCGCTGGCGGTGCTGGCGGTGCGCTTCGGGCATGTGCGCTTCCCCTATGACGAGCCCTGAACGCCGCCGGCCGGCGCAAGCGGCGCGGGACGAGCCGAAGGCGAAAGCCGGACGCGACACCGCCGCGGCCGCGGCGCGGCCGCGTGGATTTCCCTTCCACGCGCGCCCGGTCGAGGAGGTATTCGCCGAGATCGGCGCGAGCCCGGAGGGCCTCGGCGAGGCCGAAGTCCGCGCGCGCCTCGAGAAGCACGGCCCCAACCGCCTGACCGAGCAGGTCGCACGCGGTCCGCTGGTGCGCTTCCTGCTGCAGTTCCACAATGTGCTGATCTACGTGCTGCTGGCGGCCGCCGTGATCACGGGCCTGCTGCGCCACTGGGTGGACATGGGCGTGATCCTCGGCGTGGTGGTGATCAACGCGATCGTCGGCTTCATCCAGGAGGGCAAGGCCGAGCGCGCGCTGGCCGCGATCCGCAAGATGTTGTCGCTCAAGGCCACGGTGCTGCGCGACGGCGCGGTGCGCACGGTCGACGCCGAGGGCCTGGTGCCGGGCGACGTGGTGTTCGTGCAGTCGGGCGATCGCGTGCCGGCCGATTTGCGGCTGTTCAAGGTCAAGAACCTGCGCGTCGACGAGGCCTCGCTCACCGGCGAATCGACGCCGGTCGAGAAGGGCACTGCGCCGGTAGCGGAGAGCGCCGTGATCGGCGATCGCATCGGTATGGTCTATTCCGGTACGCTGGTCACCTACGGCCAGGGCCGCGGCGTGGTGATCGCGACCGGCGACGCCACCGAGCTCGGCCAGATCTCCGGCCTGATCGCCGGCGTCCAGCGCATCGAGACGCCGCTGCTGCGCGCCATGCACCGCTTCGGCCTGTGGCTGAGCGCCGCGATCCTGCTGATCGCCGCGATCACCTTTGCCATCGGCACCCTGGGGCACGGCAACGCGCCGGCCGAGATGTTCATGGCGGCGGTGGGTCTCGCGGTGGCCGCGATCCCCGAAGGCCTGCCGGCGATCATGACCATCACGCTCGCCATCGGCGTGCAGCGCATGGCGCGGCGCAACGCCATCGTGCGCGTGCTGCCGGTGGTCGAGGCGCTCGGCAGCGTGACCTGCATCTGCTCCGACAAGACCGGCACGCTGACGCGCAACGAGATGACCGTGCAGGCCATCCTGCTCGGCGACCGTGAGGTCGCGGTCGACGGCATCGGCTACGCGCCGCACGGCGAGCTGCGCGTGAACGGCGCGGAGGTCGACGCGGCCTCCGACTCGTCGCTGCGCGAGCTGCTGCTCGGCGGCCTGCTGTGCAACGACGCGGTGCTGGTCGAGCGCGACGACGCCTGGGGCATCGACGGCGACCCGACCGAAGGCGCGCTGGTGGTCGCGGCGCGCAAGGCCGGTTTCGACCCCAGGCTCGAAGCCGAGCGCCGGCCGCGCACCGACGTCATCCCCTTCGAGTCCGAGAACCGCTTCATGGCGACGCTGCATCACGACCACGCCGGTCACGGCTACATCTACGTCAAGGGCGCGCCCGAACGCTTGCTCGAGATGTGCGCGCGGGAGCGCGACGGCGATTCCGAGCGGCCGCTGCGGCGTGAGCACTGGGAGCGGCGCATCCGCGAGCTCGGCAGCCGCGGCCAGCGCGTCCTGGCGGTCGCCTGCCGGCCCACTGATCCCGAGCACCGCGACCTGCGCTTCGAGGACGTCGCCGACGGCCTGGTCTGGCTCGGCGCCTTCGGCATGGTCGACCCGCCGCGCGAGGAGGCGATCGCCGCGGTCGCCGCCTGCCACGACGCCGGCATCCGCGTGAAGATGATCACCGGCGACCACGCCGAGACCGCGGTGGCGATCGCCGCCAAGCTCGACATCGGCGACGGCCGCCGCGTCATCACCGGCGCCGAGATCGAGGAGCTCGACACCGCCGCGCTCGGCGAGGTGGTGGGGGAGGTCGACGTGTACGCGCGCGTCAGCCCCGAGCACAAGCTGCGCCTGGTGACCGCCTTGCAGGCGCGCGGCGAGGTGGTCGCCATGACCGGCGACGGCGTCAACGACGCGCCGGCCTTGAAGCGCGCCGACGTCGGCGTCGCCATGGGCGTCACCGGCACCGAGGCGGCCAAGGAGGCGTCCGAGATGGTGTTGGCCGACGACAATTTCGCGTCCATCGCCAGCGCCGTCGAGGAAGGCCGCACGATCTACGACAACCTGCGCAAGACCATATTATTCATCCTGCCCACCAGCGGCGGCCAGGCCTTCGTGCTGATCGCCGCCATCGTCCTGGGGCTGACGCTGCCGCTGCTGCCGGTGCAGATACTGTGGGTCAACATGATCACCGCCGTGACCCTGTCGCTGGCGCTGGTCTTCGAGCCGACCGAGCCGGGCACCATGCACCGCCCGCCGCGCGACCCGCGCGCGCCGCTGTTCTCGGGTTACTTTCTGTGGCGGACCCTGTTCGTCTCGGCGATACTCGCGGCCGGCACGGGGGGCGTGTTCCTGTGGGAATCGGGGCGCGGCGCGGAGATCGAGGTGGCGCGCACCGCGGCGGTCAATACGCTGGTGATGTTCGAGGCGTTCTACCTGTTCAACTCGCGTTACCTGCTGGAGCCGGTCTGGCCGCACCGCGCCGCCGCCGGCAACCGCTACACGCTGTACATGGTGGCGCTGGTCATGTCCTTCCAGCTGCTGTTCACCTACCTGCCGGTGATGCAGACGCTGTTCCACAGCGCCGCGCTCGACCTGCGCGCCTGGGCGGTGGCCGCGGCGGTGGCCTCTTCGGTCTACGTGATCATTGAGCTGGAAAAGGCCATCGTCCGCGCGGTCACCGGCAACGGCCGCCGGGTATTGCAGTAAGCCCGATGGGGTCGACGCCGGAGCAGGCGCGCGCCGGCCGGCAAAATAGTACAATCCGACGCCAACGACCGATATTCGACCTGCCCGGAGCCCCATGTCAGACAGCCTGTACAGCTCGGATCTCAAATCCCTGCCGCTGCGCCACCGCGGCAAGGTGCGCGACATCTACGACATCGACGACAGGCATATGCTCATCGTCACCACCGACCGGCTGTCGGCCTTCGACGTGGTGCTGCCGACGCCGATCCCCGACAAGGGCCGGATCCTGACGCGGCTGTCGAACTTCTGGTTCGGGCGCACCCGGCACATCGTCCCGAACCAGCTGAGCGCCATGACGCTGGCGGCGGCCGTGCCGGACGCGCGCGAGCGCGTGCCGCTGGAAGGCCGCAGTGTCGTGGTGCGCAAGCTCAAGGCGCTGCCGGTCGAGGCGATCGTGCGCGGCTATCTCGCGGGTTCCGGCTGGAAGGAGTATCAGCGGACCGGCAAGGTCTGCGGCATCGACCTTCCGGCGGGTCTCCAGCAGGCCGACCGCCTGCCCGAGCCGCTGTTCACGCCCTCGACCAAGGCCGCGGTCGGCGCGCACGACGAGAACATCGACTTCGCCGAAACCGAGCGCCTGCTCGGCAAGGACGTCGCCGCACAAGTGCGCGACATCAGCCTCGCGCTCTACCGGCACGCCGCCGACTACGCGCTGGCGCGCGGCATCATCATCGCCGACACCAAGTTCGAGTTCGGCCTCGACGAGCACGGCCGGGTCACGCTGATCGACGAGGTGCTGACCCCCGACTCCTCGCGCTTCTGGCCGGCCGACCGGTATCGCCCCGGCATCAGCCCGCCGAGCTTCGACAAGCAATACGTGCGCGATTACCTCGAGACCCTCGACTGGAACAAGACCGCCCCCGGCCCCGAGCTGCCCGCCGAAATCGCCGCGCGCACCGCGCAGAAATACCGCGAGGCGCTGGAGCGGCTGACGGGTGAATCGCTCCAATGATCTGACCACCATGCCGGCATTCAGCAGCGTCTTCTACGAGATCACCGCCCTGCTGCTGGTTGCCGCGGCGGTCGGCGCGCTGGCGCTCAAGCTCCGGCAGCCGCTCATCGTCGCGTTCATCGCGGTCGGCATCGCGGTCGGCCCGGCGGGGCTCGGCTGGGTGGCGTCGCGCGACCAGGTCGATCTGCTGGCGGCGCTCGGCATCGCGTTGCTGCTGTTCGTGGTGGGCCTCAAGCTCGACCTGCACCTGATCCGCTCGCTCGGCCCGGTGGCGCTCGCCACCGGTCTCGGCCAGGTGGCGTTTACGTCCATCATCGGTTATCTCATCGCGCTCGCCTTGGGGCTGGACCATATCCCGGCCGTCTACGTCGCGGTCGCGCTGACCTTCTCCAGCACCATCATCATCGTCAAGCTGCTGTCGGACAAGCGCGAGATCGACGCGCTGCACGGCCGCATCGCGGTCGGCTTCCTGATCGTGCAGGACGTGGTGGTGATCGTGGCGATGATCGTGCTGTCGGCCTTCGGCGTCGCCACGGGCGAGGCGGCGAGCCGCCTGTGGGTCGATATCGGCCTGGTGGTGGTCAAGGGCGTCGGCATGCTGGCGGGGCTGGGCCTCGTCATGCGCTACCTGCTGCCGCCGCTGCTGCGCGGGCTGGCGCGCTCGCCGGAGCTGCTGGTGCTGTTCGCGGTCGCCTGGGCGGTGGCGCTGGCCTCGCTCGGCGACTACCTCGGCCTGTCCAAGGAGGTCGGCGCGTTCCTCGCCGGCGTGTCGATCGCCTCGACGCCCTATCGCGAGGCGATCAGCACCCGGCTCGTCACGCTGCGCGATTTCCTGCTGCTGTTCTTCTTCGTCAGCCTCGGCGCGCAGCTCGACCTGCGGCTGCTCGGCGATCAGCTCTGGCCGAGCGTCGTGCTGTCGCTGTTCGTGCTGATCGGCAATCCGCTGATCGTGATGGTGATCATGGGCGCGATGGGTTACCGCAAGCGCACCGGCTTTCTCGCCGGGCTCACGGTCGCGCAGATCAGCGAGTTCTCGCTGGTGTTCGCGGCGCTCGGCCTGAGCCTCGGGCATATCGACCCCGACACCCTCGGCCTCATCACCCTGGTCGGCCTGGTTACGATCGGCCTGTCGACCTACCTGATTCTGTACTCGCATCCGATCTACGACTGGATCGCGCCCTGGCTCGGGGTGTTCGAGCGGCATGTCCCGCATCGCGAGCAGGCCTTCGAGAATGCCGCACGGCCGGATACGCCGGTCGATGTGATCCTGTTCGGCCTCGGCCGCTTCGGCGACGGCATCGCGCGCGCCCTGCGCAGCCAGGGCGTCAGCGTGCTCGGCGTGGATTTCGATCCGCAGGCGAGCGCCGCCTGGCGGCGCGAGGGCCTGGCGGCCGTCTACGGCGACGCCGAGGACCCGGAGTTCACCGCCACGCTGCCGCTCGCTCGGGCGCGGTGGGTGGTGTGCGCCATCCCGCAGCGCGAGGCCAATCTCGCCTTGCAGCATGCGCTGCGCGCGCATGCCTACGGCGGCAAGGTGGCGCTCACCGCGCACAGCGCCGACGATGCGCGGCTGTTCGAGGCGGCCGGCGCGGACCTGGTGTTGCGGCCGTTCGCCGCCGCCGCCGAGCGCACTGCGGACACACTGCTGGCTTCGCTGCGGCCGGCGGCACAGCGCGACGGCTGACGGCGCGGTGGAAGCGCCGGGCGCGTTACGACGGTGGTTGCTGGCGAGCGGCGTGGACGCTCGGGCGTGTTGACGCGCGCCGGCTGGATGGTTAGATTGGCTCGAAAAACGGGGGCTGACATTCCAGGTCCGTTCAGCCCCGAACGGCCCACCCACGGCGGCGCGCGCCGCGCCCGAAGAGGTTAGCTTGCAAGACAAGGCCTTTGCCAACCTGTCGCCGCGCGGCCGGTTGTGGTGGTACAGCATCACGGTTTTCCTGAGCTCGGCGTTTCTGCTGGTGCTGGAGATCGTCGCCGGCCGGCTGATCGCCCCCTATGCCGGCGTCTCGCTCTATACCTGGACCGCCATCATCGGCGTGATCCTGGCCGGGCTGTCGCTCGGCAACTGGCTCGGCGGGGTGTGGGCGGACCGCGGCGCCGGGGATCGCGCGGTCGGCATCACGCTCGCGGTCGGGGGCTTGAGCTGCATCGCCATCCTGCTGCTGCTGATGCTCATCGCCCCGTTCATCCAGGCGAGCCAGATGAACCTGCTGAGCGCGAGCTTCCTGTACGTGCTCGCGCTGTTCTTCATACCCGCAATCCTGATCGGCGTCATCACGCCGCTGCTGACGACGCTGGCGCTGCGGCTCGATTCGCGCTCCGGCCACGTGGTCGGCCGCATGCACGCGCTGGCGGCGCTGGGCAGCATCGTCGGCACCTTCATCACCGGTTACGTGCTGGTGCAGACCTTCGGCACCAAGAATATCATCGTCGGCACCGCGATCGCGATGTTCCTCCTGGCCCTGCCGTTCCTGCGCGGCGCCGTCAAGGTGATCCCGGTGGTGCTGGTGGCGTCGCTGGCGCTCGCGGCCGCGACCCACGCCAAGCAGGGCTTCGTCAATCCCTGCGATCGCGAGAGCAATTACTTCTGCATCCGCGTCGTCGATTACTCGGACGCCGCGCCGTTCGGCGAGGCGCGCGCGCTGATCCTGGATCACCTGATCCACGGCGTGAACCACGCGGACGTCCCGGCCATGCTGATCTCGCCCTATGTGCACCTGATGGCGGAGCTCGCGTTGCGCAGCAACCCTGCGGCGGACCGCCCGCGACGCTACTTCTTCGCCGGCGGCGGCGCCTACACCCTGCCGCGCGGGCTGTTGACGCTCGATCCCGCGGCCGAGCTCCTGGTCGCCGAGCTCGACCCGCTGGTCACGGAAACGGCCGTCAAGCGGCTCTATCTCGACCCGCAGCGCATGGAGATCGTTCACGCCGATGCCCGGGTCGCGTTGGGGCGGCTGCCGCCGGGCCGGTTCGACGTCGTCGTCGCCGATGCGTTTCACGACATCTCCCTGCCGTATCACCTGGCCACGCGCGAATTCGCGCAACTGGTCAAGTCGCGCCTGGCCGAGGGCGGCCTTTACGTGCTGAACGTGCTCGACGTCTTCCCCAACCCGGAGCTCGTCAAGAGCATGTCCAAGACGCTGGCGACCGAGTTTCGTCACGTCTCCGTGTGGCTCGATACGCTTCCGGACCAGCCGGTGCGCCAGACCTTCGTGATCGCGGCGAGCGACGTCGGGAATTTTCCGGACCAGATCGACGCGCGCCACGGGATGCAGCGCTCGTGGTATCGCATCGATGCGCCGCTGGCGGCCACCGGGACCCCCATGGCGGCCTTGCCGATCCTGACGGACGACTACGTGCCGGTGGAGCGCCTGGTGTCGGCCTTGTTGTACGGCAGGTACGGCCTGTGATCCGGCGTCCGGCGCCGCGCGACGCCGGACAGGAGGGCGCATGACCAACCCGATCAGGCGAATACTGGCGGCGAGCGATCTGTCGGAGCGGGCCGATCACGCGCTGGTGCGCGCCGCGTGGCTGGCCGGCGAGCACGGGGCGGCGCTGACCGCGCTCAGCGTGGTCGAGCCGCAGGCGCCGGGCGGCGCGGAGGACTGGCTGTGGCCGCAGGGGGCGCTGCCCGCCGATCTCGAGGCGCAGGTCCTGGCGGAGACGCGGGCGCAGCTCGCGGCGCGGCCCGGCGCGCTCGGGGCCCGGGTCGTGGTGCGTGCCGGCAAGCCGTTCGTCGAGATCATCCAGGAGGCGCGCGCCGACGGCGCGGAATTGATCGCGCTCGGCGCCCACGGCGGCCACTATCTGCAGGACCTGCTGCTCGGCACCACCGCCGAGCGTGTGGTGCGCAAGAGCGACCGCCCGGTGCTGGTCGTCAAGCGCGAGCCGCACTCCGGCTACGCCCGGGTGCTGGTGCCCCTGGACTTCTCCGAGCCCGCGCGCGAGGCGCTGGCGCTGGCGGCGCGCGCCGCGCCGCAGGCGCGCTTCACCCTGCTGCATGCCTACGACATCTGGTACGAGGGCCGCCTGCGCACCGGCGGCATGACCGACGAGGCGATCGCGCAGCTGCACCGCGACTATGCGCAGCAGGCGCGCGGCCGGATGCGGACGCTGGCACGCGATGCCGGACTGGACGTCGACGATGCCGACTGCCTGGTCCGGCACGGTTATCCGCCGACGGTCATCGTGCAGGCGCTGCGCGAGCGCGATGCCGACCTGGCCGTGCTCGGCAGCCACGGCCGGTCGGGCCTGCGTTACGTGCTGCTCGGCAGCGTCGCCGAGCATGTGCTGCGCGAATCGCCGTGCGACGTGCTGGTCGTGCACCCGAAGATCGCCGGGTTCGAGCTGCCGTAACCGGCCGGCGGGCCGGGTGCCCGTCGCGGCTTGTGCTATGGTTCAAGGGCCGCGACGTTTCTGTCCCACCGTACCTATACAGGAGCGCACCGGTCGGATATTCGTCCCAGTATCGGTGTCACGCGTGATCCCCGGGAAATCGCTCAATAATTTTGTGTTCCGACAGCAATTTATTGATCGGGATCAATCTATGGAATATTAGAGTCGTCTTATCATGCCCGCGTAGAGAGCCGGTACGGCGTCCGGCGGTCGAGACAGGCGTTCATCGAGGAGGAGTCCAGTCATGTGGAAAGTCATCGGCGGTTTCGTGGGTGGCATCGTGCTGACCGGCGTGGTCGGCTGGTTGATGATGCCCAGCATGATGTTCACCGAGCGCGAGAGCCCGTTCGACATGGAGGAGACGGTCGCCCGCATCCAGCAGAACGTGCAGGAGACCGGCAACGGCTGGGAACTGTCGGGTCTGCGCAACCCGGCGCGCGCCATCCAGCGTGACGGCGGCAACGTGCTGCCGGTGATGATGGTCGAGGCGTGCAGCACCAAGTACTCCAAGCCGATCCTGAACGACGACTCGGTGCGCTTCCTGTCGATCCTGATGCCCTGCAAGATCACGGTTTACAAGAAGAACAACGGCAAGGTCTATATCGGCACCATGAACGCCGGGCTGATGGGCAAGATGTTCGGCCCCTTGGTCGGCGAGGTGATGGGCGAGGTCGCCAAGGACCAGGTGAACTTCGTGAAGTTCGACCCGAGCAAGCCGGCGCCGAAGATGATCGAGGGTGTGCCCGGCGGCGACGGCAAGGGTGGGGCCGCCGGCGGCGGCCGCGGTTGCTGACGATGCAGCCAGTGTGCGCAAGAACAACAAGGTCGCACAACCACGATCCCAGAAGGAGGCAACGTGCTTAACTGTCGAACCCTGTCCAGCCTGATGCTGGCGTTCGGAGCGACCCTGGCGGTGACCGCCGCCTGGGCCACCAGCCCCCCGGCGTCGCAGGCGCCCGCCGCGAAACCGGCGGAGGAGGCGAAGCGCAGCACCTCGACCGCCGACCATTCCAAGTTCAAGGAGCTGCAGCGCAGTTTCACAAGCGGACCGGAGGTCACCCGGGCCTGCCTGACCTGCCACACCGAGGCCGCCAAGCAGGTCCACCGGACCAAGCACTGGACCTGGGAGTTCCTCAATCCCGAAAGCGGCCAGCGGCTGGGCAAGAAGAACATCATCAACAATTTCTGCACCGCGATCCCGTCGAACTACGCGTTCTGCACCGCCTGCCACGTCGGCTACGGCTGGAAGGACCAGAACTTCGACTTCAAGTCCCAGGCCAACGTCGACTGCCTGGTCTGCCACGACACCACCGACAAATACCGCAAGCTGCCGGGGTGGGCCGGGCATCCGCCGTACCGCGATACGGAGTTCCCGCCGCATTCCGGCAAGATCGTCAAGGCCGTCGATCTCAAGACGATCGCGCAGAACGTCGGCAAGACCAGCCGCGAGACCTGCGGCAGCTGCCACTTCTACGGTGGCGGCGGCGACGGCGTGAAGCACGGCGATATGGACAGCTCGCTCGCCAACCCCGGCAAGTATCTCGACGTGCACATGTCGCCGGAGACGCATAACTTCACCTGCGGCACCTGCCATGTCACCTCGAGCCACGACGTGCCCGGCAGCCGCTACACGCCGACCGCCGTCACCCGGGCGGTGCCGATGCGCGGCAAGGAGAGCGACGCGAACCCGGCGACCTGCGAGGCCTGTCACACCGACAAGCCGCACTCGCTCAAGGGCGCCGAGGTCAAGGAGCACGCCGCCAAGCTCGACGACCACACCGTCAAGCTCGCCTGCCAGACCTGTCACATCCCGCAGTTCGCGCGCGGCCACGTCCCCACCAAGCTGCTGTGGGACTGGTCGACCGCCGGCAAGCTCGACAAGGATGGCAAGCCCTTCGTCGTGCTCGGCAGCAACAAGCGCCCGCTCTACGACAGCAAGAAGGGCGATGCGCGCTACGACACGCATGTCATTCCGGAGTACATCTGGTTCAACGGCATGGTCAACTACACGCTACGCGGCGAGAAGCTCGATCCCGACAAGGTCGTGAAGATCAACAGCTTCGAAGGCAGCCCGACCGACGGGAAGTCCAAGATCTGGCCGGTCAAGGTGTTCCACGGCAAGCAGCCCTACGACAAGCAGTCGCTGTCGCTGCTGATCCCGCACACCTTCGGCACGGACGAGTATGCCTTCTGGAAGCACTTCGACTGGCCGAAGGCGCTGGAGGCCGGCATGAAGGCGGTCGATGAGAACTTCAGCGGCGAGTACGGCTTCGTGGCCACCGAGATGACCTGGCCGATCACCCACATGGTGGCGCCGAAGGACGACGCCCTGCGCTGCACCCAGTGCCACAGCAAGTTCGGCCGCCTGCAGGCGGTCCAGGGCATCTACATGCCGGGGCGCGACGGCAACCGCGTGCTCAGCTTCCTCGGCGGGTGGGCGGCGCTGCTGGCGCTGATCGGTGTCCTCGTACACGGTGCCCTGCGCATCTGGTCCAACCGCAAAGGAGGCTAAGGCCATGGCCGTCGAGAAAATCTACATCTTCAAGCGCTTCGAGCGGTTCTGGCATTGGGCGCAGGCCGGGCTCATCATGTTCCTGCTGCTGACCGGCTTCGAGATCCACGGCAGCTACAAGCTGTTCGGCTTCGCGGACGCGGTGGCCATGCACACCGTCGCGGCCTGGTCGCTGATCACGCTGTGGGTGTTCGCGGTCTTCTGGCACTTCACCACCGGCGAGTGGAAGCAGTACATCCCGACCCTCGACAAGGTCGATGCCATGTTCAAGTACTATCTCACCGGCATCTTCACCCATGCGCAGCACCCGTTCCGCCAGACCACGCTCACCAAGCACAACCCGCTGCAGCGGCTCGCCTACCTGTTCTTCTGGCTGGCGATCTCGCCGATCATCTGGTTCTCCGGCTGGTTCTACCTGTTCTACGGGCAGTGGGCGGAGTGGGGCGTGGACAAGTGGCTGTCGCTCGAGTGGGTGGCGTTCTTCCACACCCTCGGGGCCTTCATGATCCTCATCTTCTTCATCGCCCACGTCTACCTGGCGACCGCCGGCCACACGCCGCTGGCGCACATCAAGGCGATGATCACCGGGTGGGAGGAGGTCGAGTAGCGCCGATTCGAAACAGCGGTATCGCGACGGGCGGCTGGGCCGCCCGTTTTTTTTGACTCGCCACCGTCGCTGTGCCGGGCCGGGCTCGGCGGTGCCGGCGATACCCGAGCAAATCGCTCAATCTCGACTCATACCGAGAAAAACCGTTTCGTTGCGCCCGGTCATTAATTAGCTTTCAATTCTATGCTAATTAAATAGATGAAATACCGCGAATAACAGGCTTCGCGGCGCTGCACCGGACTGGCTCGCAGCACACGGTGACGTACCACCCTGAAGGATTTAGGCGAGCCGCCGGGCTGAATCACTCACCGGGGGAACGTCGATGAGCATCAAACTCTCGTTATTCACCATTGCCGCCATGCTCGGCGTGGCGTCCGTTTACGCGCAGGCCGACGACGGCGATTGGAAGCGCGGCCGCGTCTACTTCCGCCAGGTCTGCACCAGCTGCCACCTGTCTACGGCCGGCAAGACTATCTCGCCGGCGGAGAGGCTCAAGGCCGTCTGGGCCGCCTATTTGCAGGCCGACAAGCACGACGTGAACGGCAAGAGCAACCACTCCGTGAAGTACTACGTCAGCCGCGACTATCGCCAGAGCATCGCGGCCAGCAACAAGGCGGCCGAGAAGTTCCTGGATGTGCCGGACACCGACTTGCAGGCCGACCTCAAGGCGTTCGTTCTGTACGGAGCGAAGGACTCTGATAATCCGTCCCGTTGCCAGTAGCGGTGAACCGCCGGGATGGACGTATGCCAATACTCGGCTCCCGGGATAGTGAACCCGGAGGGAGGTTCGCATGAACAATAGCGTGGGCGCGCGGAGCGGAGCGGACTTGCTGACCCCGTCGCGATGGCTGGCCGGGTTGCGCGCCGACTATGAACTGCTGTTCGTGGACAGCTGGTCGCCCTATGTCGGGGCCGTGCTGATGGTGTTGATCATCGCGGTGCTGATGGTCAGCGGTCTGTTCTGGGGCATTTACGGCGGGCTCAAGTTGTGGGGGGACTGGCTCAATTGGGCGATCGGCCTCGGTCCCGTGCTCAATATCAAGGCCGCGCCGGAGAACGTGCTGCTGCACCGCATGTCGCTCATGAACATGACGCTGGTGCTCGGCGCCTTCGCAGCGGCGCTGATGTCACGCCAGTTTGCGCTGAATCGCGCGCCCAAGCTCGAGTACCTGTGGGGCGCGTTCGGTGGGACGCTCATGGGCGTCGGCGCAACGCTGGCCGGCGGCTGCACCACCGGCGGGTTCTTCACCCCGGTCATGCACTCCTCGCCGGCCGGCTGGGCGATGTGGGCCGGGCTGCTGTTCGGCGCGCTGGTCGGGTTGAAGCTGCTACTGTGGACCATCGAGCACATACAATGGGGAAGCAAGGCCCCGACTCCCTCGCAGCCACCGCTGCGCGCCTATCATCCGCTGTTCGGACTGGCGCTCATCATCGCACTCGGCGTGTGGGTCGCTCTCTGGGCGAATAGCGCGGACGAAAAGATCGCGGCCCGCGCCATCGTGGTGTTGTGCGGTTTCGCGATGGGTTTCGTGCTGCACCGCTCCCGCATCTGCTTTGCGCGCGCGTTCCGCGAGCCTTTCATGACTGCCGAGGGCGACATGACCAAGGCCATCATCCTCGCGCTCGCGCTTGCCATTCCCCTGGCCTCGCTGCTGTTCCAGCACAAGCTCATCGATCCGTATCTGGGCATCCCCGCGACCTTCTGGCTCGGTTCGCTGCTCGGCGGCGTGATCTTCGGGATCGGCATGATCTTCGCCGGCGGCTGCGCCTCGGGTGCGTTGTGGCGTGTCGGCGAAGGCCACTTGAAGTTGTGGGTGGCGGTGCTGTTCTTCGCCTGGTCCGGTTCGACGTTTTCCGGAGTCCTCAGGTACTGGCAGGTTATGAGCCCCGAGATGAATCTCGATCTGGTGGAGGTGACCAAAGTCGGCACGCAGGCCTATCTGCCGCAGATGCTCGGTGGCTGGTCGTACGCCTACCTGGCCGGCTTCGGTGTCCTGTTCGCCTGGTATCTGTGGGTGCGCTATAACGAGTCGACGGAGAAGTTCACGATCGTGTAGCGCTGCGCGAGGCTTCGGCGCCTCGGGATACGGACCCCGTTCCCCCCGGAACAGGCGCGATGCACCGCAACACTAAGAGCACCTAACAAAATGAGAAACAGGTGTAGGGTGCGTCCCACGCACCGCTTAATATTTCGGTGCGCAGGGCGCACCCTACGGTTCGGCGTTGAATGCGAGATCATTTTGTTAGGCACTCTAAGGAGGGCTTATGGCTAAGCCGCACGCAACCGGCCCCGGCTTCGCAGAGGTATGCACGTGGCTGGCGGTAGTGAGCTTGCTGGTCAGCGGCGCGGCGCACTCCGCCGCCACCTCCACCACGGCCGATCACGCCAAGTTCAAAGAGTTACAGCGATCGTTTGCCTCTGGCCCCGAGGTGACCAAGGCCTGCCTCACCTGCCACACCGAGGCCGCCAAGCAGGTCCACCGGACCAAGCACTGGACCTGGGATTATCTCAATCCCGGGACCCAGCAGCGGCTCGGCAAGAAGAACATGGTCAACAACTTCTGCGTCGCGGCCGTGCCGAACCTGCCTCATTGCGCCAGCTGCCACATCGGCTACGGCTTTAAGGACGCGAGTTTCGATTTCAAGTCCGAGGAGAACGTGGACTGCCTGGTGTGCCACGACACCACCGGCAGCTACAGCAAGCCGGCCGGGCTGGCCGGCCACCCGGTCTACCAGCGCATGGAGCTGCCGCCCGGCTCCGGCAAGTTCGTGAATCCGGTCGATCTCACCCGCGTCGCGCAGAAGGTCGGCAAGACCAGCCGCGACACCTGCGGCGCCTGCCATTTCTTCGGCGGCGCCGGTGACGCGGTCAAGCACGGCGACCTGGACAGCTCACTGACCGCTCCCGATCGTGAGCTCGACGTGCACATGGACGCAACCGGCCTGGACTTCACCTGTGGCACCTGCCACGTCACCTCGGCGCACGACATCCCGGGCAGCCGGTTCGCGCCGACCGCCAAGGACACGCGCGGCGCGCGCATGCGCGGCAAGGCGGAGGCCGGCAACCCGACCACCTGTGTTGCCTGCCACGGCAACCGGCCGCATCCGCAGACCTTCGACCGGATCAATAACCACGCCAACAAGCTCGCCTGCCAGACCTGTCACATCCCGCAGTTCGCGCGCGGCGGCCTGGCCACCAAGATGTCGTGGGACTGGTCGACGGCCGGCAAGCTGGACGAGAAGGGCAAGCCGATCATTAAGAAGGATGAAAAGGGCCATGTCATCTACGACAGCAAGAAGGGCGACTTCGTGCTGGCGAGCGATGTCGTGCCGGAGTACCAGTGGTTCAACGGCAAGGTCCGGTTCACGCTGATCACCGACAAGATCGACCCGACGAAGGTCGTCGGGATCAACCATTTCGACGGCAGCCCCACCGACGGCCGGTCGCTGATCTGGCCGGTGAAGGTATTCCGCGGCAAACAGCCGTACGACGCGGTCAACATGACGCTGGTCACCCCGCATACCGCCGGCAACGACGACACGGCCTACTGGAAGAATTTCGTCTGGGACAAGGCCATCGCCAGCGGCATGGCGACGGTCGGTGCGCCGTTCTCGGGCAAGGTCGGCTTCGTCGCGACCGAGATGCGCTGGCCCATCACGCATATGGTGGCGCCGAAAGACAAGGCGATTACCTGTATCGAGTGCCACAGCAAGTTCGGCCGCCTGCAGGCGGTGAGCGGCATCTACATGCCGGGGCGCGATGGCAACCGGGTGCTCGACTATCTCGGCTGGTCGGCGGCGCTGCTGGCGCTGATCGGCATCATCGTCCACGGTGCCCTGCGCATCTGGTCCAACCGCGGAGGAGGCTGAGGCCATGGCCGAGGAGGTCGAGTAACGCGCTCGTCACCCGGGGAGCGGAACGGGCGGCGCGGCCGCCCGTTCTTTTTCCTTACTTGGAATGAGCCACCAGGTTGCGCAGAAAGGCATCGTACTCCGACCAGTCGTCGGGCGAGCCGTGGATCGAGAACACCACGATGCCGTGGCGATCGAGCACGTAGGTGGCGGGGAAGACCGGCGCCAGCGCGCGGTCGACCAGCGTGGCGCCGTCGCGGAGGCGCAACCGGTCGTCCTGCGGTCCGCGCGATCCCGAGTCGTACAGCGGCAGGCGGAGGTCGTGGCGCTCGAGCCAGCCGCGCGCGTCGGCATACGGCTCGCGCACCTGGGCAAACACGAATGCCAGCCCCGGCGTGTTCGCGAAGCGGCGCGTCAGCTTCTCCAGTTGCGGCAGCTCGTGCACGCATGGCGGGCACCAGCTCCCCCACAGGTGCAGCACCACCGCCTTGCCGCGCAGGTCGGACAGCGCCAGCGGTTTCGCGTCCGGCCCGGTGAGCCGCAGGTCGGGAAAGCGCTCGCCGCGCCGCTGCCCGCTCGGCGCCTCGGCCGCCTGTGCGGCGCTCGCGTAGGGTCGCCACAGCGTCGGCCAGCGCTGCCGGTCGAGCACCACGCGGTCGTCGATCGCATACACCACGCAGCGTTGCGCGCTGTGCTCCTGGCAGGCCGCGACCGCGGCCGCCGCCGCTTGCTCACCGCTGTCGAGCCCCGACCGCCAGGCCCAGGCGCCGCCCGGCGCGATGGCGAAGGCGCGGTGCGTCTCGGCCGCCAGAAACTCGGCGTAGCCGGCGCGCCCGCGCTCGTTGACATGCGGTATCCGGTCGGCGCCGTCCGCGCCGGCAGGCGTCGCGGGTAGCGACAACGCGGCGGCCAGCAGCAGGGTGCGCACGATGGCGTGATTTCGGGTCATCAGGGATTTCGCCGGATTGAGCGTCGCAAGGAAAGTCATCACATCGGAAAATAGCATCTTTAACAAGCGAACTGTAGGCGGGGCTTCCAGCCCCCCCGGCCGGCCCGGGGCCCGCCGAATGTGGCCCCAGAAGG
>Ga0214471_10001847_pt1 | contig 16729 bp, 18 predicted proteins | sample RVTome_5_FD_207665 | JGI IMG/M metagenome (GOLD analysis project Ga0214471, IMG submission 207665) | Soil microbial communities from uranium-contaminated site in the Upper Colorado River Basin, Wyoming, United States - RVT142D155 | ecosystem: Environmental > Terrestrial > Soil > Contaminated >... | reverse complement strand
GCAGCGCGTCTGGCAGTTCCCCGAAAACTACCCCGAGTGCCTGGCAGGTCGACTGCTGGCGGCGTTCCCGGAGCTACGCCGTTCGCAATGAGGACGCCGAGCCCGGTTCCGGTGTCGGCAGGACTCCTTTTTTGAAGCGACTGCTTGCGGCTTTGATCTGCATCAACCGCCGTTGCCGACGATACGTTTACGTTGACGAATATGTTGTTCTAATCGGGCTCGGATGGATACCCGGGTTAGCGTGGAATTTCTGGAGTCGAGGGGTGTTACTATTGCCCCATCAGCAAGGCGCAGGCGTGCAACATGACAAGCGCAGATGTGGCGTGACCAAATCGCGATTCAGGAAGATGTTGCTACTCGCGTGTGCAGTGTTCACGTCATTGACGGTTTCGGCGGTGCGCGCCCAGTCCGCCTCTGCGGAAGCGATTCCCAACCATCCCGCGCTGAACGACCGGTTTAGTTTCGAGCTCGGTGGCTACTATTCCAGGTCCAGCACGCAGGCGTCTTTGGGGCCATCTGGCGGCGGGACCGGGGTGGTCGTCGATTTCGAGGACACGCTCGGGCTCGACGAGCGGAACCTGACCGGTATCGGGGGATTACTCTGGAGGATGAGCGAGCGTTGGCGGCTCGAGGTGGAGTACTTCAGGCTGAATCGCGACGCGACCCGCACGCTGGCGACGGATGTTACCTGGGGCGACCAGACCTTCAACGCGGGAAACACGGTCAACGCGACGTACGATTTCTACGATATCCGCGTCAGCGCCGGCTACTCGTTTTTCAAGCGGCGCGACAAGGAGCTCGGGGTCGGCATCGGCCTGCATGTGGCGGGCATCAAGACGAGCATCGAGTCGGCGGGAGTCGGCTCCGAATCGTCGGATGTGCTGGCGCCATTGCCGGTTTTGAATATTTACGGCGCTTTTGCGCTCACGAACGAGTGGGCGGTGCGGATGCGCATGGATTGGCTCTCGCTCAGCTATGACGAATACAGCGGCGACATCCGCAGTACGGCCATCGACGTGCTCTACCGGCCGTTTCGCCATGTGGGGTTTGGCGTCGGATTGCGTACTCTGATCGTGGACGTGGATATTGACAGTTCCGATTGGCGCGGCAAGGCGCGAACGGCGTTCTCGGGTCCGATGGCGTTCATGAGCGTATCGTTCTAGATTGCAGCCATGATGAGAGGATTGTTATGGCTGGCGCTGCTGGCCGCAGTCGCCCCGGCATTCGCGCTCAACATGAGCGGCTTCAAGGACGCACCGATCACGCGGCTGACGGGGGATGAGCTGAAGGCGTTCCGCGCCGCGGTGATGAAGGTGCTGGACGAGGTGCCCGAGGGGGCGACGATCGAGTGGAAGGCGCCGAAGACCCCGTTCACGAGCAAGATCACGCCGGGAAAGAGCTTCACCGACGGCAAGCAGCCGTGCCGCGAGGCCACCATCGAGTCCGACGCCCGCGATCTCCTCCAGCGCGGTGTCTACACCTTCTGCAAGCAGGCGAACGGCGAGTGGCAGTTCAAGATTCCGGTGTCGAGGCCGAAAGGAAAATAAACCCCGACCATGCCGCCGTCACTCCCGCGGAGGCGGGAGTCCAGGAGGGAATGCGGCAGCGTGTTTTCAGTCCTAGATTCCCGCCTTCGCGGGAATGACAAGGTGGGGGTTACCCGGTCATGCTCGCGCCCTTGATATAGGTGTGGCCCTGCACGCTGTCCGGTGCCGGATAGAGCTGGACGTAGCGCACGTTCTCGAACGGGATCATCAGGAAGGTGCTGTCCGCCTCGAACAGCATGTAGCGCTTCTTCAGCACGTCGTCGAGTTTCATCATCGCGGCGGCCTCGTTCGGCGACTGCTTCGGGAAATCGAGCGATAGCTTGCTGCCGTCGTTGAAGTAGATGGTCAGGCCTCGCTTGTCCTTCATGTGCCTCTCCTTGTCGGGACAATCGGTGGAAAAACGCGCTCGGGGCAGCGTATCACACTCTGACTGGCGGGCAGGTTCGACCGTGACGCTGCAATACCAGTACAATCGCCCTCATTGACAGCAGTCACACGAGGTCCTGCATGACAATTCGAATTTGGCTCTCCGTCGCGCTGATGTGCGCGCTTGCGGCGCCGGTATCGGCGCAAACCGGGACGCTGGGGAAGATCCGCAAGCAGGGCGCCATCACCATGGGCTATCTCGACGGCAGCGCGCCGTTTTCCTTCCGGGACGCGAACGGGCAGCCGCAGGGCTACTCGGTGGAGCTGTGCCGCGCGATCGCGAGCGGCATTCGGGCGCAGCTCAAGCTCGCAAGCCTCGAGACCCGCTGGGTAACGTTGACGATACAGAACCGGCTCGACGCCGTGAAACGGGGGCGCGTGGACATCGAGTGCAGCACCACGACCTGGACGCTCGGCCGGCAGGCGGACGTCGATTTCAGCCTGATCACCTTCGTGGACGGAGGCAGCATCCTTACCCGGGTGGAATCGGAGGCGGGACGCCTGGCGGATTTCAACGGCAAGCGCATCGCGGTCATCACCGGCACCACCACGGAGAAGGTGCTGAAGGAGAACCTGGTGCGGCGCGCGATCGACGCCGAAGTAGTTACCGTCAAGGCGCGCGACGAAGGCTTGCGCCTGCTCGATCAGCGCAAGGTGGAGGGCTTCGCCTCGGACCGCATGGTGCTGATCGGCGTCGTGCTCACGAGCCAGACCAAGGGCGCGTTCAAGCTGCTCGACGAGGACTTTTCCGTCGAGCCCTACGCGCTCGCGCTGCCGCGCGGAGACCACGCCTACCGCCTCGCCGTGAACCGCGTGCTCGCGCGCCTCTACCGCAGCGGCGAGATCCAGAAAATCTACGAGCAGTGGCTCGGCCGGCTCGGCCCGCCGAGCGTGCTGCTGTCCGCGACGTATTTCATCCAGTCGCTCTCCGAGTAGCGATGGCGCAGTCGCGCAGACTGCCGTTCATGGTTCGACGGCCTCACCACGAACGGCATGTTCAAGGGACCGTTCGTCCTGAGCTTGTCGAAGGACGATGGGCCTCGCTGGTTCGTTGCGGTCTTCCCGTGGTGCTGGCCTGCGTGGTGGCGGCGGCGCACGGGCAGGCGATCAGGATTCCCGATTTCCGTGAGCCGCCGCGCGCTACGCTCAAGCCCGGCGAGGCGTGCGAACGGTGCGGGACGATACGCTCGATCCGTGAAGTGCAGATCCGCCGTCCGGTGACCGTCCCGAGGGTGTTCCAGGACGAGCCCATCGACCGCGGACTCGCCTCGCCCGTGCGTGTTGGCGCAGTGGTCGCGCTGCCGCTGGGTGCAGGCACGGACAAGCCGTTCGTCGGCGGGGTCGGAACGCCCGAGATGCGCGAGCGCTTCACCGAAACCACCTACGAGATCGCCATCCGCCTCGACAATGGGGGTGATGCCCTGGTGCAGCGCGCCGATGGCGCGAGCTTTCACATCGGCGATCGCGTCAGGGTTCAAGGAACGCAGCTCGAGCTTATTGCGCCCTAAGCCAGGTCTCCCACCACCCCGTCACCTTCGGTGCCACCCCTCCTCGGGCAGGAGGGGAATTCACTTAGGTGGCGACGATGAGGCTCGTCAGGCGCCGCGGATCGGCGAGAAGCTCCGCGCTCGTTCCCCAATAGGAAATCCGTCCGCGGTTCAGCACCAGCGCCTCCTGCGTGACCTCGAGCGCGAGCTTCGCGTGCTGCTCGACCAGGATGACCGCCAGGGATTCCTCCCGGATGAGGCGGGCGAGGGCCCGCAGCAGAGTCTCGACGATGATCGGCGCCAGGCCCTCGAGCGGCTCGTCCATCAGGAGCAGCGCGGGATTGCCCATGAGTGCGCGGCCGATGGCGAGCATCTGCTGCTCGCCGCCCGAGATCTGGTTGCCCATGTGGCCGCGCCGGCGCTCGATGCCTGGAAAGAGCTCGTAGACGCGCTCGAGACTCCAGGGACCCGGGCGCGCGGCGACCGTCAGGTTTTCCTCGACCGACAGCGACGGGAAGATTTCGCGTTCCTGCGGAACGTAGCCGATGCCGAGCCGCGCCCGCTCGTAAGCGGGCAGCCCTTCGATCATTTTCCCGTGGTACTCGATGCGTCCGGAGTGAAACGTTGTATGGCCGATGAGGGTCGAGAGCAGCGTGGTCTTGCCCACGCCGTTTCTGCCGAGCACGGCGAGCGAGCCGCGCTCGGGCAGGCTGAACGCGATATCTTCCAGCACTACGGTCTCACCGTAGCCGGCGCGCACGCCCGTGAGGTTGAGGCCGTCACCCATGGTGGTGCTCACCCAGATAGACCTCGTGCACGCGGCGGTTGCCGGCGATTTCCGCCGGCGTGCCCTCCACCAGGACCTCGCCCTGGACCAGGACGGTGATCCGCCGGGCAAAGCGGAATACCAGGTCCATGTCGTGCTCGATGATGAGTATGGCGATGTCCGCGGGGAGCGTGTCGAGCACCCGCAGGATGCGCTCCGACTCGACCGAGGGCACGCCCGCCGCCGGCTCGTCGAGGAGCAGGACCCGGGGCTGCAAGCCGAGCGCAATGGCGATCTCCACCAGGCGCTGCTTGCCGTAGGGGAGATCGAGCACGCGGCTCGCGGCGTCGTCGGCGAGCCCGAGCGTCGCCAGCAGCGCCATGGCCTCCTCGCGGATCTCGCGGAACGCGCTTGCCGGGCGCCACAGGCGACCCGCGATTCCGGTGCGCTCCGCGACGCCGAGCGCGACGTTGTCGAGGACGGGAAGGCTGCGGAATAGCGTGTTGATCTGGAATGTGCGTCCGAGCCCGCGCTTCACGCGCGCGTCCTGACGCGCATCCGTGATGTCATCGCCGCCGAGCAGGATGCGTCCGGAGGAGGGCGCGAGCCTGCCGGTCAGCATGTTGACGAAGGTGGTCTTGCCCGCGCCGTTGGGGCCGATCAACGCGTGGCGCGCGCCGGCCTCGAGCCGGAAGTCGATGTTCTCGGCGACCGTGAGCGCGCCGAAGCGCTTGCACAGCTTGCGGGTCTCGAGCACGGCGCTCATGGGCGTCGTCCACGAAATTTCGCCACGATTGCGTCGGCGATGCCGAGCAGTCCGCCGCGCGCGAACAGGACGACCGCCACCAGCAGCAGCCCGATGCCGAAATACCAGTACTCGGGAAACTGCTTCGCGAGCTGATCCTGGGCGATCATGTAGACGAGGGGGCCGACGAACGCGCCGTAGATGCGGCCCACGCCGCCGAGGACGAGCATCACGAGCAGCTCGCCCGCGAACTCGAAGCTCAGCACGTTCAAGCCGACGAACTGGTTGGTCTGCGTGAGGAGCGCGCCCGCGCAGCCGGCGATCGTTGCCGAGATCGTGTAGACCGCCACCAGCCGCGCATAGGCCGGCGATCCGATCGCGTGCATGCGGACGACGTTCTCGCGTATGCCGACGAGCGAGGCCCCGAACGGCGAATAGATGAGCCGGCGCACGACCCACCACCCGAGTAGGAGTGCGAGCAGACAGTACAGGTATGCGGTCTTGCCGAACATGTCGAATCGGAACTGGCCGAGGATCGGCGACACGGTCACGCCCGACAGGCCGTCGGCGCCACCGGTGAGATTGGTTGCCTTGTTTGCGATCTCCAGCAGGATCGAGGTGATCGCGAGGGTGAGCATGAGCAGCGTCAGGCCCCGCGTCCGCAGAATGACCGCTCCCGTGGCGACCCCGAGCAGCGCCGCCGCGGCTCCCGCGGCAGCCATCTGCAGCAGGGGATCGGTCAGCCCGGCTTTCGCGCCGAGAATCCCGGCAACGTAGGCGCCCAGCCCGAAGAACGCCGTGTGTCCGAGCGTGATGATCCCGGCGTAGCCCAGGATGAGATCGAGCGACAGCGCGAACAGGATGTAGACCAGGATGCGCGCCCCGAGCGGCACGTACTCCGGCAGCGCGAAGAAAACCGCGAGCGCGGCCGCGAACGGGAGCCACTCGAGCCAGCCGATGGGCGCCTGCGTGGCGTAACTTCCCTGGCGGATCATCGGTGCGCCGCCGCCTCCGATATCCCTGCACAATGACCACCGCCACCGTGTCGGCGGCACGGGCAATTCGCCTTGGTCGCATCCCCGGAAACCGGGGCGCGTCGAAGGGCGGAAGAGGGGCCCCTCTGGGGATCTGACCCCTGAGACGCGCACAGGATCGGCATTCGGGCGACGCGCCATTGATCGGCTCCACGGTCGCATCCCGTGAACGGGCCCCTGCTCCACGTTCCGCCGATCCCTGCTCCCGGGCTCATACCCGCTTCCCGAAGAGTCCCGCCGGACGCCACAGCAGCACGGCGATCGTGGCGACGTAGATGAAGAACGCCCCGAACTGGGGCACCCAGTACTTGCAGGCGGTGTCGGTGACGCCGATCAGCAGCGCCGCAATGAACGGCCCGCGCAGGCTCCCGAGGCCGCCGACCGCCACGACGATCAGGAAGTACACCAGGTGCTCGAACGGATAGGTCGGCTGTACCGTCAGGATCTCCGCGCCCAGCGCGCCGCCGAGACCCGCGAGGCCGCTGCCCAAGCCGAAGGTAAGCGTGAACAGCCGCCGCGTATTGATCCCGATCGCGCGGGCCATCGGGCCGTTGTCCACCGCCGCGCGCACCATCGCGCCCCAGCGCGTGCGCTCCACCCCGAACCACAACACGCCGACCATGACGGCGCTGAAGGCGATGAGGAACACGCGGAACGCGGGAAAGTCACGCCCGAGCAGGCTGAACTGGCCCTTCAGGTAATCGGGCAGGGGCACCAGCAGCTGCATGGTGCCGAAAAGCAGCCGCGCGGTTGCGACGGCGATGAAGATGAGGCCGATCGTGAACAGCACCTGGGCCAGATCGCCCGCGGTGTAGAGCCGCGAGTAGAGCAGCCGTTCGAGCACCACGCTCCCCGCCCCGACGAGAACGAATGCCAGCGCGAGCGCGAGCGGGTAGGGCACGCCGAAGGCGCCCATGGCGGTGATGAGGATGTAGCCGCCCGCCATGGCAAACACGCCGTGGGCGAGGTTGACGAATCCCATCAGGCCCATCGTCACCGACAGGCCGACGGAGATCACATAGAGGATCATCCCGTAGGCGGCGCCGTGAAAGGCGACGCTGACGAGCGAGGACAGGAACGCGTCCATGTATCAGCCCGAGATATTCCCCTCCTTGAAAAGGAGGGGATGTTCTTTTTTTCGCGGGAGCTACTTCTTCCTGAGCTCCTTCCAGGGATCCTTCACCTGCGCGAACGTCTCGAACTCTACGTTCGCGAGTACGCCGCCGACCTTCTTCACCTCGCGCATGTACTCGTTCTGGATGATGTCCCGGGTTTCCGGATCGATCGCGATTGGCCCGCGCGGGCTGTTCGGGTTCCGGTACTTCTTCACCAGTTCCATCGTGCGGTCGGGGTCGATCTTCCCCTTCTGCTCGCGAATGACGTAGTAGATCGCGTCCATCGCGTCCCAGCCGCCCACGGACATGAAGCTCGGCCAGGATTTCGCGCCGTACTCCTTTTTCCACGCGGCGATGAACGCCTTGTTGGCCGGCCGCGTGGCGGCCGCGGAATAGTGGTGCATCGTGATCACGCCGAGCGCGATATCGCCCATGTTGGGCAGCTCCTCGTCGGTGGTGATGTCGCCCGGGCCGATGAACTTGATGCCGGCCTTGTCGAGCCCGAGATCCCCATAGGCCTTCATGATCTGGGTCGCCTGGCGGCCCGCCGGCACGAAGGAGAACACCACCTCGGGGTTGGCGTCCTTCGCGCGCTGCATGAAGGGGACGAAATCCGGGTTGGCGAGCGGGATGCGAACCTTGCCGACGATTTTGCCGCCGCCTTCGGTGAAACCGCGCTCGAACGCCGCCTCGCTGTCGTGGCCGGGCGCGAAATCGCTGACCGCGAGATAGGCGCGCTTGTATCGTCTGGACGCCCAGGCGCCGAGCGGGTAGGACGATTGCCACAGCGTGAACGAAAAGCGCGCGATGTAGGGCGAGCGTTCGGTGATCACCGAGGTGCCCGCGTTCATGATGAAGAACGGCAGTTTCGCCTCGCGGGTGAGCGGCGCGATGGCGAGGGCATTGGGGGTGAACACGACGCCCGTGAGCATCTGGATCCGGTCGCGGACGATCATTTCCTGCGCGAGCTGCTTCGCCTTGTCCGGGTTGGGGCCGCCGGAATCGCGGATGACGAGCTCGATCTTCACCCCGGGCGGCAGCTTGCCGGCGTTCTGCTTCATGTAGAGCCTGAATCCCTTGTCGATCAGGTCGCCGAGCGTCGCGAATGGACCGGAATAGGGATTGATGACGCCGATCTTGATCGTCTGCGCCGGCGCTGCCGCAGCGAGCAGCAGCGCCGCGCCGGACATCAGGATGCTGAGGTAACGCTTGGTTTGCATGAACTCCTCCAAGAGTGGTAGGTCCCGACCCGAGGGCGGTCCAGGGCGCAGCGTTGCCAGTTTATCGTGAACTTTGACGCGCGTGTTCTAGGCCGCGCGGACCGCAACTTCCATGCGCCCGATGCCCTGGATCTCGGCGGTGAGCCGGTCCCCCGGCTGCACGGGCCCGACGCCTTCGGGCGTGCCCGTCAGCAGGATGTCTCCCGGGTGCACCGTATAGAAGGACGTCGCGAATTCGATCAGCTCGGCGATGCCCAGAATCAGGTCGCGCGTATTGGCCTGCTGGCGCACCTCGCCGTTGACGGCGAGCCGCAGGTCAAGCGCGGAGGGGTCCCCGATCGCGTCGGCGGTCACGAACCAGGGGCCGAGGACGGTGAAGCTGTCCACGGACTTGCGCAGGCTTCCGGTAATTCACGGGCGCGGCGAGGATCTTACCCGGGTTGGCGATGGGGCTCAGGAGCTTGATACCCGCCAGCGGCCGGCGCGGCGCGTTGGCGGCAAGAGACTCGATCCGCAGGCGGAGCGTGATCAGGCCCGCCACGAGCGGATCATGGCGCGGCAGGGGATACGCGTGGCGCGGCAGGATATCGAGCGCCGCAGTCACGTCCCGCACGACATCGCCCTCGACGAGCCCGAGGCGGTCGTTGTCAAAGCGGCACAGTTTCATTTTCGTTGCGGCGCCACGGCTTTGCTTCGAGCATTTTGCGAAATGGCGGAGCACCTTGCGGCGCGTGGAATGATACACTCAGTGCCAAAACATGAGTCGCTGACTCACCGTCAACAATCGACCGAGGAGATCACATGACACCGCGTTACCTTGTCGTTGCCGCAGTCGCGCTCGCCACGTTGGCCGGGGGCGTGTCGTATGCGCAGAAATATCCGACCCGGCCCGTCCGGGTCGTCATTCCGTTTCCCCCGGGCGGCAACGTGGACGTGTTCGGGAGGGTCCTCTGGCCGCAAGTGGAGAAGGCGCTCGGGCAGACAGTCGTGATCGACAACCGCGGTGGCGCCAACGGCATACTGGGTTCGCATATCGTCGCGAGCGCAACCCCCGACGGCTACACCATGCTCCATGTTTCTTTTTCGTTTGCCGTCAATCCGTCCATCCGCAAGAAGATGCCGTTCGACGTCGTGAAGGACTTTGCGCCGGTCACCGATGTCGCGCTCGGCACGGGCTACCTGATGGTGGCCCATCCCAAAATTCCGGCAAAGACGGTGAAGGAGCTGATCGCGCTGGCGAAGGAGCAGCCGGGCAAGGTCCGCTACAGCACGGCGGGCGTCGGCAACGGCCAGCACCTGACCGGCGCGCTGTTTGCCTCGAAGGCCGGCATCGATCTTCTGCACGTTCCGTACAAGGGCGGCGGACCCGCGGTGACCGCGGTTCTCGGGGGCGAGGTTCAATTGCATTTTCCGGCGCCGGCAGTCGGTATCCCGCACGTCAAGTCAGGCCGGCTGCGGGGGCTGGGCTTCACCGGCACCAGGCGGCTCACGTCGTTGCCCGACGTGCCAACCATCGGGGAAGCAGCGTTGCCCGGTTTTGTTGCCGACGCAGGCTGGCACGGCGTGTTCGCACCCGCGAAAACACCGCCAGCGATCGTGAAAATGGTGCAGGAGGCGATCCGCGGCGCATTGCAGATGCCTCATGTGCGCGATCACTTTGTGAATAACGGCTACGATCCGCAGGGGCACACGCCGGCGGAGTGGGCGAAGCTCTTCCGCGCCGACCTCAAGCGCTACGCCGAAATCACGCGCATCGCGAAGATCGAGCCGCAGTGATGAAATCCCCCGCGCTTCGCGCACCCCCTTTGTCAAAGGGGGTGGCAGGGGGGTGACGAACGCTCCCCTTTGTCAAAGGGAGGGTAGGTGGGAACAAGTACCCCCCTTTAGCAAAAGGGGGTAGGGGAATGAAGTCTCCCCCCTTTAGCAAAGGGGGGTAGGGGAATGAAGTCTCCCCCCTTTAGCAAAGGGGGGTAGGGGAATGAAGTCTCCCCCCTTTAGCAAAGGGGGGTAGGGGAATGAAGTCTCCCCCCTTTAGCAAAGGGGGGTAGGGGGGATTTGGGGAGAGGAAGTTGGACCTCAACTTCTGGGTCATCCAGACTTTCAACGGCGTCTCGTACGGCGCTCTGCTGTTCCTGCTCGCAAGCGGTCTTTCCCTCATCTTCGGGGTGATGCGCATCGTCAACCTTGCGCACGGCTCCTTCTTCCTGCTCGGGGGCTACGTCGCGCTCACGGTGATCTGGACCACGGGCTCGTGGCTCCTCGCGCTGCCGGCGGCGGCCCTGGTCATTGCCGTGGTGGGGATGCTGATGGAGCGGGTATTCCTGAGGCCGCTCGGCTTCGACCCGCTGCGGCAGGTGTTGCTGACCGTAGGCTTCGCCTACCTGTTTCAGCAGGCGGCGCTGGATATCTGGGGCGGCGACAACCTGGATATCGTTCCGCCCGCGGTGCTCAAGGAAAGCGCGGTCATCGGCGGATTCTATTTTCCGATATATCGCGTTTTCATGATCGGCATGGCGCTCGTCGTGGGCCTGATCCTGTGGCTTGCGATGGAAAAGACGCGCGTGGGGGCGATGGTGCGCGCGACCGTGGATGATTCGGAAATGGCGCGCGGCGTGGGCATCGATACCTCCCGCGTATCGATGCTCATCTTCGCCCTCGGCGCGTTCCTCGCCGGGCTGGGCGGCGTCGTCGGAGGAGCCTTTCTCGGCGTCTACCCGGGACTGGATTTCGCGATCCTGCCCATTGCGTTCGCGGTCGTAATCATCGGCGGGATGGGGAGCCTGACCGGGGCGGCGGTGGGCAGCCTCCTGGTCGGGCTGGCGGACAACTTCGGCAAGGCGCTGTTCCCTGAGATCTCCTATTTCACGCTGTATGCGCCGATGGTCCTGATTCTTGCGCTGAAGCCGACGGGCCTGTTCGGACGGGAGTGAGGATGGAGAGCCGACGCAACCTGCTGATCGTCGCCGCCGCGCTGCTGGCGGTCCTGCTGCTTACGCCGCATTCCGGCTCCTACATCATTGTTCTCGTCACGCACGCGCTGATTTTCGCCATCCTCGCGATGAGCCTGGATATCCTCCTGGGCTTCACCGGGTTGCCCTCGCTCGGCCAGGCGGCCTATCTGGGCGTGGGCGCCTATCTGACGGCGATCCTCGCGACCCGCTTCCAATTCGGTCTCGACTGGACGTTCTGGCCGGTGGTCGTGATGGGCATGGCGATCGGCGCGGCGACGGCCGCGCTGTTCGGACTGTTCTCCGTTCATGCCGGCGGGGTCTATTTCCTGATGATCACGCTCGCGCTCGGCATGTGCGTATGGGGGCTCGCCTACCGTTGGAACTCCCTGACCGGCGGGGACAACGGCATCGTGCTTCCGCCGCGGCCCGCGTTCGGCATCGAGCTTGCCGACGATGTCACGTTTTTCTACCTCGTATTCGGCTTCTTCGTCGCCTCCCTGGCGCTGCTGTATCGGCTGGTCAAATCGCCGTTTGGCCGCAGTCTCGTCGGGATCCGGGAAAACGAGTTGCGGATGCGCATCCTGGGTTACAACACCTGGCTGCACAAATACATTGCGTTCATCATCGCCGGTGGCTTCGGCGGGCTGGCGGGCGTATTGTGGGCTCACGCACACGGTCTCGTCAGTCCCGAGGACGTGGTCCTCGCCACGTCGGTGGACGCGCTGCTGATGGTGGTGCTGGGGGGAGCGGGAACGCTGGTAGGAGGAGCGATCGGCGCCGGCATCGTGGTCTTCCTGCGGGAGTACCTGAGCACGCTCGTCCCGTGGTGGCAGTACGTGCTGGGCGGGGTCTACGTGCTGACGATACTATTTCTGCCGGGCGGCCTGATGAGCATTCCCGAGCGGATCCGGAACCGGCGCGCCCGGTCAGCGGGCACCGGAGAGACCAGGGCACCGCAATCTGCGTCATCGTAAAGGAGGAATCGCCATGTGGATGAGCGTCAAACGAGTCTTCAGTTGGGGAGTTCTGGTAACGGGCCTGGCTCTCGGGTTGAGCCTGGGCGGGGAGTCGGAAGCAGCGCAGGAGCTGCGCATCGGCTTCCTCGCCCCGACGACCGGGATCTTCGCCCAGATCGGCAAGGACATGACGAACGGTTTTCAGCTGTACCTGGACGAAGTCGGCGGCGACTTTGCCGGCGCGAAGGTGAAGTTCATCGTGGAGGACGAGGAGGGCAAGCCGCCGGTCGCCGTCCGCAAGGCTGAAAAGCTCATCCGTCAGGACAAGGTCCACATGTTCATCGGGGGGCTCCTTGCCTCGACCGGCTACGCGCTGGCCCCGGTCAGCACGCGCCTGAAGACGGTCTACATCGCGTCGATTCCGGCGGCGGATGACCTGACGCAGCGGGACAGCGCGAAGTATCCCTACCTGGTCCGCACCGGCTGGACCAGCTCCCAGCCCAATCACGCGTTTGGCGAGTGGGCCTGCCAGCAGGGCTACAAGCGCATCGCGGCGATCGCGGCCGACTACGCCTTCGGGCACGAGGTCGTGGGCGGGTTCCAGAAGACTTTCGAGGATTGCGGCGGCAGGATCATCCAGAAGATCTGGCCGCCGCTGGGGACGATCGATTTCGGGCCGTACCTCCCGACCCTCAAGAAGGACGCGGACGCGATCTTCACGCTCATGGTCGGGCCGATGTCCCTCCAGTTCCCCAAGCAGCTCGCATCCGCGGGGATCCGGAAACCCGTGCTGGGCGGGGGAACGAGCTACGACGAGTTCGTCCTGCCATCGATGGGGGACGAGGTCATCGGCCATATATCGGCCCTGCAATACAGCGCGGCGCTCGATACGCCGAGGAACGCGGCCTTCGTGAAGAAGTATCGCGCGAAGTACGGCAAGGTGCCTTCCTACTACTCGGAGTCCAACTACTCGACTGCCCAGATGGTCCACGAGGTGATGAAGAAGACGAAGGGCAAGTGGCCGGGCGCGGAGCAGTTCGTCAAGATGCTGTCCGCCGTCAAGCTCGAGACCGCGCGCGGCCCGGTCCGCATCGACGAGATGAAGAACCCGGTTCACAACATCTACATCCGGATGGTGAGAAGGAAGAAGGAGCACGGCTACGACAAGGACGAGCTCTGGAACACCGTGATCAAGACCTATCCGAACGTGGGCCAGTTCTGGAAGTACAAGAAGGAGGAGTTCCTGAAGCAGCCGGTCTACAGCCGCGACTATCCGCCGTGCAAGTACTGCGAATGAGGCATTGACGGGGAAGGGTGGGGGTGGACGCAATACTGGAACTGAAGGGCCTGTCGAAGCGCTTTGGCGGCCTCCACGCGGTCCAGGACGTCGATCTCAAGGTATTTCCGGGAGACCGCAAGGCCATCATCGGCCCGAACGGCGCCGGCAAGACGACGCTGTTCAACGTCATCACGGGCGTCCTCCCCGCGAGCTCAGGCGAGGTGCTCCTGTTCGGCCGGAACATCACCGGCTGGCCGAGCCACCGGCGGACGGCGCTGGGCATGGCGCGGACGTTCCAGATCACGAGCCTGTTTCCGAAGCTGACGGTGCTCGACAACGTGCTGCTTGCCGTGAAGGGCCTGCGCCGCTCGAAATTCGTGATGTGGCGGCCGCTCGCCTCCTACCGCGACGTGTACGAGAAGGCGCGCCGTCTGCTCGAGAGCGCCGGTTACTGGGACCGCAGGCAGGTCGAGGTGCGCAACCTCTCCCACGGCGAGCGGCGGCAGGTCGAGGTCGTCCTCGGCCTCGCGAGCGACCCGAAGATCCTGCTGCTCGACGAGCCCGCGGCCGGGCTGGCGACGGGGGAGTCCCAGGACATGACGGCATTCCTCAAGCGGCTCGACCCCGAGCTCGCGATCCTCCTGATCGAGCACGACATGCACGTGGTGTTCGACTTCGCCGATCACATCTCGGTCCTGCACTTCGGTCAGGTGGTGGAGGAAGGCTCGACGGACCACATCCGCGGCAGCGGCAAGGTGCAGGAAATCTATCTCGGGACCGGCTGACATGCCCATCCTCGAGGTGCAGGACATCCACACCTACTACGGCGACGCCTACGTGCTCCAGGGGCTGTCCCTGGAGCTGCAGGAGGGGCAGATACTGGGGCTGCTCGGGCGCAACGGCGTGGGCAAGACGACGCTCGTCAATTCGGTCGTGGGCTTCAATCCGCCGCGCCGCGGGAGAATTCTCTTCCGGGGCGTCGATATCACTCACGTGTCCTCGTTCGAGACGGTGCGCAGCGGGATGGGACTGGTGCCGCAGGGCCGCCGCGTCTTTCCGTCGCTCACTGTGGAGGAGAACCTGGAGGTTGCGGAACGGGGGAACGGACGCCGGGGATGGAGCCTCGAGCGCGTTTACGCGCTGTTCCCGCGCCTGAAGGAGCGGCGCGGCCAGCGCGCAAAGACGCTCTCGGGAGGCGAGCAGCAGATGCTCGCGATTGGCCGCGGGCTCATGACCAATCCGGATTGCCTGATCATGGACGAGCCCTCGGAGGGGCTCGCCCCGATCATCATCCAGGGGGTGTGGGAAGCGATCGCGAAGCTGAAGGGGGAGGGGCTTTCGATCCTGCTCGTGGAGCAGAACGCGGCGCTCGCCCTGAAGCTCGTCGATTACGTGCACGTCATGAGCAAGGGGCGGGTGGTCTATTCCGCCAAGCCGCGGGAGCTCTGGGCGAACGAAGGCGTGAAGTCGAGCTATCTCGGTATTTGATGCCGCGTGACCCGATACGGCGTGACGCGATAGAACGTAGCTTCGTCGTCCCCGCGCAGGCGGGGATCCAGTCGCGCTCCGCGTGTTCTGGATTCCCGACTTCTCGGGAATGACGAAATCCTTGTTACGTCACGCGTTCAATGCGCTGAATATGCTCGGGTCGACCTTGCTTCGGACCTTATCCAGCACGGGCGCGACGGCTTTGATGAACGCGCCGCGCTCGGCGTCGGTCAGCCGGATCACTTCATTCTTCGCGGGATCGAGCTTTGCCAGGATCTTCGCGTCTTCCGCCGCCGCCAGCTGCCGCTGGTACGCCGTCGCGTCCTTAGCGGCGGCATCCACGGCCGCCTGCACGTCGCGCGGCCAGCCGCGGTAGTGCGCGGCGTTGCACACGAGCACGCTCGCGCCCCAGAAATGTCCCGAGAGCGTGATGTAGCGGTGGAAGTTGTGCACGCCGAAGTGGTAGATGTTGGTGAGAGGATTGTCCTGAGCCTCAAAGCGGTCACCGCCGATTTGCTCGACGAACTCCTTCACGTCGGCGGCGACCGGCTCGAAGCCGAGCGCGCGGAAGACTTCCCCGTGCAACTCGCTCATCTGGGTGCGGATGCGGATGCCGCGGCAGTCCTCGGGCCTGCGGATTGGCCGCACCCGGTTGGTGAGATGGCGGAAGCCGTTGTCCCAGTATCCCAGCAGGCGGCAGGCAGTCCGCTCGCTAATATTGCGGCGCGCGCGCTCCCCTAATTCGCCGTCGAGGGCCTTGAACGCGGCGGCGCGATCCTGGATCACGAAGGGCAGCTCCAGTAGCCGCAGTTCCGGCGCGGCCCGGGAGAAACGCACGGTGGATATGTAGCAGAGTGAAAGCTCGCCGCGCTCGACCATCGGCACCAGGTCGCCCGAGCCGCGGCCAAGCTTCAGCACGCTGCCGATCAGCTCGAGGGTGATGCGCTCGCCGAGTTTCTGCCGGATGATCTCGCCGAATCGTGCGGCGGCGCGGTGATGGACGGATGCGGGTTCCTGGTAGCCGCCGAACTTCAGCGCGATCGCCGTCACACGGGAAGTTCCCGGTGAACGAATTCGATGATCTTGTCGATGGCGGAAAGCGCCGCCGGCGAAGTGGGATCGTTGGTGATGAAGGCTTCGCCCACGCCGTCGAACAGGTGCAGCTCCACCCGGCCGCCTGCTTTGCGGTAGCTGGTGATGAAGCGGTCGCGGTGAGGCGCGGGATGCGCGACGTCGGCGGCGCCCTGGACGTACAGCACGGGCGGCAACGGCACCTTCTCGCCGCGTTCCAGCGCAAGCGTCGGATTGCCCTCGGCCATCGCAGCTTCGTCCGGCCAGTAGCGGTCGTGGAGCTGTATCCAGTTGTCCGCCTGCTTCTTGAGGGGACCGCTTTGATTCTGCCTGGCGTAGTGATAGCGCCCGAGCGGGTCGATGACGGGCCAGCAAAGCACCACGGCGCGCACCGTTGCATCCAGCGATGTCCCGGCGGACAGGGGCAGCGCCGCATAGCGCGGGTCGTGCGGCCGCATCGCCGCCAGCATGGCCTGGTGTCCGCCGCTCGAGACGCCGAGTATGCCGACAGTGTCGGGCCGGGTGTAGAGCGCTCGCGCCCGCGACTTGCACCAGCGAATCGCAGTGTTGATGTCCGCGAGCGAGGCGGGATAGCCGGCCTCCGGCGGCATGCGGAAATCGAGCGACACCACCACCACGCCGCT
>Ga0214471_10001846_pt1 | contig 16731 bp, 11 predicted proteins | sample RVTome_5_FD_207665 | JGI IMG/M metagenome (GOLD analysis project Ga0214471, IMG submission 207665) | Soil microbial communities from uranium-contaminated site in the Upper Colorado River Basin, Wyoming, United States - RVT142D155 | ecosystem: Environmental > Terrestrial > Soil > Contaminated >... | reverse complement strand
TGCACTTGGGGATTCCGGCGCGCTCAGTGGGGTCGTAGGGATTGACCAGCCGAGCGAGCCGCGGATCCGGTGCCTGTTCGAGAAACGTCTGCCCCGAAGCCAGCGCATCTGCGAGCATATCGTAGTAGAAGGTGGTTTCCCGGGGAAGCTTCGTCCGTCCGCCGTCCGTGGCGAGCCATGCGTACAGCGAGAAGATGCCCGGAAGGATCAGGAGCAAGGCAATCCACACCGAACGTGGGGCGTGACGAACATCAATTCTCAGAGGCTCGGACGGTGCCCTTTCTTGCCGATCCGCAGAGGCCAGGGGAGGGCGATGGGGCAGTCGGCCCGCTTTGCGAACGAGCGCTATGACTCTATCGTAGTGAACCGCCAATAGAATGGCGAGACCCAAGAGCAGGAGCAGCATGCGGCGCGGTCCCAAGCCCGGGTTGTTATCGAGGCCAAGGTGGTACGCACCTAGAGCCACTATGGCGGCGGCAAGGCCGGCCAAAGTCAGACCCCATCGGGGTCCCAAACAGCATAAGAGCCTTCTCACCAGACGGCTCGCATCAGCGGCGGCTCATCGTGCCCAAATACCTGCGCACACCTCTGCACACCCTCCGCCCGACCCTATCGGGGTTGGATGTCAGTATACGACCGCCCAGACGGCGCCCTACGCCTGCAGGGTCCGCCGCCTCAATCGACGATAATGGGGCGAATCGCGAGCCACCGCGATGGAACAGCAGTCCGGAGGGTGTCCCGATTGCGCCTTCGGCTATTCGATGCCAAGAGTGACATGCTCCCCTTTGGCTCCGGGCGCCAATGTGTGCCCCTTGGTCCGGCCGTCCCGCGAGCCGCATGCACCCGACTATTGAGCCCGCCGTGCCGCGGGTAACCTGGATCATGCTCTCCGCCCTGGCGGCCGCCGGGGTTGGGCTCGTGCTGTTCAGCACGCCTCACGGCACCGGGATCTCGCCTGATTCTGTGCAGTACGTCGCCGCGGCCAGGGGCGTTCTCGATGGGGCGGGCCTTCCCCTCGGGCTGTGGGCGCCGCTGTATCCCGTCGTGCTGGCGTCGGGAGAGACGGCGGGCCTGGATATCTTCGTCTGGGCCCGTCTCCTGAACGCCCTTCTGCTCGCCGCCAACCTTCTCCTGGCCGGCCTGATGATCGCCCGACATCACCCGTCGTCCCGCCTTGCGCCGGTGATCGGGGCGGGCCTGCTCCTCCTCTCGGAGGACTACTTCACCGTCCACGCCTGGATCTGGACCGAGCCGCTGGCCCTGTTCACCGGTTTTCTGGGGCTGTACTGGCTCGACCGGGTCTGGGGGTCGTCGAAGGCGACGGCGCTCGTCCCCCCGGCTTTGATTATCGGAGTCGGCTGTCTGATTCGATATGCCAGCCTGCCCTTCGTCGCCGCCGGACTGCTGGGCATCCTTCTGCTCGGGAGAGACAACACCGTGCGGGCGCGGTTCACGCGGGCGGCGGTATTCGGGGCCGCGGCGCTGCTTCCGTTCGTGGGTTGGATCGCGTACATGCTCAACGTGACCGGCCGGGTGGCGGGCCGGGCCATGCGGTTTCGGTCCACCGCGCCGGCCGAGTTGGAAGGCGGGCTCCGAATCGCGGCCGATTGGATCCTTCCCGGGCGTGTCCAGGGCGAGGCCATCCGTACCTGGGCAGGCGGTGCTCTCCTCCTGGCCTGGGCCGTCGCCGCGCTGGCTGTGATGGTCTGGCGGAATCGGGCCCGGACGGGGGAACTCGCCGGTGACGTCCCGCATTCTGCCGACCTGTTGACGCTGTTTGTCTTCGCCTATGCCGGCATGATCGTAGGAGCGCGTTTCTTCCTTTCGCCGAGTGTGTCGATCAGCCACCGCATCTTCTCCCTCGCCTACGCCGCGATGGTGGTGGCGGCCGTCGCCTACGCGGGCGACATCCTGCCGTGGGTGCGCAACCGGGCCCGGGCTCCGGCATGGGACCGCCGGGCGTGGGCGGTAGGGCTGTTGACACTGCTTTTGCTTTGGGGCGGCCTGCAACTGACGCACACGACGAAGTGGGTGCGGCAGGCGCACGCGGAAGGACTCGGCTATGCCACCGCGGAGTGGCGCGACTCCCCCCTGATCCGCTATGTCCGCGACCTGCCACCAGGCACGCCGGTTTACTCGAACGGGCCCGATGCGATCTATGCTATGACGGGCATACCCGCCCGATCGCTCCCGGATTGGCCGGGCGGACCGGCCACCGCGGGTATGCCGTTGCCCGTTCCGATCGCGCAGATGAGGGACGAGTTGGCCGCCTCGGGCGGTGTGATCGTCTACTTCCGCGGCATCACGTGGCGGTCCACCCTCTCCGAGGTCGAGCTCAAACGGGTTCTGCCGCTCGTACCCCTCTTTGGGACCGAGCTTGGCTCCATCTACACCATTGGACCTTGATTCCACGTACCGGCCCCGCTCCTGGAGGTTGAGGCTCTGGTGGAGGTCATGACGGCAACAGAAAGGAAGATCTTAATCGGGCGGGCGGACCGAGGGGGAACAACCGCCCATGAGGGAGGCGACTCGTGGAGCGCCGGCCTTCGAGTCCGAATCTAGCCCCTTTCAGGCCAAGTACCGGGATCGGAGCTGGTTGATTCAGTATGCGAACTGCCAGTTCCTGCCCCCCGCCGCCTTCGGGAACGGAAGGCTCCGGCCCGAGTGGTCATCGGGACAGATTGTTCAAGGCAAGGAGGACGCTGACGACCCCGCTCACACCCGCTGCGGCCAATATGGCTGAGCCGATCTGCAAACGCTTCAGCGGGGTCCGCGCGTGGGCAGCGTACGCGGTCCATGCCCCCAACGTCGCAAGGATCATCAGCAAGGGCGCGACGTCCAGCAGATACCGGCCGGTCACAGCGTACAGCGTCAGGATGGGAAGAAAAGCCGTGACACTGGCTAGGCAGACAACCCAAACGAGTCCGCGGAAGCCGGGCTGGTCAAACGCCGCGAATGAAGGTCGCGCCCGGTGGCTGTCTGCACATCCGACCGGGCCGCATGTTAAGGACCAAATGAGATACAGCGCGAAGACCACGAAGGGCGTCGATACCAGGAGGCCGGTGACATACTCGGGGAGGAATAGCCCAGGATGCGGAATCTGGATTGGGCCAAGCGCACGGCTCGCCAGAAGGGGCCGGACAAAGGGGAACTCTCCCGAGATGGAGGCCGGACCAAGAATGTAATTGTATGCGTTCGTAGGGATATTCCCCCATTTGAACACGGCCTGCAGACCTGCAAATTGAGCGCCACCACCTCCCAACGCATAGCGCCAACCGGACTCAAGTGGGTCCGAGAATCTTGCGAAGTTGTACATCCCGATCAGCGCGGCGCTTGTCAGAACGGGGAGGCTGAGGGCAGCAAAAGGCTTCCACCGTGACCTTGGACGAGGATCGGCGGAGCGAGCTCGCCAAAGGCTCCAAGCCATAGCTCCCCCAAGTACGGCGATGGGCAAAGCGAGGACAATCCGAGTACCGAAGGACAGGCTCCAAAGCACACCGACAAGGGCAAGTCGCCAGGGCTTATGGTCTCCTGTGGTAAGCACCGGGATGGCAAACGTAAGCCCCGCGACAAGGAAGGCCGCTCCCTGGAGAATCGCTGCCTCGTAGATGAGGGGGGTGTCAAGGACCCAAGGTAGTGGATAGGCAAGCCCGGCCAGCAGAAGGGGTGGGGCGAGGAGCCAACGAGGAAGGCGGGAGAAATATCTACGCCAAAGGTCGAGCAGGCCAAGGACTAGGAAGACGAAAAGGGCAACAGTTCCGAACAAGGCGAATGCGTTGTCCCCCACTCTGCCAAGCCCACTCACCTTGAGCAACGCGAGCAAGGCTGCAGGGGCGGGCCCCCAATACAGGTAGTACCTTCCATTGAGGTAGGAGGCATCCAAGACGAAACAGTCTGATCCGAGGGTGCCCCGCCTGCACCTGGGAATTCCGGCCCGCTGTGCCGGATCATAGGGATTGGCCAACTGGGCCAGCCTGGGATCTGGTGCTTGTATCAAAGATGTCTGGCCCGCGGCGAAGGCCTCGGCGAGTAAGTCGTAGTAGTAGGTCGTTGGTCCAGGAGGGTTTGTCCACTTGCCGGCAGTGAAGAGCCAGACGTAAAGCGTGAGGATGGCCGGGAGGATCAGGAGCAATATGGCCCACGGGAACCGAGATGCGTAGGGGAGGTCAGCTCCCTGACTCTCGGTCAGCACCCGATCGGGCGGCAGGTGACCGGTATGAGGCGGGTGGTCCGGTCGCGGCCCGCCGCGGCGAAGGAGGTCGGCGACGCGCGAGCGGTGGGCGAGGAACACGATGCCAATCCCAAGGAAAAGCAGCAGGATGCGCCGTGGGCCCATGGTTGGGTTGTTGTCTAGGCCGAGGCGCCACGCGGCGAGAGCCACTGTAGCGGCCGCGAGGCCGGCCAGGGTTAGACCCCACCGCGGAACCGTGCAGCAGAGGAGCCTTCTCACCTGTCGGGACCTCTCGCGGCGGCTAGCCTGAAATGTCTCTGGGCCCTAGTTCGGCGGCCGTGTTGCCCGGCAACTGGCCAATAGGCCGAACCACCGGTGTACCAAAGAGGAGGCGACTCCCATGTGCATCTCGGACGATGAGACACAGCATCCGTGCCTAGCCAGGGGAGAGCCATCTCGTGGCCCAAGGATAGACGGAAGGGGACCGGCTCGGAAGTACAATCCTGCTTCTAGCCTATCCTGACGCGACTCGGTGACCAGTCGGGGTGTCGTTCCGACAGGCGGCCAACCTAGCCCCACCAAGGCAAGTATAACCAAATGAGTGTCAACGGTCATCTTGTGTCCCTTAGCCGCAAGCCCTTGGCTGGGCGCGCGCCTGCCTTGGTCAGCAGGTGGTCCTCTCGTTGTTCCCGACCTTTGAGCTCGCTCCCCGTCACGTGACGGACCGGTGTGTCGAGTGAAACGCGAGACCAAGAACGCGGGCGTCAGGCACGTGGCCATTGCGGCGGTGGTGGCGATGAATCTCGTCGTCGGGATTCTCCTGTCGCCCAAATATGGGCAGGGGATTGATGAGGGCGCGAATGTCAGGTACGGAGAGATGTCGCTCCGTTCTTATTCGGACCCTCTGCACCCCTACCGGGACCCTTCGCGTGAAGACAAGGGGCCGTTCTACTTCATGGCCTGGATCGCGGCTGCCTCATTCGTGGAGAGGGTCATACCCGGATGGCTCGGTGTCGACGCAAGGCACTTCGTCAATTTCGTCACCTGGCAACTTGCGATCATCTCGGTGTACATGCTATCCCTGCGGGTGGCTCGGCCATCGGCGGCACTCCTTGGCGCGCTGTTGTTCGAGTCCCAGCCGCTGCTGTTCGGGCACGCCTTCATCAATCAAAAGGACTCTCCCTTCATGGCCTTCTTCGCTGCGGCTGTGGTGATGGGACTAACCGCAGCCGACCATCTCGGAGGGTCCGAAAGCCGGGCCAAGCCTCGGCCCGTGTCCTTCGGTTTGCCCGCCTCTCTAAGGCGGGAGGCTCGGGTCGTGTGGTGGGACGGCCCGGTGACCGCGCGGCGAAACGCTCTTGTGGCCCTACTCCTTGCTCTCGGGGTGCCCCTCGCCTGGACCGTGCTGGATGGGCCGATCCGCGCTGCGGTTTCGACGATCGTGCTAGACGCCTATCACGGAAGGGCGTGGGGACCGATCAATGAATTGTTCTCCCAGATAGCGCAGAACGCAGCCGTGACACCGGTCGCCGCCTATGTCGCACGGGCCAACCTTGTCGTCGATGTCGCCGCCGCCCTTGCCGTGGCGATGGTTGCCGCGGTCGCCGTCTGGGCGACGCGTTGGTTCTGGATGGGCTTAGGTGAGAGGTTGCGAATAAGCGTCCCGGCGTCCGTCTTGCCAGCCGCGATCCTGTTGGGGATGGCGACCGCGATTCGGTCCACGGCTCTCTTCGTGCTGCTCCTTGTCGCCGTCTACGCGTTCGTTCGAGTTGGACCTCGATGCGTCGGTCTGATCCTTGCCTATCTCGGGATCGCAGGAGTAGTTGCGTTCGCTCTCTGGCCGCAGCTGTGGGGGTCACCCTTGGAACTGCTGCGGTCGAGCCTCGAGAGGACGTTACACTTCCCGGAAATGCAAGAGGTTCTCTTCCAGGGGAGGGTCTACCTATCCAATTCCCTCCCTCGGATCTACCTCCCATGGTTGCTCATCATTCAGTTCACGCTCCCCGCGGTGGGTCTGGTCATCGCTGGACTCGCCATGACGACAAGCCTTGCTGTTCGGGAAGGGGTCAAGGCTGCTTTCCATTGGGTCTTGGTGGTGTGGTTCTTCGTCCCCTTCGCAGCCGTAGTTGCCTTCCAGGTCCCGATCTACAACAACTTTCGGCAACTCCTCTTCATGACCCCGCCTCTGTTTGTGATGGCGGCCGTGGTCTTGGACCGGTTGGGCCGGCTTTCTAGGGCACGTTCGTTCATCATCGTTCTTGCGGTCGTTGCCGTTCTGCCGGGGGTGTCAGCAATTGCGCGCCTTCATCCCTACGAGTATATCTACCACAACCAACTCACAGGCGGAGTTCGGGGTGCCTTCGGTAGGTATTCCCTAGACTACTGGTGTACGTCGTATCGAGAGGTGATGGGGATTGTGAACGAGTTTGCCCCCCCCAACGCGGCCATCGCTGTGTGGGGCCCAAGGAGCGCTGCGCGGCCTTTCTTTCGTGAGGATCTCAAGCTCGTGGAGGTGCTCTCGAAGGACGCCGTGGATGATCCTGATGCATTTGCGGTCATCGGATGTAGTTGGGCGATCACGGACCCTGGTTTCTTTCCAGGTTCTCCGGTGATCGCGAACGTGCAGAGAGATGGTGCGAGTCTCGGTATCGTGAAGCAGATTCGCCCGTAGCCCCAATGGGCTTCCCAGGAGCTGTTTGGTCCCCGTCGATGATCCGCCTGGGACTCTCCCTATGCGAGCGCGATTGCAGACGGTGGAGCCTCCCCTGAGCCGGGTTCGGAGTTCGCAGTAGAAGCGGTTGGCATGCGATTCTCATCGAAGGACGTAGCATTTATTTCCGCTCTCGCCGTCATCGGCGCGGGTGGGACTGCTTTGCATATGGCGTCCACTCAGTGGGGGATCGGCTTGTCGGCCGATTCGGCGGTTTACATCGCCGGGGCCAGAGGCTTGTTGCAGGGGCATGGGTACAGCTTTCCGCAGGGTGGAGGCGTCTGGAACGCGATTACACTCTGGCCTCCCTTCTATTCGGTGGTGCTCGCCGCACTGGGTCTACTGGGCCTCGAGCCCCTGGAGGGAGCAAGATGGCTAAACAGTGCGCTCTTGGGCGGTAGCACGGTCCTGATCGGTCTCTTGCTTCGGGATACCCTGAAGCCCTCTCGGCTCACGCCATTGATGGGAGCTCTGCTTTTCTTGCTGGTCGACGATACGCTCTCAGCGTTTGGATGGGCGTGGAGTGATGGGCTTGCTCTCTTCCTCGGGTTTGCAGGCTTGCTCTTGATGGGCAGATATATGAAGACCCGGCACCGGGGCGCTCTCTGGGCATCTGCGGGCCTGGTTGGGATGAGTTTCTTGAGTCGATACGCGGGTGTGGCCTTTGTGGTCACAGCTCTTGCAGTGCTCGCCATCGAGCCAGGTCGTGACCGTGGACCTGCGAGGAAACTTGGGGACCTGATCGGATTTGGTGCGGGTTCTTGTGTCTTGATGGTGCTGTGGCTGTTTCGTAACGCCCTCGTCTCTGGGAACCCGATCGGCCCCCCCGTGCTTGCAGGGCCGATCACTGTCCGAGACTGGGAAGCCCTCTACGAGATTGTCTCGCTTTGGTTTGTTCCGGGCAGGCTCCCGGCCCCTCTACGAGCTTGGCTGATGGTTCTGATTACTGCAATCTTCCTTGTTCTCTCCGTCACGGCGATCATGGCAAGACGGGGAACAGGGCAGGAGCAGGATGACGGCAATCCTCGGGTCGGCAAGATGGCCTTGTTGTTCATTCCCGTTTACAGCACTGTCATCTTGGGGACGCGCACTACGTTTCGCTATTTCAATATGGCAGAAGATCGGTACTATCTGCCTGTGTACGCTGCACTGGTGATCGTGTGGCTGGTAATCGGACGATGGGCATACAACCGTGCGCGGGTTGCGTTATCGAGATCTGGAAGACCGGTGATCCGCACATCGGGGCGCATCGTTCTGGGGATCAGCGTGGCCCTGGCTTTCGGCGTGACACTGTTGTTCCATAGTGTTCAGGCATGGAAATGGGCCCGGGAAAGTTACTCGGAGGGTATGGGCTATGCCAACGAAAGCTGGCACCGCAGCCAACTTGTGCGGTATGTGGGGAATCTGCCGCTCGAAGCTGCGGTCTTCTCCAACGCATACGATGCCCTCTATATCCTGACCGGCCGCGAAGTCTACCCAGTTCCCCAAGCTAGTCCTTCTCTTGACCGAGGGCGATCTTCGCAGGATGACTGGGATGACATGGCGGCCCTCTTGCGGGATGAGGGTGCGGTGGTAGTCATGTTTCGGGAGGCGACTAGGAGGGGGTTGGTGAGCGAGGCCACACTCCTCGATGAGGTCCCCATATGTCCCATTCGACGCGTCAGGGAGGGAACGGTGTACGGATGGTGCCGCGACGCGGATGGCGCAAATCTCTCGCCGGTCGCGCGGCATGGCTGGCCTGCATCGAATGGACGCACTCGGTTGCGGATAGGCCTGACCCCGCTGGTGAGCTTCCCTCCTCGGTCATAGCCCCGAAGACAAGGCCATCGCGAAACACTTCGAGGAGCGAAAGACCTTCGGTCAAATCTCCGAAATGCACTGGTCCTAAGCGAGATTGGGGATCCAAGCCAAAGAGGATCAACAGCCCCCCTTCTTTATGGATCCTTGTTTGCATCTCGAAGAGCGCGGCCTCGTAGTCCGCACTCGCTCGCCCTGAGGCAGGATCATACGGAGACGGGACGGAGAATGCGGCGCGACCGGCAAGGAAATATAACGCCGGGAGATCATTTGTGTAGATGGTGATGTCTGGCAATTGGCGAATGTGCCGAATGGTCGGCGAGGATCGCCAACCGTGGCTTGCCAGGCCCAGACCTGTCCATCGGATTTCTCGAGTCCATTGGAGACCCTCTCCTCCCTGAAAGGCCAGCAGGAGAAGGGAGAACGCGATGACCGCAATCTTCCTGGCCGAGGGCATTCGCCGAAGTCGCAGCTCAAGGCTCGCCACCAGGAGAATGAGCAGGGAGAAGAAAATGGGCGACAGAATTCGCGAATTCAAAGGCGTCAAGCGATCGATCCAAAGCACCGTGCCCACAACGAGAAAGAGGTAGACGACGACGTGACATCCCAACAGCCACAGGGTTCCGGGGGCGGCCTGTCTCACCGTTGCGGTCGAAAAAGGGCGAACTCGAAGAACGGGGCGGATCAGGAGAAAGCATGGGATCGCCCCTGCGGCAAGAATAGGAAGGAGCAAACCCCTCGGGATAGCCCGGCCCCACTCTGGCGGGAGGATCCACTGGAAGATCGTGAGCGCGGCCCCCGTCCATGCTTCCGCCCCTGGCGGATGCCACGTGGGGAGGGGCCGATCGATGAGATTGCCCAGCAGAAGTGCGTTCCGCACCATGAAGATCGAGGTCGGCGCCAACATAATCCCGACCGCCAGGACCTGCTTCCAGCGGTGTTGTGCGGCCGCGGTTCTCCCACTGTTCGCCCAGACAAGGATGCCGGCGAGAATTAGGGAGATCCCCGCATATCGTGTCAGGAACGCCAAGCTAAGGCACAGGCTCGAACCGACAAGAAGCTTCCAGTGCCTGGGCGTCCGGAGCTGACGCCCCAAGAGCAGCAGCCCCGCCAACCCAAGGACGATGTACAGGGGTTCACTCTGCGCCCACGTGAAGAGTTCAAGGGTGGTGCGGGAGCTTGCGACGGCGCCAGCGCCAATCCACATCGCCATAGAGGACTCAGTGGTGTCATAGATCATGAGGCCGACCAAGATAATGGTCAAGCCAAACAAGGTTGCGTGGGCCCATCGGGCCGCCGGTAAGATGCCCCCCCCTAGTTGGTCGAGGACTGCAAGGAACACGGAGTAGAACGGAGGGAAGTGGGTGAGAGGTCGAAAGGTCCCATCACTGGCCCAACGCCCGAGACCCGTCCCCGCGGAAAGGCTTTCCGCCGCAGTAACGAAGGCGAAAGAATCGTCTCGAAGTCCAAGGCCCAAGCGTGTGGCCAGGAGGATCAGGAGAAACCCAGTGAAGGCTGCGAGGCCAAGACCCGCCCACCGCAATCGGGCTACCACGCGACCCGGCCGCTCCAATCGAGTGCTGGTGGAATGGCTGATGTTGGCAGCAGCGCGTTGAGACATTCTCTCTGGTAATCGATGAGTCCCATTGAGGATTATAGGCGGAAAGGCTCTTCGTTTGGCGCTTGCCTGGCGTGACGCTCGGCCGGGACGGCCAAGCATGTCGCTTCCGATGAGACCTGCGGCCCGGAGGCATTCTTGCTTCGACGCGTGCGTTCGTCCCACTTCAAGCTGATATACTCGTCGCTTGCTGAGTTTGGCATGATGGCCCTTGCTGGCGGCAAGGCCGTCTCCGCACAGGTGCCAACGCGGATGAAGCCGGGGTGTGTCATCCCATGGCGTGGGACCGTGGTTCGCGGACGATGGTTCAAGTGGCCCAGCACTCCAGTACTCGCAGACGTTCGAGTCCGCGGGGCTACCCCGCCGGTGGTGAAATCGCGCGAAGAGCGGAGTTGTGACGCCTTGCCCGGCCCCAGGCCGAGCGAAGGATCGTTGTCGTTTGTGGGCTTCTATCGCGGGAAGGCAGGGAACGAATGCAGGAGATTCCGTAGTCTGGGATACGCGATGGCGCCGCCCGGCCGAGGGAATGTCGAATCACATGCAGATGGGATGGCAGACAGATTGTGGCCGCCGGCAAGTGCGATGTGCCCGGGATGAGCGTAATGGGTGATGTCAGGGACAAGTTTGATCTTGCAGGCCGCGTGGCCATCGTCACCGGCGGGGCCGGGCTTCTGGGAAAGGAATTCTCGAAGTCTCTTGCCCAGGCCGGCGCGTCGGTCGTGGTCGCGGACATCGACGAGCGGAAGGGTCAGCAGGTGGCGCACGAGCTGGAGGGGATGGGCCTGCGCGTGCTTCCGGTCACAGTCGACGTGGGCGAGCGGGCATCGGTGGCGGCGATGGTGTCCGCGACCCTCCGGAAGTGGAGTCGGGTGGACATCCTCGTCAACTCGGCTGCGCTCGACCCGAAGTTCGAGCCGGGGCGCGGGGCGGAGTTCTCCAACGCGTTCGAGGAATTCCCGCGCGAAACGTGGAACCGGGCCCTCGAAGTCAATCTGACCGGCGTCTTTCTCTGTTCGCAAGCCGCGGCGCGGCCGATGCTGGAGGCCGGGCAAGGCGTGATGATCAACCTCTGCTCCACCTACGGCCTGGTCGGCCCCGATCAGCGCATCTACCAGAGGGAGGGGCAGCCCCCGCAGTTCAAGCCGGTGTACTACTCGGTGACCAAGGCCGGCGTGCTGGGCCTCACCCGTTATCTGGCCGCCTACTACGCCGGCAAGAACATCCGGGTGAACGCGTTGACGCCCGGCGGCACCCAGCAGGACCAGGAGGCCGGATTCGTGGACCAATACTCGGCCCGAACGATCCTGGGCCGGATGGCCCGCCCGGACGAGATGAACGGCGCCCTCCTGTTCCTTGCCTCCGACGCCTCCTCGTACATGACCGGCGCCAACCTGGTCGTCGACGGGGGATGGACGGCTTGGTAGCCGACGGGGGACCGTTGCCGCCCAATCCGGGCGAGGCCGGGCATTCCGTGCCAGGACCCGCCGTGCGGGGGATCCTGAGCGACATCCGCAGGGATCCGCGCAAGATCCTGGCAGGCGTCTGGTACGCCTCGCTTCTCGTTGCCGGGACATGGCTGATCCTGCGCTCCTCGCCCTGGGGGATCGGGGTCCGGGTCGATTCACTTTCCTACCTGACGGCGGCGCAAAGCCTCGCGCAAGGGCATTGCCTGTGTTGGCTGGGGAGCGGACTGGAACTCAAGCCGCTCGTGCACTTCGGTCCGCTCTATCCATCCCTGGTCGCAGCCGGCACTCTCCTGGGCATGAGCATTCTGGAGTCCGCCCGCGTCCTGGCTGCGGTCCTCTATGGCGCCAATCTCGCCCTCTCCGGGCTTGCGGTCCACGTCGTGACCAAGAACCCATGGGCGGGGGTCGGGGCCGCGTTCGTGTTTGGCGCCTCGCCGGTGATTGTGGAAGCCCATGACTCGGCAATGTCCGAGCCCTTGTTCCTCTTCTTTCTCATGGCCGGGTTCCTGGCGCTTGCGGTCTACCTCGACGGGAGGTGGCCCATTGTTCTGGGCTTGGCCGCCCTGGCCTGCGGACTGGCCGTGCTGACACGTTACGCCGGTTCCAGCATGCTCCTGGCGGGAGTCGGTGCGCTACTGCTGGTGAATCGAGGAAGCTGGAGGATCAGGATCCGGGATGCGATGGTGTTTGCGCTGGCCGCATTCCTTCCGTTGTCCCTCTGGCTCCTTCGCAACCTGGCGGTGTCCGGGACGTTGACCAACCGGGTCCTCGGCTACCACCCTGTCACGGCCGATGACGCGCGGGCGTTTCTGGATATTGTCACGGGATGGCTGACCGCAGCCAGGACATCGCATTGGATCGAGGGGCTCTTGCTCGCGGCGCTCCTCGTCGGCGGCGCCGGCGTGGTTTGGCGTTACACGAGGTCGGACTCGAGTGTGGAGCGCCGGGCCGGCGGCCTGGGCATGATCCTGATGCTGTACATCCTCGTCTACGTGCCCATGCTGGGCCTCTCCCGGACCTATTTCGACGCCAAGATCCCGATCGATGACCGGATGTTGTCGCCTTGGTATGCCTCCCTAACCCTGATGGCCGCTCTGGTGGCCGGAATCAGTCTACGTGGCCCACGCCGGACGTGGTGGATCGTACCCGTCGCGCTCCTCGTCCTTGCCGGCCCAGGACGCTATATGGTCGATGGTTCCCGTCGCGTCCTGGGCCGATTGGAAACGCAGGGCGTCGGCTTCGCGAGCCGCGCCTGGGGAGAGTCGCCTTCTCTCGACTGGGTCCGCGACCTTTCTTCTGATGCATTGCTGTACTCCAACAAGGCGCTCGTGATCCAACTCCTGCTCGGACGGGCAGCCTACCAGCCTCCCGAGCGCTATGACGAAGTGAAAGCCCAGTTCAGGGAGGATTTCCTGGAGAACCTGGACCGTATGTACGCCGACTTGGAGCGGCCCAACAGCTATCTCCTGATGTTCGACCCTGTTCGGCCGATCGAGCCGGCTGACGTCGAAGACGAATTCACCGTGGGCCTCGTGCTCATTGAAACCCTGAGTGATGGGGTGGTCTATGCAGACCCGTCGACAATCGCGGGGCCCTGAGATCGGGCGCGCCGGGCGTTTCCCGCGGGGGCCCCGTTTCCGCGCCGCCCGATGAGCATCCTGGCGATCGTTCCGGCGCGAGGCGGATCGAAGACGGTGTCGCGCAAGAACGTCCGCCTTCTGGGCGGCCACCCGCTGGTGGCGTACAGCATCGCCGCCGGCCTTCAGGCCCGCCAGGTGGAGCGGGTTCTGGTTTCGACCGACGATGAGGAGATCGCCCAGATCGCCCGCCGCTACGGAGCCGAAGTCCCCTTCCTCCGCCCCGAGGCCTTGGCGCAGGATGACACCCCCGACCTTCCCGTCTTCCAGCATGCGCTCCAGTGGCTCGAGCAAGAGGAAGGCTACCGGCCGGAAATCGTCGTCCAACTCCGGCCGACCTCGCCGCTTCGCCCGCCCGAATGTGTCGACCGGGGGATCGACATCCTGCGCGCCCATCCCGAAGCCGACTCGGTACGGGCGGTCGTCGTGTCGGGCCAGAACCCGTACAAGATGTGGCGGATTTCGCCCGACGGCCGGCTCGTACCGCTCCTGAAAGACGCCGACGGGGAGGCGTACAATACGCCCCGCCAACTGCTTCCACCCACGTACTGGCAAACCGGGCACCTCGACGTCGTGCGAACGGCGACCCTGCGCGAAAAGAACAGCATGACCGGGGACATCGTGTTCTCGCTGCTGATGGAACCGGTCTACGCGATCGACATCGACGGGCCGCTAGACCACGACCGCGCCGAGCAGCTTCTGCAGCACGGATCGATGGCGTTGGTGCAACCGCGGTCCTAGGCGGGGGCGTCTCCGACGCCCGAACCGCGGCCCGGAGGCCGGCCAAGGATTGGAGACCATGACGCACAGCATCCAGTTGGGCGAGCGGAGGGTGGGGCAGGGCCACCCGACCTACATCGTGGCCGAGATCGGGATCAACCACAACGGCGACCTGGAGCTCGCCAAGCGGCTGATTGACGCCGCCGCCCACGCCGGCGTCGACGCCGTCAAATTCCAGAAGCGAACTCCCGAGCTGAGCGTGCCGCCGAACCAGCGGGACCAGAAGAGGGAGACTCCCTGGGGATACATCACCTACCTGGAATATCGGCAGCGAATGGAATTCGGGGAGGCGGAGCATAAGGCGATCGATTACTACTGCCGCGACAAGGGTGTCGACTGGTTCGCCTCGGTATGGGATGAGCCCTCGGTGGAGTTCCTCGAGCCGTTCCAGACGATCGCCTACAAGATTCCGTCGGCGGCCCTGACGGACCTCAATCTCTTGCGCCACGCCCGGGCGACCGGCCGGCCGATCATCCTCTCCACCGGCATGTCCACCATGCAGGAGATCCGGGCCGCGGTCGAGGTGCTGGGCACCGAGAACACGCTGATCACCCACGCCACGAGCACCTACCCCTGCGAGCCGGAGGAGCTCAATCTGCGCATGGTTCAAACCCTCCAGAGCACGTTCCCCTGTCCCGTCGGATACTCCGGCCACGAAGTCGGTCTCGTGCCCACCGCCGTGGCCGTGGCCCTGGGAGCCTGTCTGGTGGAGCGCCACATCACCCTCGACCGGGCCATGTGGGGAAGCGATCAGGCCGCCTCGGTCGAGCCGGGCGGTTTCCAGCGCTTGGTGAAATACATCCGCGTCGCCGAGGCCAGCCTGGGCGACGGCGTGAAGCGGGTGTACGACAGCGAGAAGCCCTCCATGAACCGATTGCGCCGCTTCTACGGTTGAGGCCGGCCGACGTCGTTGAAGTTGGCCAACCCCCTCGCCGCGTGGCGGCAGCGAAAACTCCACCGGACGCTCGAGCCCCAGATCGCTCGCGTGGAGCGCTACCTGGAAGGGATCGCCGGCGCCCGACCGGCCGACTCGCGTCCAGTCCTCTTTTTCAACGCCTCGACCCGCATCCACCGTCTCAGCTTGAACGGCGCGTTCGGCCTCCTCGCCTCGTGGGCGGTCCGGGCGCACGGCGTGCCGGTTCTCCAATTGATCTGCCGGCAGGGGATGGACCAGTGCATCCTCGGCACCGATCGCAGGAACTTGGCCGGCGCTCCGCCGTGCCGGCCCTGCATCGAGCTGAGTGAGATTCTGTTTCCAGGCCCCGCGGCATGGCTCCCCCTCCGGCCGGACATCGTCGCCCGGGTGGAGTCCGAACTGAGAGACCGACCGCTGAGCGCGCTGGCCTCCTGGCAGGAGGGCGGTCTTCCTCTCGGACAGCTCTGTTTGCCCGGCCTGCGCTGGGCCCTGCGGCGCCATCATCTGCCGGACACGGAAGCGATCCGGTCGGTCTTCCGCCGCTACCTGGCCTCGGCCGCCAGCCTGGCGGCGCAGGTCGAACACGTCATGGACGAGTCTTCGCCCCGCGCGCTTGTCGTGTTCAACGGGATCTTCTTCCCCGAGGCCGTGGCCCGCGAAGTCGCCCGTTCCAGGAACGTTCCGGTCGTCACCCATGAAGTGGGGTTGAGGCCGGCCTCGGCCTTCTTCTCGCACCGCGAGGCGACTTTCCGCCAGATGGACGTCGCCGCCGGAGTGACGCTCACGCCCGAGCAGAACGAGGCCCTCGACCGGTACCTGGAAGACCGATTCCGCGGGCGTTTCACTATGGCCGGCGTGAAGTTCTGGGATGGGATGTCTCCGCTGCCGGAGTGGCTGAAGACGAGGGCCGGTCGATTCCGGGGGATGGTGGTGGTCTTCGGCAACGTCGTGTTCGACACCAGCCAGGTCCACGCCCACACTCTGTTCGAAGACATGTTCGCCTGGCTCGAGGTGGTCGCCCTCGAAGTGGAGGGCCGCCCGGATCTCCTGTTCGTCCTGCGCGCCCATCCGGACGAGGACCGGCCGGGGAAAGAGAGCCAGGAGAGCATGGCCGCATGGGTCCGGGCTCGCGGGCTGCTGGAGAGGGACAACGTCGTGTTTGTCCCTCCGGGAGATCGGATCAGCTCCTATGAGCTGATCCGAGGCGCCCGGCTCGTGCTGGTGTACAACTCGTCGATCGGGCTCGAGGCCTCGATCCTGGGAACGCCGGTGCTGTGCGCCGGGCGGGCGCGCTACACCCAGATCCCGACGGTCTACTATCCCGAGGATCGGAGCGCCTACGACTCGATGTTGCGCCGTCTGCTCGGCGAGGAGGACCTCGCCTATCCGGAGGAGCTCCGGCGAAACGCGAGCGCCTATCTGTTCCACGAGCTGTTTCATGGCTCGCTCAACCTCTCCGAGTTCCTGGCGCCGGACCGAGGCCGGGCGGGGATGGTGACCTTCCGCGACTTCGACCCGGCCCGGCTGACCCGGTCGCCGGCGCTGGAGGTGATCCGGCGCGGGATTCTGGAGGGGGAACCGTTTCTGATGGACCGGGCGCGCCCGTCGCCGTCTCCGGGTTGAGAGCCGACGCGTC
>Ga0214471_10001845_pt1 | contig 16736 bp, 9 predicted proteins | sample RVTome_5_FD_207665 | JGI IMG/M metagenome (GOLD analysis project Ga0214471, IMG submission 207665) | Soil microbial communities from uranium-contaminated site in the Upper Colorado River Basin, Wyoming, United States - RVT142D155 | ecosystem: Environmental > Terrestrial > Soil > Contaminated >... | reverse complement strand
CCCATCGAGTACAATCGGCTCATGCTCCTGAAGCCGCAGTTTCATGGCAAGGCGAAGGCGCCGCCGCCCATCGAGCGGGCGATCGAGGCCGCCGGTCAAATCATCCTCGGCAAGCACCACCAGGTGCGGCTCGCGCTCGCCTGCGTGCTGGCGCGCGGTCACCTGCTGATCGAGGATCTGCCGGGCGTGGGCAAGACGACACTCGCGCACGTGCTGGCGCAGTCGCTCGGCCTGCACTTCCAGCGCATCCAGTTCACCAGCGACATGCTGCCCGCCGACATCATCGGCGTATCGATCTACGAGCGCGAGAGCAGCGGCTTCACCTTCCATCCCGGGCCGATTTTTGCCCAGGTGATCCTTGCCGATGAGGTCAACCGCGCCACGCCGAAGACCCAGAGCGCGCTGCTCGAGGCGATGGAGGAGCACCAGGTCACGGCCGAAGGCGAGACGCGCAAGCTCCCCGAACCCTTTTTCGTCATCGCCACGCAGAACCCCTCCGAGCAGGTGGGCACCTTTCCGCTACCCGAGTCGCAGCTCGACCGCTTTCTGATGCGTATCGAGCTTGGCTACCCTGACCGCGAGGCGGAGCGCTCGCTGCTCTCCGGCGCCAACCGGCGCGACATGCTGGCAAGCCTCAAGCCCTGCATGACACCCGCCGAGCTGGTCGAGCTGCAATTAAGAGTCACGCGCGTGCATGTCGCGCCGGCACTGCTCGACTACGTGCAGGCGATCGTCGCGCATACACGTCGCTCGCCCGAGTACCTCGCCGGGCTGTCGCCGCGCGCGGCGCTTGCTCTGGTGCACTCGGCGCGCGCCTGGGCGATGCTCGAGGGCCGCGACAAGGTGATCCCGGAGGACGTGCAGGCCGTGCTGCCGGGTGTCGCCACGCACCGGCTGCATCCTGCGCACGACGCCATGCGGCGCGTCGACGTCGGCGCGCAGCTGCTCGCGGCGGTTCCTATTCCTTGACCACCTGAACCGGGCGCGCGGAAGTTACTTCGGGAACGCCTTGGCGATGGTTGCCTGGAACGCCTCGGCCGCGGCGCGCGGATCGGCGGCATCGCGGATCGGGCGCCCGACCACGATGTAGTCGGCGCCGTTGGCGAGGGCCTGCGCCACATCCACGGTGCGCTTCTGGTCATCGGCGGGCCGCTTCTGGGAAGGGCGGCCTTCGGCCGCGGGCCGAATCCCGGGTGTCACGACCAGCAGCCGCGAGCCGAACTCGGCCTTCAATGTCGGTGCCTCGTGACCCGAGGCGATCACGCCGTCGCAGCCCGACTCGAGTGCGCCGCGCGCTCGCGCATGGACCAGCGCCCCGAGCTCCATGGTGGCGCCCATCTCGTCCAGATCGCGCTGGTCGAAGCTCGTCAGCACCGTGACCGCGAGCAGGCGGATCTCGCCCTTCTCGGCGGCGGCGGCCTGCATGATCGAGCGGTGTGCGTGCACCGTGAGAAAGCTGACGCCGCGGCTGCGCAGGTTTGCGACCGCGCGCCGCACCGTCTCCGGGATGTCGTATAACTTGAGATCGGCGAACACCTTGGCTCCGCGCTTGACCAGCCAGTCGAGCAGCTCGAAATAGGTGCCCGAAGTGGCGAGCTCCAAGCCGATCTTGTAGAAGCGCACGCTCTCGCCCAGGCGCTCGACCATCGCCTGCGCCTCCCCGAGGCTCGCCACGTCGAGCGCGACGATCAGCCGCTCGCGGCGCTCGATGGCCTTGGCCGGCGCCTGCGGCGGCAAGCGCGTGCCGCTCATGCGGCCTGCTCCGCTTGGTCCTTCTCGGCGGAGAATTGCCTGAGCGAGAGCGAGAGATCGCCCTCGACGTGCTTCCAGTGCTCGGCGATCGGCGCCGAAAGCCGCTCGAGCGCCTCGTGCACGCCGCCTTTCGCCTCCGGGTCGAGCACGAAGGCGCGATACACGTCGGCAACGCGGATTTCGTCCGCGTCGCGCGTCAGCAGCCAGCCGTCGCGCTCGGTCTTGGCGACCCAGCCGAGGCCGGCACAGCGCTCGAGCACGCGCTCACAGCGATACGGTAGCAGCCGCACGCGCTTAGCAATGCGCGTAGTGGTGCGCACCTGCCCGGTGCGCTGCCCGCGCGCGAGCACTGCGAGCACTGTGAGGGCATCGTGCAAATCCTGCCCCGGACTGCGCTGATGCTCGGCTTTGGCGCCGCGGTAGGCGGGCAACAAGGCGGTGATGGTGGCGCCGACGAGCACCACCAACCAGGACAGGTACACCCATAATAGAAAGATCGGCACCGTGGCAAAGGCGCCGTAGATCATGGTGTAGGTGGGGAACTTGGCGATGTATAAGCCAAAGCCGCGCTTGGCGAGCTCGAACAGGATGCCGGCGATGATCGCGCCGACGAGCGCGTGGCGCAGCTCGATGCGCCGGAACGGCACCACGATGTAGAGCATCGTGAGCGCCGCCACCGTGAACAGGAACGGCACTACGCGCAGCGCGGTCCTGGTGGCCGATCCCATGTCGCCCATCACGCCGAGCGATGCGCCCACCATGTAGGAGGTCATCGACAAACTGCTACCGATCAAGAGCGGCCCGAGCGTGAGTACGCCCCAGTACATCAGCACGCGCTGTGCGAGGGGCCGTCGCCGCTGCACGCGGAAGATGCGGTTGAGCGCCTCATCGATGGTGAGCATCAGCATCAGCGAAGTCACCAGCAGGATTGCGAGGCCGACCGCGGTGAGCCGGCCCGCTTTCTCGGTGAAGTTGCTGACCTGCGCGGAAATCGTCTTCACTCCGGCCGTGTCGGGCAAATAGTGCTCGACGATGTAGGTCTGCAACGCGTCCATCGCCTGGTCGAACACCGGGAACGCGGTGGTGAGCGATAGCGCCACGGTGATCAGCGGCACCATCGACAGCAGCGTGGTGAAGGTCAGGCTGCCAGCGGTCTGTACGCCGCGGTCCTCGACGAAATGCCGCCCGATGGAGGCGAGGAACTCGATCGCAGTGCGGAACAGCCGGCGCGATTCGCGCGGCGCGCCTTGGTTGGCTTTGTTCATGTGCCGGTATGATACCGTCCCGTGGCCGAGATCCTCGTTCTGTACTACAGCGTCGGCGGCTCGGTGCGCCGCATGGCCGAGCTCGTTGCCGAAGGCATCGAGCGCGCACCGGGCGCGCAGGCAAAGCTGCGCACCGTGCCGAAGGTCTCGGCCTCGACCGAGCGCGCGATCGAGCCTGCGGTGCCGCCCACCGGTGCGCCCTACTGCGAGCTCGCCGATCTCGAGCGCTGCGCGGGACTCGCGCTCGGCAGCCCGACGCGCTTTGGCAACATGGCGGCGCCGCTCAAGTTTTTTCTCGACGGCACCGCGGCGCTGTGGCTGAACGGCACTCTCGCCGGCAAGCCCGCGTGCGTTTTCACCTCAACCGGCGCCCTGCACGGCGGGCAGGAATCGACGCTGCTATCGATGATGCTGCCGCTCCTGCACCACGGCATGCTGATCGTCGGCACCCCGTACACGCGCGTCGAGCTCAATGCGACGCGCAGCGGCGGCACGCCCTACGGGCCGAGCCACTTCGCCGGCGTCTCGGACGACCAGCCAGTGAGCGAGCACGAGCGCGCGCTGTGCGTGGCGCAGGGCCAGCGGCTCGCCGAGGTGGCGCTCAAACTCGCACCATGAGGGTGGCGCCGCTCGCGGCGAACGCCGCCGCCGCGAGCCTGATCGCGCTGATCGCGCTTTGCCTCGCCTGGGAGCTGTGGCTCGCGCCGCTGCGAGCGGGCGGCTCGTGGCTCGCGCTCAAGGCGCTGCCGCTGCTTGCGCCGCTGCCCGGCGTGCTGTGCGCCCGGCGCTACACCTTCCAGTGGTCGAGCATGCTGGTCCTCGCCTACTTCGCCGAGGGCGCGGTGCGCGCCTGGAGCGAGCGCGGCGTCTCGCAGCTGCTCGCCGCAATCGAGATTGCGCTCAGCCTCGCGTTTTTCGCCGCCGCCGTGGCCTACGCGCGCCTCACGCGGCCCGCGGTGCGCTAGTCAACGCCTCAGTGCCCGAGGATCTGGCTGAGGAAAAGCTTGGCGCGCTCGGTCTTGGGCGCGGCGAAGAACTCCTTCGGCTTGCCGGTTTCAACGATCTCGCCCTCGTCCATGAAGCACACGCGGTCGGCCACGGTGCGCGCGAAGCCCATTTCGTGCGTCACCACCAGCATCGTCATGCCCTCCTGCGCCAGCTCGACCATGACGTCGAGCACTTCCTTGATCATTTCCGGGTCGAGCGCCGAGGTCGGCTCGTCGAACAGCATCACCTTGGGGCGCATGGCGAGCGCGCGCGCAATGGCGACGCGCTGCTGCTGGCCGCCCGAGAGCTGCGCCGGGAACTTGGCGGCCTGCTCGGCAATGCGCACGCGATTGAGGAGCTGCATGGCGAGCTCCTCGGCGTCCTTCTTAGGCATGCGGCGCACCCAGATCGGCGCCAGCGTCAGGTTCTCGAGCACCGACAGATGCGGGAAGAGGTTGAATTGCTGGAACACCATGCCGACCTCGCGCCGCACCGCCTCGATCGCCTTCAGGTCCTCGCCGAGCTCGATGCCGTCCACCACGATGCGGCCCTTCTGGTGCGTCTCGAGGTTGTTGATCAGGCGCACCAGCGTCGACTTGCCCGAGCCCGAAGGTCCGCAGATGACGATCTTCTCGCCAAGCGCCACCGTGAGGTCGATGTTCTTCAGCACTTGGAACTCGCCGAACCACTTGTTGACGCCCTTCATCTCGATCATTGGCGCGCCGGATGTACTTCCCGCTGTCTGGGCCACGGTCAGTTCTCCCTGAGGTAATGCGCCTTGCCGCGCGCCAACTCGCGCTCGAGGTTCTGGCTGTACTGCGACATGGCGTAGCAGAAGGTGAAGTAAACGAGCGAGGCGAAGATGTAGGCCTCGACGCCGAATCCGTTCCAGGCCGGCTCGCCGAGCGCCACCTTGATCGACGTGAGCAGGTCAAAGAGCCCGATGATCACCACCAGCGAAGTGTCCTTGAAAAGGCCGATGAAGGTGTTCACCAGCGGCGGGATCGCGACGCGCAGCGCTTGCGGCAGCACGATCAGCAGGGTCTTGCGCCAGTACGACAGGCCCATTGCGTCCGCGGCCTCGTACTGGCCCTGCGGCACCGCCTGCAGGCCGCCGCGCACCACTTCCGCGAGGTAGGCGGCGGCAAAGAGGACGATGGCGATCTGCGCGCGCAGCAGCTTATTGACGCTCACGCCCTCGGGAAGGAACAGCGGCAGCATCACCGAGGCCATGAACAAGAGCGAGATCAGCGGCACGCCGCGGATCAGCTCGATGTAGCCCACGCTCAGGATGCGCACCGCCGGCATGTCCGAGCGTCGTCCGAGCGCCAGCAGGATCGACAGCGGGAAGGCGAACGCGATGCCGAAGGTAGCAAGGAGCAGCGTCAGCATCAGCCCGCCCCAGCGCTCGTTCTCGACGTACGCGAGACCGAATATCCCGCCCCACATCAGCACGCCGATGAGAGCGAGGCCCGCGAGCCAGACCAGCGCCAGCGCCGGCCGCCAGAAGCGGCGCATCGCGCTCACCACGTACAGCGCGAGCAGCAGCAGGATGCACAGGCCGGGACGCCAGTGCTGCTCGAAGGGATAGGTGCCGAACAGGATGAAGCGGTGCTTCTCGGTGATCATCGCCCAGCACGCCCCAATGCCCTTCGCCTCGCGACATCCCTTGGAGTCCGGCGCCTGCCAGATCGCGTTGACGAAGGCCCATTCGATGAACGGCGCCAGCGCGCTCCACGCGACATAGGCGAGCAGCAGCGTGACGATGGCGCTCGGCACGTTGTAAAAGAGATTCTCGCGCAGCCACCTGACGGGCGAGGAGCGGAATGCGGGACGCGCGGGGCTCATCGGGCCGCCCCCTTGAGCGCGATCGTCTTGTTGTACCAGTTCATGATCGCCGAGATCGACAGGCTGATCGTCAGGTACACCGCCATGATGATCGCGATGCCCTCGATCGCCTGGCCGGTCTGGTTCATGGTGGTGTTGGCGATCGACACCAGGTCGGGATAGCCGATCGCCACCGCGAGCGAGCTGTTCTTGGTGAGATTCAGGAATTGACTGGTGAGCGGCGGCACGATCACGCGCAGCGCCTGCGGCAGGATCACCAGGTGCATCGCACGGCGCGGCCGCAGCCCGAGCGCGGCGCCGGCCTCGAACTGGCCGCGGTCGACCGCCAGCACCCCGGCGCGCACGATCTCGGCGATGAACGCGGCAGTGTAAAGCGTCAGGCCGGCAAGCAGTGCGGCGAACTCGGGGGTGAGCACTCCGCCGCCCGTGTAGTTGAAGCCGGAGAGCTCCGGACGGTTGAGCGTGGTGGGCGCGCCGGCCACGAGGAACACGACGAACGGCAGGCCGAGGATCAGCGCCGCGCCCGCGGAGAAGACCGGGAAGGGCTGCCCGGTGCGCGCCTGGCGCGCGCTCGCCCAGCGCGCGAGCAGCCAGGAAAGCGCGATGCCGGCGAGCAGCGCGACCCCGAGCCAGGCATGCACCGGGTGCGACGCGAATACCGGAAACGCGATGCCGCGGTTGCTCAGGTACAGGTTCGGCAGCGGATTGACCGCGTCGCGCGGCCCGGGCAGGTTCTCCGAGATGATCGCGTACCAGAAGAACAGCTGCACCAGCAGCGGCACGTTGCGGATCGCCTCGATGTAGCCGGAGGCGATCTTCGTGATCAGCCAGTTGTGCGACAGCCGCGCCAGGCCGATCACGGTGCCGATCAGGGTGGCGAGCACGACCCCGATCAGGGCGACGCGAAAGGTGTTGAGCAGTCCGACCGTGAGCGCAGTCTTGTACTTGTCGGCCGCGCCGTAGGAAATAAACGGGGATTCGCCGATCTCGAAGCCCGCCTCGCGCTCGAGGAAGCCGAAGCCGCTCGCGATCTTGCGCACCTCGAGGTTGTGCGCAGTGTTGGCCGCGAGGTACCACACCGCAAGCACCACCGCCGCCACCAGGGCGACCTGGTAGACGACGGCGCGAACGCGCGGGTTATTGAGCGACCAGGGCGAGCGCCGCTCGGGCGCGGTGCCCACCCCCGGTCTGGCTTCGCCCGCCATCGGGCGTAAAGGTCGTTGCAGCCTAACGCAGCGGCGGCGCGTACATGATGCCGCCCTTGGTCCAGAGCTCGTTCACGCCGCGCTCGAAGCCGAGCGGCTTGAGGTTCGCCTCGAAGGATTCGCCATAGTTGCCGACCTGCTTGACGATGTTGTAGGCCCAGCGGTTGTCGATCGCGAGCATCTTGCCGATGTCGCCCGTGGCGCCGATGAAGCGCTGGATCGACGGGTTGGTGCTGCTTGCCTGCTGGTCGATGTTCTTCGAGGTCAGGCCGAGCTCCTCGGCCTCGATCATCGCGTTCAGCGACCACTTGACGACGTCGAACCAGCGATCATCGCCGTGACGCACCACCGGCCCGAGCGGCTCCTTGGAGATGACTTCGGGCAGGATCACGTGATCGGCCGGAGTTGGCGCGCGCGAGGCGCGCGTCGAAACCAGGCCCGAGACGTCGGTCGTCAGCACGTCGCAGCGGCCCGAGAAGTACGCGTTGTTGATTTCCTCGAGCTTCTCGATCACCACCGGCTTGAAGGTCATGCTGTTCGCGCGGAAGTAGTCGGCGAGGTTCAGCTCGGTCGTGGTGCCGGGCTGCACGCAGACGGTCGCGCCGTTAAGCTGCTTCGCGCTCTTGACATTCAGCTTTTTCGGCACCATGAAGCCCTGGCCGTCGTAGTAGTTGACGCCCGCGAAGTTGAGGCCGAGGCTCGTGTCGCGGGTGATGGTCCAGGTGGTGTTGCGCGCGAGCATGTCGACTTCGCCTGACTGAAGCGCGGTGAAGCGCTGCTGCGCTGTCAGAGGGGAGTACCGAACCTTCGTCGCGTCGCCGAACATGGCCGCAGCCACCGCCCGGCACGTATCGACGTCGAGCCCCTTCCACACGCCCCTGCTGTCGGGCTGCGAGAAGCCCGCGAGGCCAGTATTGACTCCGCATTGCACGTAACCCTTCGATTTGACGGCGTCGAACGTGGACTGCGCCTGCGCGGTCCCAAGGCCCGACATTGCGAGCGCCAGCGCGCCCGCCCAAACGGCAGTTCTCTTCATGACCCCCTCCATTGGGTTGAACGATAGCCGGCGATGCATGCCAGCTTGAGCCAAGTGTAGTAGGCGCGCCGCGCCAAGGCAACATGCTCCGGGGCGGCGCGCCCCGTGGCCTATCTTGACAACCGCTTCGATTCGAGCGAGGCGAAGGTCTGCGCGCGTTCGATCAGGCGCCGGGCCGCGGCGTAGATCGGCACCTCAATGAGCGCCCCGCCCACCCGGGCGCGCCGGGCACGAACAGCCAGCTGCGCCGCAAGCTCACCGGCCGCACGGTCACTATGTGCTCCTGGAGGTCAGCATTGCGTCTCGATCATTCGCTCTGTCACGTCGCAGCCGCCTCGCGTGAACGTAGCACACTGACCGGAGGCAGATCTTTGCGCTACGCCTCGGGCAGAATCTTCCGCACCAGATTGAGGAGATCGAAGGGACTGTAGGGTTTGGCGAGGTAGGCGGTCGCTCCGGCCTCCTTGGCCTTCTGCTCGTCGCCGCTCAGCGCGAAGGAAGTGATGGCGATGATCGGCGTCGCCGCGGTCGCGGCCTCCGCGCGCAGCTTGCGCGTGGCGTCGAGCCCGGAGATCTTCGGCAGCTGGATGTCCATCAGGATCAGGTCCGGGCGCTTGTCCAGCGCCATCGCCACCCCCGCCTCGCCGTCATGCGCCTCGATCAGCTGATAGCTGGTGCGTTTCAGCAGATCGCGCACGATCTTGCGGTTCATCTCGTTGTCCTCGACGTAGAGGATGGTCTTGGCGCTCATGCCGCAGCCCCTTCGCCGACGCGAATCGGCAGCTCGATGAAGAACGACGACCCTTTGCCGAGCTCGCTTTCCACCCAGATGCGGCCGCCGTGCATCTCGACGAACTTCTTGCTGATCGAAAGACCCAGGCCGGTGCCGCCGTACTCGCTCGCGATGGAAGCGTCGGTCTGCTTGAATTCGCTGAACAGACTCTCGATCTTGTCCGGCGGGATGCCGATCCCGGTGTCGGCGACCCGGTAGCGCAGAATATCGCCCCGGCATTCGACCGCGATCTCGACCTTGCCGGCCTTGGTGAACTTGAGCGAATTGCCGGCGAGGTTCATCAGGCATTGCGTGATCCGGCCCGCATCGCCGTAGGCAAGCGGAATGTCCGCGGGCAACGAAGCGGAGAATTCCAGTCCCTTGTCCGCCGCAAGAGGCCGCAGCGTGGAGCGTACGCTCTCCACGGTGTCGTGCACCGAGTACTCGGCGAGCGCGAGCTCCATGCGCCCGGCCTCGATCTTGGCGAGGTCGAGCACGTTGTTGATCAGCCGCAGCAGGTGCTTGCCGCTCGTCTGGATGTCGGTGAGAGGCGTCAGCATGTCGGCCGGCACCTCGCCGTAGATCTGGCCGAGGATCATCTCGTTGAAGCCGAGGATGGCGTTGAGCGGCGTCCTCAGCTCATGGCTCATGCTGGCGAGAAAGTCCGACTTGTGGCGGCTCGCAGCCTCGAGCTGCCGCCCTTTTTCCGCGATTTCGCGGAACAGGCGCGCGTTCTGGATCGCGAGCGCCGATTGCGTGGCGAAGGTCTTGAGCAGTTCCACAACGTCCGGCGCGAACGGCCCGGGCGTGTTCCGGGTGACCGTCAGCGCGCCGAGGATATGGCCCTCGCGCAGCAGCGGCACGGCGAGCACCGCGCGCGACCCGGAACGGATGAGGAATTCGCGGGCCCGGCTCTGATAGCTTCCCTCGAGAAGGTCGGGCACCAGCGTCGGCTCGCGCGTCATGCCGGTGCGCCCGACTGCGCCTTCGCCAAGGCGGATCGGCGCGCTACGGTAAAGCTCGACCAGCGACGCGTCGATGTTCTCGGCCGCGCGTATATGGAACACCTGCTCGCGCTCGTCGTACTCGTAAAGCGCGCCGCCGTCGAGTCCGCTCAGCTCGATCGCGCGCGAGACGACGGTCTGCAGCACTTTTTCCAGGTCCAGGGTCGAGCTGATCGCCTGGCCGACCTCGCCCAGCGCGGTGAGCTGCTTGACCGACTGCGACAGCGCCGCGGTGCGCTGCTCCAGCTCCTTGAACAGGCGCACGTTCTCGATCGCGATCACCGCCTGGTCGGCGAAGGTCTGGATCAGGGCGACCTGTCGGTCTGAAAACGGCCGGATCTCGCGGCGCCACGTCGTGATCACGCCAACCAATTCGCCTTTCCTGAGCAGCGGCACCGAGAGCACGGTTCGCACGTTCTCCTTCTCGTAAAGCTCCCGCGGCGTGGGCGAGAAACTCGGGTCGGAAAGAAGATCGCTCACGTGCACCACGCGCTTCTCGAGCGCCGCCAGCCGAGAAGTCGTGGCATGGCTGGGCACCGAGCGCACGTTTTCGAGCAAGGAGCGGAACTCGGGGGTCATCCCGTGAAGCGCCGCCGCCGTCAGCACCTCGCCGTCGTACAGGAACAGCGCGGCGATGTTCGACTCGCAAAGCGTTGTCGTGTTTTCGAGGATCGTCTGGTAGACCGGACGCAGATCCGTCGGCGAGCTTGAAATGACGCGCAGGATTTCGCTGATCGCCGTCTGCCGCTCGAGCGCTTCCCGGGTCTCGTTGAACAGGCGCGCGTTCTGGATGGCGATCACCGCCTGGTCGGCAAAGGTTTTGATGAGCGCGATCTGCCGGTCGTCGAAGGGCGTGGCGTCGGGGTGCGCCGCGCCGATCGCCCCGATGACCTTCCCTTCGTGGAGCATCGGCGAGAAGATCACCGAATTAAAGCCGAAATCGCGGGCGAACTGCACCGTCGCCGTCGGTGCCGCTGGGTTGTCCAGCACCGGTGCCAGTTGAAACGCCTGCTTCGAAAGCATCGCCCGGCCGCCGACCGTGGTGTCGTCCAGCGGCCGCGGATAGCGCTCGCGCAGCTTCTCGAATCCCGGATATTTCGGATCGCCGGCGACGGCGGACATCTCGACGATCCCGTCGTGCAGCAGCTGAAGCACGGCGAAGCGCGTGCCGAACAGCCGCCGGACATTCTGTACGATCCGCTCGAAAACCGGCTGTGTGTCCGTCATCGAGCCGCTGATCGAAGCGAGAACCTCCGCGGTCGCGGTCTGCTGCTCGAGCGCCTCCTTGGTCTCGTTGAACAGCCGCACGTTCTCGATCGCGATCACCGCCTGGTCGGCGAACGATTTGAGCAACGCGACCTGCTTGTCATTGAACGGCAGCGCATCGCGGTGTGCGGTCACGATCGCCCCGATTGCTTTTCCTTCCCGAATCATCGGCGCCGCGATCTGGGAATTGAAGCCGAACTCTCGCGCGAACCGCTCGGTGCCCGGAGGGGTTGCAGGATTGCCGATCACCGGGGCGAACTGCATCAGGTGCCCGGCGAGGATTACGCTGCCGGCGAGCGTTTGGTCGTCGAGCGGCACGGGAAAACGGCTTGCCAGCCTCTTATATCCGCTTTCGCCTTCGATTCCGGCCATGTCGAGCTTACCGTCGCGCAGCAGCACTACGGCGGCAAAGCGCGTGCCGAACAATCTCAGCAAATTGCGCACGATCGCGTCGAACACCGGCTTGGTGTCGGTCATCGAGCCGCTGATCGAGGAAAGAATTTCGCCGGTCGCGGTCTGTCGCTCGAGCGCCTCCGTCGTCTCGTTGAACAGCCGCACGTTCTCGATCGCGATGACCGCCTGGGCGGCAAAAGTCCGGACAAGTGCGAGCTGCTTCTCGGTCAGCTTGAATCCGGGCTCCGGATGCGTAAGGACTATTGTTCCGATTCCCTGACCCTCTCGCAAAAGCGGAACGAACGTGGCCGATTTCCACCCTGCTGCACGCGCAATATTCACGACCACCGCCGGTACATCGGGCGCCGCTACGTCGTTGATCTGCACGACGCGACGCTCCGCCATTGCGCGAGCCGATGGCGCGCGTTCCGGATCGTTCGGAAGCGGGTAATACTTTTGGATTTCAGGACTATTAAAGAGTGTTACCTGCGAGCCAGCCGATGCACGCGGGTGAATCTGGTCGCCCTCCAGCATGAGAATGTTCGCCGTGCAGGGATCAAACAGCTGCGCTGCGCTTTGGACGATGGCATCGAACACAGGTTGTACGTCCGTCGGAGAACTACTGATGACCTTGAGAATATCCGCCGTCGCCGTCTGCCGCTCGAGCGCCTCCTTGGTGTCGTTGAACAGGCGCGCGTTCTGGATCGCGATCACCGCCTGGGCGGCGAACGTCTCGAGGAGCCTGATCTGCTTGTCGGCGAACGGGCGGACGTCGAAGCGCCTCGCAATGATGAGCCCCACCGGCTCGCCGTCCTTGAGCAGCGGCACGCCCAGGTGCGCCTTCGAGCCGGTCACCTTGTGCGCGGCGTAGTCGCGCTCGTATTCCGGATCGGCGTCGATGTCCTCGATCTGGACGCTGCGGCGCTCCAGCGCCACCCGACCCGTGAGCGAGCCCCGCCCGGGCCGGAGCGTGATCGCCTCCCAGAACGACATGAAGGTTTCCTGATCCGCAAAGCGGCCCGCGTTCGCGACGTAGCGATAGACGTCGCCATCGCGCTGCAGGATCGAGGCATTGTCGGCGCCGCACAGCGCCACGGCTTTGTCGACGACCGCCTGGAACACTGGTGTCACGTCCAACGTCGACCGGCTGATGACGTTGAGGACCTCGCTCGTCGCGGTCTGCCGCTCGAGCGCCTCCTTGGTCTCGTTGAACAGCCGCACGTTCTCGATCGCGATCACCGCCTGATCGGCGAAGGTTTTAAGCAACGCGATCTGAGCGTCAGCGAACGCCTGGGGCCGGCGGCGACTGACGTTGATCGCGCCGATGGGACTTCCTTCGCGCAGCATCGGAACCGAGAGCAGGCAGCGCCAGCCACCGGCCTTCGCAATGTCCGTCATCTGGTATTCGGGGTCCTCGAGCACGTCCGGGACTTGGACGACCGCCCGCGTCAGGATCGCCCGACCCGTTACGGACCCTCGGCCAAGCGGCACTGGAAAAGCAGCTCGGATGGCTTCTTCTTCGTCCCGAGTCATCGCCTTGATGCTGCCGATGTGGATCATCGCGCCATCGAGGGTGAAGAGCACGCCCTGATCGCCGCCGCACAGTCGCATCGCGTTCTCCGCGATCGCGTCGAACACCGGCTGGACGTCGCTCGGCGAACTGGCGATGACCTTGAGGATCTCGGCGGTCGCGGTTTGCCGCTCGAGCGCTTCCCGGGTCTCATTGAACAGGCGCGCGTTCTGGATGGCGATCACCGCCTGCTTGGAGAAAGTGCTCAGGAGCGCAATCTCCTTGTCCGTGAACGCACGAACGACGCTGTGCCCGACGAAGATTGCGCCGAGGCCACGATCCTCCGACAGCAGCGGCGCAATGATGGTCGAGCGAATCCCCATTTTTTCGCATCCGCGCCGGGCGTACTCCGGCACCGCGGGGTCGCCGAAGACGTCCGGGTAATGGACCAATCGTCGCGCGCGAATCGCGGCCCCGGTCGCGGATTCGGGCGTCGCGGGGTGAGGAAAATTCTCGCTCTTGAACGTTTCTGCTTCAGGGAATGTTCCAATGGCGCCCGCATACACCAATCCATCCTCGCCGATGACGTTCAGCCCCACCTTGCTTCCGGCAAACAGCCGCTCGCAGCTTTCGACGATCTTGTCGAATACCGGCTGTGCGTCCGAGATCGAGTTGCTGATCACGCCTAGCACCTCCGCCGACGCCTGCTGCTGCTCGAGCGCCTCCTTGGTCTCGTTGAACAGGCGCACGTTCTCGATCGCGATCACGGCCTGGTCGGCGAACGTTCGCATAAGTGCGAGGTGACTGTCGGTAAACGGCCGCGCCTCGGTGCGGCGGATCATGATGGAACCGATGGCCGCGCCCTCGCGCATCAGCGGCGTCGCCAGAATCGTGCGGTAGCCGAACTGCTTCGCGATCTCGCTTCCCTGGGGATACTCCTGCGTCTCAGCCTGAAGGTCGTGGACATGGATCTGCCGGCCTTCGACGATTGCGCGCCCGGTCACCAGCTCCCGCGAAATCGGCCTCGTGGCGCCGACGGGCAAGTTGGGCATGGCGCCGTGGTGTGCCACGAAGCGAAACACGTCACCCTCCCTGACCTGGATGATGGCATCCGTCGCTTCGCACAGCCGCGCCGCGGTCGTCGCCACGGCGTCGAGGACGGGCTGGATCTCCGTTGGCGAGCCGCTGATGACCTTGAGGATCTCCGCAGTCGCCGTCTGCCGCTCGAGCGCCTCCTTGGTCTCGTTGAAAAGGCGAACGTTCTCGATCGCGATCACGGCCTGATCGGCAAACGATTTGAGCAACGCGACTTGCTTATCATTGAACGGCACCACATCGCGGTGCGCGGTGACGATCACGCCGATTACCTTTCCCTCCCGGATCATTGGCGCTGCGATCTGGGCATTAAAGCCGAACTCGCGCGCGAACTGCTCGGAGGCGGGAGGAGCCGCGGGATTGCCGACCATCGGCGCGAATTGCATCACGTCCCCGGCGAGGACCACCCTACCGACGATCGTCCGCTCATCGACCGGCACTGGAAAACGCTCCGCCACTCTCTCATAGCCACGTTCGCCTTCGACTCCGGCGAGCTCGAGCTTACCGTCGCGCAGCAGGACTACCGCGGCGAAACGGGTACCGAACAGCCTCAGCAGATTGCGCACGATCGCGTCGAACACTGGCTTGGTGTCGGTGATCGAGCCGCTGATCGAGGAAAGGATTTCGCCGGTCGCGGTCTGACGTTCGAGCGCTTCGGTCGTTTCGTTGAACAGCCGCACGTTTTCGATCGCGATCACAGCCTGGTCGGCGAAGGTCTGCAACAGCGAGATCTGCTGATCGCCGAAAGCGCGCGGCTCCTTGCGGTAGATGACGATCGCGCCGGTTAGCTCACCCTCCTTCAGCATCGGCGCACCGAGCCACGTCCTGACCTTGCCCAGCCTGGCGGTTTCAAGCCGCAGCGGATCGCCTTCGCGGTAGGCGTCGTCTTCAAGAATGTCGGGAATGTGAACCGGGCGCTTTTCCCTTGCCAGGCGCCCAAGCCCCGATTTCGGCCCCGCTCGCCTCGCTTCCTTGAAGAGCGCGGCATACTCCGGATCGGGAATGCGCGTGGCAATCGCCTGGTACGCGCCACCTTCGTAGCGGAACAGGATCCCCGTTTCCGCGTCGCACAGCCTCGTCGCGCTCTGCAGAATCGCGTCGAACACGGGCTGCGTGTCGGTGGGCGAGCTGCTGATTACGCGCAGGATCTCCGCGGTCGCCGTCTGCCGCTCGAGCGCCTCCTTCGTCTCGTTGAACAGGCGCACGTTCTCGATCGCGATCACCGCCTGGTCGGTGAACGTTTTCAGTACGCCGATCTGCTCGGCCGTGAGCGGGCCGGGAGCGACGCGGATGACCGAGATCGCGCCGATCGCGGCGTCGCCGCGCATCATCGGCATGACGGTCTGCGCGCGGTATCCCATCGCTTCGAGGTTTTTCGCGCCGCGCCCCAGTTCCGGCGGTGCGTGGCGGCAATCGGGAACGTCCACCACTTTCCTGTCCAGGATTGCTGCGCCGGTCATGTATTCGCGGCTGAGGGGGATCGGGAACGTATCGCGCCACGCCTTCGCGCGCCCGGGGTCAGCCCCGGCCAAGGCGCGCGTCTGCAGCTTGTCACCGTCCGGGATCGAAATGCCGATGGCCGCATCGGAGAAAAGCTTCAGTCCGCGCTGCACGATCGCCTCGAACACCGGCTGCACGTCGGTTGGCGAGCTGCTGATGACTTTCAGAATCTCCGCGGTCGCGGTCTGCCGCTCGAGCGCCTCCTTGGTTTCCTCGTGCGCGCGGCGCAATTCCTCCTCGGCCTGCTTGAGCTCGGTGATGTCGCCGGTCGAGCCGGTCAGCCGGATCGCGCGCCCCTTCGCGTCGCGCACGGCGATGCCGTGCTGGCGCGCCCAGCGCCAACTGCCGTCCTTGGCGCGGAAGCGGTAGTCGCACTCGAAGCGCTCGGTCCTTCCCTTGAAGTGCGCCACCAGCGCTTTGTCGTACCTGGGAAGGTCTTCGGGATGGATGCGGTCGCGCCAGTCTTTCGCGGTCCTATAGTCGTCTGGGGTCATGCCGACCGCGCTGTAGACGCGCTCGGAGTAGTAGATTGTGTCCTCGGCGATGTTCCAGTCGTAGACCCCCTCGTTGATCGCGCGCATCGCGATGTCATAGCGCTCGTCGCTCGCGTGCAGCTCCTTGAGCAGCCGCGCGTTCTCGATCGCGATCGCGGCCTGGTCGGCGAAGATCTTGAGCAGCGCGATCTGCTGGCGGGTGAAGGGGCGCACCTCCCAGCGGTAAACGGTGATGGCGCCCAGCGCCTTGCCCTCGCGCAGCAGGGGAACGCCCACCAGAGTGCGCACTCGATCGCGCTTGGCGATGGCCTTCAGGTTTGGGAATTCGGTGCCAACCTTGGTCCGCAAATCGCGCACCTGGACCGTGCGGCGATCGAGAATCGCGCGGCCGCTCACGGAGCTACGGGTGATGGGCCGCGTCTGTCCGCCTTTGAGGGCTTTCAGGGCGCGCCCGTGGACCGCTAGGCGGCGCATGAGATTTCTCTCTGCGCCCCAGATCGAAGCGTCGCGGGCATCGCACAGCCGTACGGCGCTTCGCACGATCGCATCGAATACCGGCTGGACGTCGGTCGGCGATCGTCTGATCACGTCGAGGATCTCCGCTGTGGC
>Ga0214471_10001843_pt1 | contig 16743 bp, 4 predicted proteins | sample RVTome_5_FD_207665 | JGI IMG/M metagenome (GOLD analysis project Ga0214471, IMG submission 207665) | Soil microbial communities from uranium-contaminated site in the Upper Colorado River Basin, Wyoming, United States - RVT142D155 | ecosystem: Environmental > Terrestrial > Soil > Contaminated >... | reverse complement strand
GAGGGCGGGTGACCATGCTCTTCATCACCCACCAGCTTCCCAAGGGCCTGCAGGTCGACAGCGTGATCACGTTGGGAGAGAGGGGAACGCGTATGGAGGTGGTGGGTGACGCGAGCAAAGATGCCTAAGTGGGGACGGAGCCCGGTTTTTTTCAGATGAAATTGGGGACGGAGCCCGGTTTTCTTGGCCAAATAGGTCTTTTGATCTGAGCAGATTGTGATATGCCGCGCAGGCCTCGACTCAAAGTGGCGGGCGTTCCGCACCACGTGATTCAACGCGGAAACAACCGTTCGCCTTGCTTTTTCGCCGATGAGGACTATCGCTTTTACCTGCTGTGCCTGCAGAAAGGGGCGACGCGCTACCAATGCGCCATCCACGCATATGTTCTGATGACCAACCACGTGCACTTGCTCGTGAGCCCAGGCACTGAAGACGGGCTCTCGTTGATGATGCGATATGTCGGCAGCCGCTACGTTCAGTATGTCAATTATGTCTACAGTCGCAGCGGAACATTGTGGGAGGGGCGTTTCAGGTCGAACCTCATCGAGGGCGAGCGGTACCTGCTGGCGTGTTACCGCTACATCGAGTCAAACCCGGTCCGCGCGCGCATGGTAGAGAGCGCGGCGGCATACCCATGGTCGAGCTACGGCCACCACGCTGCGGGTCGCGAGAACAAGGTGGTCCAGGACCATCCGATGTATGTTGCGCTGGGGAAGACTCCGCACGAGCGACAGCGGGCATACCGCGAGCTTTTCCGGCAGCCCGTGGATGACGAGGAACTCGACGAATTCAGGGCGTCGCTGAATGGGGGCTTAGTGCTGGGCGGGGATCGATTCAAGGACGCAATCGAACAAGCGGTAGCGCGTCGCGTCCGGCCCTCGAGGGGCGGGCGGCCGAGGAAAGCGGACGGACGGCGCGCGGTGAGTTGACAGCAAAGTTCGGCCTTCGGGACACATGATCATGAAGACAGGACAAGGAGCTTCGGCCTTTTGGCAAGAGGAATCGAAAGCAGCGACGGAAACTGGGCTCCGTCCCTATTTCTCACTATTTTTCGTATTTTTCCTACACGCTGACTGACGCGAAACCGCACTGAGACTGTATTGGTTTGAAGAAAAGGAGAGCGGGGCAATGAGGTTCTACTACATCAGCATCTTCAGCGTAATGGTTCTCGCGCTGATCTATCTGGTCGGCACGGCGCTGTTGGCCTGGTTTGGTTTCTGGCTCAGAAAGCGCTGGAAGAGAGCGTGGATGATGATGGTGCCGCTGTTCCTGCTGCTCTACGCCGCGCCGGTGGCCGAGGAGTTTTGGATTGCGTGGAACTTCGGGCAATTGTGCAAGAAGGACGCGGGGATTGTCCTCCACAAGACGGTGGAGGTCGAGGGGTTTTATGACGACACGACCCACTGGTGGCGGCAACTTGCCGAGTCGAAATACCAATTCATGGAGTCGCGGGACAACACGTATGGCGGCTTATTCCGGGTAGAACGTGATGGCGGCGGATTGCGTCACTTCAAGATTGACCGCCCCACCGCGAGGTACCACTATCGGCGCATCGACTCTCTTAGACGCGTTTCGCATCAAATCAGCCGCGTTGAAAATGCCGTTATAGATATTCAGACTGGAGATGTGCTTGGTCGGTACGTCAATTATTACAGAGGCCCGTATTGGTTTTTTATTCATCTGAGCAGATCGACAATTCCATGTGAAGAAACGGAAGCTGCTACGCGTAAGTATGGAACGCTCTCAGTGTACGGATTAACGTTGAGTCCCAAGACACGTGATAGGTGATCGCTGTGACAATGCCCAATGTTTCTGACTATTTCAAATACGCCGTACTCGCGACAGCGGCATATGTACGTGCAGGTGCGCTGACCCTCGGGTCAGCGACGTACGCATCAGATTTTGTTGAACTGGCGAGGACTCAGTCCGATCGAGAACGGGGTCGGACCACGGCAACACATTGATTCAATGAGATTGAAGCTCGAAAAGTGAGTTTTTTGAGTGCTTAGAAGCCACTTTTTGAAGCCGAAAAGCGCCTTCTAAGGATTCAGGACAACATGCCGCGCGCCAACCGCTACTTTCTGCCGAACCACGTCTGGCACCTGACGCACCGCTGCCACGAGAGGGCGTTTCTGTTGCGGTTTGCGCGCGACCGGCAGCTCTACCTGCACTGGCTCTTCGAGGCGAGGAAGCGCTTTGGGCTATGCGTGCTCAACTACATGGTGACCTCGAATCACGTCCATCTGCTGGTAAAGGACACGGCCGAGGGGGTCATCGCGTCGAGTATGCAATTGATTGCCGGGCGCACAGCCCAGGAATACAACTACCGCAAGGGGCGCGCAGGTGCGTTCTGGGAGGATCGATACCACGCAACAGCGGTCGAGGCTGACGAGCATCTGCAGCGCTGCCTTACCTACATCGACCTGAACATGGTGCGCGCCGGCGTGGTCGCGCATCCTGCCGAATGGATGCACTGTGGCTACCGGGAGATAGAGGCGCCGCCCGGGCACTACGGCATCATTGATCTAGCCGCGCTCAGCGCGGTCTGCGGCTTTGCAGGCTTGGGGGATCTTCAGCGAGCGCACCGGCAGTGGGTGGAAGAAGCGCTCGCTGCCGAAGCCACCCTGCGGGACGATCACTGGACGCAATCGGTTGCCGTCGGCAGCGAGTCTTTCGTGGAGGCGGTGAAACGCGGGCTCGGTAGCAAGGCAAGAGGCCGTGAGATCACCGCCTCAGGCGGGAGCTTTGCCTTGGAGGAATCCAGACAGCCTTATACGCGCCTTTTTGGGGCCAAAAGTGAGGCTCTAAGGGCGGAAAACACCCTCTATTGGGAGCAAAGTCTTGAAAGCACAGAGGCATAGCGTGGTCCGACCGAGAAATACCACCTATGTCTACGGTCGTACCGGAACGCTGTGGGAAGGACGATTCAGGTCGAACCTCATCGAGGGTGAGCGGTACCTGCTTGCGTGTTACCGCTACATCGAGTCCAACCCGGGCCGCGCGCGCGTCGTGGAAAGCCCGGCGAAGTACCCATGGTCGAGTTATAGCTATCACGCCGAAGGCCGCGAGAACAAGGTAGTCCAGGACCACCCGATCTATGTTGCGCTGGGGAAGACTCCGCACGAGCGACAGCGGGCATACCGCGAGCTTTTCCGGCAGCCCGTGGATGACGAGGAACTCGACGAAATCAGGGCATCGGTGAATGGGGGCTTAGTGCTGGGCGGGGATCGCTTCAAGGACGCAATCGAGCGAGCCGTAGCGCGTCGCGTCCGGCCGTCGAGGGGCGGGCGGCCGAGGAAAGCGGACGGACGGCGTGCGGTGATTTGAGAGCAATGTTCGGACTTAGGTACACATGATCATGAAGACAGGACAAGGAGCTTCGGCCTCTTGGCAAGAGGGATCGAAAGCAGCGCTAGAAACCGGGCTCCGCCCCCATTGACTTGCGCGATGTTCCCCCAAGTTAAGGTGTCCACGATTCGTGGGTAAGATCAGAGCCGAAATATCATTGAGGATGAATCCATGTCGCTCTGGTTAATCGGATTCGGACCGATTTTGGGGATAGTCTGGCTCATTGCCCTAGTGATTGTGATTGTTCTTCCCCGAACTGCAAGAGGAAAACTGCTTGGGGCCAGTATCGTAGTTGTTGGCCCCCTTCTATTGGGCGCAGTATTTCATTGGATTGCTGATCGTCAGAACCATTTGAGCTGGAGCGAGGACGTAAAGCTTCACGACGGAACAGTTATCAACATCAAAAGGACAGTTACCCTTCGTGGTCCCGGGGAACCGGGGCACCGCAGAACGCCAAGCAATTGGACTATCGAAGCGCAATATCCTCAAGCATCCAAATGGTCAAGTGACGGAGGCACACAGCCGTGGGTTCTTGATGTCCACCAGGGTACCCTTTATGTCGCAGCGACAATCGGCGCGGGAATGTATTGTGAGCGTCATGGTGGTCCTAAAAATGGAGTCGTATTTTACAGATTCGGTGCCCAGCAGGGCTGGGAGAAGATTCAAGTAGAGCAGTTTCCACGCGCGCTGGATACGAACCTGATGCTAAATGTGATCGCCACTAGTTTCGGTGGAAACAAGATTGAAGACGCTAAAGGATACCTATCCTTAAAGGCAAAGGAGCAACGAGACAGTTCACGCAGGCAGTCGCTTTGGTTGTGGATGGAAAAATACGGTGTCAAAGCCTGCAGGCCATGAGAAGTCTTACAGCATCTAACAAAATGACTTTTACCCGCCCCCTCACCCTACCCTCTCCTCTCCCGCGCAGACGGGGCGGGAGGGGGATTCATTTTGTTAGGCGCTCTTAGCAAAGTGTGACGTCAGAGGAGCTAGTTATGGCTACGCGTTTGGAATATGCACTCATGGCTGCCAATGCCTATCGAAGAGTGCGCAGTGCAAGAAATACAGTAGAGCTTCCGCAGCATTGGGTTCGATACTCAGTATCCTCGGTTCCTTCATCACTTCCGTTTCGGTTTGATCCGCTTACTGATTCGTACTTTTCGGATTCCAGTGGTTTCTTGGCCCAAGTGTTTCGTCGAGACAATGAAATTGTCATTTCTTACGCCGGCACAACAGCCGAGGGGGAGAACTGGTTTGAGCAAAATGCGGACTGGTTCACGGGCAATGTGCCGGGAGCCTTCGGATTTCCAGCACCACAGTTCGAGCAAGCGGCACTTCTCTATCAATGGATCAAGTCTTCCAATCCAGGCGTCAACATTAGTTTCACTGGCCATTCACTGGGGGGTGGGCTTGCGTCGCTTATGGGGGTCTTTTTTAATCGGCCAGCCCTCACTTTCGACCCAGCGCCGTTCGCACTCGCTGCACTTAGGCCGACCGTACAAGCAGATCTTATTCTCTCACTTGCACTAAATGGTTTTCTTGATCAAGAGCTTGTGTCGTACTTCCCTCCCATCAGCATGTTTAGACGTATCGGTCAGATTGAGATGGTTAACGTTGTAGGTGAAGCGCTCTCCATTATCCCAAACAGATCTCTCCGCATCCGCGGCAGAGAGCTAACGTTCAACCCGAATGCAGTTCCCACTGATCAGTGGAGTTTTGGGTTTCCTTTGCTAGGCCAAATCGCGGATCCGATTGACCTCCATTCGATGACCTTGTTGGCAGGACTTTTTCAACAAGGAGGCTTAGAAACGCTTGCAAGAAATCAGCCGAACTTGATTCCGCAATTGTTTACCCAGTATAGGGTGCAAGACTTAACAAATAACCAACAAACGAACTTACTTGAGTATTTGGTGAATCGTGAGCGCGCAGGTGACGGAGCGCTTGCTCACTTTATTGCAGACATCGCACGACTCGGCACTGAATTGTCGACGACCTATCGGAATAACCGATTGAATGAAGGGTTGATTCAGATTGCGATCCAAAACAACTACCGCTCAGCATCCGCAATTCAAGAGATTTTCACATCTGTTCCCGGGGGCGTCCGGTTTGCTGTCGATCAGATTGCTCGCGACAGTGGGGAGACGATCTCCGGACTAGAGCGTATCAAGCAGTATCTTGTTGCGACTTATGGTGCTGCGGGACTTGGCCTGCTTGATTCTGCGAATGAGTGGTTTGTACAGTCAGGCGAATCAATTATGGTTACGCAAGGCACGAATAACAGCGAAGTTTTTGTTGGCGGACCATTTTTTGACGCAATCGAAGGTGGTGGGGGTGCGGATCTTTTGATCGGAGGTAAAGACCGGGACATTTTGCGGGGAGGTGACGGCCAAGATATCTATGTATTTGGCCGGGGTGACGGAGTCGATACGATCGAGGACACCGATGGCAGCGGAGCGATCGTTGTTGATGGAGTGGTATTGGTGGGAGGCAAACGGGTCCTTAAGGGATCTAAAACGACTTGGGAGTCTCAGGACGGCCAGTTTCATTACACCGTTGTCGAAGGAGACGCGCGTACAGGCGCAGTAATTGAGGTGGGCGGGCCGGGAATGGGCCAGGGCGATAGGCTCATCGTTCGTAACGTGAAGATTGGCAGCCCAGGTGGGACCTATCTTGGTCTGGAATTGGATGCGCAAAGAGCACTGGCTTTACGAGTTGGCGCTGGCTCGAATCCTTTTGGGGACCCCGACTTCATCCCTGTAGATGGTCTTGTTACTGGGATTGCTGAAGGCGCGGCTCGAACCTTCTTGGTGGCGCTAAATGGCCCAGCGACGGTAGGCGAGAAAATCAAGATAGCACTGGGTGCTCTTGCCGACAAATTCCAAGCGGTCATTGGCGACGAGACCGTGCAGTTCACCGACGGCGAAATCGAGCTGACAATCCCCGAGGGTCAGAACATTATTGCCTTCGCGCTAGTTCAGCAAGGTGATGTTGACACCGATCAAAACATAGATTTCACCGCGACCCTTCTTCAATCACCTGAAGACCTCAACGCAACACCGGTCACGCATTCAATCACGCTTGCCCTCGACGCCCGCGAGGAACCTGCTGCCGCTACGACTACGCGCCTCATCGTGGGCGACCGGCGCCAGAGTGGGTCGCGCGATGACTTGGGCAATTACCCCAACAGCAATCCGTTCGAGCTCCAGTTCGACACGCTCGCCGACAGCGCGGGGAATGACCTCATCAAGTCGGGCGAGCGCGACGACTTTGTGAATGCTTTCCGCGGTGGTGATGATCGTATCGAAGCGGGCGTCGGTATCGATGCGGTGGACGCGGGACCAGGCAACGACTGGGTGCAGGGCGAGGCGGGGAGCGACCTCCTGTTCGGGGGCTTTGGAGACGATCGGCTCTTCGCCGATGTGGAGATCGCGCTGGAAGACGCGATAGCCGGTGGCGCAGGAGCAGCGGCTTCAGGGCCTGGTGGCGATTTTCTCTCCGGCAATGAGGGCGCAGACATCCTTATTGGAACGGGCGCCGACAACATCGTGCTCGGCGGCGGAGGCACGGACACGCTCATTGCTGGCGGCGGCATTGACTTCATCGAGGGCGACGGGGACTTCAGAGGCTTCGTGCAGGGCGGCGCGGAGAGCTTCTTCACGGTGTCGGTGGAGGTGGATCCCGACGGGAGCCTCGCCGGAACGATGACGGTGACGGGCGGCACGGTGGGACGGTTCGAGGTCACCGATCCGGATGGCGATACGGTATACGCAGGGGCGGGTGAGGACTTCGTATTCGGCGGGGCGGGTGATGACGCCGTGTATGGAGAAGCCGGCGCCGACACCCTCTTTGGCGATGCGGGCGCGGATGCGCTCCTCGGGGGCGAGGGTGCCGATCAGCTCGTGGGCGATAACGGCGGCACGGTGCTCGCCTACGCGCTCCACGGGGGGGATTTTCTCGACGGGGGTGACGGAAACGACATCCTATTCGGGCAAGGCGGCTCCGATGCGCTGTTTGGGGGGGACGGTGACGATCAATTGGCAGGTGATTCGGGCAACGAAAACGCCGGGGACGATTACCTCGACGGCGAAGCAGGAGACGACCAACTCTTCGGCGGCATGGGCCAGGACGTGCTCTACGGGGGCGCGGGCGCCGATTCTCTGATCGGCGACAACGGCGGAGAGGATAGCTCGGGGGATGGGGATTTTCTCGATGGGGGGGCGGGCGACGACACGCTTCTCGGCCAGGGCGGGGACGACACGCTCCTCGGCAAGGAGGGTGTCGATTTTCTCCAAGGCGATGCGGGCGACGACGCACTCGACGGCGGTTCGGGCGTTGACACGATGCTCGGCGGTGCGGGAGAGGACGCGCTCGACGGAGGAGAAGGCGACGACATCCTGGTCGGGGACAACGGGGGTGACGACCCATCCGGGGACGGGGATTTTCTCGACGGCGGGCTCGGGAGAGACGTCCTGGCCGGGCAGGGTGGGGACGACATCCTGTTCGGCGGCGAGGGCGACGACATACTGCTCGACGGGGGCGACGGCGACGATTTTCTCGACGGCGGCGACGGTATTGACTTACTGCAAGGGGGCAATGGCCTCGACATGCTCGATGGGGGTGCCGGGACCGACACCCTGCTGGGCGGTATGGGGGAAGACTCGCTCTTCGGGGGTGAGGGCAACGACATACTGGCCGGCGACGAGGGCACGACCAACCTCACCGCAGGCGACGCGGACTTCCTCGACGGGGGCGCGGGTGACGATCAGCTATTCGGCCAGGCTGGTAACGATACGCTCGAGGGCGGCGACGGAAACGACGAGTTGCAGGGAAACGCGGGCGACGACACGATTTCGGGAGGAGACGGGAACGATCGCCTCTTCGGTGAGGGCGAGCTCGGCACGACGGGCAACGATACGCTCGCCGGCGGCGCCGGGGAGGACTTCCTCGTAGGCGGACCGGGCGGGGACCTGCTCGATGGCGGCGAAGGCCGCGACATCTATGCCTACAGTCTGGGAGATGGCGCGGACACGATTACCGACAGCGCCGGCAACACGCTGCGATTCACCTTCGCGTTCGGCCCCAATATCGTCACGCTCGGACTGGGATCGCTGAAACTCGAGTTCGGCGGCAGCGACGCGATCCACATCGAAGGGTTCGATCCGAACGATCCCCTGGCGAGCCCCGTCATAGACACCTTCGAGTTCGCCAACAGCACCGTATTGACGCTCGAGCAGCTCCTCGCGCAGGGGTTCGATCTCAACGGCACGCCCGAGGCCGACGTGATCGAAGGCACGGCGCTTGCCGACACGATCTTCGCGTATGAATCCGACGACATCGTGATCGCCAAGCCGGGGGACGACTTCATCGACCTCGGTTCCGGAGACGACATTGCAGACGCGGGCGATGGCGACGATGAAGTGCTCGGCCACGAAGGCGCCGACCTCGTATTTGGCGGGGCAGGCAACGACACACTCGACGGTGGCGCCGACGACGATCAGCTCCTCGGCGAGGATGGCAACGACGAACTTTTCGGCGCCGGCGGACGCGACGAGCTCGAGGGTGGCGCCGGCGCCGATGTGCTCGACGGCGGACCTGGCACCGATACGCTCGCTGGTGGAGCAGGTGGCGACAAGTACTACGCGGACGCTACAGTCAACTACGTACCAACCGTACTCACAGACGAAAACGGCGACCCTGTCCTTGACGAAAACGGCAATCCTATCGAGGTCATCGAGCGTTTTGTGACGGCGGTCGACGCGGTGACCGAGCAGCCCAACGAGGGCCACGACGTGGTCATGGCGAGCGTGGATTTCACGCTTTCGCCGCACGTGGAGGATCTCCACCTGGAAGGGCCGGAAGGCTTAAACGGCACCGGCAACGACCTGAACAATCTGATCGTCGGCAACGAGCTCAATAACGTGCTCGATGGCGGCGCGGGCACTGACCTGCTCCAGGGCCAAGCGGGAGACGACTATTACATCGCGGACGAGAGCGATGATGTCATCTTCGAGCGGGACGGCTGGTCGCGGGGCGGCCCACTCGGCGAAGTGACAATTACGAGCAACGGGTGGGATGCCGTCGAATCCACGGCGTCCTTCGTGCTGCCCAGCTTCGTCGAGGGCCTCTATCTTGCCGGCGAGGAGGACATAGACGGCGCGGGCAATGTCGGATCCAACTCCATTGCCGGCAACACCGGCGCAAACGTGTTAAGGGCCGACTCGCTGAACGGCGTGATGGACAACCTGGTGCCTCGCATTCTTGGGACGACAGAGTATTCCGGGCCGCTGCCAAGCGGCATCGCCGAGCGGCTGTGGGACCGGGCGCTACTTGCCTACTTCGTCGGCGAAGTAACGTCGAACAATCTCGACTCGATAGGCGAGCAGATATTCGTCAATGCACGCTCGGCTGGCGACACCCTCAGCGGCGGAGAAGGCGACGACACGCTGCTGGGGGGCTGGGACAACGACGGTCTCTATGGCGGCGACGGCAATGACTTCCTGCTCGGATCCGGAGGATTCGACTATATGGAAGGCGGGGCGGGCGACGATCGTTATCTCGTGGATGGAAATTTCAGTTTTGTATTTGGATACAGCAACACCGCGACCATCCGCTACGAGGATTTCTCGTCGGATGACTTGTTCGAGGACCCCGACGCGGGCACCGATACGGTTTACTCGAACGTCTTCGAGTACGGGCTGCTCGATAACTTCGAGAACCTGACGCTGCTCGATCCCGATGCATACGGGGCACTCGGGCTCGGCTCGCAGGACGGTCTCCTTTCCCTCCGAGCGAGCCCGACCATCGGCATTGGCAATGAGCTCGACAACGCCATCACGGGCAATATTTTTGGCAACGTGCTCGATGGCGCTGCAGGCGCCGACACGATGATCGGAGGCGGCGGCAGCGACGTATACGTCGCGGAGAACGTCGGCGACGCCGTCATGGAGGCGGACGGCAACCCGTTCACGGGCGGTGTGGATCTCGTTGAGTCGGACATCGACTACACGCTCACAGCCAACGTCGAGAACCTTACGCTGCTCGGCGAGACGTTGGCGGAGCACCTCGCCGGCACCGGCAACGAGCTCGGAAACGTCATCACCGGTAACGAAGGCAACAACGCGCTCTCGGGCCTCGATGGCAGCGATACCTTGCGAGGCGGCTGGGGCGACGACACGCTGGTGGGAGGCGCGGGCGACGATACCCTCGATGGCGGTCTCGGCGCCGATTTCATGACGGGCGGCGGGGGCGACGATGCCTACTTCGTGCAAGACGCGTCCGATGAGACGATCGAGGACGATCCGCTCGGTGGCTACGACCGAGTCTTCGCCAGCATAACCTACACGCTGGGGTCGAATATCGAGGCACTACACTTGCTCGATCTGGATCCTGCAGGGGGGGTCTCCGTAGGCGCGATCGACGGCACCGGCAATGAGCTCGACAACCTTATCGAAGGCAACAGCAGCGACAACGTCCTGATTGGACTCGGGGGCGACGATACGTTCGCTGGAAACGCCGGAAGCGACACGATCGAGGGAGGCGCGGGAAACGATTACCTGGACGGCGGCGGCAACCAGGACTTCCTTTACGGGGGCGGGGGCGACGACACCTACGTCGCGGACAGTTTCGATGACGCGGTAACCGAGCAGGAGAACGAAGGCATAGACGCGGTGCGCAGCTCGGATTCCTTCGATCTCGGCGCCAACGTCGAAAACCTCACCTTGCTGGGCGATTTCGCGGGCTTCAATTTCATGCCGGAACTGTCCGGCGGCGGTAACGAGCTCAACAACGAGATCGTCGGCAACGACGCCCGAAACTTCCTCACGGGCAGGGAAGGCGTGGACGACATAGATGGCCGCGCCGGCGACGACAGCATCTGGGGCGACGAGGGCGACGACGTTCTCCACGGCGGCGGGGATGCCGTCTTCTTCGACACCGGCGGCGAGTTCAAGAGCCCCGATAGCGCGGGTGGCGGCGGTTTCGGCGGCGCGCTGGAGGTCCTCGCGAGCAATTCGGACAACCTCCACGGCGGTGACGGCAACGACCGTCTCGACGGCGGCTCCGGCAGGGACAGCCTGTTCGGCGATGACGGGAACGACATCCTCAATGGAGGCGATGACGGATTGTCGGTTGACGCCGATAACGGCTTCGTCTTCAGCAGCGACGACGAGGACGACGACGACGTCGACTCGCGCGATGGCCTGGCGTTCCTGCTCAACGATGACTACCTTGATGGCGGGGCGGGAAATGACGCGCTCGACGGCGGTTCGGGCAACGACTCCCTCCATGGCGGGGAGGGAGTGGATTTCCTGTATGGGGGCGGTGAAGGGCCGCTCAATACGGAAAATAACGACACCCTCGACGGCCTGGACGGGGCCGGCGTTGACACTCTAGTGGGCGGCACGGGGGACGACTCCTACTTCGTGGATGGCACGTTCGTTGAGACGACCGGCGTGCCGGTGTACGACGACTGCGGCGAACTGATTCCCGGCGCGGTGACCCGCATCTGGACGACGGACACGGTCCTCGAAAATGCGGAAGAGGGCTACGATCTCGTTTTCAGCTTCGCCGAATTGACACTGCCGGACCATGTCGAGGAGTTGTATCTGGAACCCGGCGCCAACGTGATACTGGGCCGCGGCAATGCCGGCGATAACCGCATCTTCGGCAACAGCAACAACAACCGGCTCGAAGGCGGCGCCGGCAACGACGACCTGTTCGGTGAATCCGGCAACGACGTTCTCGATGGTGGTGCGGGCGACGACGAGCTGACTGGTGGACCAGGTGACGATGTGTACAACCTGGGCCCCGGCTCGGGGCGTGACACGGCGCACAGCGATTTCGGCGGCGGCTTCGACGTCGTCCATGTCACCCAGGACGTCACCCTGACCGACGTTACGCTGTCCACCAATGGCAACGACGTCACCATTGGGCTCAACGGCACTCGCGACCGGCTGGTGCTGGCCGACTGGTTCAGTTCCCCCAGCATGCGGGTCCGGCAGATCGAGTTCTGCGACGGCACGATTCTCGACGTAGCCGCGATCGCGAGCCTCGCCAATCAGCACGTGCTGACGGCGACGGACGATTTCGCCTCAGTGCAGGAAGACGGACCAGCAGTGACGGGAAACGTTCTGACCAATGACTTCGATTCCGACATCGGAGCCATGCTGAGGGTTTCCGACCCCGGAACGTACTTTGGCTTTTACGGCACGCTGGTCCTCGACGAGGATGGGAGCTACAGCTACACGCCGCGCGATTTTATGCAATGGCTCGCCGAGGGCGAGAGCATTAGCGATTTCCTGCTCTACGAAGCCGAGGACGGCATTCAGGCGAACGACGGGGCGACGCTGGAGGTGGCCATCATCGGGCAGAACGATGCGCCCGCTTTCGTGTCCGGGGACGTGGCAGGAGCCATTACTGAAGATGCGCCGGCGCTGGAGGTAATAGAACAGGAGACGGTGGCGCTTAACGGAGGGTTCGAGACCTCCAGCTTTTCTGGCTGGGACTTGAACGGAAACACCGACTTAACCGGCATCATCTCGTTCTTCTCTGCGCCCACGCATGACGGGTTCCATGCCGGGTACTTTGGCGCGGTCGGCTCCGAGACGCTCCTCAGCCAGGATGTTCCTACAGCCGAAGGACAGGACCACACCGTAAGTTTTTGGTTGAAGGGCGGCGGCTCGGGCGGCGTTACGTTCAGCGCCAGCTGGAACGGGGAGACGTTGGTTTCGCTGACGGATGTGTTCCTACCGGACTACACCGAGTTCAGATTCGAGGTGGAAGGGGCCGCCAACTCTTCCCATCTGGAGTTCGCGCTGCGAAACGATCCCGGTTTCTGGTATCTCGACGACGTTGCGGTCGAGCCATTCGAGGTGTTCGAGTTCGTCCCCGAAACGGAAGATGCCAGCGGCTCGCTCACGTTCTCGGACATCGATAGTAGTGACGTGCACAGCGTCTCGGTGGAGCCGCAGGGCGGGGACTACCTCGGATTATTCTCGGTCCAGGTGGCCTCGGACAGCACGTTTGTCGGCTCCGGCTCCATCGCCTGGACGGTCTCGGTGGAGAACGGAACCATTCAACACCTCGCCGAGAGCGAGACTCTGACGCAGCTCTACGACGTGACGGTTGACGATGGGCGCACGGGCGGCACCGCGATGCAGACTGTCGCGATTTCGATCCACGGCACGAACGACGCTCCGTTCGCCGAACCCGACGAAGCGAACGTGCAGGAAAACATCGAAACCATTGCGATTGGCAACGTTCTCGACAACGACGGCGATCCCGACGCCGGAACGGTGTTGACCGTAATCAATCCCGGCACCTACGAGGGTGAGTTCGGCACGCTCGTTCTCCAGGCGGATGGCGGCTACGTTTACACGTTGGACGATGAGACCGCGCAGTTCTTCCCGGCGGACGCCGATCTGGAGGAGACGTTCGAGTACGAGATCGTCGATGACGCGCCGCTCAATCCCCTGACAGCGCAGGCTAGCCTGACGATATTCATCGGCGGATTGAACGACGCTCCGGTCACGATTGACGATACCGCAACCGTGCAGGAGGACGCCGTATTGGCTGCGAGCGGCAACGTGCTTGCGAATGATTTCGACGTGGACGAGGGCGCAACCATTATTGTCGCGGAGCCGGACGTTGTTGCCGGCGCCCACGGCACTCTCACGCTCGCGGCAGACGGCAGCTACAGCTATGCCCTCGACAACGCCTCGGCCACGGTGCAGGCGCTGGGATTCGGCCAGAGCATCACCGATGCATTCTTCTACGCCGCGACCGATGGTCTCGGGAGCACGCCGGGCCGGCTCGATGTACTCATCGCGGGCACGAACGACGCGCCGCTGACGCAGGACGACTTTGCAGCGGTGACCGAGGACGGGGCAACGAGCGCGAACGGCAACGTGCTGGCGAGCGACAGCGATATTGATTCGGGGACGGTGCTCGGCGTCATCGCGCCCGGGTCATTCGTGGGGACTTACGGCACGCTCACATTGTCCGGAGAAGGCGCGTACCGCTACGACCTCGATAACCTTGCATCCATCGTGCAGTCGCTGGCCGGCGGGCAGAACGTGGTGGATACCTTCACGTATTCGGCCAGCGACGGCCTGGCCAGCACGCCAGGCACGCTCACCGTGACTATTACGGGTGCCAATGATGCGCCGGTGACGGCCGACGATGCGGCTAGGGTGAAGGAAGACGTCGTGACCAACGCAAGCGGCAACGTGTTGGGGAACGACAGCGACGTTGACCAGGGTGCAATCGTGCTGGTTGGCAATGCCGGCACCTACGGCAGGCTGAGCCTTGGTGCCGATGGCGGCTACACCTACACGCTAGATAACGCTTCGGCGGCCGTGCAGAGACTCGCCGCCGGACAGATTGTAACCGAAGCATTCGACTATATCGCGACGGATGCCGCCGCGAGCACGCCAGGGGTGCTGATGGTCACGATTGCGGGCACCAACGACAGGCCAGTCGCCGAGGACGATACCGGCAGCGTCGTCGAGGACGAGGTACCCATTGCGGTGGGCAAGGTGCTCGCGAACGATGCTGACGTCGACCAGGATACCGTGCTGACTGCGACCAGCCTGAGCGCGCTGGATGGCACTTATGGCGTTCTCGAGCTCGATGCAGACGGCGGTTATCGCTACACACTGGATGCTTCGGTGGCGGTGCAGAGTCTCGCGCAGGGCCAGGAGACGTTCGACCTATTCGGTTATGCCGCAAGTGACGGGATCGCGAGCGCCACGGCGGTGCTGAGTATCGGCATCACTGGCGCGAACGACGCCCCAGTGGTGGTCAACCCTATCGAGGACCAGAGCGCGGCGGCGGGCAGCCCCTTCAGCTTCACGGTGCCGGAGAACACGTTTTTTGACATAGATACCGGAGATGTGCTGGGTTACACGGCGACAATCGTGGATGGCACGCTGTTGCCGACTTGGCTCGCTTTCGATCCCGCGACCCGCACCTTCATTGGCACGCCCCCCGATCACTGCGGCGCCGAATCACTCGAGATCCGCGTGACCACGACCGACCCGTGGACGGCAAGCACCTTTGACGACTTCACGCTCGCGATCGCGGGTGGATCCGGCAGCGGGCAGGATATCGTCGGCACCGACGGTGAGGACGTGCTCACCGGCACGCCGTGCGACGACGTGATCGACGGGCGGCGCGGCTTCGACATCCTGGTAGGGGGCAAGGGTGATGATATCTACTTCGTGGACCGGACTTGCCTTGACGATGACGAGGGCGATCGCCACGGCAACGAGGGGGTCGGCAACGGCGAGGATCCGCCTCCGCCGGGACATGACGTGAACCAGAACGACGGTCCGGGCACTTCGCCGGGCCACCCGGGCAGCAAAGGTAGCTTGTGGTCGAGCTTTGACAGCCGTCACGATGATCCTGACAGCGATGATCGTGACGATGACAACAACGATCATGGTCATGACAACGATGATGACGATGACGATGATGAGCACGACGACCATGAGCTCTGCGTCACGGACCAAGTGGTCGAGAACGCGAACGAGGGCTACGACGTTGTGTTCGCGAGCGCCGACCTCACGCTGCCGGCGAACGTCGAGGAGCTGCACCTGCTGGGAAACGAGGATCTGAAAGGGACCGGCAATGCGCTCGACAACGTGCTAACCGGCAACAGCGGCGACAACCGCCTCGCGGGACGATTGGGCGCGGACACTTACGTTTATGGATTGGGTGGCGGTGACGATGTGATCGAAGAGTCCGGATCCGGGCAGGACGCTTTGCTGTTCGGGGAGGGCATTACCGCGGACATGATCAAACTCCACCGGCGAGGCGATGACCTGTTGGTGGATCTGTCGGGGCAGGACGGGAGCGTGACAGTCAAGGCATGGTTTGCCTCGGACTCGACTAAGGTCGAATCCATCCAGTTCGCGGACGGCACCACGTGGGGAATCGAGGAGATCCGCGAGCGGGCGAGGCGCAGACATTCCGGGTACGACGTAGATGACAGCCGCGATCTCGACCGTCATAACGACCGGGACGAGGAGCACGGCGAGTCGAGTCAGGGGCGTGAAGATGATCGGCAGGAGAATCATCGCGGCCGCCAGCGTGACCGAGTGTCCGAGTTGCTTGCAGCTTACCTTGAGCAGGAGCACCGCTACGATTTCGAGATTTTCGCTCGGGATGTGGAGCGCGAGGACCGCCGCGAAGAGACTTTGACGGCACAGGAAATTGCCCGACGCTGGCAGCGGGTCAGCGCCTTTGCGGGCGGCCTTACAAACGACCAGGACGACGACGCCCGGCGCGGGGCGGTGTACCGCTTCAACGAGCAGGGGCTGCTCGAGAGCGGTGCGTTTGGTGGCGGCTTCGGTTATACGGGCTCGACCGGCGCGGCGCGCGGCATTGCGAGCCTGC
>Ga0214471_10001841_pt1 | contig 16754 bp, 14 predicted proteins | sample RVTome_5_FD_207665 | JGI IMG/M metagenome (GOLD analysis project Ga0214471, IMG submission 207665) | Soil microbial communities from uranium-contaminated site in the Upper Colorado River Basin, Wyoming, United States - RVT142D155 | ecosystem: Environmental > Terrestrial > Soil > Contaminated >... | reverse complement strand
CGCGGCCGACGGCGACGACAAAGCCTTCGGCATCGACGTACACGCCGCGTTTGCCGTTGACCCGATTCGCCGGGTCGCAAACGAATCCCCCGCGAATGGCAAGACTCATGGGTTAGCCTCGGCCCGCCGCGAACGCGGCTCGGCGCTGCCGCCCATGATGAGCGCCATGATCGCCATGCGCACGGCGATTCCATTCGTGACTTGCGGGAGGATCACCGACTGCGGTCCGTCGGCAACGGCGGAGTCGATTTCGAGCCCCCGATTCATCGGGCCCGGATGTAAAACGATCGCATCGCGTTTGGCGTAGGCGAGTTTTTCAAGGGTTAGTCCGTACAGATTGAAATATTCCTGTTCGCTCGGTATCAGCGCGCCGCTCATGCGCTCATGTTGCAGGCGCAGCATCATGACGACGTCGACGCCATCGAGGCCGGTGCGCATGTCGGTGTGCGGCACGACGCCGAGACGTTCGATCGCGGTCGGCAGCAGCGTGCGCGGTGCGATCACCCGAATTTCCGGGACGCCGAGCGTGTTCAATGCGTGAATCTGCGATCGCGCGACGCGCGAATGTTGGATGTCGCCGACGATCGCAACCCTCAGTTTGCGAAAATCTCCCTTGGCTTCACGGATCGTGAAGGCATCGAGCATCGCCTGAGTCGGATGCGCGTGCGCGCCGTCGCCGGCGTTGATAATGCGCACGTGCGGCGGCACGTGCGCGGCGATCAGGTGCGCGGTGCCGGCTCGGTCGTGGCGCACGACGAACAGATCGGTGTGCATGGCTTCCAGATTGCGCACCGTGTCGAGCAGCGTTTCGCCCTTGCTGGTGCTCGAGGTGGCGACGTTGAGATTGATGACGTCGGCGGAGAGTCGCTTGGCCGCGATTTCGAACGTCGTGCGCGTGCGCGTGCTCGACTCGAAGAAAAGGTTTACGACGGTCTTGCCGCGCAGCAGCGGGACTTTCTTTATTTCGCGCTGCCCGACGGAAATAAACGATTTGGCTGTGTCGAGAATCTGGAGAATGGTTTGACGGGATAGGCCTTCGATAGTCAAGAAATGTTTTAGTCGTCCGCTGCTATCGAACTGCAAATCTTGCTTCACCCATCCACCTCTTGAAGGTCGAGCGCGAGCTTCTCCGGATCCCCGACAAGCTTTACATGCTGGCGCTTCTTGAGTTGCATGCGCGTGCCGACGACTTCGGCTTCGATCGGCAGCTCCCGGCCTTCGCGCGCGATCAGCACGGCCAGCGTCACGGACGCGGGGCGACCGTAGTCGAAGATCTCATTGAGAGCCGCGCGGATGGTGCGGCCGGTATGCAGCACGTCGTCCACGAGAATGACGTGCCGGTCCTCGACGCTGACCGGAAGATTCGACGCCTTGACCTGCGGGTTCATGCCGATGCGCGTGAAGTCGTCGCGATAAAAGGAGATGTCGATCGCACCGAGCGCGTCGGGGAGTTTCAGTTCGCGATGCAGCCGGTTCGCGACCCAGACACCGCCGGTATGGATCCCCACCATGAGCGGATGCTTCTTAAGCCACGGTCGCAGCTCCTCACCCATGCGTTTAATCGCCGCATCGATGTCGACGGTCGTGCTCATTTGGGCACGTCGTTCAGAAAGGACTGGAGAATGGTCTGCGCCGCGCGGCTGTCAATTTCATGCTTGTGGCGCTTCAATGGAACTCCCGCCTCGAGCAGCATATCCGTGGCGGCGCGGGAGGACAGTCGTTCATCGACCATATGTACCGGCAAATTGTAGCGGTCTTGCAGCGCGATACCAAATTCTCGCGCGGCCGCGGTCATTGGGTTTTCACTCCCGTTCATGTTGAGCGGCAATCCGACCACCAGCGCCTGGGGGCGCCATTCCTCGATCAGTTTACTGATGGAATCCCAATCCGGTTCGCCGCCGCGCGCTGTGAGAATCGTGAGCGGTTGCGCCGCGCCTGACTGGCGGCTGCCGACCGCCACACCCGTATGTTTCTTGCCGAAGTCGAAGCCGAGGAAGGACCCGCCGGTCAAGCGTGGCCGGCCTCGGCGGAAAGCATGGTGAGATCGACGCCGACCAAACCGGCGGCAGCGTTCCAGCGCCGTTCCAGCGGAAGTTCGAACAGGATTTCGCGGCTCGCGGGGCTCGAGAGCCAGGAGTTTTCGACCATTTCGCGCTCGAGCTGCCCGGCGCCCCAGCCGGCATAGCCGAGTGCCACCAGATAGCGATCCGGTCCGCGGCCTTGAGCGATGGCGGCGAGGATATCGCGTGAGGTCGACACGCCGACGGTGTCGGTCACCGGCAGCGTCGATTCCCAGCTACCGAGCGGCTCGTGAATGACGAAGCCGCGGTTGTGCCGCACCGGTCCGCCTAAGTACACCGGCTGATCGGCGAGCGACTTATCGGAGGCGCTTATTTGCAATTGATCGAGGATCTCGCCGAGCCGCAGGTCGGTGGTCCGATTGATCACGATACCCATCGCACCTTCGGTCGAGTGTTCGCACACGAACGTCACCGTGCGCTTGAAGTTGCGATCCTCGAGCGTCGGCATCGCGATCAGGAAGTGATTGGTCAGCAATGCGCCATGGCTCATGCGCGGTAGTATCTGGCAGTCGCGCGGGGCGCGCAAGGAATATGGCGGCCGCCGCGAGAAATAGGAGTCAGTATCGTCGCTAAGTGGCGCCGATACCGCGGGGATTAGCGTTCACTCGAAAGACTGTCGTTGAATTTCCAGGTGCGGGTGATGTGCATGATATTGATATCGGCGCGAATATCGGAGGGGAATGCGGCAAACGGGGCGGCGAGATGCACGATGCGCACGGCGGCATCGTCGATCAATTTGTGGCCGGACGAACGCAGTATCGACACGCCTTCCACCGAGCCGTCTTCTTTGATGGCAACGTCCAGCATCACGTTACCGCGCAATCCGCGCCGCTTGGCCTCCTCGGGGTAGTTGAGATTGCCGACGTATTCGACCTTGGCACGCCACGAGTCCATATAGGCGGCGTATTTGTATTCCTGGGTGCGTGCGTTTAGGAACTTTCGTTTCGGCCGCTTTTGGTACTCCTCCCAGGTTCGGCTGATTTCGGCGTTCAAGCGGGCACGTTCGCTTAGATTATCCGGAGACGGCAAGCCGAGCTGGGCCGGATCGATGCGCGCTTGCCGAGGCTGCGGTTCGGGCGTGGTCGGCGCAACGCGTTGTTCCGCCTGGCGCTGGGTCAGCAGCGCACGCGCATCGCGTTTTGCGGGCAACGCGCGCTGCGGCGCCGGCCGCATCGCCGGAACGTTCGGATGCGTGTCGGCCACCTCGCTCAACGGTAACGGATTGCGCGCGATATCCGGCTTCTCGCTGCTTCCGCCGCCGTCCTGGTTTGCCTGCGCAAGATAATCGGGCGCATCCGGCGCGCGCGCGCTTTGTGTTTGCACCAACGTGATCTCGAGCGTGGGCAGAGCCTGCAGGTCGCGCAGTTTCGGCACCGCGAACGTGACGCCCAAAATGACCAGCATGTGCAGGAGCAGGGAACCGAAGGCGGTAACGCCGAGCCGGTCGTTCTCCGATAGTTGCGTTTGAGCGGCGGAATGTCCCATCGAAATGGCTGCGTCGGCGACGAGCGCGCAGCGGACTATGCGTACACTTCGTAGTGTACTAAAGCTGCCGCGACTGCGCAGGGGCGGCGCGTGAAGCGGGCGAACACCCTCACCCCATCCCTCTCCCGAGGGGAGAGGGGGAGTCGGCTCGCTGATGCGTTCTTTTTTCTATGGCATCGAACAGCCGCGCGCTGATGTTGAGACCGTAGAGCTTGTCGAGTTCGCGGATGCACGTCGGGCTGGTTACGTTGATTTCGGTCAGGTAGTCGCCGATGACGTCGAGGCCGACGAAAAGCAGGCCCCGCTCGCGCAACGTGGGCCCGAGCTGCTGGCATATCCAGCGATCGCGTTCGGAGAGCGGCACTCCAACACCGGTACCGCCAGCCGCCAAATTGGCACGGGTTTCCCCGGGTGCCGGCATGCGGGCGAGCGCGTAGGGGATGGCTTCACCGTCGATCAGTAAGATTCGCTTGTCGCCATCGACGATTTCCGGGATATAGCGCTGCGCCATGGCGAAGCGGGCGCCATTGGATGTCATGGTTTCCAGTACCACACCGATATTGGGATCATTCGCGCGCAGCCGAAATACCGACGCGCCGCCCATCACGTCGAGCGGCTTGACGATGATGTCGCTTTGCTCGGCAAGGAAATCCCGAATTCGCGCCATGTCGCGGGATATCAGCGTCGGTGCGATGCACTGGGGGAACCACAGGATCGAGAACTTCTCGTTGGCGTCGCGCAACGCCCGGGGGCGATTCACCACCAGCGTCCCCCGAGCTTCCGCCTGTTCGAGCAGGTAGGTGTTGTAGACGTACTCCATGTCGAACGGCGGGTCCTGGCGCATCAGGACGATGTCGAGATCGGCAAGCGCCCGCACCGTCTCGGTTCCGAATTCGTACCAGTGCTCGAGATCGTCCTGCACCCGCAGGTGCCGGCAGCGGGCAAAGGCCTCTGGACCGCGCAGGAATAAATCCGTCGGTTCGATGTAGTGCAGGTCCCAGCCGCGCGCCTGTCCCTCGAGCAGCATGGCGAGCGTCGAATCCTTGACCGGCTTGATGGACTCGATCGGGTCCATCACCACGCCGAGCCGCCGCGATCGGTTCACGGAGTGACTTCTTTCAATTCCCGCGCGGCGGCAAGCAGCGCCAGCCGTGAAACGACGCCGTAGGCGTAAAACTGAAGGGTGGTCTTCTCCGGTGAAGCATCCGATTCCGGCATTGGATCGAAATGCATACCCGGTGCATTCAGGTTTTCCGTCGGCCCGCGCCCGCCGTGCACTCGGTAAAAACCCCCGACCACGGACCGTCCAATCATGTAGACGACCGGCTCGGCCGACGCCGGCGGGCTGCCGATCGTTTCGAGCGTAGGCACGCCTTCCTGCACCAGCACCCGCGTAACCGCCTGCCCCTCCTTGGCGTGGGCCATCTTCGTGCGCTGCTTGCGATTCAGATCGCGAACCTCGGCCGCGCTCTTTACCGCCATGATGGCCATGCCGTAGGTACCCGCATCCGCTTTGACGACCACGAACGGCTGTTGGTCGATCCCGTACTCGGCATATTTCGCGGCGACCGCCTGCAACACTTCATCGACATACGTGGCAACGCAGTCCTCGCCTTCGCGTTTCTGGAAATCGATGCAGCCGCAGTTACGGAATATCGGATCGATTAACCACGGATCCATGTCGACGGTGCTTGCGAATTCGCTCGCGACCTGTCGGTAGTGAGCAAAATGGTTGGATTTCGTCCGGTGACTCCAACCTAACGCCAGCGGCGGAATCACAGGCTGTTCGAGTCCTTCGAGAATCGTGGGTCGCCCGGCCGAGAGGTCGTTGTTCAACAGGATAAAACATGGATTGAAGTCCTCGACCCCGGCGCGGTTGCCGGTACGCTTAAAGGGCTCAAGGGTGATCGCTCGACCCGAGGGTAATACAACGCGGCGCGGTTCCCCGAGATCCGTCAAGAGCGAGCCGACGCGAACCTTCAGTCCCGCAAGCGTCAGTATCTCGACCAGGCTTGCCAGGCTCTCGAAATAATACTGATTGCGCGTATGATTTTCCGGAACCACCAGCACGCCGCGCGCGTTTGGACATAACTTTTCCGTCTCGATCCGAATGGCCCGCGCGCAGCCCGGATGGAACTCCGGCTTTAGGTTATTGAATCCGGCAGGGAACAGGTTGGTGTCGATGGGCGCCAGCTTGAACCTGGCATTACGCAAATCGACCGACGCGTAGAACGGCGGCGCGACCTCTCGCCAGCGCGCCTCGAACCAGGATTCGATCGTGGGTCGGAACGCTAAGAGTCGGGTCTCGAGGGATGGCGATTGCTCGGCAGGCCGTACGATCGCGGGGCTGGCTTCATTGCCCATCACATGGTTCCGTTCTAGGTGGTCGACAAGGATAGCCGCATGTTCGGGTCGAAACTAGCCGATTTCAAGGCTAAATGGCATGGTTCCTGCAGCCAAAGCGGTGGATTCCCGGAACCATCCGGCACGAACCCGACCCCGTGCCGCCGCGAATTTCCAGAGAAAACAGGTCACGGGTCATGGTCTATAGTTTGCTGAAGAAGCGGGTAGGGAGCCGCAAGAGCGGGATTCTAAGCCGGTTAATTGTGCCCTCGATCATTGATCTAGGTGACAATTGCCGAAACCACGTTACTGGCGGTCGCGTGCGCGACCGGTAGTGTGAGCAAAACGCGCGGTGGCAGTCTCTTGTCGGTGGCGGCCGGCGTTTTATCGCTCACGGCGCCGCGCTCAATTGTCGGAGGCCGCTACGCGGCGACGCATTAGACGGCGTCGTGTGGCGAAGGATAGAAACAATGAATATGACGGCCAGTGTTGAGGGCGCGGCACGCGTGGGCATCAAGGTGATGATTATCGACGACAGCAACACGATCCGTCGCACAGCGGAGGCATTGCTGAAGAAAGCCGGATTCGAAGTGTACACGGCCGCCGATGGATTCGAGGCCATGTCGATGATTACCGACAATCAACCGGACATCATTTTTGTCGACATTATGATGCCGCGTCTCGACGGTTATCAGACCTGTCAGCTGATCAAGAACAACAAGCGCTTCCGGGACACGCCGGTCATCATGCTGTCGAGCAAAGACGGTTTGTTCGATCGCGCGCGCGGTCGGATCGCCGGTTCGCAGGAGCATGTAAACAAACCATTTACGCAGGAAGAGTTGATCGACGTCATCAATAAGTACGTGCACTAGCAACGGACGCGGGGAGCACGATCGCGCCGCGGTTATGTTCAACGAACAAGGCGGAGTAACGCAAATGGCAGTGAAAAACATTATGGTTGTCGACGATTCGGCCACGGACATGCATTTGCTGACCGAAATGTTGAAAAAGAACGGCTACGTGGTTGTCACCGCCGCCAGCGGCGAGGAAGCGATCGCCAAGTGCAAGAAGGAAAAACCGGACGCGGTGTTGATGGATATCGTGATGCCCGGCATGAGCGGCTTCGAGGCGACACGCTCGATTTCGCGCGATCCGGAAACGTCGGCCATTCCGATCATCGTTTGCTCAACCAAGGGTCAAGAGACCGACAAGGCGTGGGGTCTGCGCCAAGGCGCCCGGGATTACATGGTCAAACCGATTAACGAAAAGGCGTTGATCGAAAAACTGAAGGCACTGTAATGACGCGCTCCCGACAGGATCCGCTGGCGCTGCTGCGCAAGATCCAGAAGGACAGCATCCAGACCGCGCCCGGGCTGCCGCAGGAAGTGCAGGCGGCGCAGCTGTGGTCCGGCGTCGCGTTTCGCTTAGGGGATTTGCGCCTGGTGACGGCGCTCGACGAAGTGACCGAAGTATTGCCGTGCCCGGGTTATACGCCGGTACCCGGCACTCGACCGTGGGTGAAAGGTGTCGCGAACGTGCGCGGCAATCTGATCACGATTATCGATTTGTCCGAGTACTTCGGTAAGACGGCGGTGTTCCTGGACGATGCCGCGCGGCTGATGGTGATGAATATTCCGGAGCTGAATGCCGGGCTCCTGGTGCATGAAGTTCTGGGTCTGCGGCATTTCGATGAAGAGACGGAACGGCAGCAACTTCCCGGCATCGACGATTCGGTGATGATACATGTGAAAGGGGCGTTCCTGCGGGACGACGTTCTGTGGGGAGAGTTTGATATGAAGTCTTTGGCGCAAAACGCCGCGTTTTTACACGTCGCGGCGTAAGCGAAGCGGATTTTTCGCGGATGCACTTAACGCGCATCCGCGCCGCTGATGCCGCGCAGGATGCGCCAATTTCGCGATAGCACAGGGATTTGCAAGAGCGATCGCCCGCACACGGAAGTGCGGGCTGTGGTATAGCGAAGCGCTTACGGTAGCGCCAGGGATGGCAGGCAAAGCGGGGCCGGACATAACGAGATGAGGTGAGAACATGGCAAGTGCAAAAAAGAAGGCGAGTCGTGTCGATCAGCCGTCGGAAGAGTTGATCGATTTGGCCGATTCGAGAATATCGGAAGAGGCGATTGCCGAGTTCGGCGACGCCGGCGACGCGCTGCCGTCCGCGCCACCGCGTACCGGCGTCCTGAGCGCGCTGACCGGACTCCCGTTCCTGTTGGCGGGCATGGTGCTCTCCATGATCGTGGTGGTGTGGCTGCTGTTCATCAACACCCAACGTTCCGAACGCGAGGCGCGCTACATCGAGCAATCGTCGCAGTTGCTCATGTTGTCGCAACGTATCGCCAAGGACGCACGCGAAGCGGTCATCGGCCAACGAGATGCGTTCAAAGTACTCAAAGAGTCGCGCGACCAGTTCGCACAGATCGTGGCGTCGCTGCGCGACGGCAATCAGGCCGCCGGTTTGCCAGCGAGTCCGGCGGAGGTGCAGCCGCAGTTGAATGCCGTGTTCGCTGTTTGGTCGCCGCGCCAGGAGCGCGAAGGCGTGCAACGCGAAGTTGACCAGATTCTGGCGCAGGAGAGTGCGCTGCTCGGGATGCGCGAGAACGTGCAAGCGATCAACCAGAACAGCCCGTTGCTGCTGACGCTGGCCGACGAAATTGCGGAAGAAGGCGCCGACAGCGGCATGAAGCAGGGAGACCTCTATCTGCTGAGCCGCGAGGGCATGTTGTCGCAGCGTATCGCAAAGGACGTAAACGTGTTCGCGCAGGGCGGTAACGACGCCGCCGTGGCGGCCGCGCAATTTGGCCGCGACGTCAAACTTTTCGCCGACACGCTGCAGGAGCTGCGTCGAACCGCGCCCGCGTCGATCAAGCCGCGCTATGAGGAAATGGATCTGATCTTTGTGAGCGTCACCAAAAACGTCGAGTCCATCCTCGGCAGCGCCGCCGAGCTGTTCGTGTCGCAGCGTTCCGGCCAGGTCGTGTCGGACTTGTCCGAGCCGCTGCTCGCCAAGTCGCGTGAGCTGGTGGCCGCTTACTCCGCACTGAGTTCGGAGCGCACGATCCTCCAGGGCGTTATCATATTTTTCGGCGTGACCACGTTTGCGTTCTTGTTCCTATTGGCGCGCCGACTGGTCGTGGACGCGCGTAGCCGTGAGCGCATATCGGCCGACCAAAACCGTCAAACCCAGGACGCCATTCTCAAGCTGCTCGATGAGATGGGCGATCTGGCGGACGGCGACCTGACCATTCAGCCGGAAGTGACCGAACAGATCACCGGCGCGATCGCGGACTCCATCAACTACGCGGTGCGCGAAATGCGCGGCCTCGTCGCCCGTATTAAGAGCGCCGCGGTGCAAATGACGGTGGCCTCGGAGAACTCACGGCAAACGGCGACCGAGCTGACCGAAGCGGCGTTACGGCAGGCGGCGCAGATTACCGAAACCAGTAACCGCGTTAACTCGATGGCGAAATCGATGGAAGACATGTCGAAAAGCGCCGAGCGGTCCGCCGAAGTGGCGCAAGGTTCGGTGGAAACGGCGAAACGCGGAACGCAAGCCGTGCAAGACACGATCAGCGGTATGGATGACATGCGCGAGCAGATCCAAGAAACCGCGAAGCGTATTAAGCGCCTCGGCGAATCGTCCCAGCAGATCGGCGAAATCGTCGAACTCATCAACGACATTGCCGAGCAAACGAACATCCTGTCGTTGAACGCCGCCATTCAAGCGGCCATGGCCGGTGAAGCGGGCCGCGGATTCGCGGTGGTTGCGGACGAAGTGCAGCGCCTCGCGGAGCGGTCGGCCGAGGCGACCAAGCAGATCTCGGACCTGGTCAAGACCATTCAGGCGGACACCAACGAAGCCGTGGCCTCGATGGAGCAAGCCACCAACGGCGTGGTCCAGGCGACCAAGCTGGCCGACGCCGCCGGACAGGCGCTCGGCGAGATCGAGTCGGTGTCGGAACAGCTCTCCAACCTGATCGTGACCATGTCGCGCGACGCCCACAAGCAATTCGAGACCGCAACCGTGGTATCGTCGAACATGGCGCGAATCCAGGAAACGACCAATATGACGTCCGCCGGGACTCGGCAAACGGCCGAATCGATCGGCAAGCTTTCCGATCTCGCGCGCGAGCTGCAAGCATCCGTCTCTGGCTTTAAACTGCCGGTCTAGCGGGACCTCGGCCGGGTGCGGTGCACCACTCGGCCGGCTCGGTGTACGGGCCATGTGACAAGAACGAGAGGTCATGAGTACCTACAGGAAAGTCGACCCCAGCACGCTCGGTTGGGTAAAGAGCGAAATCGACGAAACGCTCAAGCAAGCGCGGCTTGCGCTCGAGAATTTCGTCGAGAACCCGGCCGATCGCAGCCGTCTGCGTTTCTGCATCACCCATCTCCATCAAGTCGTCGGTACGCTGCTCATGGTCGAGCTCGACGGCGCGGCGTTCATGGCGCGCGAGGTCGAATCGCTCGCCGAAGCGTTGATCGAGGACAAGGCACCCGCGTCGCAGGCGGCGCTCGAGTCGCTGACCCGCGGTATCCTGGTCCTCCCGGATTACCTGGCGCGGCTGCAGTACGGCGACCCGGACGTTCCGTTTAAGCATCTTCAGCTGCTGAACGAGTTGCGCGCGGCGCGCAAAGCCGAACCGATCGCCGAACTCGAATTTTTCAATCCCGATTTGTCCGTGCGTCCACCGCCGGTGGCGGGACGCGAGCGCCTGGCGGACTCCGAGTTCGCGGCACTCGCGCGCCAGCAGCGCGCGGCGTACCAAGGCGCGCTGCTCAATTGGTTGCGCGACACCGGCAACGTCGAACCGCTCGGAACGATCGCCGGTGTTCTGGACGAGCTCCAGAGCAACGCCAGCACCGGTGTGCTCGAGCAATTGTTTTGGGTGGCGGGCGGTTTGCTCGAGGGAATGATCGCCGGGGAGTTAGAGCCGACGTCGGAACGCAAGAAACATCTGGCGCGACTCGATCAGCAGATCAAGAAGATCGTCGACGGCGTCGAGAAGTCCGTGCTGCGCAGTACCTGCGAGGCGCTGGTGCGCTCCATCCTGCACGACTTGGCGCGCGCGCAATCGGCGGCTCCTAAAATCGCGCAGTTGAAGCAAGCGTTTCGGCTGGACGAGTTGCTCGGCGAGTCGGTTGACGATGTCGATCTCGATGCGCCCGACCGCCCGTCGCCGGAAGTGTTGAAGTCGGTGGCGGTCGCGCTCGGCAAAGAAGTCGAGCAAGCGCAAGACATGCTCGCCACCGCCTTCGATGCGCGCAAGACCGATGCCAAGTCGCTCGCGCCGCTGATGGAATCGTTGCACAAGATTGCCGGCACGGTCGAAATGGCCGGCGCGCCCGTGCTCAAGCAGGTGGTGGACGAGTTGATTTCGACCTGCGCCGCTCTCGGCGAGGGTCGGATCGCGAGTTCCGACGCCGCCGCCATGCCGATTGCGCAGGCGCTGTTGGCGGTCGAGAGCGGCGCGCGCGAGCTTCATCGCGCCGACGCGCAGTGGCAGCAGCAAGTCGACCAAGCGATCATGGGCCTGCGGGCGCTGCACGGCGAGACCGGCGTTCCCGGCGCGCACGGCATCGAAGTCAGCGACGCGGCGCTCACCGAGGCCGAATACCAGCAGTTGCTCGGCGTGGTCGCCGGCGAGGTCGGGGTCAATCTCGGCCGCATCGAGGAAGCGCTCGAAGGGTTTGCGACGCACACGACGCAACTTGACCGGCTCGACGACGTGCCGAGGCAGCTCGAGCAAATTCAGGGTGCGCTGCAAATTCTCGGCGCCGAGCGTGCGGTCGAACTTGCCCTGGTGACGCGCCGGCATATCGACCAAGTGCGCGACCGTGCGATCGCGGTCGACAGCGATGTGCTCGACGCGCTCGCGATTTGCGTCGGCACGCTCGGGGCGTACGTCGACGGTCTCAAGGCGGGACGAAAGAACATCGATTCTCTGGTCGAGTCGGCGCTGCGCGAAGTCGATATCGCCGTCAAGGAAAAGGTCGGTCGTGCGACGCGTGCGCAAGATCCGGTCGGTGCGCTGCGCGAGCGGCTGGACGCTTGGTTCGGCGAACCGGCGGATGTGTTGACGCGTTCGCAAGTGCAAGAACAGCTTGCCCGCGTCGTCGCGCTTCCGAGCCTCGATTCGACGAAATCGGAAATGATCGCCAAGGAATGTGCACGTTTGATCGACCTGGTCGCGGACGATCCGAGCAGCCTGTCCGAGGAAGTCGAGCAGACACTGCGCGTGTCCTGCGACGCGCTCGGCGCGCAGCTCGCGCCGCAAGCCGACGTCGCCGAGGAACCTCCAACGGTCGCGGCACCGCCCGCGGTCGCGCGACCCCGCCCGGCGCCGGTTGCATCCGCGACACCCGCGGCCGCGCCGGATGAGGCTTTCGATCAGGAGATCCTGGAGATCTTCATTGAAGACGCGCGCGACGTGTACGGCAACGTCGTGCGCGAGTACGCGAATTGGAGCGCCGATCCGTCGAATACGTCGGCGTTGGCCGAGCTGCGTCGCGGCTATCACACGCTCAAGGGCAGCGGCCGAATGGTCGGGGCGACGCAGATCGCCGACCTCGCGTGGGCGGTGGAAAACGTGCTGAACCACGTACGCGACGGTAAGATCGCGGCCTCACCCGAGGTGATCGCCGTCGTCGCCGAATCGCAAGTCTTGCTGCCGGACATGATCGGCGAGCTCGAAGGCGGTCCGGGCCCGGCGGGCGACACGGCCGCGCTCGCGGCGCGCGCGCAGGCGCTGGTTGAACGCCGCGGTAAATCCGCGCCGGTCACGCGCGCCGACGCGGCGCTGCCGAAACTCGACGGTGTATTGCTCGAGATATTCACCAACGAGGCACAAGGCCACATCGCCGGCATTCGCGCGCAGATCGCCGAAAGCCGCGACACCGGATCGGCGTACCAGGTCACTCCCGCGCTGACGCGCGCCATTCATACGTTGCAAGGCAACGCCCGCTCGCTCGGCATTCGCGTAATGGCCGAGTCCTGCGCCGAATCCGAGCGACTCCTGCACGCATTGCAGGTACAGCACCTGCCGCTGCGACCGGAACATCTCGAACTGCTCGAACACTTCGCCGCCACGGTGGAGAACTTGGTCGAGCGCGTCGGCGGCGAGGGCGCCGAGAGCGGGGAGATCGCCCGGGCGTTTGAGACCATCGCGCGCCAGCTCCGCGCGGAGCACGATAAATTCGCGCTTCCCGAACATGGGCACGCGACTGCCGAGCAGGCGCGCCCGCCGGCGCCGCGCGCGCCGGCTCCCATTCCGGCGGCGGTGCCGCCGGCACCGGGCGTCGACGACGAGCCGACCATCGCGTGGGACTCCGCCGACACCGACGACGCGCCCCTCGCGCCGGAGCCGGCCGTCGACTCCGGCATTGATCCCGAGTTGCTCGAAATTTTCCAGGAGGAAGCGACCGACATTCTCGATCACGTCGAACAGGCGCTTCGCCACTGGCGCGCGCGACCCGACGACATGGGCACGGTGCTCGAATTGAAGCGCGCGTTGCATACGCTCAAGGGTGGCGCGCGCATGGCGGGGTTGATGACCATGGGCGACATCAGCCATCACACCGAGTCGCTGTTGATGCAAGTCGAAAGCCGCGTGCTCATGCCGAGCAGTGTGCTGTTCGATCTGCTCGAGGAAACGCATGACGCCCTGGTGTCGATGCTGAATCGCATCGCGCGCGGACGGCCGCCGGTCAGCGTCGACGCGTTGCTGGCGCGCCTGACCGCGACGCTCGATGATTCGGAAATGCCAAGCCCGGTGCGCCCGGTGGCCGCGGCTGCGCAGCCGTCCCCATCGGCAATGCCGGAAAAATCCGAACCGCCGGTTCCGGCGTCTGCGCCGCCACCGGTCACGGCGGCTGCGCGGACCGAGCCGGTACCGCCGCCTCGGCCGATGAGCAGGCCGGCGCAACCACCGGCCGCGAAGCCGCGGAGCGCACCGGCCGCCGCCGAGGTTGCCGGCGCGACAGAAAGCCCGCCGTCCACGGCCGAAGAGCCCTGGGTCGACCGGCGCGAGCGCCCCGGCCAGATTCGCGTCAACACCGGTTTGCTGAACAACCTGGTTAACTACGCCGGCGAGGTGTCGATCGCGCGCTCGCGTATGGAACAGCAGATCTACGGCTTCCGCGACAACCTCGCCGAACTGCGCCGCAACGCCGTGCGTTTTCGCGATCAGTTGCGCGATCTCGAAATTCAATCGGAGTCGCAGATCCTTTATCGCTTGGATCAAAGCGATCCGTCATCGAGCGAGTTCGACCCGCTCGAGTTCGACCGCTTCTCGCGGCTACAGCAGTTGACGCGCAGCCTGACGGAAAGTCTGCACGACTTGACCACGATTCAGCTCAACATGGGCAATTTCGTGGGCGAAGCCGAAGCGGTGCTGCAGCAGCAGGCGCGGCTCAACACCGAACTGCAAGAAGGCTTGATGCGCACGCGCATGGTCGAGTTCGGCACCCAAGCGGCGCGGCTGCGCCATATCGCGCGGCAAACGGCGCGCGAACTCGGCAAGCGCGCCGAACTCGATATTATCGGCGGCGAGGTACAGATCGACCGCACCGTGCTCGATCGCATGATCAGCCCGTTCGAGCACATGATTCGCAACAGCTTGGACCACGGCATCGAAACCGCGCCCGAGCGCGTGCGCCTCGGCAAACCGCCGCTGGCCCGCATCTCCGTTACGGCAAAGCAGGAAGGCAATGAAATCGTGATTCGCTTCGCCGACGACGGCGCCGGCATGAACGTCGAGAAGATCCGCGCGAAGGCGATCGAGCGCGGACTGATTTCGGTCGACGCCAACCTGACCGAAGACGACGTCTTGCAGTTCGTGCTGCTTTCCGGCTTTTCGACCGCCTCGCGCGTGACGCAACTTTCTGGCCGCGGCGTCGGCATGGACGTGGTGCACAGTGAAGTGAAGCAGCTCGGCGGCAGCATGTCGGTCAACACCGAAGCGGGGAAGGGTACAACCTTCGTCATCCGCCTGCCGCTGACGCTGTCGATCACGCAAGCATTGATGCTGTACGTCGGCGATCAGCAATTCGCCATGCCGCTCGCGGCGGTGTCGAACATCATCGAATGCGCGCCCGAGCAATTGAACCGCCTCGGCGTCGGCAAGAACCCGCTGTTGAATCACAACGACAAGCTGTATTCGTTCATGAATCTGGGAGCGCGCCTCGGTATCGCATCCGCCGGGCGCGACGGCCGCAAGGTTCCGGTGCTGCTCGCGCGCGCCGGCGCGCGCGAGGTCGCGATTCAAGTCGACGGGTTGGGCGGCACGCGCGAAATCGTGATCAAAGCGCTCGGTCCCCAGCTCGCTGACATTAAGGGGTTGGCCGGCGCTACCATCATGGGCGACGGCCGCGTGGTACTGATTCTTGACGTGGCCGGCCTCTGGTACGTCGAAGAGGCGCTGCACGTCGAGCATGCGGAGCGGCCGGCGCTCGCGGAGGAAGTGCGCACGCGGCCCGTCATCATGGTTGTCGACGATTCGCTCACGGTGCGAAAGGTCACCGGCAAGCATCTGCAGAAGCGCGGCTTCGACGTCATGGTGGCGAAGGACGGCATCGACGCGGTCGAACAGTTGCGCACGCGCGTTCCGGATCTCATGCTGGTCGATATCGAGATGCCGCGCATGGACGGCTACGAACTTACCGGTCGCGTGCGCGGCGACCCGACGTTGAAACACATTCCCATCATCATGATCACCTCGCGCGCCGGCGAGAAGCATCGCACGCGCGCGCTCGATCTCGGCGTGAACATCTACATGAGCAAGCCGTACCAGGAGGAAGACCTGTTCAATAACGTCGACACCCTGTTGGCGCGCGGCCGTCCGCACTAACGGCCGGCGGCCGACCAGCCGAGCATGGCCGATTCCAGCCAATATCTTTGCTTGATCGTGGATCAGGCGGAATACCTGCTTCCAAGCAACGCCAGCGTTGCCATCGAGCAGCGCGACGCGCTCACGGCGGAAAGAGGTCTCGGCGCGGTGGTCGCGTGGCGCCAAACACGCCAGGGACGCTGGCCGGCCTTTGGTCTCAACGCTTTCTTTCAGGTCAGTCGCCCGGCGCATTGGCAGCGTGCCGTGTTTCTCGACGGCGGCACCGACGCAGTCGGTCTGGTGGCGGACGAGGTACGCCTCCTGGGGCGCACCGACGCGCATGTCGTCCCGTTCGCGCCGCTCGGACCGCCGCCCACGCGTTTCGGCCATCTGTTCAACGCCGCCTGGGTGGACGGTCAAAGCGTAACCCTCGTGCTCGATCCGCGCAGCCTGGTCGGTTACCTGCGTAGTCTCGGAGGTTCGGCATGAGCGCGGTCGACGATCGCATTCACAGTCTGGAGATTCCGCTCATCGGTTGCTCGCTCTTGGTGCCGAGCGCGGCGGTGGCGGAAGTCACCAATCCGACCACGCTTCATCCCGTGCCGGGCGGGCCGGCCTGGCTGCTCGGCGTGGTCGGCTGGCGGGCGCAGGCGGTGTCGCTGGTATCGTTCGAAGGAATGATCGGCAAGGCGGTGTCGAACCCGCAGCCGACCTCGAAGATCGTCGTGTTCTATCCCGTCTCCGGGCGGCGCGCGGGCGATTTCTACGCCATCTTGTCGGCGTCCGAACCGCGCCCGCAGTCGGTCAGCGCGAACACGCTGGAAATCGAAGACCCTTCGCTGCTTCCCGATTCCCCGTTAATCGCCACGGGCGTACGCATCAAGAGCCGCTCGATGATGATCCCCGATTTCGACGCGCTGCACTCGGCGTTTTATCCATAAGACATAATTCAGTTTAAGGTAAACCCCCGGCTCTGCCGGGGGACTCACCGAGGTTTGACCCCC
>Ga0214471_10001840_pt1 | contig 16774 bp, 16 predicted proteins | sample RVTome_5_FD_207665 | JGI IMG/M metagenome (GOLD analysis project Ga0214471, IMG submission 207665) | Soil microbial communities from uranium-contaminated site in the Upper Colorado River Basin, Wyoming, United States - RVT142D155 | ecosystem: Environmental > Terrestrial > Soil > Contaminated >... | reverse complement strand
GGACGGGGGGGGCCGGGGGGGCGGGGGGGGGGGCCATCTGGCTCGAGATCCGCGGAGCCGGGGGCAAAGAGACGCAGGCGGCCGGGCTGGCGGAGATCGTGGGGGCGGTGCTGGCAGCCGAGACGGAGACGGCGCAGGTCGCGGCGGAGCTGTCGGATCGCTACGAAGAGATCGACCTGATCTACACCATCAGCGAGATCCTGGGCCACACGATCCGCCTCGACGAGGCGGCGCAGCGGATCTTGCAGGAAGTGGCGACGGTCGTGCGGGCGCGACGCGCCACGCTGCTCGTGGCGGATGAGGACCGCCGGGTGCTGCGCCTCGTGGCGCACCGGGGCATGGACCCGTCGGACGTAGAACCGATCGAAGCGGACGATCCCTGCTCGGTGGCGGCGCGCGTGTTCCGCGAGCAGCGGATCATCGCCTTCGACCCGACGACGCCCGGGTCGAAGGCCCCCGATTGCCCCGAGGACCGCAAGTACCGCGGCCGGGCGTTCCTGTCCGTGCCCGTGATGTATGCCGCGCCTGGGGGGCCGCCCGCCGCCATCGGCGTCATCAACCTCACCGACCGGCTGGGCGAGGACGCGTTCACGGCGGGCGACCGCAAGCTCGTGGCCGCGATCGCGAACCAGATCGGCGCCGCGGTGGAGAACGCCCGGCTCGTGGCGCGGGATCAGACGCAGCAACGGGTGCGGCGCGAGCTGGAGCTGGCGCACGACCTGCAGCTCAAGCTGTTGCCCTCGCCGCTCGTCATCGCGGCGCGCTGCGACGTGGCCGCGCGGTGCCGGCCGGCCGAGAGCGTGGGCGGTGACTTTTACAACCTGCTCAACATGCGGGAAGGTCGCATCGGCGTCATGATCGGCGACGTGTCGAGCCACGGGTTCGGGGCGGCGCTGATCATGGCGCTCGTCATCGCGGCGTCAGCCATTCACGCGGAAGCCGTGGAAGCGCCGTCAGACGTGCTGCGCCGGCTCGAGGAGTCGCTCGCGGATGAGCTGGCCCAGACCGAGATGTTTCTCACCCTGTTTTACGCGGTCATCGATCCCGCCGCGCGGCGGCTGGTATACGCCAGCGCCGGTCACCAGCACTCGTGGCTCGTATCGGGCGATACGGGGGCCGCCACTCGCCTGCTGGCCACGCGGCCCCCGCTGGGACTGGGGCGGTCGCCCGGCGCGGACGCCACGCGCGAGTGGCGACCGAAGAAGGACATCCTCTGTCTCTTCACCGACGGCATCGCGGAAGCGGTAGGCGGGGGTGAGGTACGGTTCGGCGAGGACCGCGTGCTGGGGCACGTCGCGCGCATGCGCGAGCGCCCGGCGCGCGATATCCTCGAAGCCATCTTCACGGACCTGGCCGCATTCACCGACGGCAGCGCCGCGAAGGACGATCGCTCGCTTGTCCTCCTTCGCGCCTAGCAAACGCCTCGGGCAGCACTTCCTCACCGATCGCAACATCCTGGGCCGCATCGCGGACGCGCTCGACGCGGCGCCCGGCGACGTCGTGTTGGAAATCGGGGCGGGGGAGGGGACGCTCACCGAGCAGCTGCTCGCCCGCGGACTGCGGGTGGTCGCGATTGAGAAGGATCGGCGGCTGGTCGAGGGGCTCGGGGCTCGGGGCTCGGGGTTCGGGAACGTCCGCATCGTCCACGGCGACGCCCTGCACCTCGACTGGCATTCGCTTCTCCCGAGCTCCGAGCCCCGAGCCCCGAACCCCGCCTTCAAGATCATCGGCAACATCCCTTACGCCATCACCTCGCCGCTGATCGAGAAGGCCCTCACGCCCCCGCTGCCCGAGCGAATCGTGTTTCTCGTGCAGGCCGAGGTCGCGGCGCGCCTCGCGGCTGAGCCGGGAACGAAGGCGTACGGCGCGCTCACGGTGGGTGTGCAGGCGGTATGTACGGTCGAGCGATTGTTCGCGGTGAAGCCCGGGGCGTTTCACCCACCTCCCAAGGTCGACAGCACCGTGGTCCGCCTTTCCCCCAGGCCCGAGCCCCTGGTCCCCCCAGCGCTCGTGGCAGATCTCCGAGCGTTCACCACCGCCTGTTTCTCCTCCCGACGCAAGCAGCTGCGGAACGCGGTGGCCCGGGCCACCGGGCGGCCCGCGGCCGCCGTGGGCGCCGCTTTGAGCGGGTTAGGCCTCGATCCCGCCACGCGGCCCGAGCGTCTCACGCCGCAAGATTTCGTCCGACTCTTGCTTTGGAGCCGCGAATTGTGAAATAATTCACAAATGCGGAAGATCTCCGAGAGCACTGTCCGCCGCCTGTCTCTCTATCTGAGATTCCTCGAGCAGTCCCAGGGCCAGGGGCTCACCACCATCTCTTCAGGGGAGCTGGCGCGGCGTGGCGGTACCACCTCGGCGCAGGTCCGCAAGGACCTGTCGTTCTTCGGCTCGTTCGGCAAGCGCGGGCTCGGCTACTCGGTGCCCGAGCTTGCGACGCAGATTCGCGACATCCTCGGCCTCGACCGCTCGTACCGCGTCGTGCTCGTCGGGGCCGGCCGCATCGGCGGCGCGCTGGCGCAGTACGAGGGCTTCCGCCGCCGCGGCTTCGACATCACCGCGATCTACGACTGCGATCCCAGGAAGATCGGCACGCGCTGGAGCGGCCTCCTGGTGCGCGACGTGCGCAAGCTCCAGGCCGACCTCAAGAAGGAACCGATCGACATCGCGATCGTCGCGACGCCGGCAGAAGCGGCGCAGGAAGTCGTGAACCAGCTCGTGGCCGGCGGGGTGGGGGCGATACTCAACTTCGCCCCGGTTGCCATCGACGCTCCGGCCGCCGTCATCGTGAAGCACGTCAACATGGCGGCGGAGCTGGAGACATTGTCATACGCACTGGCCAATCGCTGAAGCACGGGCGACAGGCAACAGGCAACGCAGTTAAGATTTCTCCATGCCCCGCGTCCACGTCACCTCCGAAATCGGCCCGCTCCGGGCCGTTCTCGTCCATACGCCCGGGGCCGAGCTCGTCGCGGTGACGCCCGGCAACCGCGAGGACTATCTCTACGACGACATCATCGACTTGGACACCGCGCAGCGGGAGCATCGCCAGCTCGTGGCCGTGCTGGAGCGGTTCGCCGATGTCTACGAGGTGCGCGATCTGCTGACGCAGGTGGCCGCGCGGCAGGACGCGCGCGACTTCCTGGTGACCCGGGCGCTCGAGGTGGTGCCCTCGGACGCGCTGGCGCAGCAGCTGGCGCGACTCGAGCCGCCGGCGCTCGTGGGCCTCATGATCGAAGGCGCGGTCGAAGAGCCCGGACCCATCTCCCGGGCGCTGAACGAGCTGGGATACGCGCTGCCGCCGCTCCCCAACCTCTTTTTCACGCGCGACGTGGGCATCGTGATTGGTGGCCACTCGATCATCGGCTCGATGCGCTACGGCGTGCGTTGGACGGAAGAGCTGTTGGTGAAAGCCTTGTTCACGTATCACCCGCAGCTCGAGAATGCGGGAATCCTGTACGACGGCTCGGAGGAGAAGCGGAACAACTACACGTTGGAGGGGGGCGACGTCCATCCGATCCGTCCGGACCTCCTCGTGCTGGGGTTCTCCGAGCGGTCCAGCCCGGCCGCGCTGGACCAACTCTGCGACCAGGTGTTCGAGCACTGCGGGGTGACCGACGTCATCACGGTCGTGCTGCCCCAGGAGCGGACCGCCATCCACCTCGACATGATCTTCACCCAGCTCGACCGCGAGCTGTGCTGCGTGTACCCGCCGCATTTCGTGGGGCCCGAGCGGCTGGCCGTGCTGCACCGCAAGAAGCGCGGCAAGGGCGTGAAGGAGATGCCGAATTTTTTCGCCGCCCTGCAGGCCGTGGATCAGCCCTTGGAGCCTCTCTTCTGCGGCGGATCCAGTCGCCCCCTGCAGGAACGCGAGCAGTGGTCCTCGGGCTGCAACTTCTTCACGATCCGGCCGGGGCTCGTGGTGACCTACGCGCGTAACGAGGCCACGATCGGGGAGCTGGCGCACGCCGGGTTCAAGATCGTTGCGGCCGCGAGTCTCTTGTGCGGCGACGTGGCGATGGCGGACGGCGAGCGGGGCGTGATCACCGTCGAGGGCAGCGAGCTGGTGCGTGGCGGGGGCGGACCGCGGTGCATGACGCTGCCGTTGAGGAGAGATGATCCGTAACACACCCTCGGCCTGTGGACTCCGATGACCCACACCTCACTGACCGTCGGGAAGCTCCGCTGTCACGCCCTCGAAGCCGGGAAGCAGCATCTCGACGGCGGGGCGATGTTCGGCGTGGTGCCGAAGCCGCTGTGGGAGCGCCGCATCGCCCCCGACGAGCGCAATCGCATCCCCCTCGCCCTGCGCTGCCTGCTGATCGAGCATCCCGACGGGCTGGTGCTCGTCGACAGCGGGATCGGCAACAAGCAAGATGAGAAGTTCCGGGATATCTACGGCGTGGAGAACGCGGGGGCCCAGGGGCGGACCCGGTTGGAAGACGCGCTCCAGGCGCTGGGGCACACGCCGAACGACGTGCGCTGGGTGATCAACACGCATCTGCACTTCGACCACGCCGGCGGAAACACCTACCGGGAGGTTGTGGGGGATGGCGGAGGTGGAGGCAGCGTTCGGGTGACCTTTCCAAAGGCCACCTACGTCGTCCAGCGTGGCGAGCTGGAGTTCGCGCACCGCTCGAACGAGCGGATCCGGGCGAGCTATTTACCCCCCAACTTCGACCCCATCCCCTTCCGTCTCCTGGACGGCGAGACGGACGTGCTGCCGGGGATCCGGTGCCTCCCCACGCCCGGCCACGTGCCGTTTCACCAGTCGATTCTGATGGAGAGCGGCGGGGAGCGAGCCTGCTTCCTGGCGGACCTGGTACCCACGGCCGCGCACCTTCCCCTGCCGTGGATCATGGGCTACGACGTGGAGCCCCTCGTGACGCTCGAGACCAAGCGGGCCCTGCTGGCGCGAGCGGAGGCGGAGGGCTGGCTCGTGATCTTCGAGCACGATCCCGTGACGGCCGCCGGTCGTTTGGCGCGCGAGGGGAAGCACATCGGCCTTGTGGAGGTGGTGGGGGTCGGCTAATTTTGCGCCCACAATGCGCAAAGCGGGCGCTCGCGCGCCCCACCCGCATGGCCTTCCCGACGGGGAGTGCTCGAGGGTTCCGGAAGGTAGCCGTCAGACATCAGCCGTCAGACATCAGCCGGTTCCGCTGACGTCTGAGCCCTGAGGTCTCACGACTCAAGCGGCGGGTTCCGGAACGGGAATCCGCGCCTTTTTTTTTGAGGAGGGAGCGACCACCTGGCGATCGACAACAGCAAAGCACCGCGCATCCGGGTCAACCGGCAGATTCGCATCAGCCCGGTCCGCGTGATCGGGAACGACGGCGCGCAGCTCGGGGTGATGCCCGTGGATCAGGCGTTGGCGGCGGCGGAGGAGCGGGGGCTGGACCTGGTGGAGGTGGCGCCGTTGGCGCGCCCGCCGGTGGTCAAGATCATGGATTACGGGAAGTTCAAGTTCGAGCAGGCCAAGGCCGCCCGCGCCGCCAAGAAAAAACAGCACGTCATCCACTTGAAGGAAGTGAAATACCGGCCCGGGATCAGCGACCACGATTTCGCGTTCAAGACGCGCCACGCGCGGGAGTTCCTGACGGACGGCAACAAGGTGAAAGTGACCATGATGTATCGCGGCCGGCAGATGGCTCACACGGAGCTGGGCCGCGACGTGCTGGATCGCGTGGCCATCGAGCTCAAAGACGTTGGCAAGATCGAGCAGGACCCCAAGCTCGAGGGCCGCAACATGACGATGGTGATCGCCCCGAAGTAGGTCCCCCGGGTGGGTTGACCCCGGGGCGGTGCCCCGGGGGATCCAAGGAGCCCCACATGCCGAAGATGAAATCCAAGCGCGCGCTGCGAAAGCGCGTGCGACTGACCGGAACGGGCAAGATGCGACGCTATCGCGCGTACAAGCGCCACATCCTGACCAAGAAGCACCCCAAGCGGAAGCGCCGCTTGCGCAAGGCCACGCTCGTCTCGCACGCGGAACGCCGCCTCAAGCGCCTGCTGATGGCGTAAGGAGACTGCCATGCCTCGCGTCAAAAGCAACGTCGCGCGCCTGAAGCGCAAGAACAAGGTCATGAAGCTCGCCAAGGGCTACTTTGGCGGCCGCTCCAAGCTGTGGAAAGCCGCCAAGGAGGCCGTCGAGCGGGCGCAAAGGTACGCGTACCGCGACCGGCGTCGCAAGAAAGGCGAATTCCGGCGGCTTTGGATTACGCGCATCAACGCCGCCGCGCGGCTGCACGAGCTGTCCTACAACCGGCTGATGAACGGTCTGCGGCGGGCCGGCGTCGAGATCAACCGCAAAGTGCTGGCCGATCTCGCGGTCCGCGATCCCGCCGCGTTCGAGCAGCTCGCGGAGGTCGCCAAGAAGGCGCTCTAGGCCATGCGCGACCTCCCAGCAGCCCTCGCCGCGCTGCGGGAGCGTCTCCAGGAGATTCCCCAGGCGGACGCCCGCCGGCTGCAGGATCTCAAGAACGAGATCCTGGGCCGGAAGGCGGGCGCCCTCACCGACATCCTCCGCTCGCTGCCGACGCTGGACCCCGACCTGCGGCGCTCGGTGGGCGCCACGGCCAACACGCTCAAGCAGGAGTTCGAAGCCGCGATCGCCGCCCGCGAGCGGGAGCTGAGCAGCGGTCCCGACATCGGCGCCGGTCTGGACCTCACCATGCCGGGCCGCCCGCGCTGGCGCGGGGGGCTGCACCTCGTGACGCAGGTGGTGGACGAGATCTGCGAGATCTTCCGCGAGCTGGGCTTCACCCGCGTCGTAGGTCCCGAGGCGGAGACCGAGCATTACAACTTCTTCGCTCTGAACTTTCCCAAAGATCATCCGGCACTCGACGCGCAGGACTCGTTCTACCTCGGCGGCGACCTCCTGTTGCGCACCCACACGTCGCCCGTGCAGATCCGCACGCTCGAGCGCTATCCGCCGCCCGTGCGCGTGGTGATCCCGGGGCGCGTGTTCCGGCGCGACCCGTTCGATGCGTCGCATTCGCCCGTGTTCGAGCAGGTCGAAGGACTGGCGGTGGACGAGGGCATCACGTTCGTCGACTTCAAGGCCACGTTGACCGCGTTCGCGCGCCGCTTTTTCGCCGCGAGCACCCAGGTCCGCTTCCGCCCTTCGTTCTTCCCGTTCACGGAGCCCTCGGCCGAGATGGACGTCCGCTGCGGCAGCTGCGGTGGAGCCGGGTGCCCCGCATGCAAAGGCACGGGGTGGATGGAGATCCTCGGCTCGGGCATGGTGCATCCGGCCGTGCTCGAGAACGTGGGGCTCGACGGCGAACGCTACACGGGGTTCGCGTGGGGCATGGGCCCCGCCCGCATCGCGATGACGCGGCACGGCATTCCCGACATCCGCCTGCTCTACGAGGCCGACGTGCGGTTCCTCGAGCAGTTCGCCGGCGGCGCGGGGAACGCCCCATGATCGCGTCGCTGCGCTGGCTGGAGGCGCTGCTGGGCCGTGGCCTCGACGCGCGCCAGACGGCCGAGCTCCTCACCATGCGCTGCGCGGCCGTGGATGCGGTGATTCCGCTCCATCAGGACCTGGGCGACGTGCTCATCGGGCGCGTGCTCGAGGTCAAGCCCCACCCCAACGCTGACCGGCTCACGCTCTGTCTGGTGGATGCCGGCGGCTCGGGCGGCCCGCTCGAGGTGGTCTGCGGCGCCACGAACGTCGCGGCCGGCAAGACCTACCCCTTTGCGCCGGTGGGCGCCGTGTTGCCCGGCGGCCTGAAGCTCGAGCGTCGCAAGATCCGCGGTGTGGAATCGAATGGGATGCTGTGCTCCGCTAAAGAGCTGGGCCTGGGCGACGATCATGGCGGGATTCTGGAGCTCGAGACCGATGCCAAGCCCGGGACGCGGTTCGCGGATGCCGTGGCCGTCGCGGACCACCAGATCGTGATCGACGTCGGCGCCAATCGACCGGATCTCTTGGGGCACAAGGGCATCGCCCGCGAGCTGGCGGCGGGGCTGGGGGCGACGGTAAAACTGCCGAAGATACCGACGGATAAGCGGATGGGCGGATGGAAGGCCCAACCGCCCATCCGCCAATCCGTCCAAGGTGTGGTGGACGGGGTGGAAGTGCGGCTCGAGGACCCCGAAGGCGCGCCGCGCTACATCATCGCCGTGATCCGGGGCGTGCGGGTGGGACCCAGCCCGCGCTGGTTGGCGGACCGGCTCGGCTCAGCCGGCCAGCGGTCCATCAGCAACGTCGTGGATGCCACGAACTACGTGCTGTTCGAGCTGAGCCAGCCGCTGCACGCGTTCGACCTGGCCAAGCTGCGCGGACCGGCGGTCGTCGTACGCCGCGCGCGCGCGGGCGAGAAGATCGCCACGCTTGACGGCGTGGAGCGCGCGCTCAATCCCGACATGACCGTGATCTGTGACGCCGAGCGGCCGACGATCATTGCCGGCGTCATGGGCAGCGCCGAGTCCGAGGTGAGCCCGTCCACCACCGACCTGGTGCTCGAATGCGCGTACTTCCAGCCGACGCGGATTCGCCGGACGCGACGCGCGGTGGGTCTCCAGAGCGAGTCGAGCTACCGCTTCGAGCGCGGGATCGACATGCACGGCATGCCCGACGCCATGCGGCGCGCGATCGACATCATCCAGGCCGTCGCCGGCGGCGAAGTTCGCGCGGCGCCGCTCGATCTATGGCCTGAACCTGTGCAGCCAGCCACCGTGTTCCTGCGCCCCGAGCGGGTCGAGCACTTCCTCGGCGTTCCCGTGGAGCGCGCGGAGATCGAGCGTCATTTGTCGTCGGTCGGGTTCGTGGTGGCCCCCAAAGGCAAGCGACTGGCGGTCCAGGTGCCCGGGTGGCGCCCCGACGTCACCCGCGAAGTGGACCTCATCGAGGAAGTTGCCCGGCTTCGGGGCTACGACACGTTCCCCGATCAGATGGGGCCGTACCGGCCGAGTACGGTGCCGGACGCGCCTGAAGAGCAGGCGCAGGCGCGCGTGCGCGCCGCCCTCGTTGCCGCCGGCATGCTCGAAGCCCGTACCATTCCACTCGGAGCGCCGGACGGGCCGGACGCGGTTGCGGTGACCAACCCCCTGTCAGCTCAGGAGACTCACCTCCGCTCGCGGATTCTGCCGACCCTGGTGCGCCGGGTGGAGTTCAACTGGACCCGGCGAACGCGGGATATCCGGCTCTTCGAGGTCGGGACCGTGTTCAGAAGGACAGGTAGCGGGCAACCGGCAACGCCGTCCGGGGGTGGGGGAGTGGAGGAGGAGATTCACGTGGCGGGCGTCCTCACCGGTGCCAGACAGCCTCCCCACTGGTCCGAGGGCGCGAAAGTACCTGATATGGACTTATGGGACCTCAAGTATCACTTTGAGTTAGCGGTTGCGGCCGCTGCGCCATCGTGCAACGTGCAACAGGCAACTGGCGGGGTGGGGTGGCAGGCGGTGCAACGGGGGGGGGGGGACGCGGTGAGGGGTTGGGCTGCTCCCCTTACGGCGGACGCTCCTGCGTGGGCGGCGCCGCTTTTCGGGTTCGAGGTGACGGTTGAACCCGGGCCGCGGGCCTTCGTGCCGTACAGGCCGCTTCCGGTTATGCCGCCCGTGGAGCGCGATCTGGCGCTCGTACTCGGGCCCGGTGTGATCCGTGCGGCTGTCGAGGCGGTGCTACGGCGGGAGGCCGGCGAGCTGCTGGAATGGCTCGAAGTGTTCGACGAATACCGTGGCCCTGGTATGCCCGCCGGTGCTCGCGGAGTGGCCTGGCACCTCGCCTTCCGCGATCCCACGCGGACGCTGCGCGAGAGCGAAGTGGACCGGCTGCTCGAAGCGGTATTGAAGGCACTGGAGGCCGAGCTTGGCGTACGCAGGCGAGAGAGCTGACTTGCGGGCACTGGAGGAGTTGGAGGGGCTGCTCCGCGCGGTGTCGGAGGACCTCACCGGGTGGCGAGCCCGCGCGCTGCGGGCCGAGGGTTCTTCCGGCCGACCCGATCCCGAGCTGCGCAATCGGATCGCGGACCTCGAATCGGAGAACAAGACGTTGCGCCAGCGCGTCGATGCCGCGCGGGCGCGGGTACACGAGATGCTCGGCCGTCTGACGTTTCTCGAGGAGCAGGCGCGCGAGGCCGGGAACGGCCGAGGCGCCGCCGGTGGGAGAACGCGGTGAGCACCAAGAAATACGCGGTGAAGGTGATGATCGGCGGCGAGGAGTACACCGTCCGCTCCGACTTGCCGCCGGAGTACACGCGCGAGGTGGCTGCGTACGTCGATCAGCAGCTGCGGAAGGTCCTGAGTCAGGGACCGCTGGTGGAAACGCACAAGGCGGCTATCCTCGCCGCGCTCGCCATTACCGATGAGCTGTTCCAGTCGCGCAAGGCCGAGCGAGAGGTAGCGGCGCGCCTGGCGGCAATGGCGGACGATCTGGCGAAGTTGTTGCCGCCGGGGAAACGCAAAGACATCAGACATCAGCCGTCAGTCGTCAGCTGACGTCTTCGAACACATCCGCCGCGCGCCAGGGGCACGGCGAGTAGGAGATAGAGTATGGCGGGATGGCTTGGAATCCTCACGGCCGTTCTGGGTGGGGCGCTGGTGTCTGGGGTGGCCGTTTTTGTGGTGGGACGACGGTTGGAGCGCCGCGGCGCGGAGACTGCGGCGAGGCTCGCGGCCGCGGAAGTCGAGCGCCTGCTGGGCGAGCTGCGCCAGAAGCTGACGCTCGAAGCCCGGGCCGATCTGCTCAAGACGCGAGAGGAGATACAGCAGGACGCGGACCACCGCCGCGGTGACCTCGCGCGGCGCGAGGCCACGCTGGACCGCCGCGCCGGCGAGGTGGACGTGAGGGCGCACGACGTCGAGCGGCGGGGCGGTGAGCTCGTGGCACAGCAGCAGCGCGTGGTCGAGAAGGAGCGCGAAATCGTCGGCCGGCTGGAGCGGCTCGCGGGGCTCTCCGCGCAGGAGGCCAAGCAGGAGCTGCTCCGCGGTCTCGAGGACGAGGCCAGGAGCGACGCGGCGGCTCTGCTGCGCGACATCCGCGAAGAGGCGCGCAAGAGCGCGGAGCGCGAGGCCAGGAAAATCGTCGCCATCGCCATTCAGCGGATCGCCGTGGACCAGACCGCGGAGTCCACCGTCGCCGCCGTGCCGCTCCCCAATGACGACATGAAGGGCCGCATCATCGGGCGGGAAGGGCGCAACATCCGGGCGTTCGAGGCCGCCACTGGTGTCGACGTGATCATCGACGACACGCCCGATACGGTGGTCGTGAGCTGCTTCGACCCCGTGCGGCGCGAGGTGGGCCGCCTGGCGCTCGAGCGATTGATCGCGGACGGACGCATCCACCCGGGACGCATCGAAGACATCGTCACCAAAGCGCACGGCGAGATCGAGGCGGGCATCGTCGAAGCGGGCGAGCAAACGGTCTACGAGCTTGGCCTCCACGGCCTGCACGCCGAGCTGGTCAAGCTGGTGGGCCGGATGAAGTACCGCACGTCCTACGGCCAAAACATGCTGCAACACTCGAAGGAGGTCGCCTGGCTCGCCGGGATCATGGCGGCGGAGCTCAAGCTCGACGGCGCCCTCGCGAAGCGTGGGGCTCTGTTGCACGACATCGGGAAAGTGCTCTCGCACGAGCAGGACGGGAGCCACGTCCAGCTGGGCATCGAGGTGGCCACCAAGTACGGTGAGCATCCCATTGTGATCAACTGCATCGCCGCGCACCACGACGACGTGCCGCACGAGTCGCCCATCAGCGTCATCGTGCAGGCGGCCGACGCGGTGTCTGGCTCGCGGCCCGGAGCGCGGCGCGAAGCGTTCGAGACCTACGTCAAGCGCCTGAGTCAGCTGGAGCAGATCGCGGCCGAGTTCCCCGGGGTGGAGAAGGTGTTCGCGATCCAGGCGGGGCGCGAGGTGCGGGTCGTGGTCGCGCCCGATTCCATGGACGACGCGCGCGCCGGTGAGCTGTCCGCCAAGATCGCACGACGCATCGAAGAGGACCTCCAGTACCCGGGGCAGATCAAGGTGGTCGTCATCCGCGAGACCCGGGCGGTGGACATTGCCCGCTGAGCTGATCGACGGCACGGCCGTCAGCACGGCCATGCGTCGAGAGCTGGCGGCAGAGATCGCAGCGCTGAGAGCGCGGGGCGTCACCCCGGGGCTCGCGGTGGTGCTCGTGGGGGGCAATCCCGCCTCGCAGGTCTACGTCCGCATGAAGGACAAGGCGTGCGAAGAGGCCGGGTTGTATCACGAGATCCTGCGGCTCGCCAAGGACACGTCGGAATCCGATCTCCTGGCGCTGATCGATCGTCTGAACGGCGACTCCCGCGTGCACGGTATCCTGGTCCAGCTGCCGTTGCCGAATCATCTGAACCCGCATCGCGTGCTGCACCACGTCGATCCGGCGAAGGACGTGGACGGGTTCCACCCCGAGAACGTCGGCAAGGTCTGTGTGGGCGAGCCCACCGGCTTCCGGCCCGCCACTCCGTACGGGGTACAGCAACTGCTGTTGCGTTGCCGCGTGGATACGACGGGCATGCACGCCGTGATCCTGGGTCGCTCGACCATCGTCGGCCGGCCCATGGCGGCGCTGCTGCTCCAGGACGGTCCGGGCGGAAACGCGACGGTGACGGTGTGCCATTCGCGCACGCGGAACATCGGCGACATGACGCGGCAGGGAGACATTCTCATCGTGGCGATCGGCAAGCCGGAGTTTGTGACCGGCGATATGATCAAGCCGGGAGCCGTGGTGATCGACGTCGGCGTGAACCGTGTGGACGACCCCGTCGCCAAGCAGGGGTATCGCCTCGTGGGCGACGTGAAGTTCGAAGAGGCGCGCAAGGTCGCGTCGGCCATCACGCCCGTCCCGGGCGGCGTCGGGCCGATGACCATCACGATGCTGCTCTACAACACCGTCCAGGCGGCGCGCCAATGGGCGACCCGCTAGACCTCTTCGCCGCCACCGCGCCCGAGGGCGCCTACACCGTCCTCCAGGTCTCCCGCCGGGCGCGCCAGCTGGTGGAGACCGGCTTCACCGGCGCCCTGTGGGTGCGGGGCGAAGTCACGGGGTTCAAGCGATATCAGAGCGGGCACTGGTACTTCACGCTGCGCGACCGCTTCGCGCAGCTGCGCTGCATCATGTGGGCCAAGGAGAACCGGCGATTGCCGGCCGAGCCCACGGAAGGGCTCGAGGTGTTCGTGCTCGCGCGGCCCACGGTGTGGGAGGAGCGCGGCGAGTTCCGGCTCACGGTGGTCGAGTTGTTGACCACGGCAGCGGGCGGACTCTGGCAGCTCAAACTCGAGAAGGCCAAAGCGGCGTTGGCGAAAGACGGGCTGCTCGATCCCGGGCGGAAGCGTCGACTCCCCGCCTATCCCGAGCGCGTGGGGGTCGTCACCAGCGCGGACGGCGCGGCCTGGCGCGACGTCGTGGCGCTGGCCGCGCGTCGCTGGCCCCTGGCCGAGCTGTGCCTGGTCGCCACGCGGGTACAGGGCGAAGGCGCTGAGGACGACGTCTGCCGGGCGCTAGGCGTGCTCGCGCGCCTCCACGGCGTTCGCCGGCTCGACGTGGCCATCGTGGGGCGCGGCGGGGGCTCTAAGGAAGATCTCTGGACGTTCAACAGCGAGCGGGTGGCGCGCGCGGTGGCCGCGGTGCCGGTCCCGGTGGTCTCGGCCGTAGGTCACGAGACGGACGTGACCCTCTGCGATCTCGTGGCGGATGTGCGCGCGCCCACGCCGTCCGCGGCCGTCGAGTCGGCCACGCCTGACCGCGCGGAGGTTCAGGCTCACCTGGCGCACCTGTCGCAACGACTCGCGCGCGACCTTCGAGCGCGGGCCGAACGAGCGGTCGAGCGACTCGAGCGGACCGCGGACGGCCTCGCCGTCGTCATGCTGCGTCGACTGGAGCGGGGCGGGTCCCGGCTGGCCGCGCACGGCGCCCGGCTCGACGCGCTCTCGCCGCTCCGCGTGCTGGCCCGTGGCTACGCAGTGGCCCGCGATTCCGACGGCCGGGTGCTGCGTCGCGTCGCCCAGCTCGCGCCCGGGCTCCCGTTCAACCTGCGGGTGACCGACGGCGAGGTGCCGGCACGCGTGATGGAGCCATGAACGCGGAGCGGCCGAGCTTCGCGGGTGAGCTCGCCCGCCTGGAAGAGATCCTGCGACGACTCGAGGCCGAGGACCTGGACCTGGACGAGGCGTTGCGCCTGTTCGAGGAAGGCGTCGAACGGTTGCGCTCGGCGCGCGAGCGGCTGACCACCGCCGAAGCCAAGGTCAAGCGCGTGCTGCAAGACCACGCCGGCAAGATCAAGCTTGAAGACGGGGACTAGCTTCGAGTCCTACCTCGCCGCCGCGCGCGATCGGGTGGACGGGGTTCTGGAGCAGTGGGGAGCGCGGACCGATGCGATGTGGGGCCCGGACGTGGGCGCCGCGGTGCGGTACGCGCTCCTGGGCTCGGGGAAGCGTCTGCGGCCCACGCTGGTATTCGCCGCTCATGAAGCCGTGGGCGGATCCGCGGCGGACGTGGCGGAGCTCGCCGCCGCGGTCGAAGTGGTCCACGCCTACTCGCTGGTGCACGATGACCTGCCCTGCATGGACGATGACGACCTGCGGCGGGGCCGGGCGACGACGCACCGTGCCTTCGACGTTCCCACTGCCACGCGCGCCGGATTTCACATGGTGGCCCTCGCGGCGCAGGTCCTGGCCGAAGGCCTGGAGCGGCTGGGCCTTTCCAGGCAGCGGCGGCGCGAGATCGCGCTCGAGTTGCTGCGCGCCGCCGGCGCCGGCGGCATGATCGGCGGCCAGTGGCTCGACCTGGAGGCCGAGGCTCGCCGCGTGGCGCGGGCGGAGCTGGAGGAGGTGCATCGCCGCAAGACGGGAGCGCTGATCGCGGCCTCGTGCGTGATCGGCGGACTGGCGGCGGGCGAGGGGGTGCCGGCGGCGCACCTCGGCGCGCTGCGCGAATACGGCGCGGCCATCGGGCTCGCCTTCCAGATCGCGGACGACGTGCTGGACGCGACGGCGACGTCGGACCAGCTGGGCAAAACGGCGGGGAAGGACGCCGCTCAGGCCAAATCCACCTTCGTCACGCTGCTCGGCGTCGGGTCGGCGCGGGCCGAGGCCGAACGGCTGACGGCCGGGGCCGTAGACCGGCTGCGGGAGGCAGGGTTAGTTTCCCCCACACTCATGCAGCTCGCGCACTACATCGTGACCCGTCCCAACTGACGACGGACAACAGGCGACGCCTTTGACACTTCTCGACTCGATTCACGGTCCCCAGGACGTCAAGCGTCTCCGCAAGGATCAGCTCCGCCCCCTCGCGGACGAGGTGCGGCAGCGGCTGATCGACGTCGTCTCACAGACCGGCGGTCACATCGGCGCGGGACTCGGCGTGGTGGAGCTCACCGTGGCGCTCGCCTATGCGTTCGATTCGCCGACGGACAAGATCGTGTGGGACGTGGGTCACCAGGGCTATCCCTGGAAGATCCTCACAGGGCGGAATGACCGGCTCCCCAGCCTGCGCCAGGGGGGCGGGTTGTCGGGGTTCCTGCGCCGAAGCGAAAGCCCACACGACCAGTTCGGCGCGGGCCACGCCGGCACGGCGCTCTCGGCCGCCCTGGGCATGGCCACGGCGCGCGACCTGCGGGGCGAGCAGCACAAGGTCGTGGCGGTCGTGGGAGACGGGGCGCTGACCTGCGGCTTGCCGTACGAGGCGATGAACAACGCGGGGCATTCGGATCGCGACCTGATCATGATCCTGAACGACAACGGCATGTCGATCGCGCCGAACGTGGGTGCCATCAACAAGTACCTCGGGTCCATCATCGCGAGCCCCATCACGGTCCGCGTGCGGGAGCGCGTGAAGGAGATGATCGAGAAGGTCTCGCACATCGTGGGTGGTCCGAGGCTGGTCGAGTTCGCCAAGACGCTCGAAGAGAGCGTCAAGAACCTGTGGTCGCCCGGGATGCTGTTCGAGGAGCTGGGCTTCCGCTACTTCGGGCCCATCAACGGGCACAACCTCGAGCAGATGCTCCAGACGCTCGACATCGTGAAACGTCTCAAGGGCCCTCGGGTGGTGCACGTCATCACGGAGAAGGGCAAGGGGTTCCCGCTGCCCGAGCCCGACTTGGAGAAGTACCACGCGCGGGCGCCGTATGACCCGGTCACGGGTCGGCTGAAGCCCGTTCAGCCGGGGCTGCCCCAGTGGACCCGCGTCTTCGGTGAGGCGCTCACGGAGCTCGCCGCCGAGTATCCCGATCTGGTGGCGATTACCGCGGCGATGCCGTCCGGCACGGGCACGAATCTGTTTCAGAAGAAGTGGCCGGCGCGGTTCTTCGATGTGGGCATCGCGGAAGCGCACGCCGTCACGTTCGCGGCGGGCCTCGCCACGCAGGGCATCCGGCCGGTCGTGGCGATCTACTCCACGTTCCTCCAGCGCGCCTACGACAGCGTCATCCACGACGTCGCGATTCAGCAGCTGCCGGTCATCTTCTGCATGGACCGTGCGGGCATGGTGGGCGAGGACGGGCAAACGCACATGGGACTGTACGACATCGCCTATATGCTCGCGGTGCCGCACATGACCGTGACGGCTCCGAAAGACGGCGCGGAGCTGATCGGCCTGCTGCGGTGCGCGTTGGCGCACACGAGTGGGCCGTTCTGCCTGCGGTATCCGCGCGACAAGGCGCCCGGAGAGGCGCCCCCCGCAGCCGAAGTCGCCCCCATCCCGTACGGCACGTGGGAGGTCCTGCGCAAGGGGAAGGACTGCGCCGTGCTCGCCGTGGGCGTCACGTGCGCACCAGCGCTCGAGGCGGCGTCGGTGCTGGCCGCCGAGGGATTCGAC
>Ga0214471_10001839_pt1 | contig 16782 bp, 18 predicted proteins | sample RVTome_5_FD_207665 | JGI IMG/M metagenome (GOLD analysis project Ga0214471, IMG submission 207665) | Soil microbial communities from uranium-contaminated site in the Upper Colorado River Basin, Wyoming, United States - RVT142D155 | ecosystem: Environmental > Terrestrial > Soil > Contaminated >... | reverse complement strand
AAGAAGACCGTCTCGCCGAACGCGAGCCGCAAGCCCTTCACGCCTCGCCGGAGATCGCCGAGTACCTCGTGGGGCGGCACCCCGACCGTCGTCTCGTCGCCAAGGTCCGCACCCTGAAGCGCCTGGTAGACGAGCGCCGCGTCCTCGACCGACCGGGTAAGCGGCCCGACGCTGTCCAGGGTCCAGCTCAACGGGTACACGCCGGCTCGACTGATCCGCCCGACCGTGGTCTTGAGCCCGACGGTGCCGCACAGCGCGGCCGGGATCCTGACGGATCCCCCCGTATCGGTGCCGAGCGCGGCCGGTACGAGCCCGGCTGCCACCGCCACGCCGGATCCGCTGCTCGAGCCGCCCGGGGCGTGGGGGACGCGGTGCCAGGGGTTGTGCGGCGTGCCCTGGTCGTGGTTGATGCCCACGCCGCCGAACGCGAACTGGACCGTGTGGGTCTTGCCGAGGAGGACCATCCCGGCCGCCGACAGACGCCGGACCGCGGCGCAGTCGGCCGCGGCCACGTTGTCGGCGAGCCAACGCGTGCCGGCCGTCGTCGGCAGCCCCGCGACGTCGTACAGGTCCTTCACGGCGTACGGGATGCCGTGCAGCGGCCCGAGGTCGTGACCACCGCGGAGCGCGCTCTCGGCGGCGCGCGCCTGGCCCAACGCCCGCTCACGCGCGGGAGTGAGGAACGCGTGCAGGTGAGGGTCGAGGGCATCGATGCGCGCGAGCAGTGCCTCGGTCAGGGCGACGGGGCTCACCGTGCCCTGGCGAATCCGTGCCGCGAGGCTGCCGATGGTCTGGAACGCGAGCGTGTCCGCCATGCTCATGGGCTCCTCAAGGTTCGGGGTTGCGGTCGGATCCACGCGCCTGGAGCCGCTCCACGCACGTCACGCAGAGGAAGGTGTCCGGGAGGGTATCCAGGCGGGCCTGCCCGATGGCCTCGCCGCACCGGGTGCACGAAGAGATCAGCGGCGAGACGGAGGGCGCCGGTGGGCGCGGCCACGCCCGCCGGGGCGGCGCAGAACTTCGGCGAGATCGTGCGCGCGGGTCGTTTGCGTCCTCGATGAGCTCATTCAACTGCATGGTCGCCCCACCCAGGTGCGCGTCGACAATGGCCCGGGCTCGCCGCCGAGGCGTTCATCCAGTGGTGCGCAGGCGCAGCGCATCGCCATCGGGAACATCCAGCCCGGGAAGTGGACGCCTTCATCGAGCGGTTCAATCACAGCCTTCGGGAAGATCGTATCTCTTCGACTCCCTCGACTAGGTGCGGGCCCTCACCGAGGCCTGGCTCGAGATCTACAACACCGAGCGGCCCCATGACAGCCTCGCCCAGCCACCGCTCGTGTTTCTGCGAGGCCCACTGGTCTTACCTTGCGCGAGATACAGATTGCCCAGCGGCGATTCCCAGACCGAACGGAGAACCGACAGTCGAGCACCGGGACCGACGGTCTTCTCCACGAGGCAATGGGTTACCCGGGCTCAGGTTGGTTCACCTCAATAGGAGGAACCATTCTGGGTCCTTTGTTCTTGAACCGGGCAAAGGGTTTGATCCTTCGTATCATCCATTGGATATAGCCGTACTCATGAGCCCTCAGCAACACTCTGACAGCCAGGGAGCTGCGAATATGTGTAGCTCTCATCCAACTCGACAGATGACGCTCCGGATGGATCAGATGCTCGAAGGCTTGCAGCAGATTGAAGCGCGGGGCGTATTCTTCGCTGAATGCCTCAGAAGAATCCCATTTAAACGGATACCGCCCGATAATCTCCGCCTCCGTCTTTGTCGTGTGATTAATCAACTGATCAAACATCCCATTTATCACTTCGCGAAAGTGTTGGATGTCCCATCCGCTGACATCGAAGTCCTTCTGCGCGAGCAGCGAATCAACAAAGCCGTGTATCCCACCCTGAAGATCCCCCAAGCCCCAAGCCTCAACATCGAGGTTGACCTTCTCTTTAAGATGCGGGACATATGAGCCTCTATCGTGCCTATACTCCAGCAGCATCCCATGATCTGCGGAGGCAACGAATTCAAGGATATCCTTGATCCTCCAGTGAACCGGGTTGGAGCCGTGAGTGGGGTAACTATAAGACAACATGATATTGTTCTCAGGAATCGCATCTCCTTCAAGCAAATTCAGACCGAAATAAATGCCATGAATCAATTTCTCTCCCGGACTGACCGAACCGATAATTTTGGAAAGCGCTCTCTGCATCGTTCCCCTCCAGCCAAGATCGACAACGCTGAACGGAACATCGTCCAGCAATCCTTCCTGCCGGAGGTATCCAACCACCAGCGGGCGCTTTTGTGCGGCATCCTCTAGGATGCGCGCCTTGACTTCAGGAGTTAACAGCAAGTCGTTGACCTCATGCTCGAAGCTGCTAATATCCTGGTCGACCTCGACTGTAATCTTCGTTCGATTGGTAAAGTGCTCCTTGAGATAGTTCGCATCCACCCCTGTCCGGTTCGCGATGATTCGCAAGGACAAGAACGAATGACGCATGGTCAGCCAGTTTGTTTCATATTTAGTCAAATCGCTGAGGGACGGTAAGAACCAAGCATGCCTGGACCCATAAAGATACCTTAGATCAAAATCAAAACCGACCCGCTTGGTCAGTTTCTGAGCGATCTGATACAGAATCTGTCCATCGCGAGCGATAAAATACAGCCGTTTGATGCCTTGGTCATGCGCCTTCTTCAGAGTCCAGAAGACAAAGGCGGTCAATACCGGTCCGGCAAAGCTTGCTCCCAGGTCATACACGGCTCTTTCGTAGGCATTGTGGCTCAGCCTCAAGACGCGTGTCTGCTTGGTGAGTCCAGCCAGAATTTCGGCGTCGAGCCCGTTGTCATGACCGTCCGGATTCCGGTACAAGCGCAGTTGCTGCTCATGATGATTTAGATCGGCGTCAGTAAAGTAAACTGCCCGGATCTTTTTCTTCCTTGCCTGGAGAACATCGACTTCATAGTGGTTGCCGATATGGACGATCTGATGTGGCCGTACACCCTCTTGTTCTAAGACAACGCCATATAGTGTCCCAGCTGATTTTGTAGCGTCATGCTCGTTGGATACATAGATACGGTCACGTGGCTGAAAACATGCGGCCTTTTCCAGCATCCGGCGGATCTGAAGAGAGCTCAGATACATATCCGAAACAAAAATGATCCGGACATTCTTCCTACGCAATGACCGGATGAGGTTGACAATTCGCGGAATCCCAAAACAATTGTCATACTCCAGCGTGTTTTCCATCTCGATCAGGAAAGATTTCTGTTCGATAGAGATCAACCCTTTATTGACCAGTGGCTGATAGATATCGTCTAGAGTGCAGTCTTTCCTGAACAATAGGCGAGCTTCTTCTTCCGCCGATGTTCTCCATGAAAGAAAAGCCTTCACCAGCCCGTCGGGCACGCCGGACTCGCGTTGCGCCAGTGTCTTCTGCATCAGCGCAAAAATGCCAAGATGAGTGGCGGTAGCGCGAGCCAGAACCGTGTCAAATACATCAAAGCTATAGACCTTGCAGGACGGACGGCTAAAAAACCTGGCGCCCATGGCATCAAGACGATATTGCTGAATACGCTTCTCTTGAACATAAGAACGGGCCCAACGGTAAAGCGGATAGGGTAGACATTTCTGTCTGACAACAAAGTGTAGTAACTTCCTCACTGAGATGCCTTTCTCATGTCGGATCTTTGGGGATATCGTGGGCGTTTTCCCGCACTCCGAGTCAACGGATGGCGGGACGCGGCCACGATCGTGAGGTTGATGTACCCGTCGTCCCGGTTGCCGTGGCCTCGGGGCTGGAGGGCGCGGTTTCGGTGTTGAGCCCTTCGACGAATCCGAGGCTGACCTGGATCTCGGGCGACGCCTGGCCCAGGGCCCACTCGCGGGCGGGAGTGAGGAACGCGTGCAGGTGAGGGTGAGCCCCGTCGCCCTGACCGAGGCGCTGCTCGCGCGCATCGACCGCGCCCTGACGAATCTGTGCCGAGAGGCTGCCGATGGTCTCGAACGCGGGCGTGTCCGCCATGCTCACGGGCTCCTCAAGGCTCGGGGTTGCGGTCGGATCCACGCACCTGGAGCCGCTCCACGCACGTCAGCAGAGGAAGGTGTCAGGGATGGCGTCCAGGCGGGCCGGGCCGATGTCCTCGCCGCACCGGGTGCACGAGCCGTACGAGCTCGAGGGCGTGCTCGATCCGCCGGAGCCGCTCCCGCTGGCGCCCCGCGAGCGACATCTGATGTGCCTGCATGGCATCCACACGGCTCAGCCGTCCGATCGCTCGGTCGGGGGCGACCGGCTGGGTCGACTCGTGGGCGCCCGCGAGGAGTCGGCGCAGCTCCACGGCAGCCGCCTCGAGCACGGCCCCGTACCGCGTCTGCTCTTCTCGATCCATCACACGCGCCTCACCCCGAGCGATTGCCGATTGCGACATATACCCGCCGCTGGTCTGTAAAGTATGACTGTACACCCATATGACGGACAGCGCTCAAGAGTGAGGCGATGAAGAGATCAACCGCGGGCCGGAAGCCACCGGTGGACGCGGCGCCGGCCGCCGGGGCGGAGCAGAACCTCGGCGAGATCGTGCGGGGGCTGCGGACGGCGCGCGAGCTGTCGGTGCGGACCCTGGCGAGCCGGGCGGGATTCTCACCAAGCTTCATCTCCCAGGTCGAGCACAACCAGGCCTCGCCCTCGATCGCCTCGCTTCAGCGGCTCGCGGACGCCCTCGGCGTGTCGCTCGGTGACTTCTTCCGGGATCCGGCCGGCGACGCTAGCCCCGTGACCCGGGCGACCCGGCGCCGTCGCCTGACGAGCTGGTGGTCGCGTGCCCGGATCGAGGCCCTGAGCCCCATGGGCGCCGGGCGCAGCTTCGAAGCCGTCATGGTCACCCTCGGAGCCGGGGGCTCGAGCGGCAAGCGACCGCACGCGCACGCGGGACAGGCGCTCGCGATCGTCTTCGACGGGGCAGTGCGCCTGACCCTGGGTGCCGAGGTGCTGCGGCTGGTCGCCGGGGACGCCGTCAGCCTGGATCCGGGGACCCCGCACCTCTGGGAGAATCGGGGCCGGAAGCCGGTGCGCCTCGTCCTCGTCTCGTCGCGTTTCGCCTCCGATCTCAAGACGGGCCCTTCGTAAAGACGACCGGCGATCTCGTCCACCCGCTGGACCTCGCGGCCGAGGTCCGCAGGCGGCGGACGTTCGCGATCATCTCCCACCCCGATGCCGGCAAGACCACGCTCACCGAGAAACTCCTGCTCTACGCGGGGGCCGCCGAGCTGGCCGGGGCCGTGCGAGCGGGCAAGAACCAGCGCCGCGCCACCTCGGACTGGATGGCCCTCGAGTAGGAGCGGGGCATCTCCATCACCACCACCGCGCTCCAGTTCGAGCATGCGGGGCATCTGCTGAATCTTCTCGACGCCCCCGGGCACCAGGACTTCAGCGAGGATACATATCGGACGTTGATGGCCGTCGACAGCGTGGTGATGGTGCTCGACAGCGCCAAGGGCATCGAGCCCCAGACCCTGAAGCTCTTCGCGGTGTGCCGGACTCGGGGGCTCCCCATCCTGACGTTCGTCAACAAGCTCGACCATCCGGGCCGCGAAGCCCTCGCGCTCCTGGACGAGATCGAGCGCGTGCTCGGCATCGGCGCGGTGCCCATCAACTGGCCCATCGGGCAGGGCCCGACCTTCCAGGGCGTCTATGACCTGGTCACGCGGCAGGTGCTCCGCTTCGAGCGTACCGAGCACAACCGGCGCCAGGCCCCTGTGGTCAGCATGGATCTGGCCGACCCGCGACTCGACGGAGCGCTCGGCGCCGAGCCTGTTCGCCAGCTGCGCGACGAGATCGAGCTCCTGAGCGGGGCCGGCGCGCGCTTCGATCATGATGCCTTCTTGTCGGGCAAGGTGACGCCGGTGTTCTTTGGCAGCGCGCTCACCGGCTTCGGTGTGGAGCCCTTCCTCGCGGTGCTTCTCGGGCTGGCTCCCTCGCCCGTGGCTCGGCCGAGCGACCGCGGGCTCGTCGAGCCGACCAGCGACATGTTCTCGGGATTCATCTTCAAGATTCAGGCGAACATGGATCCGCGCCACCGGGACCGCATGGCGTTCCTCCGGGTGTGCTCCGGACGCTTCCACCGCGACATGCTCGTCCACCACGCTCGGCTCGGCCGGAGGATCCGCATCACCCGCCCGCACCGGCTGTTCGCCCGGGAGCGCGAGATGCTGGCGGAGGCGTTTCCGGGGGACGTGGTCGGCCTGGTCAATCCCGGCCTCTTCGCAATCGGCGACACGCTGAGCACCGGCGCCCCGCTCCGCTTCGACTCCGTCCCCCGGTTTGCCCCGGAGCGGTTCGCCATCCTCCGGTGCCAGACCCTCTCGAGGCAGAAGCAGTTCCACCGGGGCTGACGCAGCTCGAGGAAGAGGGTGCCATCCAGGTGCTGATCAGCGCGGACGGCGCCCAGCGGGACCTGGTCCTGGCCGCGGTCGGCGAGCTCCAGTTCGACGTGGTCGTCGCGCGGCTCGGCCACGAGTATGGGGTCGAGAGCGCCCTTGATCGACTGCCATACGAGGTAGCGCGGTACGTGGCCGGCGATCCTGCGGCGGCGGCGCAGATCGTGTGGCCGTCCGGCGGCGCCTTGCGCGTGCGGGATCGGCAGGATCGGCTCGTCGCGCTCTTCGGCTCGGGGCGGGAGGCCGCCTACTGCGCGGAGCGGAATCCCGACATCGTATTCCGTCCTCTGTCCGAGAACCCTTGACCGCGTAGACAGCGTCTCGACGCTGGGTCGGCGGTCGCAAACGTCGCCATTGGCGCGGGTAGTGTCTCACCTTCTTGAGTGCGCATGTGACCGAAGACGATCGCCATGTCGAGGAGGGACAACGCCGCCGATGTCCGAGATGCGTGGGCGCTCGTTTTCGACGAGAGCGAGCCAGGCGATGGCGCGTCGCCGCCCCGGGTCCGAGGCTGGCTTGTCAGCTTCGATAGCACGGTGTACAGTACAGCTGGACACACCCTTGAAGCGAAAGGGAGATCGGGCGCCGAGCCCAGCCGGCGCGGCGACGGGCAGAGCAGCCAGGAAGATCGGTCGCCGGCTGCATGGGGTGCCGGTCCTCGGGCCCGAGGCATTGCCTCCCGCCGGTGACACATTCGTCGTCTCCTACGTCCGGAGCGCCGGCGCCCGGGAAGCGATCGAGGCGCGTCTGCGAGCCGCGGGCGACCGGCTGGGTGTCGACTACATCCTGGCGGCCTGACGCGTAAGTCACGGGTGCATCCGGCGGCCAGGGCGGCGATAGGAGGCGCCTGTGGGAGCCCGATACCGGGCAGTGCTCGTGGGGTGTGGTCCGCGCGGGTGGCGACACGCTCACGCTCTTCTGGCCAATGCTGGGCGGTTCGAGCTTGCGGCCGTATGCGACATCGACCCGACCCGGTGCGCAGCGCTGGCCGGGGGCCTGGGCGTGGCGAGAACCTATTCCGATGCGGATCGCATGCTCGCAGCCGAGCGGCCGGACGTCTTGGTGTTCGCGACGCCGCCTGCGCTGCGCGAGGCACTCGTCGACCTGGGGCTCCGGTATGGGGTGAAGGCCATCGCGTGCGAAAAGCCACTTGCCCGCTCGCTGGGCGAGGCCCGGCGCATCGTCGATCGGTGCGCGGCTGCGAGGGTTCGCGGCGTCGTGTGCCATCAGCTCCGGCACGGCGCGCATTGGCGCCGCGTGAAGGAGATCGTCGAAGTCGGGGGCATCGGTGAGCTGCGACTGGTCCACGCGACCGGGCGGCCCTCTCTGCTGCGCGTCGGCACGCACCTCGTGGACGCGATGCTCTGGCTGGCCGGCGGCGGGCCGGCTGAATGGGTGCTCGGACAGGCACACGGCCACGCAGGGTTCGCGGATGACCACCCGGGACCGGACCACCTCACGGGCGTAGTGGAGCTGGCCAACGGCGTGCGCGGCGTCCTGGAGGTCGGCTCCCTCGCCCCACGCCACCTTCCCGACGCGGACTTCTGGAGCGACGTGGCGGTGACGCTGGTCGGTAGCCATGGCCACGCGCGTGTCGTCCTGGGCGGAGGATGGGAGGCCGTCACCGCTCGCGGGGCACGTACCGCGGGTGGCCCCGACACTGCGCCCCAGGAGGCGCGCCACCTGGCACTGCTCGCAGACTGGCTCGACGAGCCTGCGGCCGTCCACCCGGCCAACTTCGGGGCCAGCTATCACGGGCTCGAGGTGTTGCTGGGGCTCGCGCTCAGCAGCGTAAATCGCCGACGCGTGATGCTGCCCATCCCAGACAACGGAGGCGACATCCTTCAACGCCTCGACGAGGCCCTCACGGGCACAGAAAACGGCCGGGGACCGTGCTCGGCGCAGCGAGGACATTTCGCATGACAGATCTCCTGACGATGCGCACCCTTGATGGGAGCACTGCTCGCGAGGTTGCTCCATGAGGTCACGTAAGCCGAAACCCAGCCAGTCCATGTCCGCGATCCTGCTGCGCGCAACACAGGTTGTGACCTGTCCCCTTGTCCTGCCCGCCGTCGTATTCGTCGCGCCCGACTCACCGCTCCGCAATGCACTCGTCGAGGGTGCGGGGCTGATCGTCGGCGGCCTCCTGATCCCGTTCTACACAGCCACCGCCCTGCTCGAAGGCGACGCGAGCGCCAGTAGACGAGGCCAATGACACTCTACTGGACTCTGGGTACAAGGGTTGTGGCGAAGGGCGACCGGTCAGACCGAGGACGTCGACATCGCGACAACCTCGGACCCCGCGCCCAGGTTCGTCACCGGCGCCGTTCAGCGTCATGTCACTGACGGTTCTCGTGGTGGACGACGACGAGGACATTCGTCGACTGCTTGCGCTCACCCTGAGCAGGGACCCGGGAGTGACTGTCGTCGGTGCGGCGGGAGATGGTGAAGCGGCCGTCGAGTTTGTCCGGTACGAGCGGCCGAAGATCGTTCTCATGGACCTTCTGATGCCTCGGCTAGACGGCCTAGAAGCGACCAGGCGAATCAAGCAGGAATGGCCGAGGACAAAGGTGATCGTACTGACGGCTCTCACCGAAGAGGCCTACCGGCTCGCCGCCTACAACAGCGGAGCGGATGGCTTTCTCAACAAGCGGGAAATTGCAACGGCGCTGCTACCGGCGATCCGGGAGATTACATCGTCTGCGTGACGCAGCGGCGGCCAGACAAGCACCTGAGAGGCTTGCTTCGCGCTCGCTAACCCCGCAGAATACCGGCACGCGCCTGTAGCTCAGCTGGATAGAGCATCGGCCTTCTAAGCCGAGGGTCGGGGGTTCGAATCCCTCCAGGCGCGCCAATATTCCGCGAGCGCCATGGCCACACGCCCGGGCACGGCGTGCAGTTTTTTCAGGAGAGCCGCTCGGTCCGAATAGGTGATCCGTTACCCATAACCACGACTTGCTTCTGCCGCCTCACGGTTCCCTCCCCGTAAGTGCTTGAGGTGTCACGCATGCTAGGCCTGGAACGCGGCTTGCTCATCTCGGTGCGTATCCGATACGGGCCGAGAGAGGAGCAGACCATATGTTCGGCCGTCGCGCGTATACCATCGAGAGTTGCCATGTCGCGTTTGCCGTCACCGGTCGCTGTCCCTGGGCGCGCTCGTGGTGGCACCGGGTCTGGGCGCGGTAACCGGCGAGCATGTGCGTCGCCTGTAGCGGCGATATATTCTGTGAGCATCCGCTGAAGGATTGCGTCGCGATCGACGGCGAATACTGCATCGTCTGCCATCACGCTTCCACGATGCCGAACGTCGGCCGCCGCCGCGCCGCGCCGCCTCGCACGCCGACGGCCCGGCCGAGCATGTCTGCGCTCCTCCGTGAGATTCGTCAGCGCCGAGGCCGACGGCGAGCCTGAGCATGTTGCGGCGGGCGCTGGCCCGGTTGTTCTCGGAAGACCTCGCCGTCGATCTCGGCACGGCCAACACGCTCGTCTACGTGCGCGGCAAGGGCATTGTCCTCGACGAGCCCTCCGTCGTCGCCATCAGCCAGGCGGATCACTCGCTGCTGGCGGTCGGCGAGGAGGCCAAGGCCATGCTGGGCCGGGCGCCGGGCTCGGTCGGGGTCTTCCGGCCCCTCCGGCACGGGGTGATCGCCGACTTCGATGTCGCGGAGAAGATGCTGAGCTACTTCATCCGGAAGGTTCACCGCCGTCAGAGCCTGGTCCATCCACGCATCGTGCTCACCGTCCCATCCGAGATCACGCAGGTCGAGAAGCGCGCGGTGCGCGACTCGGCGCGGGTGGCCGGCGCCCGCGAAGTGTATCTGATCGAGGAGCCGATGGCCGCCGCCCTCGGCGCCGGCCTGCCGATCGAGGCGCCCGGCGCCCACATGATCGTGGACATCGGCGGGGGCACGACCGAGGTGGCCGTCATGTCTCTGGCCGGCATCGTCTACGGCAAGTCCGTGCGGATCGCCGGCGACGAGATGAACGAGGCCATCGTTCAGCACATGCGGCGGACCTACAGCCTGCTGATCGGGGAGCGGCAGGCCGAGGGGGTCAAACTCAAGCTGGGCTCGGCCACCCCCCTGGGCGCCGACAGCGAGAAGATGGAGGTCAAGGGCCGGGACCTCATCGACGGCTTCCCCCGGGGCATCGTCGTCACGGGCGAGGAGGTCTGGGAGGCGCTCCGGGAGCCGGTCGGGGCCATCGTCGCGGCGGTCCATACCTGCCTGGAGCAGGCGCCCCCGGAGCTGGCCGCGGACATGGTCGATACGGGCATCACGCTGACGGGCGGGGGCGCGTTGCTCCGGGGGCTGGATCAGCTGCTCCGGAAGGAGACGGCTCTGCCCATCACGGTCAGCGACGATCCGCTGACGTGTGTCGTCCGGGGGGCCGGCAAGCTGCTCGACACCCTCGAGCTGCTCAAGCGGGTGGCGATCCCCACGTAGGCGACGCCGGCACGAACGCCTCGTCTTCCTGATCGAGGCGGCCCGCCGGCGGCTGGCGGGCATGAACGACGACCAGCATCCCGGCCTCGACGTGGGCGACCCTGGCAGGCGGTCGAGGCCTGCTTCGCCGAGGAGTGGACGGATGGCCTGCCGGTGGTGCCGCCCACCGCGGCGCTCGTGGAGCGGATGCTCGCGGGCGGGCCGTGGCGGGCCGGCGAGGTGCTGCTCCACGAGCCGGTGCGCGACCGCGCGGTCACGGCGTGGCACGCGGCGATCAATGCCGTCATGGCCGGCTGCCGGCCGGAGTATTTCCCTGATCTGCGCGGGCGGGGGGCGGCGGGCGGGCACAGCGCCTTCTTTCCCTCGTGGAGCCGCGGCCGCAGCGTGCCCTTCGTCTCCAGGGAGGTCCCCACATGACGCGCATTCTCGACCCGACCCTGCGCGCGGCGCCGCCTCGGCCCGCGGCGCCCGCCCCTCGCCCGGTGTCCCTCTCCGGCGCGACACTCGGCCTCCTCGCCAACGGCAAGACCCACGGCATGGTTTTCCGCGAGCGCGTGGCCGAGCACATGCGCGCGCGCCTCGCGGTGGGGGAGTTGGTGCGCGTCACCAAGGCGAACGCGAGCGCCCCTGCCCGGCCGGAGGACGCCGTCCTGCTCGCCACGCGGTGCGCGGCGGTCGTCACCGCCATCGGCGACTGAGGGAGCTGCTCGTCGGGCAGTCTGCTCGACGCCATCAACCTCGAGAAGCAGGGGATTCCGGCCGTTGCCGTCGTGACCGAGCCGTTCGCGCCGACCGCGGCCGCCCTGGCCGAGCTCCACGGCATGCTCGGCTACCCGTTCGTGGTCGTGCCGCACCCCCTCGGGAGCCTCGACGAGGCGGCCGTGCGGTCACGAGCGGACTTCGCCCTGGCGAGGATCGAGCGGCTGCTACTGGGCGGAGCGGTCACTGCGGCCGAGTAGTTCTCGCCGGCAAGCGGAGCTCATCGGGGTCATCGTCCGACATCGCGCGCCGGCCACCGCAGCCGGCGCGGGCCCCGCAACGCGAGCTAGCCGCCCGCCTTCGCGCCCAGCGTGCCCGCAGGCGCGGGCGCGGAGGCCGCGTGGCCGTTGCCGCTCACCTCGCAGGCCGCGGCGTCGCCGCTCCGATGGATCGCCAGGTCCGTGATGGTCGGGTGCTCGCCGCAGAGCGGGCACTTGGGGTCCCGGCGGAGCTTGACCTCGCGGAAGCGCATGCCGAGCGCGTCGTAGGTCAGGAGCCGGCCGATCAGGGGCTCGCCGATGCCGAGCAGCATCTTGATGGCCTCGGTGGCCTGGATCACTCCGATGATGCCTGGGAGCACGCCCAGGACGCCGGCCTCGCTTCAGCTGGGGACGAGGCCCGGGGGCGGGGGCGTCGGGTAGAGGCAGCGGTAGCACGGGCCCTGGTTCGGGGCGAGCACGGTGGCCATGCCCTCGAACTGGAAGATCGAGCCGTGCACGTTGGTCTTGCCCGCGAGGTAGCAGGCGTCGTTCATCAGGTAGCGGGTGTCGAAGTTGTCCGACCCGTCGATGACCAGGTCGTAGTCCCTGATGATGTCCATCACGTTGTCGACGGTGATGCGCGTCGGGAGCGGGATGACGTTGACGTCCGGGTTCAGCGCCCGGATCATCTCGGTGCCGGACTCGACCTTGGACCGCCCCACGTTCGCGGTGGTGTGGAGGATCTGCCGCTGCAGGTTCGACACGTCCACCACGTCGCCGTCCATCAGGCCCAGCGTGCCGACGCCCGCCGCGGCCAGGTACAGCGCGGTGGGCGAGCCGAGCCCGCCCGCGCCGATGAGCAGGACCTTCGAGCGCAGCAGCTTGCGCTGGCCCTTCTCGCCCACCTGGGGCAGCAAGAAATGGCGGCTGTAGCGCTGGATCTGCTCGGTGTTCATCGGGCGGTCCTTGGCCACCGGCAGGCCGGACTGCGCCCACTTCTGGAAGCCGCCCTGTAGATTGGTGACGTTCTGATAGCCGAGATCCTTGAGGACCTTGGCCGCGAGCATGGAGCGGAGGCCGCTCTGGCAGTAGAGCACGATGGGAGTCGTTGGATCCGCGGCCGCGCCGCCGATGCGGAATTCGAGGAAGCCGCGGCTGATATTGGTCGCGGGCTCGATGAACCCGTCGCGGTACTCGTCGGGATCACGCACGTCGATCAGGGCGAGCGGCTCCCCGGCGTCGATCCGCTTCTTCACCTCGGCCGGTCCCTGCTCGGGCACTACCTGTCGGGCCTCGGCCAGCATCTCCTTCAGCGTCTTCATCCCCGACTCCTTGAAGAAACCAGCTGCAAATTCAGTGGGTTCATATTACCATCAATTCCGGTCGGATCTAGCGAAGCCAGCCGGGTTCTTGGTGTGAGGCAGCGCAAGACTGCTATAATTGGCCGCTAAATGAAAGGGTTAATCCTCTCCGGCGGCCGCGGCACGCGCCTCCGCCCGATCACGTTCACCTCGGCGAAGCAGCTCGTGCCGGTGGCGAACAAGCCCATCCTCTTCTATGGGATCGAGGCGCTGGCCGCCTCGGGGATCAGCGAGATCGGCATCGTGGTCGGGGACACCAAGCAGGAGATCCGCGACGCGGTCGGCGACGGCAGCCGGTTCGGCGTCTCGGTCACCTACATCGAGCAGGAGGCGCCGCTCGGTCTCGCGCACGCCGTCCTCGTCTCGGAGCCGTTCCTGGGCGGCGATCCATTCTGCATGTACCTGGGCGACAACCTGATCCGCGAGCGGCTGGAGCCCCTGGTGACGCGCTTCCGCGACGAGAAGCCCAACTGCCAGATCCTGCTCGCCGCCGTGCCCGACCCCACCCAGTTCGGCGTCGCGGTGCTGAAGGACGGGCAGGTCGTGCGCCTGGTGGAGAAGCCGAAGGACCCCCCGTCCAATCTGGGGCTGGTCGGCGTCTACATGTTCGACGCGACGGTCTTCAAGGCGGTCAAGGCCATCAAGCCGTCGGCGCGCGGGGAGCTCGAGATCACCGACGCGATCCAGTGGCTCATCGACCAGGGCTACGTCGTGCGGCCTCACGTCATCGAAGGCTGGTGGAAGGACACCGGCAAGCTCGAGGACATGCTCGAGGCCAACCGGATCATCCTCGACACCCTGCTGCCGCGCACCGACGGCACCGTGGTGGACAGCGAGATCGTCGGGCGCGTGGTGATCGAGGCGGGGGCGCGCGTGATCCGGAGCACGGTGCGGGGGCCGGCGATCATCGGCCGCGACGCGGTCATCGAGAGCGCCTACGTGGGGCCCTTCACCTCGATCGGCGACCGGGTGGTGCTGCGGGCCAGCGAGGTGGAGCACTCCATCATCCTCGAGGGCGCGAGCGTGACCGACGTCGGCGGGCGCATCGAGTCGAGCCTGATCGGGCGCAACGTGTCGATCTACCGGACCGCGTCCAAGCCGCGCTCCTTCAACTTCATGCTCGGGGATCGCAGCGAGGTCGGGCTGATCTGATGGCCTCTCGCGATCCGATCGAGCTCTCCGACACCGCCAAGCGGGCGTTCGCGCTGCAGAGCTACGGGCGCGCGCCCGAGATCGACGGCGTGCAGGTCGTGGAGCTCAAGCGGTTCACCGACGAGGGCGGCTCCTTCATGGAGCTGGCGCGGCTGCAGCAGGGCATGCCGGCGGCCCTGCCCGGCTTCGAGTGCCGCCAGGTGAACTACAGCGAGATGGACCCGGGCGTGATCAAGGCTTTTCACCTGCATCGCCGGCAGACCGACGTGTGGTTCGTGCCCCCCGACGACAAGATGCTGGTGATCCTGCTCGACGTCCGGGCCCACACCAAGAGCCACGGGGCCCAGCGCCGGATCGTGCTGGGCGACGGCCAGTCGCGGCTGCTGCGCATCCCGCCCGGGGTGGCCCACGGGGTGAAGAACCTCGCGGCCTCCCGCGGCCGCATCCTCTACTTCGTGGACGTCCAGTTCTCGCCGGATCCCGATCAGACCGAGGAGGGGCGGCTGCCCTGGGACTTCGCGGGGGCCGATATCTGGGATGTCGCGCGCGGATGAACCCCCCTCACCCTGCCCTCTCCCCAGCGGGGGGAGGGAGATGAGATGAAGATCCTCGTCACCGGCGGCGCCGGCTTCATCGGCTCCAACTTCGTCCGGCACGTGCTGGCAAGCCATCCCGGCGACGCGGTCGTCAATCTCGACAAGCTCACCTACGCGGGCAATCTGGAGAATCTCCGGGACGTCGAAGCGAATCCCCGCTACCGCTTCGTGAAGGGTGACATCTGCGACGGGCCGGTGGTCCGCGAGGCGATGCGCGGGGCGGACGCGGTCGTGCATTTCGCGGCCGAGACCCACGTGGACCGGTCGAACCTGGGCGCCGACGACTTCCTCCGCACCAACGTGACCGGCACCTTCACCCTCCTGGAAGCCGCGCGCGAGCTCGAGATCGGCCGGTTCCTCGCGGTGAGCACGGACGAGGTCTACGGGAGCATCGCGGAGGGTGCGGCCCGCGAGGGCGACGTGCTGAACCCGTCGAATCCCTACTCGGCGTCGAAGGCGGCGGCCGATCTCCTGGTCCGCGCGTACTGGACCACCCACCGGCTGCCCGTGCTCATCACCCGCAGCAGCAACAACTTCGGGCCCTACCAGTATCCGGAGAAGGTCATCCCGCTGTTCGTCACCAACGCGATCGAGGACCGGGGGCTGCCGCTCTACGGCGACGGCCGCAATGTGCGCGACTGGCTCTACGTGCTGGACAACTGCGCGGCGATCGACCTCGTGCTCCGCACGGGCGTGGCGGGCGAGATCTACAATATCGGGGGCGCCGCGGAAGTGCAGAACGTGACCCTCACGCGTCGGATCCTGGGCCTGCTCGGCAAGCCGGAGAGCCTCATCACGCCGGTGGCCGACCGGCCCGGACACGATCGCCGCTACGCGCTGGACTCCGGCAAGATCCGCGCGCTAGGCTGGACGCCGGCCACCGGCTTCGAGGAGGCGCTGGCCGCGACCGTGGAGTGGTACCGCACGCACGACGCGTGGTGGAAGCCCATCAAGTCGGGAGCGTTTCGGCAGTACTACCAGGCGCAATACACCGCGAGGTAGACCGGCATGCCGCGCGCGTCGAGCCGCTGGGCCGCCGTCGCCCTGCTGGGCCTGGCGCTTCCCATCGCATCCGCGGCCGCGCCCCGCGACGCGGACCGCCGCCTCGATCCCCGCCAGGTCTCCCCGCTGCCCTCCCAGATCCGCCGCGTCGAGCCGGCGGTGGTGGGTATCCGCGTGGACGTCCCGCGTGACCGGCCGTCGGCGGCCACCCTCGGCGGCGAGCGCTGGGGCAGCGGCGTCATCTTCGACGCCGACCAGGGCTACGTGCTGACCGTGAGCTATGTCCTGCTCGACGCCGCGCGCATCGAGGTCTCGCTGCGTGACGGCCGCAAGGTGCCCGCCCGGCTCATCGGGCTCGATCTCGAGGTCGGCGTCGGCGTGGCCCGGCTCGAGGGGCGCGGCCCGTGGCCGGCCGCGGCCCTGGGGGATTCGACGACGGTGGCGGTCGGGGAGACCACCGGGACGGTGGGCGTGTCGGACGCCGGGGACCTGGTGGCCACCCCGAGCCGCATCCAGGCGGTGCGGCCGTTCGCCGCCGCCTGGGAATATATGCTGGACCGCGCCTTCATCGTGACCCCGTACAATGCCGCCTTCGGCGGCGCCGCGCTCGTCAACGCGGCGGGCAGCGTGATCGGTGTGACCTCGCTGCGCCTCGGGGAGGCGCCCCACGTGAACCTGGCCATCCCGATCGAGAAGTTCCTGGCCGGCAAGGACGAGCTGCTGGCGCGCGGCCGCGTCGCGAGCCGCGCGCCGCGGCCCTGGCTCGGCCTCTACACCGAGTCGGCGGACGGCGGGGTGGTGGTGGCCGGCATGTCGCCGCTCGGCCCGGCGCGGGC
>Ga0214471_10001838_pt1 | contig 16787 bp, 13 predicted proteins | sample RVTome_5_FD_207665 | JGI IMG/M metagenome (GOLD analysis project Ga0214471, IMG submission 207665) | Soil microbial communities from uranium-contaminated site in the Upper Colorado River Basin, Wyoming, United States - RVT142D155 | ecosystem: Environmental > Terrestrial > Soil > Contaminated >... | reverse complement strand
CATGGAGCTGAGGATCCCGAAGTCGCCGCAGCCCGGGCACCAGTCGTTCGGGTGCGGCACCTGGAAGTCTTTGGCGGTGAGCTTGCGTTCTTCCGTGGCGGTAGTCATGGCTTCATTCTAGCGCGACCCGGCCCCGAGGCGGGACCCGGAGGCTACTCGTTGGGGTTGCGGAGGACGATCTTGGTCTCGTCGGTGCCGGCGACGATCTGCTGGAAGGCGCCGTGCAGCTCGCGGCCGGACATGGGCCGGCCGTTGTACTTGACCACCAGCTTGTCGCAGGCGCGGCCGGTGTGCTGGCGGAGGACCTGGGCGAGCTGGCCGGAGAAGTTGCACTCGACCGCCACCAGCGGGTCGGCGCCGGCGAGCAGCTCGTCGAGCTCCGGGCCGGGGAAGGGGCTCATGATGCGCACCTGGATCAGCCGCGCCTCGACGCCGTCGGCGGCGAGCCGCTCGATGGCCTCGATGATGCCCCCCTTGTTCGAGCCCCAGCTCAGCATCGTGAAGGCCGCGTCGCGGTTGCCGTAGACCTGCAGCTTGTCCTCGAGCGGGATCTCGCGGGCCGCCAGCTCGAGCTTGCGCATGCGCTTTTCCATCTGCTCTTCGCGCACGACGGGGTCCTCGGTCACCCGGCCGTAGCGGGTGTGCTCGCCGCCGGTGAGCCAGTGCATGCCGCCCGGCGTCCCCAGCAGCGGCCGGGGCGAGACGCCCGACTCGGTCGGCTGGAAGCGCGGGAACGTGCCGTGGCCGTCGCCGTTGGGGTGGGCGATCTCGCCGCGGGTGATGGTGATCCGATCGAGGTCGAAGGGCGGCACGGTGCCGGTCTTGCTCGACAGCGACTTGTCGAGGATGTGGATGACGACGGTCTGGTAACGCTCGGCGTACTCGAAGGCGGCGGCGGCGTCGTAGAAGGCCTCGTCGAGATCGCCCGACGACAGCACGATGCGCGGGAACTCGCTGTGGCCGGCGTTCAGGGCGAACCACAGGTCGCCTTGCTCGCTGCGGGTCGGCAGCCCCGTCGACGGGCCGCCGCGCTGGTACAGCGTGATCACCAGCGGGACCTCGTTGTTGCCTGCCCAGCCGAGCCCCTCGGCCATCAGCGAGAACCCGGGGCCCGAGGTGGCGGTGGCGCTCCGCGCCCCGGTGAGCGCGGCGCCCGCCGCCATGGTGACCGCGGCGATCTCGTCCTCGGTCTGCACGATCACGACGCTGCCCTCGCTGCCGTCCTTGAGGGGAAACGTCTCGTGGGCCTCCAGGTAGACGCTCTCGTCGGTGGCCGGGCTGATCGGATAGTAGCTCTGGAAGGTGAGGCCGGCGGCGATCTTGCCCATCGCCACCGCCTGGTTGCCGTTGATCAGGATGCGCGGCTCCTTGGACTCCGTCGGCACGAGGCGGAAGTCGAACTTCGACGTGTCGTAGGTGTCGCGGACGAAGTGGTAGGCGAGGTCGACCGCGGCGACGTTCAAATCGATGATCTTCTGCTTGCCGGGCCAGGTCTTGGCGAGGGCGTCGTAGACGTACTTGCGCTTGTACTCGACCAGCGCCAGCGACATCGCCACCGCCAGCGTGTTCATGGTTCGCGAGGCGAGCGCCTGGGCGACGTCGAGCTGCTCGGCGAGCAGCTCGACGATCTTGCTGAACTCGGCCTCGTATGTCTGCACGCCGCGCCGGCGGGCGTCTTCGAGGACGCCGGCGGTGGTAGCCGGCAGGTCGCGCTCTTCGAGGTAGGCCGTCAGGTCGACCTTGGCGCGCCCGTCCATGAAGGTGATCTTCTCGATCTCCACGTCGGCGTCGGCGGCGGCGTAGAACAGCGCCCCGCCCTCCACGACCGAGATCGCATGGCGGGCCAGCGACTCGGCCTCGAAGGTGGTCAGCAGGTCGATGCGATCGGCGTGGCTGTGGACCGGCTGGTGGGCGACACGGACGTCGAAGTAGCTGTGCCGCCCCATGATGTTGGAGTAATACTCGCGCCGCCCGTAGACGTTGAGGCCGCCGAGAGCACAGGCACGCTGGAAGATGCCGGCGGCGGTGTCGACGCCGCTGCCCTGCGGCCCGCCGACGCGCCATGCCAGTTCCTCGTGTTTCTTGTTCACGGTATCGCCTTGCGACTCGTAGCGCCGATCCACCGAGCGAGCGGCGGCGCCGCCTTGAGTGATGCTGCCCGGCCCCCGGGAGGGAGGCCGAGACCCCTTTTGGAGAAGCGGGGTTCCTGGGAGAGAGTGAACGGATGTCGAGGCGCGAGCGGCCAACCTCACCCCCAAGGATACGGCCTCGACCCGCGGTTGGCTAGACTGATCGTCCCGGCGTCGCCACCGTCGCTTTGTCGCCGCCGCCGATCGGAGATCTTGTGACGGAGCCGACCCATCCCAGCGCAGCGCAGACGTGACGCGCTGCGCCGGAGGCGAGAGGTTGGAGGGGATGGCGGGCTACGCCGACGCCAGGTCCTCGATGTGCTTGAGCAGCTCGGCGGTCTTGAAGGGCTTGAGCAGATAGGGCTGGCCGATACGCTCGAGGATCTCGACCGTCTGTGGGTTGGCGAGGTCACCCGAGATGACCGTCACCTTCGACGCCATCGCCGGCCGGTTCTTGCGCAGCCAGCCGAAGAAGCCCTCGCCCGAGAGGTCGGGCATGCGCAGGTCGAGGATGATGCCGTCGTAGTCGTTGGCGGTCACCAGCTTGAGGGCGTCGCGCCCGGTGGCGGCCTCGTCGACGTCGTGCCCCTTGCCCTTGAGAAAGCGGTGCGCCAGCTCGCGGATCTCCTTCTCGTCGTCGACCACCAGGATCCGCAGCGGCCTGGAGGCCTTGTCCGCCCGGAGAACGAAGTCCGGCGCCTTGCGGGTCCCGCCGAGGGTCTTTTCCGCCGGGTCGATGTCGGCGGCCGCGCGCGGCAGCTCGAGGGTGAACGTCGTGCCCTCGCCGGGCCGGGTCTTCACCTTCAGCTCGCCGCTGTGCGCCTGCACGATGCTGTGGCTCATGCTCAGACCGAGCCCGGTGCCCTCGCCGACCTCGCGGGTGGTAAAGAAGGGGTCGAAGATGTTCGGCAGGATGTGCTCGGGAATGCCGGGGCCGGTGTCGGCGATGTCGACGGCGACGCCGCCGTCGGTGGCGCGGCTGGTGACCATCAGCAAGCGCTCGTCCTCGGCCACCTCGTCGAGCGCCTTCTCGGCGTTGATGACCACGTTGGTGAGGACGCGCTCGATCTGCACCGGGTCCACCCAGACGTGCGGCAGGTGCTCGCCCGGGTTCTCCTGCAGGGTGATCGCGTGGGTCTCGATCTCGTAGCGCCTGCCGCGCAGGACCTCGCGTACCAGGTCGTTGATGTCGTAGGCGTCCCGCTCGCCTTCCTTGCGGCGCGCAAAGACCAGCATGCGATCGGTGACCTCGCCGGCGCGGCTGGCCTGGCGCTCGATCACCTGCACGTCGTCGAGGACGTCCGCGGGGAGGCGCTCGTCTTCCATCAACATCTGGGCCGCCAGCGAGATCGCCGCCAGCGGGTTGTTGATCTCGTGGGCGGCGCCGGCGGCCAGGCCGCCGAGCGAGGCGAGCCGCTCGGCGCGGCGCAGGCGCTGCTCGGCCTCGCGCTCCTCGGTGACGTCGGACATGATGCCCAGCGCCCGCACGGGCTCGCCGCCGTCGCCGTGCTCGCAAAAGCCGCGGTCGCGGATCAATCGCCAGGAGCCGTCGGGACCGCGCAGCCGGTATTCGATCTCGAACATGCCGCCGCGCTTGACGGCCTCGCGGAACTCACCCTCGGCGCGGCCGCGATCCTCGTCGTGCATCAGCCGCAGCGTGGAGCCGACCGAGCCGCTGACGTCGCCGGCGCCGAAGAACTGCTCGATGGCGCCGCTGCGCAGGATCTGGTCGGTCTTCGGGTCCCACTCGTACACCAGCGAGCCCATCGTGTTGACGAGGGTCTCGTAGCGCCGCTCCCAGGCGGTGAGCTCCGCGGCGCGCCTCTCCGAGCTGAGGATCGCGGTGGCGACGCGGGCGACGATCAGCAGGGCGAGGAAGGCCCAGCCCATACCGTCCGCCTCCGGTCCCGAGCCGGCGCCGAGGATCTCGCGGATCAGCAGTGAAAGGCCATAGGCGACGATCATCGGCACGACCAGCGTGCGCAGCGGGCTGCCGGAGCTGGTCAGCTTCGCCTCGCGTCCCTCGGCGCCGCTGCTCGCCCGCTCGGTCGCCGCCGCCGCGATCATCAGCAGCGAGAAGATCCAGGCCGGGGTCAGCCAGTTGGTGTCGAGGCCGAAGAAGTGGTTGTAGGCGAAGATCGTCCGCGCCACGGCTGCCACGAAGCCGCTGAACACGATCAGCAGCCGCGGCACGCCGCCGCCCAGGACCGACGGAGAGATCAGGGCGCCGAGGGCCGCCACGCCGAGCGCCAGCGCCGCGATCAGGTTGACGCCTCCCATCGCCAGCTCGAAGGCGTCGACCGTGTGCGACTCGGGCAGCAGCGAGAAGATCTCGCGGACCAGGAGGAGCCCGATCGTGCCGATCAGCAGCAGGTCGATCACCAGCTCGGCGCGCAGCCCGCGGCGGCCGTTCGCCGACACGCCCAGCGCCAGCGCCATGGTGGTGAAGATCATGAAGGCGACGTAGCCGATCTCGGCGGGGGCGAAGCTCGCGGTGGAGCCGACGAACGCCCGGTAGACGATCCACATGACCTGCCCGGCGAGGCCGGCGGCGCAACCGGCCATCAGCAGGAGCCACGAAAGGCGGTCGCCGCCGCTGCTCACCCGGCGGGCCCGGGACAGGGGCCAGAGCGGCAGCGCGAAGGCGACGAGGAGCAGGACCTCCTTCAGGTACAGGAGGCTGGTCGACGACAGCGGCAGCGCGTAGACGGCGAACGTCGCCACGGCGAGCAGCACCGTGACGCGCATGAACCAGACGTGGCGGGGGTCCGCCTGGTCGATCGACGCGTGGAAAGTCATCAGGCTGGCAAAGTATGTCGCGCCCGCCGGCGCTTGCAATCACAAAACGCCGGCGTTGCGGTGGTTGCGGCGGTCACGGAAGAGATGGCGGTGGTGGCGATGGAGCTTACTCCTGCCGCGGCGGCGGCCAGGATCGCGGGCCCGGAGCATCCCCTGGGCGGCGGCCGGGTGACGCCGGCAGGCTCGCCGGCGGGCGGTTGGCCGCCGGGCGGGTGCCGTACACCGCGGCGCCGGTGGAAACGTGCTGTGCCGGCAGCAGGCCGTCGAGGCCGCCCGGGGCCTGGCGGATCTCGGCGAGCCGGTGGCGCATCCCGGTGGCGCTGGTGCGGCGCTCGGCCGGGTCCTTGCGCAGCGCCTCGTTGATCAGTTGCACGAGGCCGATGGGCAGCCGGGGGTTCAAGGCGCTGGGGGACGCGGGCTCGTTCGAGAGGACCGCGTCGATCACCTGCGCCTCGGTCGCGCCGCTGAACGGCAACCGGCCGGTGGCCATCTCGTAGAGCACGACGCCGAAGGAGAACAGGTCGGCGCGGGCGTCGAAAGCCTCGCCGCGCAACCGCTCGGGGGCGGTGTAGGCGGCGTTCGATCCACCGCCGGCCGCGCTCATGCCGGCGGGGCTCCCGGACCGCTCGGTGCCCAGACCGGCGAGGCCGAAGTCGCGAACCTTGGCGCGCCCGGCGCCGTTGACGAAGAGCTTGTCGGCGGTCAGCCCGCCGTGGACGACGCCGCGGCCGTGGGCCTCGCCCAGGGCATCGGCAACCTGGATGCCGATGTCCAGCAGCCGGCCGGTCTCCAGCGCCCCGCCGGCGAGGAGCGCCGGCAGCGGTTGGCCGTCGAGCGCCTCGACGACCACGCCCGTCCGACCGCCGAAATCGCCGAAGTCGTACAGAGCGCAGATGTTAGGATGGTCGATCAACGAGGCGGCGCGGAGCGCCTGTTCCGCCGGGCCGTCGGGGAGCGGTCGAGACCCCGGCGGCATCCCGGACCCGCACGCCTCGGCGATACCTTCAACGGCTTGCGCCGTCGGCCCGCGAGTTTCTCCCTGTGGGGGAGCCGCCGCTGGTCGCGTGCGCAGCAGCTTGATCGCGACGCGGCGCCCGCTGCGCGTGTCCTCGGCGGCATGGACCTCCCAGGTGGCGCCGGCGCCGAGAGGCGCGAGCAAGCGATAGGAGCCGAGGATTGTGCCGATCATCGCCTTCCTCCTCGCGCCTTGATCTCCCCGCGAGACGGCCTGCGAACAACGTCGTACGTATGGGACGTAGTACTCAGGAGGCCGAGCGCCGCGACCCAACAGTAGCAGGAAAGGTTCGCCGCCCGCCCCCCCTTCGTCGCCCTTCTGCTGCGGGCCTGCTAAGCCTCGCCGTCCTTCTTCTTCAGGCGGCCGGCGGCGGCGAGCGCCTTGCGGAGAAGGAACTCGATGTGGGCGTTGAGGCTGCGCAGATCGTCGTCCGCCCAGCGCTTGAGGGCGTCGTGGACCTTGGGGTCCAGCCGTAGCAGGAATGCCTTTCGCTCGGACACGCGCGCTTACCTGTGCCGGAAGCGGCGGGCTCCCGGAAGCCGGCTGCGGCACCGGTCGAACGGATGCCGCGGCCGGCTGTCCCGCCGCCGGCCTCAGCTGTAGAGAGAGCCGGTATTGACCACCGGCTGGGTCTCGTGCTCGCTGCAGAGAACGACGAGCAGGTTCGACACCATCGATGCCTTGCGCTCCTCGTCGAGGTGGAGGACGCCCTTGCGGGACAGCTCCTCGAGGGCGTGCTCGACCATCCCGACGGCGCCTTCGACGATCTTCCGCCGCGCCGCGATGATGGCGTGCGCCTGCTGGCGCCGCAGCATGGCCTGGGCGATCTCCGGGGAGTACGCCAGGTGCGAGATGCGGGTCTCGATGATCTTGATCCCCGCCTTCTCGAGGCGGTCCTGGTTCTCGTGCTTGAGCTTCTCGGAGATCTCCGAGATGTCACCCACCAGCGACCGCTCGTCCTCATCGAAGGCGTCGTAGGGGTACTGGGTCGCCAGGTTGCGGGTGGCGGCCTCGCTCTGCACGTGCACGTAGTTGACGTAGTCGTCGACCTCGAAGATGGCCTCGGCCGTATCGACGACCTTCCAGACCACCACGGCGGCGATCTCGACCGGGTTGCCGCGGTTGTCGTTGACCTTCATCTTGCTGGTCTCGAAGTTGCGGACCCGCAGCGAGACCCGCTGCTTGGTGTAGAAGGGGTTCGCCCAGCGCAGGCCGGGATCGCGGACGGTGCCGACGTATTTCCCGAAGAGCTGCAGCACCTTGCCCTCGTTCGGGTTGACGACGAAGAAGCCGAAGTACAGGATCGTGATCACCGCGATCCCGACGATGTAACCGACGATCTGCACGGCGTTTTCGGCCACGATGCTGGTGATCAGGCCGTAGATCAACAGGGCTGACACGACCAGGAAAATCAGCAGCACCGGGAGGCCCGACGCCGCCTTGGTTTCGATCTCGCGGATCATGGTGAGACCATCCTTCCGGGCCCGACTGGGCCTCCTTCTCCCGCGGCCGCCGGCGCCCGGCTGACGAACCCTTCACGACCTCTCGAGAAGTTCGGCCGATCGCTCGGTGGCGGCCGGCGGGACCGCGCGATGTGATAACAGAATGATATCAGAGTAATAGCACGTGGGCAAGCTGTCTTTCGTGGCAGGCTTCTTCGCCACGAGCGCCGAGCGAGAGCTTGTTACCGTCTTCCAGGACGGTGCCGGCGGAAGCTGCTGCCGCAGCGTCGGCAGGCCACACCGAATCGAGGAACGGTGGAGGATTTGGCCCGCCAGCAACGGCATCGCCTTCCTCCGCGCCCCTTGACCTCGCCCGTTGTGGCGCCCTTAAAATGCCGCGGACCTCTGACTCAGGACGCTAGCGTTCCTCGAGGAACGCCGCGGCGACCGATCCCGCCAGTCGGCCGCCCCCGAACGAGCGGTCGGAGTTGATCAGCAGGGCCACCACCATGCGGGCCTCGGGTATCAGCAGCAGGAACGCTCGACCGCCCACCGACGAGCCGCCGTGGTGACGGACGCGGAGCCGCGCCAGGTCGTCGTCGCGCCGCGGATCGTCCGCCGCGAACAGCTCGCCGAAGCCGCCGACCCGCCAGCCGATGCCGTAGCCGGTCTCCTCGCCGTCGACGGTGCGCTGCGAGGTGAACAGCAGATCGAGCGCTTCCTGGGGCAGGAAACCGGCCTCCAGGTGGGCCGAGCCGAAGCGCACCAGGTCCTCGACGCTGGAGATGAAGCCGCCGCCGGCCCACTTGTAGCTGTTGTCGACGAACGGCGCGTTGATGATCCGGCCGCTCCGGAAGGAGTAGAAGCCGGCGCGCTCGCGGATGATCCAGCGGGGATCGTCGGCGTGGGTGTGGGTGAGCGCCAGCGGGTCGAAGACGTTCGCCTGCATGTATTCGAGGAAGTCCTCGCCGGCGGCGGCCTGCACGACGGCGCTGATCAGGTTCCAGCCGTAGCTGGAGTACGAGTAGCGCTCGCCGGGGGCGAACAGCAGCGGGTCGTCCTGGAAGATCGCCAGCGCGTCGACGACATCATCGTAGTGACGCTGGCCCTCGCCGATCGACTCGCCGCCGTCGTAGTGGCGGATGCCGGCGATGTGGCCGGCGACCTGGCGGGTGGTGATCGGGCGCTCCTTCTGTGGGAACGAGGGCACATAGCGCTGCACCGGCGCGTCGAGGTCGAGCTTGCCGGCGACGGCGAGCTGGCCGACGGCGGCGGCGGTGACCGGCTTCGAGACGCTGCCGATCCGGTACAAAGTGCTCGCCCGGGCCGGCGCCTGGCTTTCGAGGTCGGCGAAGCCGAAGCCCTCCGACCAGACGATCCGGCCGTCGACGGCGACCGCCGCCGAGATGCCGGGCGTGCCGGACTCGGCGAGGTCTGCCTCGACCAGCGCCCGCGCCTGTTCGATCGCGGCGGCGAGCGACGGGGCGACGGGCGCCGACTGGCCGCCGATCGCCGGCTGGATCGCCAGCGCGGCGACGAGCGCCAGGGGGATCACGGCGGCCAGCGCCGGGCGGAAACGAGGGAGGGGTCGGGCAGCGGGCGGGTGGGTCACGGTCACCTCCAGGGCAGGGTCAGGGCATCGGCGCCGCAATCTTGCCATGGAAAACGCTTCGACCCCACGGAAGGGGTGAAGCTACCCGCCGCTGCCCGAGCGGCGCTCGGCGGATTCCCCCGGGGATCGGCGGACACCCGTGCCGCCCCGGCGTCCATGCCGCCGCGAGCTCGCCTACTCGTCGAGCTCGCTGGGCTCCGCCTCGCTGCGGACGGTCAGCACCGGGCAGCGCGCGTAGCGGACGACCTTCTCGGCGGTGCTACCGACCACCAGGTGGCTGAACCCGGTGCGGCCGTGGGTGGCCATCACGATCAGGTCGGCCTTCTCCCGCTCGGCGGTCTCGACCAGCTCGAGGCCGGGGTCGAAGCCGCGGACCAGCAGCGTGCGCACGCCGACCTCTTCCTCGTCGATGGCGTTGCCGGCCTCTTCGAGGCGCTCGCGGCCGGCCTCCTCGATGGCCTCGCGGTGCTCGGGGGAGATCGGCGGGAAGCGCCACTCGGGGTTGGCCGGGTCGTAGTCCCAGATCGTCACCACATGGACCATCAGCAGCTCGGCGCCATAGTGCCTGGCGATCGAGAGCGCGGTCGGTAGGGCGTGCTCGGCGCTCTTCGAAAAATCGGTGGCGAACAGGATGCGCTCACCGCCGAACGGCCGCGGCGTTCCCTGCCGCGGCGATACCGTCATCACCGGGCACGGGGCTAGGCGCACCACCTTCTCGGCGACCGAGCCCCAGAGCACGTGGTCGAGCCCGGTCCGCGCGTGCGTCGGGATGACGATCAGGTCGACCCCCTCCTCCTCGGCGAGCCGCACGATCTCGGAGTAGGCGCTCCCCCGCCGTACCAGCGAGCGGACCTCGGCGTACTCGCGGGTGTCGTCGTCGACCAGGCCGTCGAGCTGCGCCAGGGCCTTTTCCTGCATGACCCCGTAGTAGTTCTCGATGTCGAAGCCCTGCACCACCGGGCCGACGTGCGGATACGGGTAATCGAGGACGTGGAGAAGAAGGAGCTCGGCGTCGAGCTCGGTCGCCAGCGAGATCGCCGGCATCAACGCGAAGCTCGTCGCCTCGGAGAAATCCACCGGGCACAGGATCCTGTTGATCACGACACCCTCCCGGGTCGGGATCGCTGCACCGGCCGGCGCGGCACACGGCGCCGCCGCAACGATCGTAGAGCAGCTCGCGTCGGCAAAAAAATGGCTCCTGAGGCTGGACTCGAACCAGCAACCCTCCGGTTAACAGCCGGATGCTCTGCCAATTGAGCTACTCAGGAACCAAAAAATCGCGGCGGGCCGCAACCGCGTCCCGCCATGCTGACGGTAGCAAGTCCTCCCAGGCCGAACAACCCGGCCGACCGGGCGGGCAAGAAACGGGACTGCCCGAGGCGCCCGGCCGCCGAGCGACCTTCCTGCGCCACGGGGCGCACGGGCGCGACTTCCCTTGCCCACAGCTCCTGGAACCGAACGGCGACTCCGCCGCAAGCTTCGGGGGCGTGGAGGGCGGCGTCTACAAGGCGCGCGCCGCGAGGCCGACGGAGTCGTACCACGCGTACGGCGGAGGAGGCGGAACAAGCGCAACGCTGTAGACGCCGTCCTCCGCGCCCCCTGGCTACATGGCGCGCCGCCCTTCCAAAGCTCGGGCCATCGTGACCTCGTCGGCGTACTCCAGGTCGCCGCCGACCGGGATGCCGGCGGCGATGCGGCTCACGGTGACGCCGAGGGGCTTGAGGAGGCGGGCGATGTAGGCGGCGGTGGCCTCGCCCTCGACGGTGGGGTTGGTGGCGACGATCACCTCGCGGAGGCCGCCCTGCTTGACGCGCTCCAGCAGGTGGTCGAGCTGCAGCTCGTCGGGGCCGACGCCGTCGAGCGGCGAGAGCGCGCCGCCGAGGACGTGGTAGCGGCCCGGGAAGCGCCGGGTGCGCTCGATCGCCTCGACGTCGAGGCTCTCCTCGACCACGCACAGGAGGTCGTCGCGGCGGCGGCTGTCGGCGCACAGCGAGCAGGGGTCCTCGTGGGTCAGCACGTGGCAGGTCCGGCAGGGACGGACGCCAGCGCGGACCGCGCGGATGGCGTCGGCCAGCCGCTCCGCCTGCTCCTCGGGCACCTTCAACAGGTAGAAGGCGACCCGCTGCGCCGTCTTGCGGCCGATGCTCGGCAGCCGCGTGAGCTCCTCGATGAGGGCCGCCACCGGCCCGGCTTCGTCGAGCGCCACCGGCGGCTCAGCCGAGCATTCCGGGCAGGCCCATGCCGCCCATCATGCCGCCCAGCTTCTCCTGGATCTCCTCGTCGACGCGGCGCGCCGCCTCGTTGACGGCGGCGACGACCAGGTCCTGGAGCATGTCGATGTCGTCCGGGTCGACGGCGCCGGGGTCGATCTTCAGCTCGAGGAGTTGCTTTTGACCGTCGACCGTGGCGGTCACCACGCCGCCGCCGGCGCTCGCCGTCACCCGCACCTCGGCCAGGTCGCGCTGCAGCTTCTCCTGCATGCGCTGGGCCTCTTCGAGCATCTTCTTCATTTTCTTGTTGATCATCGGGCTCCTCGTCAGATCTCTTCGACGTCGGTGAGGTTGCCGCGCAGCGCTTCGACGAAGTGCCGCACCAGCGGCTCGGTCTCGACGCGCTTCCACAGCTCGTCGCGCTGGCGCTCGCTGGCCCGCTCGAGGCCGCCGGCCGAGGGTGAATCGAGCGCCGTGCCGGCCGCCGTCTCGGGAGCGGCGGCGCCTCCGGATTCGTCGTCGAAGCCGGCGACGACGCGGATCTTGCGCCCGAGGGCCGCCTCGCCGGCGGTCTCGATTGCCTCCAAGGCCGAGCGATCGCGGAGGCGGGCCTTGAAGATCCCGGATTCGGCGAATGTGAGAAAGAGCGTGTCGTTGCGGAGCTCGATGCGGCCGGCGCGCTCGACGATCTTGGCGATCAACGGCTTGTCGCGCTGCAGGCGCTCGAGAATCCTGGCGACGGCCGGATCGAGGTCCGCCGGCCGGGAGACGGCGGCGGGATCGAGGTCCGCCGGCCGGGAAACGGCAGAAGCGAGGTCCGCCGGCCGGGAGGCCGGTGGGGCGTTTGCCGGCGCGCCGATCGCGCCGTTACCACCGGCTGGTGGCGAGGCGGGTAGCGATCCGACCTCAGGGGGCCTCGCGGCGGCAGGAGCGGGGGCGCTCGCCGGCGGCGCCGCGGAGGCGACGCGCGAACGGCCGGCGGCGCTCGCCGCTGCCGACGCGGCCCGCGAACGGCCGGCGGCGCTGCCCCGGCCTCGGGCCCCGCCGGGCCCACCCGTGGCGCCGCCGCCGGGGCCCGAGCGGAGCTCCTGGATCAGCGCCGCGATGGGCTCGAGACGCGGCATTCGCGCCAGCCGCGAGAGCACCATCTCGAGCTGGTAGCGGGGCACCTCGGACTGCTTGATGCGGTACTCGCTGGCCGACAGCAGGGCGAAGGCGCGGTCGAGGTCGTCGACGTCGAAACGGCTCGCCTGCTCGCCGAGCCTGCGCAGGTCGGCGTCGGGGAGGTGGAGGATGTCGCCGGCGTCATCGACCGTGGCGACCACCAACAAGGCCCGCACGTGTCCGAGCAGATCGAGCGTGAACTGGTGCAGATCGACCCCCTGCTCGACCATGCCGTTGATCAGCCCGAGAACGCCGGCGAGGTCCTGATCGGCGATCAGGTCGGTGGTGGCGAACAGCAGCTCGCGATCGACCATGCCGAGCAGGTCGACGACGACCTCGTCGTCGATGCGGTCGCCGCCGAAGGCGATCAGCTTGTCGAGCAGGCTCTGGGCGTCGCGCAGGCTGCCGTCGGCGGCGATGGCCACCATCGCGAGGCCGTCGTCGGAGATCTCGACGCCCTCGGCGGCGACGATCTCGCGCAGCCGGCCGCTGATCTCGGCCTGGCTGATGCGCCCGAGCGGGTAGTTCTGACAGCGCGACAGCACCGTCTGCAGGATCTTGTGGGGCTCGGTGGTGGCGAGCATGAACACGACGTGCGGCGGCGGCTCCTCGAGCGTCTTGAGCAGGGCGTTGAACGCGCTTGCCGACAGCATGTGGGCCTCGTCGATGATGAACACCCGGTAGCGGTCGCGCGACGGCGTGTAGCGGGCCACCTCGTTGAGCTGGCGGATGGCGTCGACCCCCGTCTGCGAGGCGGCGTCGAGCTCGATGACGTCGAGGCTGCGGCTCTCTTCGATCTCGATGCAGGCCTCGCAGGTCCCGCAGGGCTCGGCCGTGGGGGAATCGACGCTGCGGCAGTTGAGCCCCTTGGCGAGCAGCCGGGCGATCGTCGTCTTGCCGACGCCGCGGATCCCCGAGAAGCAGTAGGCGTGGGCGACGCGACCCTGCTCGAGGGCGTTGCTCAGCGTCCGCACAATGGCCGACTGGCCGACGACCCGATCGAACTTCTGGGGGCGCCACTTGCGGGCCAGAACCTGGTAGCCACGATCGGTCATAGGAGCATCCAGCAAAATACGGCAAATAAAATCAAAAGGCCGTGCACCACCCTTCGAAGCCAGACACTCGGGCGTGGACGCCACGGGACGTCCGCCGGGTTGGCCTGCGGCACCTGCAGGTGCCTGCTTACCGCTGCTCCCTCCCGGGCCTGACGGGGTTCGCAGGTCTGCACCGCACAGGGCCCGGCGTCGTTGCTTCCCGCGACGGCCCGACCGCGAGCGCTGCACCCCTGGGGGTGGAATTCAGTCCTGCTAGAGCGGATTGCAGGTACAGGGCACCGCTAACTCCCCACCTAGCACGGCCAGAATCTCGTCGGGATCGGCGGTGAGCGTCGATGGTGCCACGCCCCCTGCGGGGCCTCAAGAGCGGGCGGCGGCGAAACCCACGCGACGGAAATGGATCGCTCTCCGCGGGCGGCCAGGATCGGGTAGGAACGGCCCCGCACGGACGCCGTGGGACGAAACCAGGCCGGATCAGCTCCCCGAGGACTCCGCGGGGATCGACAGCGAGGCGCGCCGGCGCTCCATCATGGTCGCCAGCAGCAGCCAGGACAGCGGGATGGCGACGAGCAAGTAGGTGAAGTAGCGACCGTACTGACCGTCAGGCCCGTAGGGCTCTGTGGCCCAGTGGAGGGTCTCGCTGTAGGGGAAGATGTTCGCCTCGGTGAGCTCGTGGAATCCGTAGATCAACAACTGCACGACGAAGATCAGTAGAAAGACCGCGGTCACCTGGAAGAAGCGCCCGAGGTTGACCCGGTGACCGTGGCGCGACCACAGCCAGGCGACGCCCGCGGCCAGCAGCGTTCCCGCAGTGGCGCCCGCGATCAGCGCGCCGGATCGCGTCTGCATCTGAAAGATGAGCGCGTTCATGAGCAGCGCCGTCTCCATGCCCTCGCGGGTGATCATCAGCACGGTGAACCCGAAGACGCCGAAGTATGCGGCGGTGCCTTGGCGCGCCGAGGCCAGCTCGATGTGCCCCTCGATGTCGCGCTTCATGTATCGCGCGGCGCGCCACATGTGGACGATCATCCAGCTCACGAGCACGGCCGCGACGAGGGCCAGCACGCCCTCCCACAGCGCCTGGTTGGCGGCCCGCGCCAGCAGCAGGCCGGCGCCGATGCTGACCGCGATCGACAGGGCGATCCCCCAGTGCACGGCGCCGACGAGCTTGTCGCGCCCCGTCTTGCGCAGGTAGGCGAGGATGATGGCGATGATCAGGAAGGCCTCGAGACCTTCGCGGAGCGTGATGACGAAAGCGCTTAACATGGGCTGCATCGGGCTGCCGTCCGTTGCGACTGAGTCTCAATTGGCGCAGATTATTCCAGAACAGCCGGAAAGGCAAGTGTCGTCCGCGCCCGTCTGCTGCGGGCACGGGGAGGCTCGCGAAACGAAGTCCCTTCGACGTACGAACCCACTTTCTGCTGCGGGCACGGGGAGGCTCGCGAAACGAAGTCCCCTCGACGTACGAACCCACCTTCTGCTGCGGGCGCGGGGGCCCGTGTCTACGGCGTTGCGCTTGGTCGATTTGCTCGATCGATGCGGGCGGGTATTCGTCGGGCAGCGGGAAAATTTGGCGGAGAGGGTGGGATTCGAACCCACGGTACGGGGTCTAGCCGTACACGCGCTTTCCAAGCGCGCTCCTTCGGCCTCTCGGACACCTCTCCACCCGGACGCTTCTCCACGAGGAGTTTCGGCCGCGCGCTCCACCGGAATGGGTCCCGGCGCTTGCCGCCGGCTTCCGCGGGCCTTGGCGTCAGCGGGCCGCCGAACGGCCGGCGGGGGAGACGGCCGGGGCCAAGACCGGGATCAACCGCTGCAACCCCGCGTGCCTCCTGGCCAGCGCGTAGCCGCCGAAAAAGACGCCGACGTAGAACAGATCACCCAGCATCGTGGCGCGCAGATACGGGAGCGCCATGGTGTAGCAGGCGATCAGCCCCTGGGCGGTGCGCGGGTACAGGGTCCCCGATGCCCAGACGCCGAAGTTGGTGACCACGAAGAGGATCACCGATGACGCCAGCGAGGCACCGACCGCCTTCGGCGCCGTGACCCCGTTGCGGAACACCACCATGCCCATCAAGGCGATCGCCACGAACGACGCGTACACCCATGGCATCGTGGCGTGGCCGCCGAGGACCAGGTCGCTGAGCGCCATCGCCGCGAGCGGCGCGACGATCGCCATGCGGCGAGTCCCGTACGCGGAGCCGAACAGCGCGATGCCCGTGATCGGTGTGAAGTTGGGCAGGTGGGGAAGCAACCGTGCCAGGGCGCCGATCGGAATGAGCAGGTAGTGCATGGTCAGGTCCGCCGAATCGATAGGAGGCTACGAGAGCCCGTCAGGGAGCATTCGAACCCCTCGATCGTACCGGGATGACAACCGCCGGGCAAGATGGACGGCGAACTGCCGCGGGGCGCGCCGCCGGGGCGTCGGCTCGGAGCGCCTCGAGGTCGGGTGCCGCATGATTGCCAAGTCCCGTCTTCTGACACGCGGTCGTATGGTCGCGTAGCCCAGGCATTGGTGACAATCGGCGACGGACGGGGCGCGCCCCGGTCGGTCAGCCTCAGGCGCCGCCCAGCTCGGCGGCTGAGGGGATCCCCGGCAGGCCGGTCGCCAGGCGCACCGCGCGCAGGATCGATTCGGCCACCGCGGCGGCCGCCGCCACCTCCAGGCGGTCGTGGTCGCCGCCCGCCAGCGGGCCGGCCGAGCCGGTGGCGAGGGCGAACAGGGTGTCGCCGTCGAACCGGGTGTGGGCGGGGACGATGGCGCGGGCCAGCCCGTCGTGGGCCACCGATGCCAGTCGCGAGCACTGCAGCTTGGTCAGCGCGAGGTTGGTGGCGACGACGCCGATCGTGGTGTTGGCGCCGGGGGTCGCGGCCGGATCGGCGCCGCCGGCGAGCAGCGCCGCCTCGACGTCGAGCAGGCTCCTGCCGTCCTCGCCGCGGGCGCCGGCCACCAGCTTGCCGGTACGCGGCTCGCGGACGTCGCCGCGGCAATTCACCGCGACCAGCGCGGCGACGACGGTGCCGTTGGCGAAGCGGAAGCCGGCGGTGCCGATGCCGCCCTTCATCGAGCCGCCGGCGAGCATCTTGCCGACGGTGGCGCCGGCGCCGGCGCCGACGCTGCCCTCGGCGGGCGGGGCGGACGAAGCGGCCGCCACCGCGGCGGCGCCGTCGTCGGCATCGGGATAGCTGTCGCCGCCGAGGCCGAGGTCGTAGAGGACGGCGCCGGGAACGATTGGAACCACCTGGCGCCCCATCCGAAAACCGATGTCGCGGGCGCGCAACGCCCGCATCACGCCGTCGGCGGCGGCGAGCCCGAAGGCGCTGCCGCCGGTGAGCAAGACGGCGTGCACCTGCTCGACCG
>Ga0214471_10001837_pt1 | contig 16790 bp, 17 predicted proteins | sample RVTome_5_FD_207665 | JGI IMG/M metagenome (GOLD analysis project Ga0214471, IMG submission 207665) | Soil microbial communities from uranium-contaminated site in the Upper Colorado River Basin, Wyoming, United States - RVT142D155 | ecosystem: Environmental > Terrestrial > Soil > Contaminated >... | reverse complement strand
TCGCTGTGGTGCTGGGGTCGCGCAAAGGCTTTCCAAAGGTAGCAATGCCGCCAAACAACACCGGTTACACGTTGGTAGGCGCCGCGCTCCTGTGGGTAGGCTGGTTCGGTTTTAACGCCGGCAGCGCGGTGGCGGCAAACGGCACGGCCGGTATGGCCATGGCCGTTACCCAAATCGCGACGGCGTCGGCGGCACTCGGATGGATGTTTTCAGAGTGGATGTCGCACGGAAAGCCGACGATTCTCGGCATCGCCACGGGTGCGGTGGCGGGTCTGGTGGCGATCACGCCGGCATCCGGTTTTGTCGGGCCGATGGGAGCGATCGTGATCGGTGCGATCGCCGGCGTGCTTTGCTACGTCGCCGCGACCAAGGTCAAGCGCGCTTTCGGTTATGACGATTCGCTCGATGTGTTCGGTGTTCACGCGATCGGCGGCATCATTGGCGCGTTGTTAACCGGCGTGTTCGTCAGCAAGGGATTGGGCGGCGTCGGGTTGGCTGAGGGCGTGACGATGGGCAAGCAGGTTTGGCTGCAGATCATCGGGGTGGTCACGACGATCGTGTACTGCGGCGTGGTGACCTTCATCATCATCAAGGTGGTCGATTGGATCGTCGGACTGCGCGTCACCGAGGAACAAGAGACGGAAGGTCTCGACCTCGCGCTGCACGACGAGCGCGGATACAACCTGTAACTGTTTTACCTCCGAGATCGACGTTTGCGGGCGCCTTCGGGCGCCCGTTTTTCTGTCATGAATCACGCAGGAACTCCGGCGTCGCCAACGCGGCGCGATGGATCGAGGCGTTGTAGTACCGCGTGGTCAGCGGCTTGGCGCCGGCGTCAGCTTCCCGAAACCGCGCAGGCGTCCCCTTCTTGCAAGCGAGTGTGGCGCTCCACCAGCCGGAGGGGTAGGTGCACTGCGGGAAATTCAGCGTGGCCGCTTCACTGAAGCCCGCCGACCGCAACGCCTTCCGGACCGAACGGATGAGCGCGGCATGAAACAGCGGTGACTCACTCTGACCCACCAACACGCCGCAATCGCTCAGCGCTCTCAGGCAGTCTCGATAGAACGTCTCCGAAAATAGGCCTGCCGCAGGACCGACGGGGTCGGTTGAATCGACGATGATGACATCGTACGAACCGGGCGCTGCGTCGGCCACCCACTTGATACCGTCGGCAAATTGAAGTCGGGCGCGCGGGTCGCCATTCGACTCGCATAGCACCGGGAAAAATTCCTCGGCGACACGCGTGACGCGCTCGTCGAGCTCGACCTGTTCGGCCAGCTCGACGACGTCGTGTTTCAAGACTTCATGCAGCGTCCCGCAATCGCCACCCCCGACAATCAGCACCCGCCTCGGGTTCGGATGGGTGAACAACGCCGGGTGCGACATCATCTCGTGGTAAATGAAGTTGTCGCGGTCGGTCACCATGACCAAGCCGTCGAGCGTCATCAGCGTGCCGAAGGTTTCGGTTTCGTAAATCTCGATGCGCTGATACGGCGACTGCTCATCGTGCACTTTATCGCGGATCTTGAGCGAGATCGCCGCGCCCTGCTCCGCCCATTGTTCGGTGTACCAGTTCCTATCTAAAGTCATGAGTAGCAAGCAGCAAGTTTCAAGTTGCAAGATTGTAATATCTATCGCTTGCCACTTGTTACTTGCTACTTGATACTTCGCGCCCATGATCGACTGGTCCATACAAAAAGCCCGCGACACCTACAACATCGCCTATTGGAGCAACGGCTATTTCGACGTCAATGAGTTGGGGCATTTGGTCGCGCGCCCGGATCCGGCGTCGGCGCAGACGGTCGATTTGCACGCGCTCTCCAAAGAGTTCGCCGCGCATGATCTGACGCTGCCGGTTCTTGTGCGCTTCTCCGGCATCCTGCAGCGCCGGGTGCGGGAGCTTTGGGAAACGTTCGATGGCGCCGCCGCGGCGCGCGGGTTCAAGGGCCGCTACACCGCGGTGTACCCGATCAAAGTGAATCAGCAGCGCAGCGTCGTCGATGCATTGCTCGAACACGGCGGGGAGCGAATCGGATTGGAAGCCGGTTCGAAACCGGAGTTGCTGGCGGTACTGGCGCGTTCGCGGCCGAATGGTATTGTCGTCTGCAACGGCTACAAGGACCGCGAATATTTGCGCCTCGCTCTCATCGGTAAAGCGCTCGGCCACCGCGTGCATATCGTGGTCGAGAAACTTTCCGAACTGGAGCTAGTGCTTCAAGAAGCGGCAAATCTCGATGTGACCCCGCTACTTGGTTTGCGCGTGCGGCTCGCCTCGATCGGTGCCGGCAAGTGGCAAAACACCGGCGGCGAAAAATCGAAATTCGGCGTTACGGCGTCCGAGGCCCTGCGCGCCTGTGCGCGTTTGCGCCAAGCGAATCTGCTCGGTGCGTTGCAAATGATCCACTTCCACATGGGCTCGCAGATCGCGAACGTACAGCACATCCTGTCGGGCATGCGCGAAGCGGCCCGCTACTACGCCGAGCTGCGCGGCCTCGGGGCGGATATCAAGATCGTCAATGTCGGCGGCGGACTGGGCGTCGACTACGACGGCACGCGTTCGCGCAGCTTCTGCTCCATGAACTATTCGGTGCGCGAGTACGCGAACAATGTCGTCTACGCGCTCGCCGAAATCTGCGAAGAGAAGAATCTGCCGCATCCGGATATCGTCACCGAGTCCGGGCGCGCCATGACGGCGCATCACGCGGTGCTGATCACCAACGTGGTCGAGCGCGAGCAGGCGCCCGGTAGCAAACCGCCGACAAAGGCAACACCCGAGGAGGCCGCCGTTGTTCGCGATCTGTGGCAGACCTATGAGAACCTGACCAACCGCTCCGCGATCGAGGCCTACCACGATGCCGTCTATTATCTCGACCAAGTCCAAGGAATGTTTAATCACGGCGTGCTGTCACTCACCGAGCGCGCCCGCGCCGAACAGATCTATTTCGCCATCGGTTGGAAAGTGCGCGAGCTGCTCGAACCGGGTGCGCGCGCGCACCGCGAGGTTCTGGATGAGTTGAACGAGAAGCTCGCGGACAAGTACTTCTGTAACTTCTCGCTGTTTCAGTCGATGCCGGATCACTGGGCCATCGACCAGATCTTCCCGGTCGTTCCGCTCAATCGCTTGAACGAAGCGCCGACCCGGCGCGCCGTGCTGCAAGACATCACCTGCGACTCGGACGGCAGGATCGATCTTTACGTCAACGCCGAGGGCGTGGACAGCACGTTGCCGTTGCACGCGCCGCGCGACGGCGAGCCGTACTTGCTCGGAATCTTTTTGGTCGGCGCCTATCAGGAAATTTTGGGCGACATGCACAATCTCTTCGGCGATACCGACTCGGTGCATGTCGAGCTGCTCCCGGACGGCAGCCATAAAATGGTCACGCCGCGCCGCGGCGATACCGTGGATTCGGTTTTGCGCCACGTGCATTTCGACGCAGAGGACCTGCTCTGCGCCTACCGCGAGAAAGTCGCAAAAGCCCCGAATCTCGACCCGAGCCGCAGAGATCTTTATTTCAAAGAGCTGGCGGCCGGTTTGGAAGGATATACCTACCTCGAGGACTGAAGCCGCCACCAAGGCATTGGGTCGCGGGCGCCGATCTTGATACCCTCGGCCCATGGCGTGCACGAAACTCACGAGCATGCGTGTCTCGCGGCTTCTCCTGTCGGCGTTGGCGCTGACGGTGGCGGCGTGCAGCGATAAGTCCGCCTCCCCTGCCCCCGGCGAGCCGGTCACGATCGTCTTTAAGCACGGCAAGCTCTTCGGCGATCCGCGGGCGTTCGATGCCTTGATCAAGCGCTTCGAGGATAACCACACCGGTATCCGCGTGCGTACCGAATCGCTGCCGGCGTCGAGCGACGAACAGCACCAGTTTTACGTGATCAATCTGCGCGCGGCGTCGGCCGATTTCGACGTCATGGCGCTCGACGTCATCTGGGTGGCGGAGTTCGCGCGCGCCGGATGGCTGAACGATTTGACCGAAACGTTTGTACCCGCCGACCGAAAGAACTTCTTTAAAGGTCCGCTGGCGGCGATCCGCTATCAAGATCGAACGTACGCAATCCCCTGGTTCATCGACGCCGGTGTGCTGTACTACCGGAAAGATCTGCTCGCGAAGTACGAATTTGAACCGCCCAGAACGTGGGAAGAATTGTCCAACATCGCGGCTGCCATCAAGCAGCGTGAACCCGGCATGTACGGGTTCGTGTGGCAGGGCAAACAATACGAAGGGTTGATCTGCAATGCGCTGGAATACATTTGGAGCGCCGGCGGCGATGCGGTGCGCGACGGTCGCGTGGTGCTGGACAGCCCCGAAAACCGACGCGCACTGGGATTCATGCGCGCGCTGGTGCACGAGCGCGGCATTAGTCCGGAGCTGGTGACCACCGCGACGGAGGAACCGTCGCGGCGTATCTTTGGAAGCGGCAAGGCGGTGTTTATGCGCAACTGGCCATACGCCTGGACGTTGTTCGAACAGCCGAACTCGCCAGTCAAGGGGAAGGTCGGCATCACGGCGCTGCCGCATTTTTCCGGACACGATTCCGCCGCGACGCTTGGCGGTTGGCAGCTCGGGGTCAGTAAGTATTCTCGCCATCCCAAAGAAGCCGCGGTGTTCGCGCAATTCATGACGTCCGCCGAGGCGCTAAAAGCGTTGGCGCTGGCGTACGGGTTGAATCCGTCGCGCCGCACGTTGTACGACGATCCCGATTTGATCGCGGCCCAGCCGCATATGGCGCAGCTTCGCGCTACCTTTGAGCACGCCCGACCTCGCCCGGTGACGCCGCAATATGTGCGAGTGTCGCAGGTACTGCAAAGCGAATTTAGCGCCGTGGTCGCGGGACTGAAGCCGCCCGAGGACGCACTCGCTTCGGCGCAGCACCAGGTGGAAGCCATCCTAAAGCGATGATCATGTCGCTGCGCGCGCTCGCCGCTAAACCCGCCGCGTTCCTCGCGCCGGCGGCGGTGATGCTCGCGGCGGTTACGGTCTATCCGATTCTGTACGTACTTTGGTTGAGCCTGCAGCGGCACTCGCTGATTGCGGGGCCGGCGAGCTTCGTCGGCTTCGACAACTTCGCTCGGCTGATTGGCGACGGGCGGTTTTGGAACGCGCTCGCCAACACGGTTTATTTCACCGCGCTTTCGGTCGCCGGCGAACTCATGCTCGGCCTCGTCATCGCGTTGCTCCTGGCGCACGCGTTTCGCGGGTACGGGACGATGCGCGCAATCACGCTGCTCCCCTGGGCGATTCCGACCGTCGTCGCGGCGCGCATGTGGGAGTGGATGTATAACGGCGACTTCGGTGTCATCAACTATCTCCTCGGCACCGATGTCAACTGGCTCGGCAGTCCGGTATGGGCGATCCACGCCGCCATCGCCATGGACATTTGGAAGTCGACGCCGTTCGTGGCCTTGCTCTTGCTCGCGGGGCGCTTGGCAATCGCGACGGATCTTTATCAAGCCGCGCGTCTGGATGGCGCGGGACCCTGGGCGCTGTTTCGCTACGTCACGCTTCCCCTGCTGCGCCCCTTGATCTTTATCGTGCTCATCTTCCGCACGATCGATGCATTTCGCGTGTTTGACGCCATCTACGTGCTTACCGGCGGCGGACCGGCCAATACCACCGAGACAGTGTCGATCTACGCGTACAAAGTGTTGTTCCAGGGACTCGAGTTCGGCTACGGCTCGGCGCTCGCCGCGGCCGTGTTCGTTTGCGTCGCTGCCATCACCGCCGTCTACGTCTGGTTGCTTCGGAGGTCTCTCGCGTGAAGCGACTAGGTTTCTATGCTGGGCTGATTTTGGTTGCCGGCTATTGTTTGGCCCCCGTACTTTGGCAACTGATTACGTCGCTGCGCCCGGCACCTGAGCTCACCGCGCTACCCCCGCTGCTGCCAAGCCGAGTTACGGCCGAGCATTACGCCGCCGTATTCGCCGGTCATCCCTTTGGGCGCATTATTCTGAACAGCCTGATCGTTTCCGCCGGCGCTACCTTGATTGCGCTCGGGTTTGGATCGGCCACGGCGTTCGCCTTGGCAAAACTTCGAGCGAAAGGTCAGGCGGTGATACTTGGCATCGTGCTCGCGACGTCCATGTTCCCGCCGATCGCCACCGTGAGCCCTTTGTACATCGTCGTCAATGCGTTGGGTCTGCGGGATACGCTGATCGCGCTGGTGATTGTGTACGCGGGCTTGGCGCTGCCGTTGGCGGTGTGGGTGCTAACGAACTTCATGCGCCAAGTGCCGGACGAGTTGTACGCGGCGGCGCGCGTCGATGGAGCTACCCCGCTGCAGGCGTTCTACCGCGTGATGCTGCCGCTGTCGGCGCCGGGCTTGGTGGCGACCGGACTGCTCGTGTTCATCTTGTCGTGGAATGAATTCCTCTACGCGCTAACCTTCACCGCGACGACGCGCTCGCGAACGATTCCGGTCGGCATCGCGCTCTTTCCCGGATTGCACGAAATACCCTGGGGCGAGATCGCCGCGGCCTCTTTGGTTGTGACGCTGCCGATCGTGCTGCTCGTTCTGTTGTTCCAGCGGCGGATCGTCGAAGGCCTCACGGCCGGCGCCGTCAAGGGCTGACGCGTGTCGACGGTCGAGCTCGAAGGGTTACGCAAACGCTTCGGACCGGTATCGGTCGTCGACAACATCAGTCTGCGTATCGAGGAAGGCGAATTCTTTACCTTCGTTGGGCCGAGCGGCTGCGGCAAATCCACGCTGCTGAACTTGATTGCGGGCCTCGATCGATCATGCGCGGGCAACGTCTGCATTGACGGCCAAGTGGTCAACGATCTCGATCCGCGCGATCGTGACGTCGCGATGGTTTTTCAGAGCTATGCCCTTTATCCGCACATGACGGTCGCGGATAACATAGGTTTTCCGCTGAAGCTGCGCGGTTCGTCGCGCGGAGAAATCGCGGTCGCCGTCGCGCGCACGGCGCAAAGTCTCGGCATCGAGCCGCTACTTACCCGACGCCCGAAGGAGCTTTCCGGCGGTCAGCGCCAACGCGTCGCGCTGGGGCGTGCCCTGGTGCGTCGGCCACGCGTGTTTCTGATGGACGAGCCGCTGTCGAATCTGGACGCGCGGTTGCGCCTCGAGATGCGGGCGGAGCTCAAGCGCCTGCACGCGCAGCATCGCATCACCACGATATACGTGACGCACGACCAGGAAGAAGCGATGGCATTGTCGGATCGCGTCGCGGTACTGCACGCCGGCCGAATTCAGCAATGCGACGCACCGCTGAGAATCTATGAAAATCCGGCGAACCTGTTCGTCGCCGGTTTTATGGGAAGCCCGCCGATCAACGTTTTCGATGCGGTGAAGCTCGATCGACTGCTGCATCTGCCATCGACTGTCGCGGCGCAGAACATTGTTGCGGCCGTACGGCCATCCGACATCGGCATCGCGACCGAAGGCGGAGATCCGCAGTTTCAGGGCGAGGTGAGTCTATGTGAGCCCACAGGCAGCGATCTTTGGGCAATGGTGAAGTGGCGCGGCCAAACCGTCCTGGCGCGCGGCCGAAGCGATCAGCGGCTTGCGCCGGGGACTAAGGTGTACATGGATTTTCCGATTGAGCGCGTCTACCTATTCGATCGCGCAACCGGTGCGCGAATGCGCTAGCCGCCGCTCTTCACTTTGAGACGCAGCGACTTGATGCCCAATTTCGACAAGCGCTCACCGGCGTTATCGAGGTCGTCGAGTTTTTCGTAGGGCCCTAGGCGAACGCGGTGGTATTCGCCTTTGCCCTCGATGGTGACTTTCTGGATGGTCGCGGCCATGCCCTGGAGTGCGAGCTTGGCTTTGAGCTGATCGGCGTCGGCGAAGCTCCCAAACGAGCCGACCTGCAAGATGTAGCGCGCGTCGGCATCGGCACGCTCTGCTTTTGCTGTCTTTGCGCGCGTCCCGCGCTCCGGCAGAATCGTTTCGATTTCCGGCAACACGGTATAGAAATCGAGTTTCGGCTTGAGGGGTGCCGACCCCCGTTGCTTTGCCGGCGCGGGTTCAGCCGGTCTTGCGCGCAGCGTGAACAATCCTGCGATCCCATCGGTTGATCCTGCCCGGTTGTTCACGAGCTGTACCAGCAGCACGGAAGCGGCTCCGAGTGCGAGGCCGAGCAACAATACCACCCAACCCGGTAGGCGCCGGGCGGCGGTACCACGACGATGACCGCGATGCGGCACCATGCGTTACATGCTCTCCGGCGCGGACACGCCGAGAAGCCCGAGGCCGTTGGCCAACACCTGGCGCGTGGCTTGAATCAGCGCGAGACGCGCGTCACGCAGGTTCGCGTCGTCGACCAGGAAGGTGTGGCTGTTGTAATACGTGTGAAAATCGTACGCGAGTTCGCGCAAGAAATGCGCCAGCTGATGCGGCTCGTGCGCCAGTGCGGCGCTTTCAAGCGTTTCCGGATATCGGGCGAGGCGCATGATCAAGACGCGTTCGTGGTCCTCGGTAAGCAATGGCAGTTGCTGAAGTCCGTTTGCGCGATCGTGACCTAGCCCCTTCTCGATCAGCTGCTTGAACACGCTGCATACGCGCGCGTGCGCGTATTGGACGTAGTATACCGGGTTGTCGGCGGATTCGGATTTCGCCAGATCGAGATCGAAATCCATGTGCTGTTCGCACTTGCGCAAGACGTAGAAAAAGCGCGCGGCGTCGTTGCCGACTTCGCGGCGCAGTTCGCGCAACGTCACGAACTCGCCGGAGCGCGTCGACATCTGTACGCGTTCGCCGCCGCGATAAAGGATCGCGAATTGTACCAACAAGACGTCGAGCTTGGACGCATCGTCGCCGAGCGCGGTGAGTGCCGCTTTCACGCGCGGGACATAGCCGTGGTGATCCGCGCCCCACACGTCGATCACGCGATCGAAGCCGCGGTCGAATTTGTCCATGTGGTAAGCGATGTCGGATGCGAAATAAGTCTTCTGGCCGTTTTCGCGCACCAGCACGCGGTCTTTCTCGTCGCCGTAGTCGGCCGAGCGAAACCAGAGCGCGCCGTCACGCTCGTAGGCGTGACCGCTTTTTCGCAGGCGTTCGATCGCGCGATCGACCAGGCCGTTTTCCGTCAGCGAGCGCTCGGAGAACCATTGGTCGTAGGCGACGCCGAACGCTTCGAGGTCTTGACGGATGTCGTCGAGAATCGCTTTGAGCCCGGCATCGAATACCTTTCGATAGTCCGTCGGACCGAGCAGTTGCTTGGTCCGCTCGATTAACTCATCGATGTGGCTTTCCTTGTCGCCGCCCTTCGGTTCGTCCGGCGGTACGTCCTTGAAGACGTCTTTCGCCGCACGGCGATACGCATCCGCGTCGGCGGCGCGGAGCGCGTCGGCGATCTCATAGACGTACTGCCCCTTGTAGCCGTTCGAGGGAAACGCGAAGGTTTCCCCGCAGCGTTCGAGGTAGCGCAACCAAACGCTGGTCGCGAGGATGTCCATCTGCCGGCCGGCGTCGTTGACGTAGTACTCGCGGTGGACTTTGAAGCCGATCGCTTCCAGCAAATTCGCAATCGTCGCGCCATAGGCGGCGCCGCGACCGTGGCCGACGTGCAAGGGGCCGGTTGGGTTCGCGGAGACGTATTCGACCTGCGTGAGTCGACTCGCACCGATTTGGCTGCGCCCGAACTGGTCCCCGTCCGTAAGGATCGTTCGTACGGTGTCGTGATAGGCATCCGGACGCAGATGAAAGTTGATGAAACCCGCGCCGGCGATTTCGACTCGCGCGATGCGATCCGACGGCGGCAGGGCATCGACGATAAGCTGCGCCAGCTCGCGCGGCTTCATGCGCGCCGCTCTTGCCAGGCTCAGCGCGACGTTGCTTGCGAAATCGCCGTGTTCCTTGGCGCGGGCCCGTTCGATTTGGATGGTGGCCGCTGTGTCGGGCGGTAGCAGCTTTGTCGCACGCAGCCGCTCAAGCGCTCCGGCAAGCAGTGTCTCCAAGTAGTGTTTCAAGGTAATTTTTCGGAGGATCGAACGATGATTCTACCGGCCCCCTCGCAAACCGAGAAGCCGCCGGGGCGAGCGCCGGTTGTACGTGACCGCTCGCTCGACACCGTTGGCGCCATGATCGCTTATTTTGCCGCAAAGCTTGATTCAGCAAAGCCGCGGCCGCTTGGGTGAGCTGTTTTGTTCGAGGACGCGGCGGTTGCCTGGAACCTGTCGGCCGCCGCACCGACCCGGCCGCTGGTCATCGATGCATCGGCCGCATGGGGTTGGTGGAGCGCTCACACGCGGTCGCTCGCAATTTGCTGAAGCTCTTGGTCGAGCGTGCGCGGCTGGGCGGTACGATCGAAGCGAGCAGCGAGCTGCGCACGCCCTACAAGCACCATGTCACCCTCGATGAAAGTACCGGTATGCACAACCGTCACTGGTTTGATTCGATCCTGCCGCGCGCAGCGCGATGAGCGAAGCGCCGCTGTCGGTTCTGCTGATTGAGATCGATGAATTCGCCGACTACTGCGCCAAATTCGGCGCGCCGGCCGCCGACCATGCTCGCCATGAAGGCGGCGGAAACACAGCTGCAGACGGCGAAGCGAACGGATGGGAATAGAGTGTGCGGCTAGTGGATCGGAGAAGACTCGACCGTCGCCATACCTAGCACCCGGCTTCGCTCAGTAGTATTTCAAGTTCTCTTATGTTCCCGCGCCGAATCGGCAGTCCGTCGATTGGACTGAGCGGTGTTTCGCGCGCTGACCGCGGATCGAATACACATAGTTCGACCGTCACCCCGTCGGCGACGAATGAATAGGTCGCAATATTCTTATAGCGTTCACCGCCGAACTTAACCCGACGCTCGCTCAACTCGAACGGAATGGCATGCTCGCGCAAGAACAGGGCGACCTCTTCGACGGAATCAGCACTAACGTGCAGCTCGACTTCAGATGTCGGCGTGACTTTGCCGGACAATACCGGTCCGACAAGGCGAGGATTGAAGGACGCAAGAAAACTCATCGCTTCCTTGGCGATCTTTCGTAAGCGACGCGCGTTTAGAGACAGGCTTTGGCCATGGAATAGCTGCAGACGATCGGCCAGAGCATTTTCGACCTCCTTGTTCGTCGGTAAATCGCGAAGCTGCGAGATACTGAGACGGGCTGCGGCTTTTCGCTTGGCCAAATGAAAATCGCGCACACCCTCGTCGCTCATAATGCGTGCCGCCTCGGCGGCTATGCGCGCGCGCTTTTGTTCGCCACCGCGGACATGCGGCTTGCCGGGGCGCAGGCGGCTTCGGTCGGCCATGCCTCAGAACAGCTTCTGCCTTATCTTGTCGGTGTCGGGCGGGGGTGCAGGCGGCAGCGGAGCAACGGGTTTCTCGACATTGGCGGTCGAGGGATCGGTTGCGCCGACCGTCGGCGTGCCCTCGGTTCCCTGGACGAAATATTCTTTGATTGCATTCGCCTCCAACGGTGAGCTTGGCGCCCCGGTTTCACCGTCGACGTATGCCGTGACGATTCCTTCCGGTGGATCGAGCGGTTCTTGCGGAATTCCGTCGAGCGCGACGCGCATGTAGTCGATCCACATCGGTAGCGCCGCCCGCGATCCGGCCTCGCCGCGCCCTAGGGAAGCCACTTGGTCGAAGCCGACCCAGGCGGTGGCCACGACGTCGGAGTTGAAGCCGATAAACCACGCGTCGCGATACTCGTCGGTGGTTCCGGTCTTGCCGGACAGGTCGTCGCGCCGCAGAACCTTGGCGCGTGTTGCCGTTCCTTCCTGAACAACGTCGCGGAGCATGCTCGTCATAATGAAGCTGATGTCGGGACCCAATACGCGCGGCGCCGTTCGCGGCGTTGGCGTCGACTCCGCTTCACCTTTCGGCGCCGGCGCAACCGTACGTTGGTTTGCGTCAGCGGCGGTATCGCACGACGCGCAGGCGATCATCGGCTGCGCCTGCTCGAGCAACGCATGCTGACCGTCCTCGATTCGCTGAATGAAGTAAGGCTGCACCCGAAAGCCGCCGTTCGCGAAGACCGCATAGGCCGAGGCCATCTGCAGCGGTGTGGCGGAAGCGTTGCCAAGCGCGAGGGTCAGATTGTGTGGCAGCTTTTGTCCATCGAAGCCAAAGCGTGTGAGATAGTCGGCGGCATACGCGGGGCCGATCGCGCGCAGAAGCCGAATCGATACCAGATTCAATGACAGCGCCAGCGCCTTGCGTAAGCGCGTTGGTCCAAAGAATTGGCGGCTGTAATTTTCCGGGCGCCATTCCTCTTCGAGATTGACATCTTCAATCACGATCGGCGCGCCGCTGACCGTGCTGGCCGCCGTGAACCCCTTCTCCAGCGCGGCCGCATAAACAAACGGCTTGAGGCTGGAGCCCGGCTGACGTTCCGCTTGGGTAACGCGATTGAAACTACTACGGGAAAAATCGAACCCGCCAACCAGCGTGAGTATCGCCCCGTCGCTTGGGCGCAGCGACACAAATGCGCCGGCAACTTCCGGGACTTGCGCGAGGCGCCAGCGGGGGCCGGGCTCGCTCTGATTCGACGGCTCGATCGATTCGAGATAAACGACATCGCCGCGTTGAAGGACCTCGGCGGCGTTTTTTGGAGCGGCACCGACGGCGTTCTCATCGATGTAGCGTCGTGCCCACGCCAAGCCGCTCCATTCAACGTCGACGGCGGTTCCATCCTGCGTGTAGACGGCGACCGAGCGTTCCGCGACCTTTACTACGATTCCGGGAAGCATATCGCCGACGATTCGATAATCCTTCAATGCATCGTCGAGCCGGTCCAAGTCCGTGGGGTCGTTGAGCGCGACATGTCCGGCCGGCCCCCGGTAGCCGTGACGTTCGTCGTACTCGAGCAAGGCGCGCCGCAGCGCCCGATTCGCCGCGGCCTGCTGCCGACTTTGCAGCGTGGTGTAAACGTGAAAGCCTCCCGCATAGGCCTTGGCGTCGTACGTTTGAACCATGTACTGGCGCACCATCTCCGCGACATACGGCGCCTCCACCGTGTATCTCACCGCGTGGCGGCTGGCGGTGAGCGGAGCGGCCACCGTTTGGTCGAACGCCGCTTGGTCGATGAACCCCAAGTTCCACATGTGTCGTAGCACGTAGTTGCGACGCTCGACGGCGTTTTCCGGATTGCTCACAGGATTGTCGCGCGACGGCGCTTTCGGTAAACCGGCAAGCATCGCCATCTGCGCGAGATTGAGCTTGTCGAGCGGGCTGCCGTAATAGAATTGCGCGGCGGCGGCGAATCCATAAGCGCGGTGTCCAAGGAAAATCTTGTTGATATAGAGTTCGAGAATTTGCTCCTTCGACAGCTCGCGTTCGATCTTGAATGCGAGTAACAGCTCCCTCAATTTTCGCGTATAGGTTTTCTCGGGGCTCAAGAAAAAATTGCGGGCGACCTGCATGGTGATAGTGCTGGCTCCCTGCCCGGCGCTCTTGGTCCGAAAGTTGTGCCATGCGGCGCGCAAAACGCCGCCAAAATCGACGCCGTGGTGCTGATAAAAATCGTGGTCCTCCGCGGCGATAATGGCCTGAATCAACTGTGGAGGGACTTCGTCTATCCTTACCGGAATTCGCCGTTCTTCTCCAAATTCCGCTATGAGTTCGCCGTCGCCGGTGTAGACCCGCAGGGGTACCTTTAGCTCCGCGCCGGTCAGGTCCTGTATCTGCGGCAGGGTTGGCAAGAGCACAAGCGCGAGGAGGGCGAGCGCGAGCACGCCCGCAAGCCCGAGCCCGAGAAAGCCCGCCAGGACCATTTGCCAGGGTTTGCGCGGAAGATATGCCGTGAGTCGGGCGAATGCGCCAGGAGGGCGGTCCATGTGACGAAGCGGTCAGGCGGTTTCGTTAATAAAAACGCGCGTCTAGCGCAGTATATACGAAAGATTTTCGCTCCCGCAGTTCATTTGTCATTTTGAAATCCGATGGTCTATAGTTCATATAGCTATTAACCCTCATTATTCATATCCATTCTAGGTCGCTGAAACTAAGGGGAAAGTAGTGCGAGGTCTGGCAGACTTACTATTCACTCGAAAGCAGCCGGCGTTGGTCGGTATCGACATCAGTTCATCCGCCGTCAAGGTGCTCGAGTTGAGCAAGGACGGCGAGCAGCATCGCGTCGAACGTTACGCAGTGGAACCGTTGCCGCAGAACGCGGTGGTTGAACACGCCATCACCGAAGTAGAGCAAGTGGCGGACGCGGTCGACCGGGCGGTGAAGCGATCGGGTACGCGCTTGAAGAATGCGGCGGTTGCGGTGCCGGCGGCGAACGTCATCACGAAGATCATCAAGATGCCGGCAAACCTTACCGACCAGGATCGGCAAACGCAGATTGAAATGGAAGCGGATCATTACATTCCTTATCCGCTCGATGAAGTAAATCTCGATTATCAGGTGCTCGGATCGCAAGAGCCGAATGCGGCAGAGGTGGATGTGATCATGGCGGCGTGCCGCAAGGAAGTCGTCGACGACTATCTCGCCGTCATTCAGGGGCGCGGCCTAACGCCCACGGTTGTCGATATCGAAACGTACGCCATGGAACATTCGTACGAGTTGATCGCCAACCACATGCCCGGTGGCGGAATGGAAAAGGCGGTGGCCATTCTTGACGTCGGCGCCACAACGACGACCATCAATGTGATGCATAACAATCGATCCGTGTATACGCGGCATCACGCGTTTGGCGGTCGTCAGTTGACCGAAGAAATTCAACGGCGCTACGGGCTTTCCTACGAAGAGGCCGGACTCGCGAAGAAACAGGGCGGCCTACCGGATAACTATCAAACCGACGTGCTTCGCCCGTTCATGGAAGCCATGTGCCAAGAAATCATGCGCGCGCTGCAATTTTTCTATTCCTCGAGCCCGTTTAATAACGTCGATCAGCTGTTGCTGGCCGGCGGCTGTGCGCAGATCCCCGGCATCGACGAGCTGGTCGCGGCGCGCATCGGAGTGCCGAGCATGGTAGCGAATCCGTTCGCGAGCATGTCGATATCGTCGCGTATCAAGCCGCAGTTGCTGAGTAACGATGCCCCCTCGCTCATGATCGCGTGCGGCTTGGCGCTACGGAGTTTCGACGCATGAGTACACGGCTAAACCTATTGCCATGGCGCGAAATGCGCCGGCGCGAGCAGGATCGGCAACTGCTAACGATCGCGATCGGTGCTTGGGTGCTAATGGTTGTGGTCGTGTTTTATGCGCATATCCATGTGTCCGGTTTGATCGATGCGCAAAATCGTCGTAACGAGTTTCTCAAACAAGAAATCGCCAAGGTAGAGAAGCAGATTAAGGAGGTTGCCGATCTTAAGAAGCGGCGCGAAGACTTGATCGCACGTATGAACGTGATCCAGCAACTCCAGGCGGATCGAACCCGGGTCGTTAGAATATTCGATGAATTAGTACGTCGCGTTCCCGAAGGTGTGCAACTCTCCTCGTTGAAGCAGACCGGTAGCAGCAACATGGCCTTGACCGGCGTGGCACAGTCGAACGCGCGCGTGTCCGCGTTGATGCGCAATTTCTCGGCGTCCGATTGGTTTGGCGACCCGAAACTCAATGTGATCAACGTTAAGCCCAAAGGCGGTGACCGAATCAGCGAATTCTCGATGACCGTAAAGAATCTCGCTAAGCCGGGCAAGGCGTCCACCGCGCAAGAGAAGCAGAAATGACGCTGGATGAACTTCGAAATCTTGATCTGAAGGACCTCTCGGCACTCCCGCTGCCAGTCAAAATCGTTGGTGTCGCGATTGTTTGCGTGCTGATTCTTGCGGCCGGCTACTATTTTGTGATTTCGGATGAGCTGGACCAGCGGGACGCAGCGGAGCGCCAGGAAAGAACACTGCGCGACACTTATCTGCAAAAGAAATTGTTAGCGATCAATATCGATGTCTACCGCAAGCAGATGGAAGAAATGCAGGAGAGTTTCGGCAGCCTGTTGCGTCAGTTACCGAATACTACCGAGGTGCCGGACCTGCTTGTTGACATCACGCAGGCGGGATTGGGGCGTGGTCTAGAATTTTCCCTCTTCCGGCCGGAAAGCGAGAAGCCGCGGGACTTTTACGCTGAGTTGCCGATCAGTCTGCAGGTGAGCGGCACTTACCACGAACTTGCCCAGTTCATTAGCGACGTGGCGGCCTTGCCGCGCATAGTGACGTTCGGCGACATCAACATAACCCGCGGAAAAGCCGATAAACTTTCGATGCAGGCTACCGCCCGTACGTATCGCTACCTTGATTCCGGGGAAGTTAAGTCCAAGGCACCGGCGCCAAAGCGTGGCCGCAGATGAAGCGATCGTGCGAAGTTTGCGGCGCCAACTTCAGGCGGGCGCTCCTTGGAGTCGCCGTCACTTTGCTCCTGAGTGCGTGCGGAAACGATGCCATGGACGATTTGCGCGAGTTCGTTGCGACCGCGCACGCGGGTAGAACACCGAAGGTTGAGCCGCTACCCGAAATCAAACCACAGGAGCCGTTCGCGTATGCGGCAGAAAAGCTGGTCGATCCGTTTTCTACGCGCAACCTTAAGTCACAGGCTCTACAAGCTGCCGGGGCTGGACCGCGCCCGGATCTAAATCGACGCAAGGAGCCGCTTGAAGACTATCCTTTGGACGCGCTCAAGATGGTCGGCACGCTCGCCCGCGGAAAGCAAGCGTGGGCGGTGATCCAAGCGCCCGATGGGACCGTGCATCGAGCAAGCATCGGCAATCACTTAGGACAGAATTTCGGGACCATCACGCGAATAAGTGACGACAAGATCGATATTGTGGAGCTGGTGCAGGGGTCGCTCGGAGATTGGGTGGAACGATCTGCCAGCGTAGCGCTGGCTGAGTAGCAGATAAGATGCCGACATGCAGGAGTCCAATGAAAAGACCA
>Ga0214471_10001836_pt1 | contig 16798 bp, 17 predicted proteins | sample RVTome_5_FD_207665 | JGI IMG/M metagenome (GOLD analysis project Ga0214471, IMG submission 207665) | Soil microbial communities from uranium-contaminated site in the Upper Colorado River Basin, Wyoming, United States - RVT142D155 | ecosystem: Environmental > Terrestrial > Soil > Contaminated >... | reverse complement strand
TTGATTTTCCCGATCGCCTGTGCGGCCGTGTACCCGAAAATCCTCTCCGCGCTCTCATTGAACAGGAAGATGTTCCCCTCGGGGTCGTTCCCGATGATCCCGTCCGGGCTGTTCTTCAAGATGTTGTCGAGAAAATCCGACTTCTTCCGTATCTCATCCTGCATCTTCGTCTGCTCTGTAATGTCCTCGGATATTTCCACGACGCGGAGAATCTTGCCGTCGGCCTCCCGGATCGGATGCGCCGCAAGCCGGATCATCCGGGATTCCCCATCTTCCCTCTTGTGGACGTGCACGCACTTGGAGACGCGCCCGGTATCCGCCGCCAGGCGGACCGGGCACTCCTCCCCGGATTCGTGGCACGGTTTATCGAGCCTGTGTGTCACCTCGTAGCAACGCTTTTTCCGACTTTCTACCAGGGGAATTCCGTATAACTCAAGAAAAGCGTGGTTCGCGTGGAGAATCATGTAATTTTCCGCGTCCACGACCACGATGTTCCCGGGGATGCTGTCGAAAACCATTGAGAGAATTTCGGAATCCTCCTTCATTCCCAACCTTTCCCTAAACATGATTTTATCCGGTGCCGGCACTTGCAGATCTTATCGGAATCATAGGCGATAATCTTTACAAACTCCAGTTCTCTGCTCCCGATGTCCCCCGCCGTGAGTGTCCCCGGCGTATGATGTTCCCATGCCGACGCACCGGTTCTTCGCGACGACGTTCAAGGGTCTGGAAGACGTGCTGGCGGGGGAGATCGCTGCCCTCGGCGGAGAGGAGATCTCGGGGGGCGCCGGATCCGTAGCCTTCTCCGGAGACATGGCGCTCTGCTTCCGCGCCAACCTGTGGCTGCGGTCGGCCAACCGGGTCGTCCTGCTCCTATCGGAATTCCCCGCGCCGACACCCGCCGCCCTCTACGAGGGGGCAAGCGGGATCCCGTGGGCGGAGCTGTTCTCGCCGGACCGGACGATCGCGGTCGACGCCACGGTGCGCGATTCCGGCATCACCCACTCCCATTTCGCGGCCCAGAAGACGAAGGACGCGATCGTCGACCGGTTCCGCGAGACGGCCGGGCGGCGGCCGGACGTGGACGCGAAGTCTCCGGAGGTGCGGATCGTCGTCCGGATCGTGCGGGACGAGTGCGCCGTCTCGCTCGATACCTCGGGGGAGAGTCTGAACCGGCGCGGCTACCGGGCGAACCCGTCGGAGGCGTCTCTCAAGGAGACATTGGCCGCGGGGCTTCTTCTGCTCGCCGGGTGGCAGGGGGACGAGCCGCTGATCGACCCGGCGTGCGGCGCCGGGACGATCCCGATCGAGGCGGCGCTGATCGCGGGGAACGTCGCGCCGGGATCCCTCGGGCGCGGCTTCGGCTTCCAGCGCCTCCTCGGCTTCGACCGGAAGCGGTGGGAGGAGCTGCTATCGGAGGCGCGGGAGGCGGCACGCCATCCGGTCCCGGTGCGGATCGAGGGAAGCGACATCTCCCCGGCGGCGGTTGCCGGGGCAATGAAGAACGCCGATGCCGCAAAAATTAACGAACGGGTGCTGTTTAACGCGAGGGCAGTCCGTAATTTCGATCCCGGGGAGGGGCCGGGAACGATCCTGTGCAACCCCCCATACGGCGTCCGCCTCCCGGGCGGCGGGGAGGTCGAGGCGTTCTACCGGGAGATGGGGGAGGCCCTTAAAAAACGGTGCCGGGGGTGGACGGCGTACCTGCTCTCCGGCAACTCCGCCGTCACCCGTTTCCTCGGCCTGAAGGCATCGCGGAAGTTCCCCGTCATGAACGGTCCGATCGACTGCCGTCTGCTGAAGTACGAATTGTACTGAACCGGAAGGAGCGTTTATGGAGTACATCGTCCAGCCGATCGGGGTCGTCCGATCGGTACTGAAGGACCCGGCGGACGCGCCGAAACAGGGTGCGCTGACGGAACAGGAGGCGGAAATCGTCGTCGATCCTTTGTTCCTCCCCGCGCTGGAAGGGCTCGCCCGCAAGCGGGGGAAGATCATCGTGCTCTGCTGGATGGATCGAGCCGACCGGGGCCGCCTGAAGGTCCATCCGAGGGGTCAGGAAGAGCTGCCGGAGCGCGGCGTCTTCTCGACCCGCTCGCCGCACCGGCCCAACCCCGTTTCCCTGCACACGGTCACGCTCCTTTCGATCGAAGGGAACGTGCTGCGCATCCGGGGGATGGACGCGATCGACGGCACCCCGGTGGTCGACATCAAGAGCCACTCCCCGGAACTGGACGGCTGATCCTTCCGCGAAAAGAGAGGGGAAAGACTACCCGAACCGGGCCAGCACCCCGTCGAGGCGCTTTCGCCCGGAGGCCGTCTCCTCGAACGGGTCCTCCTTCAACCGGTGCGGCAACGCCAGCCGGAAGGCGTCGGAGAGGCATTCCTGGTCGGGCGACGAAATCCCCTTGATCGCCGCCAGCGCCCTGGATGCCTTGAGCACCGTGATGTCCCCGCGATGCCCGGCCACGCCCAGCTCCGCGACCACGGCGACGATCGATTCGAGGATCTCCCCGGGAACCTCGACGTGGGGGAGCGCTTCCCGGGCAGCCACCAGCCGAGCCCGCAGCGCCTCGTCCCTGCGGTCCCACTTTTCGCGGAACCCCGCATCCTCCCCCTCGAACAGCAGCACCCGCTCCACGATCGACTTCCGCAATCCCACGTCCCGCTCCCCCGAGATCTCCACGCACAACCCGAACCGGTCCAGAAGCTGCGGGCGAAGCTCCCCCTCCTCCGGGTTCATCGTCCCCACCAGCAGGAACCGCGACGGGTGACGGTAGCTCACCCCCTCGCGCATCACCACGTTCACGCCCGACACCGCCACGTCCAGAAGGACGTCCACCACGTGGTCGTCCAGGAGATTCACTTCGTCGATGTACAGGATGTTCCCGTTCGCCTTCCCCAGAACTCCCATCTCGAACTTCCGGCTCCCCTCCCGAAGCGCCGCCTCCAGGTCCAGGCTCCCCACCACGCGGTCCTCCGACGCGTTCAGCGCGAGGTCCACCACCTCCACCGCCCGGGACTCGTGCCGCAGGACCTCCCCCGACGCCTCGCGCGCCCGGCACTCGTCGCACAGCAACGTCCCCCGGACGCAGCCGAAACGGCACCCCGACACCACTTCCTTCGGCGGAAGGACCGCCGCGAACGAGCGCACCGCCGTCGTCTTCCCCGTACCCTTCTCCCCGCGCAGGAGGACCCCCCCGATCGAAGGGTCCACCGCGTTCACCAGGAGGCCTTTTTTCAGAAGCTCCTGGCCAACCAACGCGCTGAATGGAAACGTGTCCATTTAATTACTATACCAACCTTATGGTGGTGGTTTGTGGGCAGGGGACATACCTTCCCTGCAGGGGTTACGCGAGGAAGAACTCCTCGCCGGGAGGGATCGTCTGCATCAACGCGATCAGGTGGGACCGGACGCCCTCCGGGGGATCGCCGACCCGAGGGGAGCCGGTTTTCCGCAACGCGTCGAAATACTCCCTGCACTCCGGGCAGGCGGCGCAGTGGCTCTCCACGAGGAGCGCCGCGGCCGAGGAGAGCGTCCCGGCGGTCGCCGCGCTGACGAGATCCGCGACCTTTTCCCGCCGGTCCCGCTCGATCTGATCCCTGTACTCGCGCATCTTATCGGGATACTTGAGCGCCGCGGCCCGGACGAACACATCCAGTCGTTCGCGGACCTCGGCCGGGATCGCGTACTCGATCGCCTCCCGAAGCTTCCAGGTCTCTTCACAGGTTGCCTGGAACGTCTTCGTGAACGCCATGCACGGCTCGCACCGCACGAGATGGGCATCGAGTTCCTCGCGCAACCGGGGATCCATCGACCCGTTGCAGTAGTCCGCGAGCATGTACGCGAGTTCCTTGCAATTCATGGCGTCACTCCGCCTTCCCCTCCCGCAGGTAGCGGGAGAGCTGCTCGCGCAGGTAAAGACGGGCCCGGTGCAGGCGGGACTTGATCGCGGGAACGGTGAGCCCCAGGATCTTGGCCGTCTCCTCGTTGGACAGCCCCTCCACGTCGCTCAGGACGAAGACGACACGGTACTTCTCGGAAAGCTCGTCGGTGAATTTGCGGATCATCCCCCCCAGCTCCTCGTTGAGCGCGTCCCGCTCGACCTCCTTGCTCCAGTCGTCCATCGGGGAGGCGTGCATGCCTTCATCGGTGAACACGGGCATGAACTCCTCGATCGAAACGGTTTCATTCCGCCGTTTCCCGCGAAGGCGCATGAGGCACGTGTTCACGCAGATCCGGTAGATCCACGAGTAGAAGGCGGAGTTCCCCTGGAACGTCTCCACCTTGCGGATCACGGTCATGAACACGTCCTGCGCCGCTTCCTCGGCGTCGCTTTCGTTCTTCAGGATCGACATCGCAAGGTTGAAGATCTTCCCCTGGTACAGGCGGAGCAATTCGTCGACCGCGCCCGGGGCCCCCTTGCGAAGGCTCTCCAGAAGAACTTCGTCTTCCTTCCACCGCTCGGCGGACATGCACGACTCCTTCTTTGATTCCGGCACTCCAGGGGAGTTTCCGGCATCCCCCCGAAAAAACAAGGAGTACCACGTTTCTTTCCGGGGACGCAAGCCCGTCGCCCCTCATCCCGCCGCCAAAAGGCACCCCCGTAAAAACCTTTGCGGAATGGACCGGTTCGCCTAAAATGGGAGGGTCGGGATCCGATGGAAGAAGATTCCCGCGGAAAGAGACGACGTGAAGAAACAATATTGGATGCTGATCGCCATGATGACGGCGGGGACGGCGACCTTTCTCCTGGCCTTCCTCCGTCGACGGGAAGCCGCGCCGGCCAATCCCTACGACCGCCCCGCAGGGGGCGAGAGAGAAGGCGAGTTCGAGCTGTTCATCGGTTCCTGAGGTCCGGAGGTTCGCGTTCCTAGTCCAGGAACTCCATCACCACCGCGCGCACGAGGATCTTCTTCAGCCCGTAGACAGGGAACCTCGCGATGATCTTCCGGTCCTCCCCTTCCCCCTGGACCGACTCGACCTTCCCCTCGCCGAACACCGGGTGCCGCACCTTGCGCGGACGCGCCGACGGATTCTCCTCCTCGTAGCGGGGCTCCCTGGTAACGGTGACGCGGTGACCCGGACCCGATCCGCCGAAGGATCCCCTTCCCGGTCGGGACGACTCCGGCGGAGCAACGTCGGTCCGGCGCACGAGGGCCGCCGGAAGGTCGTAGAGGAAGCGGGACGGTACGGCGTCCCGGTACGAGCCGAACAGGTTCCTCCGCCGGACGAGCGACAGGAAGACCCTCTCGCGAGCCCGGGTGAGCCCCACGTAGAAGAGACGCCGCTCCTCTTCGATTTCCTGCGGTGAGTCGACCGACCGCGAGTGGGGCAGCAACCCGTCTTCCAGCCCGACGAGAAACACGACGTCGAACTCCAGCCCCTTGGCATTGTGCAGCGTCATCAGGCGCACGGCCTCGGACTCTTCACCGCCGGTCTCCTCGGCAGCCAGCGTCACCTTCTCGAGGAATTCCAGCAGCCCCTCCTCCCCCGCTCCCGTGAACGCCTCCGCAACCCGGAGCAGCTCGCGGACGTGCTCCAGGTCCTCCTCTCTTCCGGCGCCTTCGCGCCCCTCCCCCGGTCCCCGGGCCGACGCCTCCAGGGCGTCGAGGAACCCCGTCCCCGAAAGGAGGGAGTGCAGCGCCTCCGCGGGGGACATCTGGGGAAGCTCCGCGAGCCATAGGGCGCGGAACGAGAAGAGGGGCGCGAGATGCGGGATCCGCGCGAGCGCACCGGAAGGGGGGATTCCCTCGCGCCGCGCCGCCGCGCGCGCCTTTTCGAGCGTCACCTCCCCCACCCCGCGCCGGGGAAACTTCAGGAGACGCTTGAGCGAGACGGCGTCGTCGGGGTGGAGGAACCATTTCAGGTACGACACGGCGTCGCGCACCGCCGCCCGCTCGTAGAAGGAGAGCGCTCCCCGGAGGACGTACGGGATCCGCAGCATGCGCAGCGCGTCCTCGATCGCCCGGGACTGGGCGTTCACCCGGTAGAAGACGGCGATCTCCGGAGGGGCGACCCCGGCGCGGATCTCGCGCGCCGCAGCGGACGCGACCTCCAGCGCTTCGGCCTCCTGGTCGGCGTAGACCGCCATCGCGGGCCGCTCGCCCCCTTCCCTCGCCGGGGTGATCTTCTTCTCCCGCCGGGAGCGGTTTTTCGCGATGAGGGCGCCGGCGACCGACAGGATCGCGGCGCGGCTGCGGTAGTTCGTCGACAGATGGATCACCTTCGCGCCCGGATGGCGGCCCTCGAAGGAGAGCATCGGGGCCGCGGAGGCGCCGCGCCATCCGTAGATCGACTGGTCCTCGTCCCCAACGGCGCAGAACGAGTCGGCCCCCCGGGCAATGAGCTCCGTGAGCTCCTCCTGGGCGCCGTCGATGTCCTGGAACTCGTCGACGAGCAGATGGCGAACTTCGGATCGGACCGCGGAGAGCACGTCCGGCGCGCCTCGAAGCAGCGTGACGGGGAGCCGGATGAGGTCGGTGAAGTCGACCGCCCCCGCTTCCGCGAGGGCCTCGTCATACGCCTTCCCCACCTGTCCGGCCGTGGTAACGACGCGCCATCCCGCGGATAGCGCGGCCTGCTCGACGGAGACCCCGTCCCTCTTCGCCCGCTCGATGAGCCACCCGAACTTCGCCGGGGGGAATTTCTTCTCGTCGACGTTCAGATCCTTCAGGATTCGCTTCAGCGCGTCGTGCTGATCCCGTGTGTCGTAGATGACGAAGCGCGGGGAGAGGCCGATACGGTCCCCGTGGCGCCGCAGGAGGATCGCGCCGAAGGCGTGGAAGGTTCCCAGCCAGGGGACTTCCGTCCTCCCCGAGCCCCAGCGGAACGACCGGGCGGCCGTATCCCCCGCGGACGGTTCCCCGCCGGGGACGAGCGCCTTCGCCACCCGCTCCCGCATCTCCCCCGCCGCCCGGTTCGTGAAGGTGATCCCGAGGATGCTCCTCGCGGGCACGCCGTCGCGAAGCAGGCGGACGATGCGGGCCACGATCGCCCGCGTCTTGCCCGATCCCGCCCCCGCCACCAGGAGAAGCGGCCCCCCGTCGTGCAGGACCGCGCGGCGCTGGTCGGGATCGAGCGTGGTGAAGATCGGGTCGGAAAGCATCACGGGAACGGATCGTCTCCTTTTATAACGGAACGGTGCAGGGTACCGCATCGGGGGACGGCGTGGAAGGCCGGATCCGATCGTCGCCGGGTGCGACGCCACCATCCTTGCGGAATGCGTCGGCCGGCGTGAGACTATTATAAAGTGTTTCGTGCCCGAACGTCGAACCGACAGGGAGGCGGGGGATGGGGAATCGTCACGCGGATGCGTTCGTCTTCTTCGGGGGAACCGGAGACCTCGCGTACAAGAAGATCTTCCCGGCGCTCCATCGCCTGACCCGCGGCGGACGCCTCGACGTCCCGGTGATCTGCGTCGCCAGGGGCGGATGGAACCTCGAACGTCTCACGGAACACGCACGGGAAGGCGTGGAGCGGCACGGGATCGTCGACCGCGACGCATTCGGGAAATTTTCCCGCCTTCTCCGCTACGTCGGAGGCGACTACGACGACCCGGCCACCTACACGGTGCTCCGGAGGGAATTGGGCGACGCGAAACACCCGGTCTTCTATCTCGCGATCCCTCCCGCGCTCTTCGGTACGGTGATCGGGCGGCTCCACGACGAGCGCTGCGACCGGGGCGCCCGGGTCGTAGTGGAGAAACCGTTCGGACGCGACCTCGCATCCTCCCGGGAGTTGAGCCGGATCCTCCACGGCTGCTTCGATGAAAAGCGGATCTTCCGGATCGACCATTACCTCGGCAAGAACGCCGTGCAGAACCTGGTCTACTTCCGCTTCGCGAACGCCTTCCTGGAGCCGATCTGGAACCGGAACTACGTCCGGTCGGTCCAGATCACCATGGCCGAGCGTTTCGGGCTGGAGGGCCGCGGGGCGTTCTACGATCAGGCCGGGGCGATCCGCGACGTGGTCCAGAACCACATGCTGCAGGTGCTCGCGAACGTGGCGATGGAGCCGCCGGTGGGAACCGAGGACGTGGAGGCCGTTCGGGACGAGAAGGTGAAGGTCCTGAAAGCGATCCCGCCGCTCGTTCCGTCGGATGTGATCCGGGGGCAGTTCCTGGGGTACCGCAAGGAACCAGGGGTCTCTGCCACCTCAACGGTGGAGACGTACGCGGCGCTGCGACTCGAGATCCGCTCCTGGCGATGGCAGGGGGTGCCCTTCTTCATCCGCGCGGGGAAGCTTCTCCCTCTGAACCGGGTGGAGGTTGTCGTGACGTTGCGCCGTCCGCCCCCGATCTTTTCCGGGCCCCTGCTCCCCACCCCGGCGACGATCCCCGGGGCGAACTACATCCGGTTCCGCCTCGGGCCGGACCTGGCGATCGCCCTCGGCGCGATGGTCAAGCACCCCGGGGAAGAGTTCGCCGGCGACCGGGTGGAGCTGTTGGCGAGCCACCAGCCCGATGCCGATGAGCCGGACGCCTACGAGCAGCTCCTCGGGGACGCCCTGCGCGGCGAAACGTTCCGGTTCGCGAGGGAAGATTATGTCGATGAGGCGTGGAGAATCGTCGACCCGGTCCTGAAGGCGGATACCCCCCTGTTCCCATACGAACCCGGGACCTGGGGGCCGCGCGAGGCGGAAGCCCTGCCGGCTCCGGAACGGTGGAACGACCCGGCCAAGCCGCCCGGGCCCCCGGAGACTCCTTGAGGACGGAGGTTTTTCCCGATCCCGGATCCGTTGCGAAACGGGCCGCGGAACGGATCGCAAACGTGACGAGGGAAGCGGTGACGACGCGGGGACGGTGCGCGTTGGCGATCAGCGGCGGCACGACGCCGTGGCAGGCCCTTGGAGCCCTCGCAGGGGAAGATGTCCCCTGGGAGCGCGTTCACCTGTTCCAGGTCGACGAACGGGTCGCGCCTTCCGGAGACCCGGAACGCAACTACTCCCGCATGAAGGAAGCCCTGATCGATCGCATTCCCATTCCCCCCGCCAACGTCCATCCGATGCCGGTGGAAGAGGGGGATCTCGATGCGGGGGCTCGCCGCTATGAAGCGATACTTCGCGGGATCGCAGGAATCCCGCCGGTTCTCGACCTCGTACAGCTCGGACTGGGAGAGGACGGCCACACGGCCTCCCTCTTCCCGGGCGACCCGGCGCTTCAGGTCCTCGACGCGGACGTCGCCCTCAGCGGACTTCACGATGGGCGGAAGCGGATGACCCTCACCTTTCCGGCGATCGACCGGGCGCGGTGCATCCTGTGGATGGTCACCGGCGCCGGGAAGGTCGCCGCCCTCGCACGGCTGCGCGCGGGCGACCGATCGATCCCGGCGGGACGCGTCCTTCGCTGCCGCGCCTTTCTCCTCGCCGACACGGCGGCCACGGGAGACCGATAGCCGCCTCAAATCCGGGTCATCCCCCGACCCCGAAGGCGGCTCCTCCAGCCTTCGCATGAGGCCGGATCATTTCACGGAATTGCCCGGGGATTCGGCCTCGGCTCGGAGGGTCGGGGAGATCGCGGTCAGGGCCCGCGCGAACGTCTCCCGGACGCCGCCGCCCAGCGTGCCGAACCGCCTGCCGTGGCGGCCAGTTTCTTTCGCATACCTCGAATGCCTTCGGTCAGGCCCCGCTCCGGCCTTGGCAGTTGTTCGCGAACCCCTCGATCATTTATGTATCATGCAAATCATTTGTGCTACTAATAATAAATCATCTCTTGTGCGGAGGGCTGCAACAGGTTGCGAGCCATTGGGAGCCCCTTCCTTGCTATAGCCGCGGTCCTGCTGGGACTTGCGGCGATGTCGCCGGTTGCGGCCGCCGCCACAAATCGCTACGACGTTTCCTATTTCTGGTCCCGGAGCCCCGCCGGCGTCCAGGACTACCGCGACCGGGTAGCCGGAGTGCTGGGACCGGGAGTGGCCAACCATCTCAAGGTAGTTGCCAAGGGCGACCTGTTCGGTCTGGTCTACGCGCGCCATGGTGGCCGCGCCGGGGCGACACGGGTCGCGAAAGTCCATACCCGACTGTTGCAATCCCGGGGTCTGGAAGCCGCCCTGCCGGTGCGCTCGCGGGATTGGGCGGTACTCGACAACGGGGACGCCCGGCAAGTGCCTTTCGCCTCGGTCATCGTTCCGCGGGTATCCCGAAACAGGACGACGGAAAACGATCGCATTCGCGAGTTCCGCGACATCGAGGGTGCCGTCGAAAACTACATCAGCCGCATGCGCCGGGAAGGCAAGATCAAGGACGACGAGCGCACCGCCTGGTCGGTGTACGATTTCACCGCCGGCGAAAAGTTGGTCAGCATCAATGAGGACGAGCAGTTCGAAGCGGCCAGCATGGTGAAGCTCTTTATTGCAGCGGCGTTCTTTTGCAGGGTCGAGAAGGGTGAGTTGGTTTACGGCAATAATAGTCGCCGACACATGGAGCTGGCGATCCAGCATTCGAACAATGCCGCCACCAATTGGATGCTCCGGAAAATCGGTGGGCCGAAGGCGGCTGAACGCATATTGAAACGGAAATACCCCGGCATCTTCCAGGATACGCGCATCGTCGAATATATACCGCGCGGTGGGCGAACGTACCGCAACAAGGCATCCGCCCACGACTACAGCCGCTTCTTGATTGCGGTCTGGAAGGAGGATATCTTCGGCGCCCGGGAGATCAAACGCCTGATGGCACTGCCGGGCCGCGACAGGATCCTCACGGGGGTAGCGAGCATCCCGGTGAGCACCCGGGTATACAACAAGACCGGCAGCACCGCGCGCGTCTGCGGCGATATGGGAATCCTGAATGTCAGGGGTCCGGACGGCAAGCGTTACCCCTATACCGTGATCGGCATCATCGAGAAAGAGCGGCGCGCCCGCGACTACACGACCTGGATCCGCTCACGCGGCGAGGTGATCCGCAACGTGTCCGGGATCATTTACCGTGGCATCGTGAAGCGCTACGATTTTTACTGAGAATTAGATGACTCACGCAAAACGAGAGGACCCTTCGTCCGTCGTCCCCTACGGGGCCGATATCGCCCCGCCTCAAGTGAAGCCGGATCCCGCCGTGCAGGCGTAGCAGTACTCCCCGATCGCGATCGGGGCGAAGGGCGAAGGGAGTTCGCGGACGTCAGAGACGTGGATTTTTGGATCGGCGGAAGCTCGACCGGCGGCCAGGTTGAAATCGCAGTCGTACAGGAACCCGTCCCAGGAGACGGAAAGGAGCGTTCGGCACATGAGCCTTTCCACCGCGGAGGGATTGAAGCCTTCCGTGAGCGTTTTCAGATACCGTTCGTAATTTCCCGTCCGCAGCAGCCACGTCCGGTAACGCCCCAGCGGTACGTTCGCGAACGTGTACAGGTGGTTGAACGCGATCCCCCATTTCCGCAACAGGTCGGTCCGGAATTTCCGTTCGGTGGACCCCTGGGAAACGGGAAGGAACGCCCCGACCGGGTTGGAGACGAGGTCGAGTTCCAGCCCGGTCCCATCGACTCCATACCCCGCGGCGTTCAACTTCTTCAACACGACGATCGCGCCTTCCGTCACTCCCGCGCCGCGCTGGGCATCGGCCTGGGACCGATTCGTGGAGGGGAAGGAGGCGACGAGGACGACACGATGGGCGACGCAGAGAGCGAGAAGCGCCTCCCATGCGGCGCCGCTCACGGCGGAAAGGTTCGTACGAAGCATCAAACGGGGAGCAAGCGGGGCAAGCCCGTCGACGAGAAAAGGAAGATCGGGCACCAGTTCCGGCGCTCCGCCGGTCACGTCGAGGACCTGGAACGGGAACCGCCGGGCGAACGAGACGACCGCTTCCATCGTCTCGCGGGACATCATCTCTTTCCTGCCGGGACCGGCCTCGAGGTGGCAGTGGCGGCAACGGAGATTGCACAAGTACCCGGTGTTCACCTGGAGGGTGTGGACGCGGTCCCGGACCAGGGAAAGTCCATGACGCGCGAGGGCGTCGGCGAACGGCTCGACCCCGGCCACACCCCTGAAGCCGGTCCCGATCCCCGGCGATCTTCCCCCGATTCCCGTCACGATGCCTTCCTCCCGTTCGATTCCGTCCCTACATGGAAAGCTTTTCGGCGATCTTCCGCATCTGCACCCCGTGCACGAGAGAGGCTCCGCCCCGGATCGCCGCGGCGACGTGGACCGCCTCGGTCATCTCGGCCAGGTTCGACCCCTTCTCGAGAGACGCCCGGGTGTACGCGTCGATGCAGTAGGGGCACTGTACCGTGTGCGCCACCGCGAGGGCGATCAGCGCCTTCTCCCGCTCCGTGAGCTCTCCCTCCTTGAAGACCTCGGCGTAGTAGTCGAAGAACTTCTTCGCCAGCTCCGGCGCGTCCTTCCCGATCTCGCCGAACTTCGCGAGATCGGCAGGGTCGTAGTACGTCTCCATTCCAGACCTCCCGTGCCCCAGGATCACCAGTGGACGCCGTCGCGTCATCGACAATATGCCATTCCCGTTCGTGCTTCAACCCGCCGGACACGCCGCCCCGGGGCTTCTCTTTTCCGTTGCATCCCGCGGACACACGATCTCCTCCAGGCGCTTTCTCCCCGCGGTCGATAAACCGAGTCCGCCGATCTCCCCTCGAAGGGACGCGCACGTTCCGTAGCCGGCCACGTATCCATTGACCCGAGTAACGGCGGTGGAGGCGAGAAAATCCCTTAACGACGGGTATATCGCTTCGTACTCCTTCAAGAGTTCCGGCCTCCCCCGAAGCGCGAACTTCTGGTGGTACGCCTCTGCCGGGTGGAACCTGGAGGCCGGCAGGATCTCCGTGTAGACCCTCCTCCTTCTCCGGGCGGCTTCGCGGCTCCTCGTCCCGATCGCCAGATTTTTCTGTTCCCCGGTACGGGTAAAGATCACGGACATGTATTGTCGCCTGCGGGGGCGCTCCCGCGGATCATGGCTTGCCCAGAAGACGTCGAGCAGTTCCCCGTAGGAGATCACGGACGAATCGAAATCGACCTCGACCGTCTCGATATGGTCCCCGAGGTTCTGATACGTTGGGTTCTCCGTCGACCCCCCCGCGTACCCGACGCGGGTGCGGAGAACACCTGGGAGACTCCCGAACCGGGAGTCCGGACCCCAGAATCAGCCCAGGGCGAAGGTCGCCGTCTCCGTCGCTCCGGGCAGGGATGCATCGATCGGGGGAATTGCCGTTCCTCGATAGGTTCCCGCCCGGGTCAGCGCTTCCACCATCTTTTCCACCGTGACCACCCCGGGGTCGAAGATCACCGTGTTGATCTCCTTCCCGCCGCGGAAGCCTTTCCCGACTTTTTTCACGCCGTGCAGCCCCTCCAGGGCCGCTTTCCCCACGTCGTATCAGGCCACGTAGAACGTGACCGTTGAATATCTCTCTCCCTGCGGGTGCGGTTCGCCGCCTCCCCCCGGTGCCGAAAAGAAGAAAAGGCCAAGGATCGCGACGAAAGGCAGGATGAGGAATCTTTTTAATGATGAATCCATCCCCGTTCCCTCCGATGTCCGTTCGTTCCCGGGAATCGAACCTGCCGTACGCATTCCATTATTTCCCCCTGTCCGTCAGTCGCTGCCGGGCGGAAATCCTTACAAGCCACAGCGTAAAGAGTTGTCCCGACACGAAAGGCGCAGCGGATCAGGCCCCCCCACGATGTTCCGTATCGCCGCCACGACCCCCGGCGCCGCCCTCCACCGGTCACGTTTTTCCGAGGCACCGGATGACCAGCGCGGTCCAGCCCGTCTGGTGGCTCGCTCCGAGGCCTCGCCCTGTATCTCCGTGAAAATACTCGTGAAAGAAAAGCAGGTCGCGCCAATTCGGATCGCCGTCGAACTGCGGCACTCCGCCGTGGCAGGGACGGGCGCCCCCCGGACCGGGTAAAAAGATCCTCGCCAGGCGTCCGTAGAGTTCCTTCGCCACCGAGGCGAGATCCATCCATTGCCCCGACCCGGTCGGGCACTCCACCCGAAGGGTCTCCCCGTAGAAGCGATGGTACCTTTCCAGAGCTTCCACGAGCAGGTAGTTCACGGGGAACCAGATCGGCCCCCGCCAGTTGGAGTTGCCGCCGAACAGCCCCGTGTCCGATTCGCCCGGGACGTAATCGACCCGGTGTTCCTTGTCGCCGATCCGGAACACGTAGGGGCGATCCCGGTGGAACCGGGAGACGGAGCGGATCCCGAAGGGAGAGAGAAACTCGCTCTCGTCCAGCAGGTACCGAAGGACCCGGACGAGCCGCTCCGTCGACGGGATGGCGAGAAGATGATGCCCCCGGCCCCCCTCCGAGCCCGGCGGCTCCATCCAGGCGACCGTCCGGGCCAGGTCCTTCCGATTCTCGAGGAACCACCGCATCCGCTTCCGGAAGCCCGGCAGGCGGTCGACGACCTCGTCCGAAAGGATCTCGACGGCGATCAGCGGCAGGAGACCTACCAACGACCGGACCCGGAGCGGGACGGATCGTCCGTCGACGTGAAGATGGTCGTAATAGATGCCGTCCTCCTCGTCCCACAGCCCGGTCCCGCCGAGCGTGTTGATGGCGTCGGCGATCGCGATGAAGTGCTCGAAGAACTTGGACGCCACGTCCTCGTAGGTCGGGTCCTCCGAGGCGAGCTCCAGCGCCATGGACAGCATGGTGGTGCAATAGAAAGCCATCCAGGCGGTGCCGTCCGCCTGATCCAGGTGCCCGCCGACAGGCAGAGGCTTCGACCGGTCGAAGACCCCGATGTTGTCGAGCCCCAGGAACCCCCCCGAGAACACGTGGTTGCCGTGCAAATCCTTCCGGTTCACCCACCAGGTGAAGTTGAGGAGCAGCTTATGGAAGACCCTGGAGAGGAACAGCCGGTCGCGTCCGCCGCGGGGGCCCGTGATCTTGTAGACCCGCCAGGCGGCCCAGGCGTGGACGGCCGGGTTGACGTCCGAGAAGGCGAACTCGTAGGCCGGGATCTGGCCGTTGGGATGCATATACCACTCGCGCAGGAGAAGGAGGAGCTGTTCCTTGGCGAAAAAAGGATCGGCCATCGAGAACGGGATCATGTGGAAGGCCAGGTCCCACGCCGCGTACCAGGGGTACTCCCACTTGTCCGGCATGGAGAGGACGTCCCGGTTGTAGAGGTGGGTCCAGTCGCGGTTCCTGCCGCGCCTGCGGCTCGCGGGCGGCGCCGGCTGTGCGGGGTCCCCCTCGAGCCAATCCTTGACAGAGAAGTGGTAGAACTGCTTCGTCCAGAGAAGCCCGGCGTACGCCTGTCGCGCGATGCGCAGCTCCTCCCCGGAAAGGTTCCCCGGGAGGAGGGCGGAATAATATTCGTCAGCCTCCCGGATCCGATCCGCGAAAACCTTCTCGAATCCGTCTCCGAACGGTTCCTCCGGCGCTTCGTCCTCCGCGGAGAGGCGGAAGCGGAGGTCGATACCGGCGCCCGGCGGAACCTCCAGCCGGTACAGTGCGCACGCCTTCGTGCCCGTTTTCTCCGGGTTGACCGCATCGGTTCGGCCCCGGACGACGAACTCGTGAAATGCGTCCTTGGCGTAGCGCGCACCGTTGGGCGAGCCGAACAGTTTCGTCGCGTTCGTCTCGTTCTGCGTGAACAGGAACCGGGGGAGTCTCCCCCCGGGCCCGAAGTCGGTGGAAAAACGGAACCGGCCGAGGGAGGCCTGCTCCGCGAGAAGCGAACCTTCGCCGGCGTGACGGATCCGCGGTTCCGGCCAGTACCCTTCCCCCGTCCGCCCCCAGGACCAGGTGTTCCGGAACCACAGCGTCGGCAGGACATCGAGGGGGGACGCCTCGGGCCCGCGGTTGGTTACGGAAACCCGGATCAGGATGTCGTTCGGAGATGCCTTGGCGTATTCCGCGATCACGTCGAAATATTTCGACCCGTCGAAGACGCCTGTGTCCCACAGCTCGAATTCCGGCTCGATCTTCGATCGCCTGCGGTTCTCCTGGACCAGGAGGTCATATGGAAATGGCGCCTGGGGAAGTTTGTAAAGGGCCTTCATGTAGGAATGGGTGGGGGTCGAGTCGAGGTAGAAGTAAACCTCCTTGACGTCCTCCCCGTGATTCCCTTCGGGACCGGTCAGGCCGAAGAGACGTTCCTTGAGGATCGGGTCCCGTCGGTTCCAGAGCGCCAGGGAGAAGCAGAGGCGCCCTTCCCGGTCGGTGATCCCCAGCAGGCCGTCCTCTCCCCAACGGTACGCCCGGCTCCTCGCATGCTCGTGCGGAAAATAGTCCCAGGAAGATCCGTCGGGGGAATAATCTTCCCGGACGGTTCCCCATTGCCGCTCGGAGAGGTACGGCCCCCACCGCTTCCAGTTCTTCGTCCGCTCCGCATCCTCGATCAGGCGGATTCCCTCCGGAAGACCCATCCTCACCCCATCCACTTGAGCCACCAGGAAAGCAACTTCCGGACGAAGGGGGTCAACCGCGTCCGGTTGTACAGGTCGGCGACCTGCTTGATGGCCTCTGCCTGGGTCGGGTACGAGTGGATGACGCCGCCGATGGTGCCCAAGCCGATCCCTCCCACCATCGCCAGCGAAATCTCGTTGATCATCTCCCCCGCATGTCGCGCCACGATGGTCGCCCCGAGGATCTTGTCCGTCCCCTTGCGGACATGGACCTTGACGAACCCTTCCTCCTCACCGTCGGCGATCGCGCGGTCCACCTCCTTCATCTCCCGCACGAAGGTGTCCACCGGGATCCCCCGCTCCCGCGCGTCCCGCTCGTACATTCCGACGTGGGCGATCTCCGGGTCGGTGTAGGTGCACCAGGGGATCGTGAGGGCGCTGTAGCGCTTCCTCCCCCGGAAGAGGGCGTTCTGGATCACGATGCGCGCCGCGGCGTCCGC
>Ga0214471_10001833_pt1 | contig 16804 bp, 4 predicted proteins | sample RVTome_5_FD_207665 | JGI IMG/M metagenome (GOLD analysis project Ga0214471, IMG submission 207665) | Soil microbial communities from uranium-contaminated site in the Upper Colorado River Basin, Wyoming, United States - RVT142D155 | ecosystem: Environmental > Terrestrial > Soil > Contaminated >... | reverse complement strand
GGCCTCGACGCTGGAGTCGGAGGTGGAGAGCGTGCTCGAGCAGTTACTGGCCGCCGGCGAAGTGCCTGGCTTCGAGCAAGTGCGTCCGCGGCTGGAGAGCTCGCGGCCGCAGACCTTGACCGAGGACGCCTAGCTATAGCTAGCCCTAGCTAGCCGCCGCTCCGCGGTGGCCCGACGTCTACTACGAGCTGCGTCGGGTCCTCACAGGACGCCGCGTCGTCGCCTACAACGCCGACTTCGACCGGCGGCTTCTCGACCAGACGTGTGACCGCTACTGCCTGCCACGGCTGAGGCTCCGCTGGGAGTGCGCCATGGCCCGCTACACGGCATGGTCAGGCCGCTGGCGGGCTCTCCGAGCCGCTTGCGCGGTGGAAGGCATCGCTCTCGAGGCCGGCGAGCCTCACTCGGCCGCCGGCGATGCCCGGGCCACCTGGCACCTGATCCAACTCACTGATTTCGCGGCTCAATGTCCCAGCTCGTGTACCCCTGCTAACGCTTCAGCCGGTCCCTCACGGGTCCTGCCGCATAGCTCGGGGCCAGCGTGGGTCGCTACTCCTTCACTGTGGAGGACTTCCACCTCCTACGCTCCGCCGGTTTTGACCGGCGCTTTCCGGCGGGCAGTGCGGTGTCGCGTTCATCCTCACACAGGACGACCGATCGGAGCAGGACGGCGTCGTCGTCGGCGCCGAACTCTGCTACACTGCGCCCGGTCGTGTCGGGCCCCGCGCGGACTCGGCCAAGGAACACGGAGGTATTGGCCAATGAGCAGCAAATCTCTCGGCAAGGCCAGGCTCGCGGGGCTCGGCGTCGCGCGGCGCAAGGCGGTCAGCGTGTCGAGCTCCAGCCTGGTCGATTTCGAGCCCCTCGATCCCGGCACCGAGCTGCCCTTGCTCGTCCGCCCGGCGGGCCCGGGCGTCGATCTGGCAGGATGGGCCGCGAGCAGCCGTGAAGCGATCAACCAGCACCTCAGCAAACACGGCGCGATTCTCTTCCGCGGTTTCGGTCTGTCGACGGCGGAGGATTTCCACGCCGCGGTCCAGGCGCTCTCCGGCGATCTCCTCGAGTACAAGGAGCGTTCGTCCCCACGCAGTGCGGTGCATGGCAAGATCTACACCTCGACGGACTACCCTCCGGACCAGCCGATATTCCTGCACAACGAGAACTCGTATCAACAGACCTGGCCGATGAAGATCTTCTTCTTTTGCCGAGTGCCTGCCGCGAAAGGGGGCGAGACTCCCATCGCCGACGTCCGCAAGATCTATCTGCGGATCCATCCGGAAATCCGGCAACGCCTGATGAAGAAGAAGTGGTCGTACGTGCGCAACTTCGGCGACGGGTTCGGCCTCAGTTGGCAGACGGTCTTTCAGACCGACGACAAAGCCAATGTCGAAGCGTATTGCGGCCAGAACGGCATTGTCTGCGAATGGAAGGACGGCAATCGGCTACGGACCAGGGCGGTGAGGCCGGTGGCCGTGCGCCATCCCGAGTCGGATTGCATGGTCTGGTTCAATCACGCGACGTTCTTCCACGTCAGCACCTTGACGGAGCCGATCCGCGAGGCTCTGCTGCAGGAGTTCAGCGAGGAGGATCTTCCCGCCAACTCCTACTACGGAGACGGCACGCCGATCGAAGCCGAGGTCCTGGACCACCTGCGATCCCTCTACGAGGCCGAGACGGTGCGCTTTCCCTGGCAACGGGGGGATCTGCTGATGCTGGACAACATGAAGGTGGCGCACGGCCGGGCGCCGTTTGAAGGCAGCCGGGAGATCCTGGTAGGCATGGCTGATCCCTGCAGTTGGGATCGGTTTGAGGCGTGACGAGGCCGTGCGCAGCGCCAGGCCGGAGGGGAACGGTGCAGATTCGATTTGCCGAAGAGGACCAGCGGCACGCGTTGCGAATGTCGCGGCTCAACGGCGAGCTCCTGGCCTGGGTCGAGCGCCATCCGGAATGGCTGGATCGGGCGCATTTCCGGGAGATGGACCGCCACTACGAGTTCGCCTTCGCCTCCTGGCAAGCCTGGCCCACTTTCGTCGATGCCGGGAGGGTGGCGGATTTCGAGCGTGTCGCGGTGGGCGTGAGCCGCCTGCCCAGGAGCGTCTTCGAACGCGTCTTCGACCTCAATCCGGCGCGGATGGCCCGCTTCTACGGCATTGACGAGTCGCTGGTGAAGCTGCTGGTGGGCTTGTTCGAGTCTTCCGACGTTCTCGACAACCTGTTGGCCCGCGGCGACTTCATCGATTCCGCGGCCGGGGGGTTGCGCTGCATTGAGGTCAACGGGACGGGCATTCTCGGCGGTTGGGAGCCGGCCTACCATGCCGAGAGGTACCTGCGGATCCCCCTCGTTGCCCGCTTCCTCGCGAGCTGCGCCGCGAAGGTCAAGGCCCGCGACTCTCTTCGCACTCTCTTCGAGCACGCCGTACACCGGACTCTCGGATTGATGGACCACGGCGAGCGCGAGCTCCGCCTGGCCCGGCTTTTTGCAGGCCGGCAGAGTGTCCATGCCCTCTTCGAGCTCTTGAAAGGCGACGTCCCGGCGCCGGTGCTGCGCGCCTGGCTGGAGCGCCGGCTCGAGGTCTACAACGGCCCGCTGACCCCGTTGCTGCGCGACAAGCGCAATCTGGCGCTGGTTTCCGAGCACGCCGACGGCGACCTGTTCACGGCCGAGGAGCGGGCGCTGATCGCCGCCCATGTGCCGTGGACGCGCCACTTCGGCCTGGAGCAAGCCGACTTCGAGGGCGAGCGGGTGCGGCTTGCGGATTTCGTGGTCGAGAACCGCCGGCGTCTGGTGCTGAAGCCGGCCGATCTCTCGAGCGGCCGCGACGTCTGGATCGGCCGTTTCGCGTCGGCCGAGCGGTGGCGCCATCAGGTCGACCGGGCGGCGCGCGAGGGCCGTTGGGTTGTGCAGGAGTACGTCGAGCCGGCGCCGGGCTTCTACCAGATGGGTGACTACGGCTACGGATTGCACGACGTGGTCCGGGGGGTCCTGAGCTTCGGTCACTCCTACGGCGGCGGCTTTCTAAGGGTCGTCCCTCAGGACCGGGCAGACGGAGTGATCAACAGGAAATTGGGCGCTGCCGACGGTCTCATCTTGGAGGTCGAGGCGGGGCCGCCGGCCCGGCTCGCCGAAGGTGAGACCGTGGCCGCCTCCGCGGCGTGCGAGCCCGCTGCCAGCGGCGCCCCGGCAGCCGCAGAGTCGGTGGTCGAGATCAGCGCCGAGAGCAAGGACGTCCACGGCCGCCTCGGGGCTCTCAATCGCGAGTTCTTGGAGCGCGTCGAGCAGCGTCCGAGCTACCTGAGGCGCTCGAGCTTCGAGGTCCTCGAGCGCAACCGGGAAATCCTGCGGTATCGGCTGCAGTCCTGGCCCACGTTTCTCGACGACGCGGCGCTGCGGGAGATCGACCGCGTCAACGGCGGTCTCGTGGAGCTGGTCAAGAGCGTGCCGCGAAGATTCCTGGGAAATGACGCCAAGCGGATCGAGGAGCACTACGGCTACGAGCCCGAGGTCGCGCGGCTGATGGCGTCCCTGCTGGAACGGCCGGAGCATCTCGCAGGGTTGCTGGCGCGAGGCGACTTCATCTGGACCCGGGACGGGCTGCAGTGCCTCGAGGTCAACATGGTCAGCAGCCTCGGCGGCTGGGGCTCGGCGGTGTGGGCGGACCTCTACCTGCAGACGCCTCCGGTTCGCGAGTTCGTGCGCGAAGCCGGGGTCGGGATTACCTTCACCAACACGGCACAGGTGTGCTTCGGGCACCTGACCGCCGCGGCGCGTGCCGGCGGTCTGGGGAGAGACGGTGAGGTCCATCTCGCCTTTGCCGTGCCGGAAGACCACATGCCGACCCACAATGCGGTGGATTTCCTGCATCGTGAGCATGCCGCCTACCTGCGCCATACCGAAGGTCGGGGAAGCGTTTCGATCTGCACTTGCGACGAGCTCGAAGACAGGGGCGACGGGCTCTATCTGGGCGACCGGCGAATCCATGCGGTGAACGAGCACTACCTGGGAGGGATTCCGCGGCACGTCCTCTTCGCCTGGCTGGAGGGCCGGGTGGTCCTCTACAACGGCCCCGTGAGCCACGTCTTCGACGACCGCCGCAACCTGGCGCTGTTGTCGCAGTTCCAGGACTCCGAGTACTTCACCGCCGAAGAGCGCCGACTGATCCGCGGCCACCTCCCGTGGACCCGCTTCCTGACCCACGGCTTCACCAGCTATGGCGCCGAGCGGGTGGGGCTGCCGGACTTCGCGGTCGACAACCGGGACCGGATGGTGATCAAGCACGTCAACTCGGGTCGTGGCGAGAAGGTGGTCCTCGGAATCGCCACGCCGCAAGACGCCTGGGAGAGGACCCTGGAGGCCGCCGCCGACGAGGGAGCGTGGATCGTACAGGAGCGAGTCGATTCGCTGCCGTTTCTGTACCAGATCGGGGAGGCGGGTTGCGTCCCCCAGGACGTCGTGTGGGGCATTTTCCGGATCGGATCTCGCTACGGCGGCGGCTTCCTGCGCATGATGCCCCGCGGCCAGCACGGCGTCATCAACGCGGCCCGCGGCGCTGACGAGGGCGTTCTCTTCGAGGTCGTCCGCGGGGAAGACGACCCCTCGAGGGGGTGATTCATCCCCCCGGGTCGTCATTTCGGCCCAGCCGATTGACAGGGGAAACGGATACTGATAGCCTATACGCCTCGGGTGTTCCCTCTCTTGATGGCGGGGCACCTGACCTGCTCTGAGCCCATGGCTCAGAGTCGAGTAGCCTGGGGACGATTCGGCCCCTCTGGTCGGGTCAAACGAACGTAATGGCGATGCCGACACGTCGTCGTAAGACGTGTGGGGGAGACTCGTCTCGGGACGAGCGGGGGTATCGGAGCGTGATTTCCGGAAACCGTTCAGACTTGGCTCGCTTGTCGGCCGGCCTGGTCTTGCTGTGGTGCCTGCTCGACTCCGGCAAGATCGAGGCTCTCGTCGCCGCGGCGCGCGACGAGAGCGTCTGCCCGATGGCGTGCGCTGCCCACGGGCGGCCCTGTTGTTGCCGGAAGCTGGGCATCACCGGCAGGTTCCTCACCCACCGTCATGGGGCGGATGACACACCATCGTGGACGGTGGATCGCCGTCCTTGCCCCGCCCCTTCGGGAGTCCTCGAATCCCCGGCGAAAAGAAGCAGGCTCGGGCTGGCCTGGCAGTCGGAGACGGCCATGCCACCCGATACAAGACGTTGGGTCATCCTCGCTGACCCTCGTGATACGGAGACCGGGCGAACGCCGTCAAGCTGGTCGCGCGGGCCGCCCGAGGGGTGCGAGGCTGATCCGAGAGCTCATCGCGAGCTGACCGTTGACCGGGAGTGGGTCCCGGCATGACGCAAGCCATCTCCCGGAACGTCAGCCCGGCGAACGCCGCTTCGCTCGTCGAGGTGCTGGGCGGACGCGCGCTGCTGAGCTCCCAGCGGCCGGCATTCACGTTTCTGGCCGACGGCGAAGCCGAGCAGGCCCACCTCTCGTTCTCCGACTTGGAGCTTCGGGCGCGGGCGATCGCGGCAACTCTTCAGGAGCGGACCAGGCCGCTCGATCGGGTCGTTCTCCTCTACCCGAGCGGTCTCGATTTCATCGTCGCCTTCTTTGGCTGCCTCTTCGCAGGAGTGGTGGCAGTGCCCTCCTACGTGCCCAGCCTCCGCCGGGGCCACCAGCGGCTGGCGAAGGTGCTCGACGATGCTGAGCCGCGGCTGGTCCTGACGACATCAGCGCTTTCCCACCGGCTGCGGAATCTTGTCGGTAGCATCCCCTACCTCGGCCGTGTGAGCATCCTCGAGTCCGATACCGTCGATTTGTCGCGCGCGCAGGACTGGTGCCAGCCTTCCCTCGACCGCACCAGCCTGGCCTTCCTGCAATACACCTCCGGCTCTACCGCGGCCCCGAAAGGGGTCATGGTGACGCACGGCAATCTCCTCCACAACGAGGCCATGATCCAGTGCGCCTTCGGTCAATCGGAGGAGTCGGTGGTCGTCGGCTGGTTGCCGCTCTTCCACGACATGGGCCTGATCGGCAACGTGCTGCAGCCCCTTTTCGTCGGCGGAAGCTGTATCCTGATGGCGCCGGAGGCTTTTCTACAAAGGCCGCTACGCTGGTTGCGGGCGATCAGTCAATATCGGGCCACGACCAGTGGCGGCCCCAACTTCGCCTACGATCTCTGCGTTCGCCGGGTTACGGGGGAAGACCGTCGGGGTCTCGACCTCAGCTCGTGGAGCGTGGCCTACAGCGGCGCCGAGCCGGTCCGCGCCGAGACCCTGGAGCGCTTCGCCGCGTCGTTCGCCGGGGCCGGATTCCGCCGCCGCGCCTTTTATCCGTGCTTCGGTCTCGCGGAGGCGACCCTTTTCGTCACCGGCGGCCTGGCGAGCGCTCCGCCCGTGATCCGCAGCTTCGATGCGGCGGCCCTGGAGCGGCAGCGGGCCGTCGCGGTAACAGGCGGGCCAACGGGCGGCAGCGCGCCGTGCCGGGCTCTGGTCGGGTGCGGCCGGCCCTGGGCCGAGCAGCGCATCGTCATCGCCGATCCCGCAACCGCCAGGCCACTGCCGCCGGATCAGATCGGCGAGGTTTGGATCAGCGGACCGAGCGTCGCTGGCGGTTACTGGCGGCGTGTCGCGGAGACCGACCAGACCTTTCGCGTCGCCCTGACCGACGGCGGCGAGGGCACCTTTCTGCGCACCGGAGACCTGGGTTTCTTGTCCGCCGGCGAGCTCTTCATCACCGGGCGCTTGAAGGACCTGATCATCATCCGCGGGCGCAACTACTACCCGCAGGACGTGGAGCACGTCGCCGAGAGCGCCCACGCGTCGCTACGCCCCGGCGGTGGGGCGGCGTTCGCCGTCGAGATGGCGGGCGAGGAACGGCTGGTGGTCGTCCACGAGGTGGAGCGCCGCCGCTCCCTGGACGTCGAGGAGGTGGCGGCGGCGGTGCGGCGGGCGGTCGCGGAGCAGCTCGAGGTGCAGGTCTACCAGGTGGTGTTGCTGCCCCCCGGCAGCCTGCCCAAGACCAGCAGCGGCAAGGTGCAGCGCCACGTCTGCCGGCTGGGATTCCTGAGTGGCGAGCTGGCCGTTCTCGCGCGCAGCGAGCTCGGTGCCGGTGCGGCCGAAGATCGGCCGTCCGCGTCCTGGCCGAGCCGGCAAGAGCTGGCTGCGATGGCGCCGCAGGAGCGCCGGCGAATTCTCGAGAGTGGCCTTCGCGAGCGGCTGGCTCGGTGGCTGCGCACCGACCCCCTTCGCCTACCGGCGCAACGGCCGCTGACCGAGCTGGGTCTCGACTCCCTGAACGCCGTCGAGCTGAAGGACGACTGCGAGACCCATCTGGGGGTCGAGCTTCCCCTGTCGTGGCTGTTGAACGGCCCGGATCTCGAGCAGGTGGCGGAGGCGCTCGCCGCCGGGCTGGCGGCGCACGCCGGCACCGCCACTGCCGGCGTCGCGGCCATGGAAGCTTCGGCGGAGCAGGGGATCTCCGCGGGGCAGCGGGCTCTCTGGTTCCTGGATCGCCTGGCGCCGACGGCGGCGGCCAATCACATCGCCGCCGTGGCGCGCCTGGTTCCCGGCCTCGAGCCCGCGCTCCTGCGCCGGGCTTTTCAGGACCTGGTCGACCGCCATCCCGCCCTGAGAACGACCTTCGAGACCGTCGCCGGCGAGCCCGTACCCCGATGGCACGAGCGGTTGGAGATCGACTTTTCGGCCGTCGAGGCCCGCGGATGGAGCCTCGCGCGCTTCGATCGCCGGCTCGTGACCGAGGCTTTCCAGCCCTTCGACCTGGCTCGCGGCCCGCTGTTGCGGCTGCGCTGCTTCTCGACTTCGGCTCAGGAGCTGCTGCTGCTGCTGGTCGTGCACCACATGGTCTGCGATCTGGGCTCCCTGAAGATCATGCTCGACGAGCTGGGCTCCGGCCTCGCGGGAGCGCGCCCGGGCGGCTCCGCGGAGCTGGCGCCACCACCGGCGCAAGCCGCCGTCCCGCTGCTTGCGCAGCTCGATGCCGGACGTGAGCGGCAGCTCTGGAGCGTCTGGCGGCGGCGCTTGGCCGGAGCGCCCCTGCAGCTTGAATTGCCGAGCGATCGGCCGCGACCGCCGGTGCAGACCTTCCACACGGCCTCGCGGTTCCGGCGGCTCGATGCGCGCCTGGGTCAGCGCCTCGAGGAGCTTGCCGGTTCGTGGCTAGCGACTCCCTACACGCTGATGCTGGCGGTCTTCGAGCTGCTTCTCGGCCGCCTCTGCGGCCAACGCGACCTGCTGGTGGGAACGCCCGTTTCGGTGCGCGGCCGCGCCGAGGCGAGGCGCGTGGGGTATGGGGTCAACACGCTCGCTCTCCGCGCCGAGATGCGAGAGGGGATGCGCTTCGTCGACCTCCTCGAGCAGACGCGCCAGCGGGTCGTCGAGGCGTTGGATCATCGGGATTTCCCCTTCCCGGTGCTGGCAGAGCGTCTCCAGCCGCAGCGCGATCCCAGCCGGTCGCCGGTGGTGCAGGTCCTGTTCGCGCTGCAGCGGGCGCGTCTGCGGGACGGGCAGGAGCTGGGCCAATTCGCGCTCGGTGAGGCCGGCGGCCACCTGCGGCTCGGGGGCTTCCTGCTCGAATCCCGGACGCTTTCCGAGGGTCGTTCGCCGTTCGATCTGACCCTGATGACGGCGCCGGTCGAAGGCGGCTGGGCGCTGTCTTTGCAGTACAACAGGGACCTCTTCGACGCCCTCGCCATGGAGCGGATGCTGCGGCATTACCAGGCCCTCGCGGCGGCCGTGGTGCGCGAGCCGGAGCAGCGGCTGGGGAGCCTGTCCTTGCTGAGCGCGGCCGAGCGCTTCCAGATCGTCGCGGAATGGAACGTCGCGCCGGCGGCGCCAGCGCCGGATACGACGTTGAGCTCTCTCTTTTTCGCCCAGGTCGAGCGCACGCCCCAAGCTCTGGCGTTGGTCTTCCAGGATCGGCATCTGAGCTACGCGGAGCTGGGCGCGGGGGTCGAGGCGCTGGCGCGCCGCTTGCGCCCGCTGGGGATCGGGCCCGAAGCGCGGGTCGCGGTCTGCGTCCGCCGCGAGCCGCGCCTGGTAGTCGCCTTGCTGGCGGTGCTGCGAGCGGGAGGGGCCTACGTGCCCCTCGACCCCGAGTATCCCGCGACCCGCCTGCGCCTCATGCTCGAAGACTGCGGCGCGGCGCTGGTGCTTGCCGATTCAGCGACAGCCGCGAGCCTGCCGGCCACCGCCGTGCGGAGGGTGCTGATCGATGCCGGGGACGAGGCGGCCGCGGAGAGCGTCCGAGTACCGGACCGGACGGCCGGGGCCGGCAATCTGGCGTACCTGATCTACACTTCGGGCTCCAGCGGCACACCGAAGGGAGTCGCCATCGAGCACCGTAGCGCGGTCGCCATGGTGCGCTGGGCGAGCACCTGCTTCGCCGCCGGGGATCTCGCGGGCGTCCTGGCGTCGACCTCGATCTGCTTCGACCTTTCGGTCTTCGAGCTCTTCGCGCCGCTGTGCTCCGGGGGCACGGTCGTCCTTGCCGGCAACGCCCTGGAGCTGCCGAAGCTGCCGGCGAAGGATCGGGTGACGCTGGTCAATACCGTGCCGTCGGCCGTGGCCGAGCTCCTGCGCAGCGATGGCTGGGCGCCTTCGGTGCGGATCGTCAATCTGGCCGGCGAAGCCCTCCGGCGGAGCCTGGTGGACCGGATCTACGCGCGGCGGGAGGTGCGTGAGGTGTGGAACCTCTACGGCCCGTCCGAAGATACCACCTATTCCACCTGCGCCCTGGTCGAGCGCTGCGGGCAGACACCGCCGATCGGCCGGCCGATCACCGGCAGCCGCGCCTACGTGGTGGGCGCCGGGCTCGAGCCGCAGCCGGTCGGAGTGCCCGGCGAGCTGCTCATGGGAGGCGCCGGCCTGGCGCGTGGTTATCTGGACCGAGCCGGTGCCACGGCGGAAAAGTTCGTGCCCGACCCTTTCGCAGGCGTGCCCGGAAGCCGTCTTTACCGGACCGGGGACATGGCCCGCTATCGCCGCGACGGCAGCCTGGAGTTTCTGGGACGCAACGATCACCAGGTCAAGCTGCGGGGATTCCGCATCGAGCTCAGAGAGGTGGAAACGGTGCTCGAGGGGCATCCGGAGGTCCTTCAGGCGGTGGTGGCGGCTCTCGAAATGGCGGCCGACGACCAGCGGTTGGTGGCGTATTTCGTGCCGGCTCTCCAGCCGTCGGCCGCGGAGCCGAAGACGCCTTCGGCCGGCGTCGCGAGCGATCTGTCGCTGGCGCTGCGGCGCTTCATGCGGGATCGCCTGCCCGCCCATGCCGTGCCCGACCTCTTCGTGATGATGGCGAGCTTGCCGCTGAGCCCCAACGGCAAAGTGGATCGCCGGGCCTTGCCCGGACCCTGCCTCGAGGCGGCGGCTCAGGACGCCGCCGGGGCCCCTCGGGGCGCCGACGAAGAGCTTCTGGCCGGGATCTGGTCGCAGCTCCTCGGCCGGCGGGTCCGGCGGGACGAGAGCTTCTTCGAGCTCGGTGGCCATTCCCTGCTGGCGACGCGTCTGATCCACCGCGTGCGCGAGATCCTCGGCGTCGAGCTCCCGGTGGCGGCCCTGTTCGAGGCGCCGACCTTGGCCGCGTTCGGCCGGCGGGTCGAGGCGGCGCGGCGCGGCGGACAACCGGTCCTGCCGCCCCCCCTCGGGCCGCAGGGCCGGGAGCAGCAGTCGCCGCTGTCCTTCTCCCAGGAGCGGCTGTGGTTTCTCGATCAGCTCGAGCGCCGGCTGACGGCCTACAACATGTCCTTTGTCCTGGAGCTTATGGGCGAGCTTTCCATCGCGGCCCTGGAACGTAGCTTCGCCGAGATCGTGCGCCGGCACGAGGTGTTGCGGGCGGTCTTCGTCGCGCCGGAGGGCCGCCCGGAGCAGGAGATCGTAGCGCCTCACGAGCTCGCTTTGCCGCTCTGCGATCTCAGCGCTCTCAGCCTCGAATGGGCCCGGCGTGAGAGCTACCGCCTCGCCCGGCGCGCGTCCCGGCGGCCGTTCGACCTGAGCCGCGGACCGCTGTATCGGCCGCTGCTGCTGCGTCCCGGCGGGCGCCGGCACCATTTCCTGCTGACGGTGCACCACATCGTTTTCGACGGTGGTTCGGTGAGGATCCTGATTGCAGAGCTGGGGGCGCTCTACCGGGGCTTCGCCACCGGAGCCCCGGTGCGGCTCGCCGAGCTGCCGGTCCGGTACGCGGACTTCGCTGCCTGGCAGCGACGATGGTTGGCCGAGGCCGACCTGGCGCCCGCGCTCGCCTACTGGCGCCAACGCCTGTCCGGTGCGCCCGCGGTCTTGGAGCTTCCGGCCGACCGGCCACGCCCGGCGAAGCAGACCTACCTCGGAGGCACGGTGGTCCGGGTGTTGCCGGTGGCGAAGGTCGACGTTCTGAAGACCCTGGCCCGCCAGCAGGGGCTGACGCTCTTCATGCTCTTCCTGGCGACTTTCAAGGCGTTGCTCCAGCGCCTCACGGGGGAGATGGACCTGGTGCTGGGCTCCCCCGTCGCGCACCGGGATCAGCCGCAGATCGAAAACCTGATCGGATTTTTCGTCAACACGCTGGTGCTGCGCACTGATCTCGCCGGAGATCCCGGATTCGTCGAGTTGCTCGTACGGGTTCGCGAGACGGTCCTCGGTGCCCTGGCTCATCGCGAGGTGCCCTTCGAAAAGCTGGTCGAAGAGCTGCGGCCGGAGAGGGGGATGAGTCATCATCCCTTCTTCCAGGTGGTCCTCAACTTCGACGAGTCGTCCGAGCCGCCGGGGCCTCCGGGGCTGGCAGGAGAGCTCGTGGAGGTCGACAACGGCGGTGCCAAGTTCGACCTCATGCTGACGGTGGGCCCGGCGACGGGGTCCGGCGAGCGAGGGTTGGCCGCCAGGCTCGAGCACAGCCGCGACCTCTTCGACACGACCACCGCGTGCCGTTTCCTCGGCCACCTCTTCACGTTGCTCTCCGGGGTGTTGGAAGACTGCGTCCGGCGCCTGTCGGAGCTGCCTGTGCTGAGCCCGAGCGAGCGTCACGAGCTGCTCGTCGAGTGGAACCCCGGCGCCGGCGCCGCGACGGGGCGTCTTTGCCTGCATCAGCTCTTCGAGCAGCAGGCGTCGTCGGCCCCCGGGGCGGTGGCGGTGAGCGCGGTCGGCGGGGACCTGACCTATGGCGAGCTGAATCTCCGGGCCAACCGGCTGGCTCACGAGCTGCGGGCCCGCGGCGTCGGGCCGGAGGTCCTGGTCGGCGTCTGTCTGAAGCGCGCGCCGGAGCTGGTGGTGGCGCTGTTGGCGGTCCTGAAGGCCGGAGGCGCCTATCTGCCCCTCGACATCGGCTATCCGGCAGAGCGCCTGAACTGGATGCTGGAGGACTCCGGCGTCAGACTCGTGCTCTGCGACGAGGGGCTCGAGCACCTGCTGCCGCGCGCCGCGGCCGAGCTGGTCGCTGCGGACTGGAAGCGGCTGGGGCGCCCGGGGACGGACGCCGAGACTCCCGCAACGGCCGTCGGCCCCGCCAACTTGGCTTACGTCCTCTACACCTCGGGATCCACCGGCCGTCCGAAGAGCATCGCGATCGCGCACCACGGCCCGATAGCGTTGGTGCGCTGGGCGGCGCAGCATTTCTCGGCGCCGGAGCTCGACGGCGTGCTCGCTTCGACCTCGATCTGCTTCGACCTGTCGGTTTTCGAGGTCTTCGTGCCGCTGAGCCTGGGGGGACGGGTGGTGATCGCCGAGAGCCTGCTGGCGCTGCACGAGGTGGCGACCTGGACCGACGTACGGCTGGTCAACACCGTGCCGTCGGTGCTCGGCGAGGGGCTGCGCGAAAACCGTCTGCCCGACGCGGTGCGTACGGTCAACCTGGCGGGAGAGCCGCTGTCGCGCGGCTTGGCGGACAGGACCTTCGCGCGGTCGCGGATTGATCGGTTGATGAATCTCTATGGCCCGTCGGAGGACACCACGTACTCGACGGCGGCGGCGGTGCCGGCACGTGGCGGAGCGCCGGACATCGGCTTTCCCATCGCCGGCGGCGCGGCGTACGTCGTCGACCGCCAACTGCGGCCGGTGCCTGTCGGGGTGGCGGGAGAGCTGTGCCTGACGGGGCCCGGCGGCGCCCGCGGCTACCTGGGCCGCTGCGGCCTGACGGCGGCAAAGTTCGTGCCGGCGGCATGCGGCGGCGAGCCGGGGACGCGACTGTACCGGACCGGAGACCTGGCGCGCCGGCGCCGGGACGGCCGGCTCGAGTACCTCGGCCGCCGCGATCATCAGGTCAAGGTGCGCGGATTCCGCATCGAGCCCGGAGAGGTGGAGGCGGCTCTGGACGCCCTTCCGGAGGTCCGGGAGAGCGTGGTGGTGGCGGCGGGCGAGGCGAGCGCCGGCGAGCGCCGGCTGGTCGCCTATGTGGTTCCCGCCGCGATGGTGAGCGAGCCGGCGGTGGTCAAGGCGACCCTGCGGCGCCAGCTTACGGCCAGGCTTCCGGCGCATCTGGTGCCCTCGTCCTTCGTGATCATTGAGGCGTTGCCCCTGAGCCCCAACGGCAAGGTGGATCGCCGCCGCCTGCCCGCGCCGGACGGCGAGCGTCCGGCCCCGGAAAAGTCCTACATGGCGCCGCGTAACGACGTCGAGCGCCGCGTCGCCGAGATCTGGCAGGAGCTCTTGGGCGTCGATCGAGTCGGAATTCAAGACAGCTTTTTCGAGCTCGGCGGCCATTCCCTGCTGGCGGCGCAGGTGGTTTCGAGGGTCCGCCGCGGTTTCGGCGTCGAGCTCGAGCTGCATCGTTTGTTCGAGACCCCGACGGTGGCGCATCTGGCGGCGATCGTCGAAGCCCAGCGGGGCGAGATGAGGGCACAACCCCGAGCGCAGCGCATCGAGAGGGTGCGCCGGGGACGGTCTGATTTAATGGATCTCGTGCGGCGTCTGGACGGGCTGTCCGCCGGTGAGGAAGAACGCCTGCTGCAGGCGGTCAATCCCACCGCCGCGAGGAGCTGATCGCAGAGCAATGACGACCAATCTGAGGAAGCGACCATGAGTGAAATTCAGAAGGCAGGCCCGGGAGGGCCCAGAATCGGTGCCGTAAGACGACAGGCGGTCGGCGGCTCGCCGCAGGGAATGGTCAGGATGGAGCCCCTCCGTGCCGACGTTCACCTTCCGTTGGTGGTCCGGCCGGCGCTGCCCGGGCTGAAACTGCGCGGTTGGATGAGCGACCACCGCGGCCTCGTCGAGGAGAAGCTGCTCGATCACGGCGCCCTCCTCTTCCGAGACTTCCCCGTCCGCTCGATCGAGGCGTTTGAAGAGGTCGCGATCGCCCTTTCCGGGGAGTTGGTGGAGTACCGTTTTCGGGCTTCGCCACGCACCACCGTCAAGGATCGGATCTACACCTCGACGGACTATCCGCCGGAGCAGAGCATCTTCCCGCACAACGAGCACTCCTACTCGCCGGTCTTCCCGCTGCGTCTCTATTTTTTTTGCGAGACGCCGGCATCGAAGGGCGGCGAAACTCCGGTCGGCGATACCCGCCGGGTCCTGGAGCGGATCGATGCCGACGTCCGCCAGCGCTTTGAGAAGAACAAGATCCTCTACGTGCGCAATTATGGCGATGGCTTCGGCCTGTCCTGGCAGACCGTCTTCCAGGCCGAAGATCCGGCCCAGGTCGAGGCCTATTGCCGCGCCCAGGGCATCGCCTACGAATGGAAAGGTAACGGGCGGCTGCGGACGCGCCAGGTTGGCCCGGCCATCGTCCGCCACCCCCGCACCGGCGAGCGGATCTGGTTCAACCACGCAACGTTCTTCCACGTCACGACCTTGCCCAAGGAGCTGCGGGAGAGCTTGTTGGATCAATTCACGGAAGAGGACCTGCCGAATCATACTTTCTATGGTGACGGGTCGCCGATCGAGCCCGATGTCGTCGAGCATCTGCGTGGCGCCTATCGCGACGTGCTGATCGAGTTCTCCTGGCAAAGGGGAGACATCCTGTTGGTAGACAACATGCTGGCGGTTCATTCGCGCAATCCCTACGAAGGTCCGCGAAAAATCGTGGTCGCAATGGCCGAGGCCTTCGCCAGCAGAGATCTCACGAACTGACAGGTCGCTGCCGTCCGCATCGGAGAATGAAAAGCTGATCGGTCGGATACTGGATCCGAGGTATTCGAGCATCTCGAGGAGCCTTCAGGACATGTACAGCGAAGACATTCAGGGTTTCGCCCTATCCCCGCAGCAACAGCGCATCTGGAAGCTGCAAGAGGCCGGCGACTCCGACCGTGGCCTGCGCTGCGAAGGTACCGTCGAGATCACCGGTCTCCTCGACCTCGAGACGCTGCGACGAGCTCTGCGCGGCACCGTAGAGCGTTACGAGATCTGGCGGACCTTTTTTCATCAACTCCCCGGGGTGGAGTACCCGGTGCAGGTCGTCGCCGCCGCGGCTGCGCCGGAGCTCGAGGTGCACGACCTGGCAGGCCTCGATCCGGCAGGGCAGGAGGTCGAGGCGGGGCGAATCCTGGACGCCGCGAGTCGGTGGGATCTCGACCTGCGGTGCGGCCGGCCGCTGCGCGTCGCCGTGCTACGCCTTTCGCCGTCGCGGCATCGGCTGCGGATCGTGCTGCCGTCTCTGTGCGCAGACCGGCACAGTCTCGACATCCTGATGGTAGAGACCGCGCGCCAATACGCGGCCGTCGAAAACCCGCAAGCGGCACCGGAAGAAATCCTGCAATACGCCGACATCGCCGCCTGGCAGAACGAGCTGGTGGTGAGCGAGCAAGGCGAGCGAGGGATGGCGCACTGGGCCGGGCTCGACCTGCGGGACTGGAGCTCGGCCGCTCTTCCGTTCGAGAAGGAGGCGCCGGAGGGCGAAGCCTTCGACCCGCGGTCCACCTGGCTCGAGCTCACGCCGGACACGGTCCCTCGAGCGCAGGCCCTGGCGCAGGCGACAGGCGGGTCTTTCGGCGACGTCCTGTTGGCCTGCTGGGCGGCGTTCCTGTGGCGGCTGACCGGCCACGACAACCTCGCTCTCGGCGTCGCCTTCGACGGTCGCAGGCACGAGGAGCTGCGGCACGCGCCGGGCCCCTTAGCTCGTTACTTGCCGATTCGCGTGACGATCGCCGAGGGGCTCACGCTGCGCGATCTCGTATCGCGGCTGGGAGAAGAGACCGGCCGCGCTGGCGGTCTCCAAGAGACCTTTTCCTGGGACGTGCTCCCACCGCCGCACCCGGAGACGATTCCGTTCTGCTTCGACCTCGAGCCGTCGGCTGCGGCGTGCACCGCGAACGGGCTCAGATTCCTCAGCCGTGACAGCCGCGCCGAGCTCGGCCGATTCCGGCTCTGCCTGCGCTGTCAGGTCGGCGACGGGCTGCTGGCGGCGGCCTTGGAATTCGACGCGGCAGCTTTGCACGCGGCTGACGTGCGCCGGATGGCTCGGCTGCTTGCCACGCTGATGAAAAACGCGCTGGCCGAGCCGGCCACCCCGGTCGACGGATGGGAGATCCTCGACGAGCAGGAGCGCCAGAGGATTCTGGTGGAGCACAACCGGCGGGTGGCGGGAGATCTCGGCACCGGCGGTGCGGCGTGCCTGCATCGGTTGATCGAAGAGCAGGCCGAGCGCTGGCCGTGGCGGGTGGCGGTGGCGCACGGCGAGCAGGCGTTGACCTACAGGGAGCTATGCCGGCGGGCCGACCGGCTTGCCGCCCTCTTGCGCGAGCGGGGCAGCGGGCCCGGGGTGCTGGTGGCGCTCTGCCTGGATCGCTCGCCCGACTTGCTGGTGGCCATTGTGGCGGTCCTCAAAGCGGATGGCGCCTACGTGCCCCTGGATCCGACCTACCCGCGGGAGCGGCTCGATC
>Ga0214471_10001832_pt1 | contig 16807 bp, 16 predicted proteins | sample RVTome_5_FD_207665 | JGI IMG/M metagenome (GOLD analysis project Ga0214471, IMG submission 207665) | Soil microbial communities from uranium-contaminated site in the Upper Colorado River Basin, Wyoming, United States - RVT142D155 | ecosystem: Environmental > Terrestrial > Soil > Contaminated >... | reverse complement strand
ACCTTCACCACGATCTTCGTTTCGAAGTCCCTGCCCGAGTCGAGGTTCAGATACCCATGGGTGGGCCGGGCGAAACAGTATGAGCACGCATGGCTGCATCCCCGGTAGGCGTTGATGGTGTGGCGGAAAGGGAGGCCGGCCGCTTCGGGGATGTCGTTGACGATGCGGCGCGCCTCCACCTCCAGGAATTCGAGGCCGCGGTAGGCACCCTTGCCGATCCGCAACTGCGGCCCGTCGTCGAACAGTTGGAGCTGGGGTCGGTCCTGTCCGCGCAGCTCCCACCTGAAGTCTGGGGCTTCCGCCATGACGGGAAGCATATCGAACACGTGTTCGACATGCTGGCTGGTCACAGGTCATCCGGCAGCGCCGCGATGCCCGCGGCCCTCATGCGTCCTTCCTCGAGCAGCTGCCGCACGACCTCGCGATTCCTGGCCGACCAGTTCGAGCCCGGCCGGCGAGGGACGAAGCGGATGGCGTAGCGATCGTCGTCGATCCCCTTGGTCTGGGTGTCGACCCAGCCGTGGCAGAACGCCGTCTCGAGCAGCCGGTCGAACGAGACGGTCTGCCTACCGGACGACTTCTTGTAGATGGCGACGAGCAACTCCCGCTCCGCTCCACCGTGCGAGCTCAGCCATCCGTCGAACTCGGCCTCGGTGCCCATGGGAACTGCCTGGGAGACATCCATCGGACTCATGGGTCTCTCACCTCGGGACGCGCGGAGGGCGGCTCCGGTGCCGCCGCTAGAGCAGGCTCTCCAGGTCGTAGGAGCAAGTGGGGTGGCGCAGCTTGCCCAACGCCCGATTCTCGATCTGGCGGACCCGCTCGCGGGTGATGCCCATGTGGCTGCCCACGTCCGACAGCGTTCGCGGGGCGTCGCCGTCGAGCCCGTAGCGCAGGATGATGACCGCCCGCTCCCGGGTGTCGAGGAGGCCGAGCGCCCGCACCAGTTCGTCCCTGCGTGCTCCCTCGGCCACCATCAGGAACGGGTCCATCGCCAGGTTGTCCTCGACGAAGTCGCCGAGTTGGGCGTCGCCGTCGTCACCGACGGGGCGGTCGAGCGACACCGTGTCGCCGGGGGCGGTCAGAGCGATCAGGACCTTCTCCGGCTCGAGGCCGCTCAACTCGGAGATCTCGTCGATCGTCGGTTGGCGCCGGTTGGCCTCCTGGAGCGTGAGCTCGGTCTCCTGGACCGTTCGCACCACATCCACCATGTGCACGGGGAGCCTGATGGTGCGGCCGTGGTTGCCGAGCCCGCGGGTGATCGCCTGGCGGATCCACCACGTGGCGTACGTGGAGAACTTGAAGCCCTTACGCCAGTCGAACTTCTCGACGGCCCGTATCAGGCCCAGATTGCCTTCCTGGATGAGGTCGAGCAGGTCGAGTCCGCGGCCGGTGTAGCGCTTGGCGATCGAGATCACGAGCCGAAGGTTGGAGCGGATGAAGGCCGCCTTGGCCTCGTCGGCCTCGTGCAATGCTCGGCTGAGGGCGGCCCTTTCGGCCGTGGTGAGCTTGCCCGTTTCGCTCTCGAGGCGGTGCTGGGCCCTGCGGCCGGCCTCCATGGCTCGGGCCAGGCGCACCTCGTCCTCGGCGGTCAGGAGCGTGTGGGTCGCAACCTCTTCGAGATACATGCCGACCGCATCGGAGACAGGCGTCTCTTTCGCCCTTCTGGGCACGCTCCCCTCCTTTCTGCCCCCTTCGAGAGAAGCTTGGCGAAGATATCACCTGGTCACGGCACCCGCAACGGATTGTTGCCGGCACCAAGATCGGTCCGACCGCCTAGCCTGGATGGGCTGGCGATTCACCCAGGTGGGACGATCACGCGAAGGCCCCTCATCCCGTGGACGGTGACGGCGCTCGTCCTGGCGGCGTGCGCCGGTCCCGGCGTGCTCGCCGGGGGAGAGGGCGTGCAGCCCCCAGCCCCGCCGGCGCCGTTGTTCTCCGTCGAGGTGGTGGCTGCAGACGATTCCACCCCCCTGGTCGCCTCCATTGCCGCTCCGGGGGCAACGGCCGTTGCCACCGACGGGGCCGGCGCTGCCGCCGTCGGCTGGGACGAGGCGTGGGAGTTGGCTCCGGCGACCCTCACCGTCACGGCGCCCGGGTTCCGCAACGGCGCGGTCAGCGTCGGCGCCATGCCCGACGAGGTGGTGCAGGTACGCCTCGATCCTGTCGTCCTCGACGGCCGTGTGGTGACGCCCGACGGGGTGGGCCTCCCCGGAACCATCGTGACGCTCGCTGGTCAGGAGACCACAACGGACCAGGACGGCTCGTTTCGCATCGTGCGCGCCGAACCGGGCACCATCCTGCTCACCAGGCCGGCGTGGAGCGACACCGAGGTGGTGTGGGAGTCGAGTTCGCTGCTGATCGAGTTGGAGATGGTGCCCCTCATGATCCGGGCGCTGCGGGTATCGGGCGACAAGGCGGGGGACGATGTCGTGTGGCAGCAACTCCTCGACCTGGCAGACACCACCGCAGTGAACGCGCTCGTCATCGACACCAAGGACGAGTCGGGGACCGTGATGCGCGATGTCGACGTGCAGACCGCCTACGACGTCGGTGCGGTGGTGCCCTACTACGACACAGACAGGCTCATCGCCGACATGGACGCCCACGGGATCTACAAGATCACCCGCATCGTCACGTTCCAGGACGACCCGCTGGCCACATCTCGGCCCGACCTGGCGACCAGGAACGTGGTGGACGGGAGCCCGTGGGAGAACAACCGCGGTCTCGCCTGGCTCGACCCGACGGACCGTGCCGCCTGGGAGTACCCGCTCGAGCTGGCGGTGGAGTCGTGCCGGCGCGGGTTCGACGAGATCCAGTTCGACTATGTGCGCTTCCCCTCCGACGGAGACGTCGACGAGTTGGAGTTCGACGGGCTCACGTGGACCGACTACTACGCCGAGGAAACCGAGCAGCAGCGGCTGGTGACGGTGGCGGCGTTCCTGGAGGAGGCACAGAACAGGCTCAATCCGCTCGGTTGCGCAGTTGCCGCCGACATCTTCGCGATAACCCTGGAGAGCCCGAGCGACGAAGGGATCGGGCAATCGCCGGAGTCTCTGGCCGACGCCGTCGACGTGCTCAGCCCGATGATCTACACCTACACCTACGCCCCAGGGTGGAAGGGTTTCGAGAACCCCGACGACCATGCCGTCGAGATCGTCACCGGTGCTCTGGATGCCGGCATCCCCCGCCTCGACGGGTTCAGCATCTACCGTCCCTGGCTGCAGCGGGCGTTCATCACCGACGCCGAGATCCTCGAGATCCAGCGGATCGCCGAGGACCGTGGTCTCGGGTGGATGTTGTGGAGCGCCAACACCGAGTTCAACTCGACGATGCTGCCGCCCGGATGAACGTCCCCGCCGAGCTCGCCGCCCTCGAGGAGGCCATCACGGGGTGCCGGCGCTGTCCTCGCCTCGTCGCATGGCGAGAGCAGGTGGCGGGCGTCAAGCGGGCGGCGTTTCGCGACCAGGAGTACTGGGGGAGGCCCGTCCCCGGATTCGGCGATCCGGCGGCCAAGGTGGCCGTGGTGGGCCTGGCACCCGCCGCGCATGGCGGCAACCGCACGGGACGCATGTTCACCGGCGACCGCAGCGGGGATTGGCTGTTTCGGGCCATGCACCGGGCGGGGTTCGCCAACCAGGCCCGCTCGGAGCATCGCGGCGACGGTCTGGTCCTGACCGGTGCGTGGATCACGGCCCCCGTACGGTGCGCTCCGCCTGCCAACCGACCGACGACGGACGAGCGCGACAACTGCGCCCCGTGGCTCGACGCCGAGTTGGCCTTACTGCCCGCCGTTCGCACCTTCGTGTGTCTGGGGCGTTACGGCTACGACGCGGTGTTCGCCCACCTGCGACGCCGGGGTGTGGTGCCGGCGCCGCCGCGCCCGCCGTTCGCCCACGGCGCCGAGGTGGTGGCAGGCGGCTTCACAGTCGTGGCGAGCTTCCACCCCAGCCAGCAGAACACGTTCACCGGCAGGTTGACCGAGCCCATGCTGGACGCCGTGTTCGCCAGGGCGGCGACGCTCGCCGGCGGCGGGCCGTCTTTGGGCTAGGTCCCGAGCCGGCGGTAACCTGGCGTCATCCGGACCGGAGCAGCAGCGCCGTGCCACCTCTCGACGAGTCAGAAGTAGATCGCGCCGCGGCCGGCGAGCCGTCGTGGCTCGCCGAGCGGCGCCGCGCCGGTTTCACCCAGTTCCAGAAGCTCGAGATGCCGACGGGCCGCGACGACCTGTGGCGCCATGTCGACCTCGATTTCGACCTGCGCGACCTCGCCACCCCCGGCACACCGGGGGCGGTGCCGCCTTGGGACGGGCTGCTGGGTGACATGGCGCCGGTCGGCAGCGTCGTGGTGGTCGACGGTCACGTCGTCGATGTGGTTGGCGGCGCCGACGCCATGCTCACCTCGGTGGCGAGGGCAGTCGACGAAGCGCCGGCCGTTGCCGAGGACCGGCTCGCCACCGGCGTTGCACCAGATCTCGACCTGTTCGCCGCCGCTCACCGCGCGTTCTCCGTCGATGGGGCCTTTCTCCACGTGCCGGCGGGTGCCGTGCCGGCGGGCCCGTTCATGGTGGACCTGGCCGCCGCCACGGCGGGGACCGTCAGCTTCCCGCACGTCACCGTCGACGCCGGCGCCTCCTCCCAGGTCTCGGTGGTCGTGCGGTGCCGCTCGCCGCGGGACACGGCGCTGGTGGTCGTCCCCCAGATCGAGGTGTTTGCCGGCGACAACGCCGTCGTCCGCGTCACAGTCGTCCAGGACTGGGGTCGGGCCACCACTGCCATCGCCCACCAGCGCATGGTGGCAGGGCGCGACGCGACCATCGTGTTCGCCGAGGCCGGCCTGGGAGGCAAGTTGTCCCGGCTGCATCTGCTCGCAGATCTCGTAGGCCGGGGTTCCACCGCCCAGATCATCGGCGCCTACTTCGGCGAGGAGCACCAGGTGCTCGACTACCGCTACTTCGTGCGCCACGCCGGTCCCAACACGTCCTCGGACATGTTCCTCAAAGGGGCGGTGGAGGATCAGGCGCTCTCGGTGTTCACGGGGCTCATTCGCATCGAGGAGGAGGCGCAGAAGACCAACGCCTTCCAGACGAACCGCAACCTGATCCTCTCCGACGGTGCCGCCGCCCAGTCGGTGCCGAACCTCGAGATCCTCGCCAACGACGTGCGCTGCGGGCACGGCTCCACGGTTGGCCCGCTCGACGAGGAGCAGCGCTACTACCTGATGAGCCGCGGCCTGCCGCGCGACCGCGCCGACCGGCTCCAGGTGCGCGGCTTCTTCAACCAGGCCCTGGCACGGTTCCCCGAGCCGGCCCTGGTGGCGCCGCTGCGCGACGCGATCACTGCCAAGTTCGCCATGGCCCAGGAGGCGGGGCGGGTATGAGCGACGCGATTCGTATCGGGTCGCTCGCCGATCTCCCCGAAGGCCGCGGGGTGCGGGTCGAATGGGACGACCATCGGGTGGCGGTGTTCCGCATCGGCGACGAGGTGTATGCCATCGGCGATCGCTGCAGCCATGCCGAAGCCTCGCTCTCCGAGGGCGAGTTGTTCGGCTACGACATCGAGTGCCCCCGCCACGGCTCCGAGTTCGACGTGCGCACCGGCGAGCCGGGGTCGCTGCCGGCGACGTCGCCGGTGCCGGTCTACGAGGTGGTCGTCGCCGGCGACGACGTGTACCTGCGCCCAACCGCCGGCGCAACTCGGGAGGCCTCGTGACCACCGCGCTCTCCGTCTTGGGCCTCCGAGCCCGCCTCGGCGACCTCGAGATCCTGAAGGGTGTCGACCTCGAGGTTCCCTTCGGCGAGGTCCATGCCCTGATGGGGCCCAATGGCTCGGGCAAGTCGACGCTGTGCCACGTGCTGATGGGCAAGGCCGATTACCAGGCGACGGGCGCAGCCTCGGTGGGCGGGGAGGACGTGATGGGCCTCGACACCGTCGCCAGGGCCCGCGCCGGCCTGTTCGAGGCGTTCCAGTACCCCACCGTCATCCCGGGCGTCACGCTCGACGACCTCCTCGGGGAGATGGCGGAGGCCTCGGGACACCCGGCCGCGTTCCGGGCGCGGACCGAGGAGGCGGCGCAGCGGCTCCGAGTGGAGCCGTTCCGCGATCGCCCCGTCAACGAAGGCCTGTCGGGAGGCGAGAAGAAGCGGTCCGAGATGTTCCAGCTCGCCGCTTCCAGCCCGAAGGTGGCGATCCTCGACGAGATCGACTCCGGTCTCGACATCGACGCGGTGAGAGAGGTCGCCGAGTTGGTGGAGCACCTGCGCAGTCCCGACCTGGGGTTGCTCGTCATCACCCACTACAGCCGCATCCTGCGCTACATGCGCCCCGACCTGGTGCACGTGATGGTGGCGGGGCGCATCGTGCGCACCGGTGGGCCCGAGGTGGCCGAGGAGTTGGAGGCCACCGGCTACGACGAGCTGCGCGGGGAGTTGAGCGTCGCGGGCGACGAGCCGGACGGCCCCGATCCGTTGCTGGGGCTGTAGGCGTGCTCGTGGCCTCGTCCTCCAATTCCGCCCCGCGGTGCCTGCGTTAGGCTCGGAATACCCGGCCGCGGGCATCTCGGACAGGAGCAACGATGCGCACAGAACGCGATTCGATGGGCGAGGTGCAGGTCCCCGACGGCGCCTACTACGGGGCCTCCACCCAGCGCGCCGTCGACAACTTCCCGATCTCGGATCTCAGGTTCAGCCGGCAGTTCATCTGGGCGCTCGGTCTGGTCAAGGGGTCGGCGGCACGGGTGGCCGGAACCCGCGGGTTCGTCGACGCCGCCAAGGCCAAGGCCATCGCCGAAGCCGCCGACGAGACCCGTGACGGCCTGCTCGACGACCACTTCGTGCTCGACATCTTCCAGACCGGGTCTGGCACGTCGACCAACACCAACGCCAACGAGGTGATCGCCAACCGTGCCGGCGAGCTGCTCGGTGGAGAGCTGGGGTCGAAGCTGGTGCACCCCAACGACGAGGTGAACTTCGGTCAGTCCTCCAACGACGTGATCCCCACCGCGATCCACGTGGCGGCCGTCGCCGCCATACGCGGGGACCTGATCCCGGCGCTGGCGGCCCTGGGCGACGCGCTGGCGGCCAAGGCGGTCGAGTTCGATGACGTCGTAAAGTCGGGACGAACCCACCTGATGGACGCCACCCCGGTGACGCTGGGCCAGGAGTTCTCCGGCTACGCCGCCCAGGTGTACAACGGCGTCGCCCGGCTGGAGAAGGTGCTACCCGAGTTGGAGGAGGTGGCCCTCGGCGGCACCGCGGTCGGCACCGGGCGCAATTCACCCGAGGGGTTCGCCGCTGCGGTCATCGCCGACATGGCCGAGATCACCGGTTACCCGTTCCGCCAGACCGGCAACTATTTCGAGTCGATGGCCGCCAAGGACGCCGCGGTGGCCGCCTCGGGGGTGCTGAAGACGATCGCCCAGTCGTTGTTCAAGGTGGCCAACGACCTGCGGTGGCTGGGGAGCGGCCCTCGCACCGGGATCGCCGAGATCCAGTTGCCGTCGCTCCAGCCGGGTTCGTCGATCATGCCCGGCAAGGTCAACCCTGTGATGTCGGAGATGGTGATGCAGGTGGCCGCCCAGGTGATCGGCAACGACACCGCCGTCACCTGGAGCGGCGCCAACGGCAACTTCGAGCTGAATGTGATGATGCCGGTCCTGACCCACAACCTGCTGGAGTCGGTCTCGTTGCTGGCCAACGCCGCCGCCACCTTCCGGGAGCGGTGCGTCGAGGGGATCGTCGCCAATGTCGAGCGGGCCCGCGCCCTCGCCGAGGCCAACATCATCGTCGTGACCGCGCTCAACCCCCACATCGGATACGACAACGGCGCCATCGCCGCCAAGGAGGCGTTCGCCACCGGCCGCAACGTCCGCGACATCGTCATCGAGAAGGGCTGGCTGACGGAGAGCCAGGTCGACCAACTCCTGGACATCAAACGCATGACCCAGGGCGGGATCATCGACTGAGTGACCGGCTACTCCGTCGCCGGTCACTCAGCCGAGTACGAAATACTGACTCGTGAGTAGCCTCTTGCCGGGCTCTTCCCCCCCCGTCCTCTTCCTCCCCTCCCAGGGAGGGGTGCCGACGAAGGAGGCGGGGAGGGTGCCCACTTCGGACGCGGCCAAGGCGGATGACTGCCGGCAGGCTCGGATGGGAGTCACCCCTCCCTGCGGGGACTGTCGCAACACCTCCGTGGCTCGATTCGAGGGTTGTCTTCGCCTCCCTTCCATTCCAGGGAGGGGAGAAGGTGGCCGGGAGGGGAACGCGTCGTTGCCGACCGCTGCCCGTCACCGATCGGTAAAGCGACAGTCCCTACAAGGGAGGGGAACCCAAACCGCGACGATTCATATCCTCAGGGGTGAGCTCAGGCTCACGACAGGCTGAGTACTGCCCCGTGAACATCTACCGTCACCGCCGTGAACGCGAAGACCACTCCGATCGCCCGGCCGCTGGCCTTGCTGATGGTGGGGCGGCTCGTGGTCAATGCGGCACACCGGTTCGTATATCCGTTCCTGCCGGCGATTGCCCGCGGGCTGGGGGTGTCGCTGGAGTCTGCGGGGACGCTGGTGTCGGCGCGCTGGCTGGGGGCGATGGCGACACCTGCGGTGGTACACGCCGTCGACCGGGGGCGCCGCCCGCGGCGGCTGATCCTGATGGGGATGGCGTTGTTCGCACTCGGCGCCGCCCTGACCGCCGCCGCCGGCGTGTTCTGGGGGGCGCTGGTCGGCTTCGCCGCCATGGGCCTGGCCAAGTCGATGTACGACGTGTCGGGTCAGGCGTACCTCGCCGACAAGGTGCCGTACGCCCGGCGGGCGCGGGTCATGGGCACATTCGAGCTGACGTGGGCTGGAGGGTTCCTGCTGGGAGCGCCCGCCGCCGGATGGCTGATCGACAGGTACGGGTGGGAGGCGCCGTTCTGGGCCACGGCTGGGCTCGCCGGGTTGACCGTGATCCTGCTGGGCGTTGTGCTCGAGCCCGTGGACCACACCGCCGGCGCCACCGGGCTCGGCCTCGATCGTTCCGCGTTGGCGCTGCTGGCCGTCATGGGGTTGGTGAGCGGCGCCTCCGAGATCGTGTTCGTGAGCCTGGGGGCGTGGTTGGAGGACGCGTTCGGCCTGTCGCTGCTCGTCATCGGCGGGGTGGCGACGATCCTCGGCCTGGCCGAGATCACCGGCGAGGGCGCCACGGTCGCCGTGACCGATCGCCTCGGCAAACGTCGAGCCGTCGCCCTCGGTGTGATGGCAACCGCGCTCGCCTACGGCTTCATGCCCCTGGCAGAGGGGGCCATCGTCCCTGGGATCACGCTGCTGGCTGTCGCTCTCGCCGCATTCGAGTTCACCATCGTCTCGTCGATCCCGCTGGCCTCAGAGGTGGTGCCCGGTGCCCGGGCCCGCTACCTGTCGCTCACGGTGCTCGCCATGGGGATCGGGAGAGGTGCGGGAGCCTTCTTCGGCCCCCGGCTCTTCGTCGCGGCGGGCCTGGCCGGACCGACACTCGCGGCCGCAGCCACCAACGTCGCCGCCGCTCTGGTCCTGGTGTGGCTGGTGCGCGAGCATGCGGTTCATGCAGCCTGACCTCACGGACGGCACCACCGGAATACTGTTCACCGACCAGTACCAGCTCACCATGGCGCAGCTCTACTTCGACCAGGGCCTGCACACCCGGCGGGCCCGGTTCGAGATGTTCTTCCGGGAGTATCCCGACTACGGCGAGCATCAGGCCGGTTACTGCATCGCCGCCGGGTTGGAGCCGCTGCTGGAGTGGATGGAGGGTCTGCGATTCACCGAAGACGACCTCGCCGCCATCGCCGCCCAGCGCACCGGCGCCGGTGAGCGGCGATTCCGAGACGAGTTCCTCGAGTGGTTGCGCCACGCCGGGGACATGACGGCGATCCACGTCGACGCCGTCGCCGAGGGCAGGGTGGTGCACCCGCACGTGCCGATGGTCGTGGTCGACGGCCCGCTCGCCATCGCCCAGATGCTCGAGACGGCCATCATCAACCACATCAGCTACCCCACGCTGGTCGCCACCAAGGCCAGCCGGGTCCAGGAGGCCGGCCGAGGCAGGCCGGTGCTCGAATTCGGCCTGCGCCGCGGGCCGGGTTGGGGGGCCAACGCCGGAGCGAGGGCCGCCCTGGTCGGTGGGTGCGACTTCACCTCCAATGTGGGGGTCTCCCAGGCGCTCGGGCTCGATCCCAAGGGCACCCACGCCCACTCGATGGTGCAGGTGTTCATGGCTGTGGGCGGCGGCGAGCGGGAGGCGTTCCGTGCGTACGCGGCGTCCTACCCCGACGAGTGCATCCTGCTCGTCGACACGATCGACACGCTCGCCAGCGGCGTACCCAACGCCATATCGGTGTTCGAGGAGCTGCGGGCCGCCGGCCACGACCCTCGCGGCATCCGGCTCGACTCTGGCGACCTGGCGTTCCTGGCGGTGCAATCGGCCCGCATGCTCGACGAGGCCGGGTTCCCGCAGGTGCAGATCGTGCTGTCGTCGAACCTCGACGAGCTGGCGATGTGGCAGATCCTCTCCCAGATCGAGGTGGAGGCACCCCGGTACGGGGTGTCCCCCGAGTCGGTGGTGCGGCGCCTCGCATACGGGGTGGGCACCCGCCTCATCACGTCTCATGGTGACTCGGCGCTCGGCGGCGTCTACAAGCTGGTCGCCGTGGCCGACGCCGGCGGGGATCTCCAACCGGCGATCAAGGTGTCGGACAGCCCGGAGAAGGTGCCGGTGCCGGGCGTCAAGCAGGTGTGGCGGGTCTACGACCGGAGAGGAATCGCCACCGCCGACGTCATCGGCGTGGCCGGCGAGTCGCCGTTCGACGGTGCGGTGCGCTTGGCGCACCCGCATCGCACCGGCGTCGGCCGGGTGCTCCACGGCGTCGAGGTGTCCCTGGTCGAGGAGTTGCTCGAGCCGGCGTTCCGTGACGGCGGGAGAACACGACCCGCCCCCAACCTGGAGGACATGCGCCGCCGGCGGCACGTCGACCTCGAGCGGCTCGACCCCGGCGTGCGGCGGCTGGTGAACCCGCACATCTATCACGTGTCGCTCACCGAGCAGATGCGGGACCTGCGCGAGCATCTGGTGGCTGCCGCCGCGCGGTGAATCGCCGCGTGTCGTGGCCGGCGAGCCCTTCGGTCATCTCGGTCAGAGGACCTCGGGATCCTCGAGCTGCAGGCTGTGACACGCCACGGCCCGGGGCCCAGGACGGGGCGGTCGCAAGAATCCCTCGGTATTTCGGGACACCCGGTGTGATCGTGATTATCATCACGTGGTCACGCACCGACGCGTGATCGTGCGCGAGCAGCATGGGGGCTACCAGATGGGGGGCGTTCGATGATCAAACGTGTGCGAGTGGGGGCCGCCGTGTGGGCAGCCGCGTTCGTGATGACCGCAGGGGCAGCACCTCCGGTCGGCGCCGCCGCCACCCAGACCGTCGCCGACTGGCAGATGAACGAGGGGTCGGGCGCATCGACGATGGTCGACAGCGGCCCGAACGGCATCGATGGGAACATCGGCAGCAAGGTCAAAACCGGGACCAGCGTCAACGGCGCGATCGCCTACCGGTGGGACCACACCAAGCCCAACACTCCGCCCGCTCAACCCGAGCGGCTGGTCATCGTCGACGACTCCAGGCTCAATCCGGGCACCGGCGATTACGCCATCACGATCCGGTTCCGCACCACCCATTCCTACGGGAACATGATCCAGAAGGGCCAGTCGAAGACCAAAGGCGGCCAGTTCAAGTGGCAGATCCCTAACGGCAAGCTGCAGTGCCTGTTCAAAGGGGTGGGCCCGAACGGCCAGATCCTGAAGCGGGGAGTCGGCACGGGAACCGCCCTCAAGCTGAACGACGGCCAGTGGCACGTCGCCCGCTGCGAGCGGACCGCGACCCGGGTCACGTTGACCGTCGACGGTACCTTCGTGCGGCGCACCAACGGCCCGACGGGCAACATCTCGAACACGTGGCCGCTGTCGATCGCAGGCAAGACCGAGTGCAATCAGATCAAGGTCACCTGCGACTACTTCGCGGGCGACATCGACTGGGTTCGCATCGAGAGAGGCTGACGATCGAGCGTCCGGCGGGCGGCACCTCGTCGTCCGCCGCAATGCCACGACGACGAAGGCGCGGCGTTACGCGATCACGGCGCCGGCCGCCGCCATCTCCTCGACAGCCTTGGCGCCGTCACCCGGTGTCACTTCGACGGCACGGATGCCGTCGGCCACCACGGTGACGGCGAAGCCGGCCTCGAGGGCGTCGAGCACCGTCTCCTTCACGCAGTAGTCGGTGGCCAGGCCGACGACCACGACCCGGGTGATGTCCTGGTCGCGCAGCAACCCCTCCAGCCCGGTGGGCCGCTCGACCCCGGTCGCCGTATCGCGCACCGTGAACCCTGAGTAGCCGTCCTCGCCTTCGGTGCCCTTGCGAACCGAGGGCCCGACGACGTCGAGACCGCTGTGAAAGTCGGCTCCCCAGGTGTCGGCGACGCAGTGAACCGGCCAGTTGCCGCCGTCCTTGGCGAAATGGGGAGTCGAAGCGGGGTGCCAGTCCTGGGTGTACACGACAAGTGCTCCTGCGTCTTCGGCCGCGGCCACCTCGTCGTTGATGAAGTCGACGACGTCCTCGCCGCCTGCCACGTACAACGAGCCGTCCGGTGATGCGAAGTCGTTCTGTACGTCGACCACCAGGAGCGCCGTCTGGAGGTCGTACCCCATCAGCTGGATGGGCCCCCGTTGCGCGACGGGTCGAGCTGGGCAAGGGCGTCCTCGAGCGTCGTCCATGGCAGATCGGCGCACTTGATGCGCACCGGGAACTTGCGGACTCCCTGGAGCGCCTCGAGGTCGCCGAGCACCGCACCGGGCCGCTGCGGGTCGACCGGGTTCTCGCCGGCCTCGATCGACATCATCCGCTTGAACCTGCTGGTGAGCTCGGCGACGTCGGCGACAGACTTCCCGATGATCGCATCGGCCATCATCGACCCGGAAGCCTGAGAGATGGAACACCCCTGGCCCTGCGTGCCGGCGTCCACGATGATCCCGTCATCAACTGCGAGGTCGAGTGCGAACTCGTCGCCGCAGGAGGGGTTCTGTCCCTCGGCATGGACGTGGGGACGCTCCAAGGCACCGCGGTGGCGGGGGTTGCGGTAGTGATCGAGGATCACCTCGCGATACAACTCTTGCATGCTCATGTCGGCCCCATGGAGTTCGCGGGAGTCACGTTACCGCTCGCCGGCCGATGTGGATTCGGCCTCACACACCGAAGATGACGCGAGCCTTGTGGAGCCCGCAGGACGAGGCCTCGTCTCCTCGCGTGCCCGGGCTTCATGGCAGTCCGAAGATGGAACGCGCCTTGTGGAGGCCCGACACGAGGGCGTCGATCTCGGACGGCACCGTGTACACGTAGAACGACGCTCGGGCCGTTGCCGGAACCTGCAGATGGCGCATCAGCGGCTTGGCACAGTGGTGACCGGCCCGTACCGCCACCGCCTCCTCCTCGTCGAGGATCGTCGCCAGGTCGTGGGCATGGACGTCGCCCAGAGTGAAGCTGACGGCACCGCCGCGCCTCGTCACGTCGTCTGGACCGTACACCATGAGGTCCGGGACGCCGGCCAACCGGTCGAGCGCGTACCGGGTGATCTCGAGCTCGTGCTTGCGGACGTCGTCCATCCCGAGGGCGCTGAGGTAGTCGACTGCCGCACCCAGGCCGACGGCCTGGGCGATGGGCGGGGTGCCCGCTTCGAACTTGTGGGGGAGCGATGCCCAGCGTGACTCGTACAGGTCGACGTCGCTGATCATCTCGCCACCGCCCTCGGTGGGCTCCATCGATTCGAGCAGCTCCTGGCGCCCCCACAAGACGCCGATCCCGGTGGGGCCCAGCATCTTGTGGCCGCTGAACGCCACGAAATCGGCGCCGAGGTGCGCCACGTCGACGGCCATGTGCGGCACGAGCTGCGCCCCGTCGACGACCACCACGGCCCCGACCTGCTTGGCGGCGGCCACCACCTCGTCGACAGGCCCGATGGTGCCCATCACGTTCGACATGCCGGACACGGCCACGACCTTCACGCGCTCGTCGAGCATCCCCTCGAGCGCGGCGACGTCGAGTGTGAAGTCGGCGGCGACCGGTGCGTAGATCAGCTCGGCTCCGGTGCGGGCGGCGACGAGCTGCCACGGGACGATGTTCGAGTGGTGCTCCATCAGGGTGAGGAGGATGCGATCGCCCGGGTGCAACGTGGACCCCGCCCAACTCGTTGCCACCAGGTTGATGGCGGCGGTCGTCCCCCGGGTGAACACCACCTCGCGGGTGGAGGCGGCGTTGACGAAGCCCGCGACCTTGGCCCGCGCACCCTCGTAGGCCGTGGTGGCCTCCTCGGCCAGCCGGTAGGCGCCGCGATGGACGTTGGCGTTGGTGTGGCGGTAGTAGTGGTCGACGGCGTCGATGACCTGCGCCGGCTTCTGCGAGGTGGCCGCCGAGTCGAGGTAGACCAGCTGCTTGCCACCGAACTCGCGCTCCAGGATCGGGAAGTCCTTGCGAATGGCGGCGGCGTCGATCATCCCAGAGGCGACCCCGCCGGTGCAGGGCGGAAGGCGTCGTAGCCGGTGTCCTCGATCTCGGCTGCCAGGTCGGGGCCACCGGAGGCGACGATGCGCCCGTCGACGAACACGTGCACGACGTCGGGGGTGATGTAGTCCAGCATGCGCTGGTAGTGGGTGATGATGAGAAAGCCGCGCTCGGGTGAGGCCACCCGGGTCACGCCCTCGGCCACGGTGCGCAGAGCATCGATGTCGAGGCCCGAGTCGGTCTCGTCGAGGACGGCCAACTCGGGTTCGAGGATGGCCATCTGCAGCACCTCGTTGCGCTTGCGCTCACCTCCGGAGAACCCCTCGTTCAGGTAGCGGTCGGCGAATGCGGCTTCGATGCCGAGCTCGCGCATGACGTCCATCACCTTGAGCCGCAACTCCAGCACCGTGTAGTCGACGCCCGTGCGGTTGGAGAGGGCGGTGCGCAGGAAGTTCACCACCGACACCCCCGGGATCTCCTCGGGGTACTGGAATCCCAGGAACATCCCTTCACGGCCCCGCAGGTCGGGGGGCCAGCCGGCCAGGTCCTCGCCCCGGTATAGCACCCGGCCCGACGTCACCTTGTAGCCGGGGTGGCCGAACAGCACGTTGGCCAGGGTCGACTTGCCGGAGCCGTTGGGCCCCATGATGGCGTGGATCTCGCCCCGCTCAACGGTGAGGCTGACGCCGCGGATGATCTCTGTCGTTCCTACGGCGGCGTGGAGATCGTCGATGACGAGCAGCGGGGCGGTGGGGTCTGGGGCAGGGACGATGGGCATGAGGAGGAGGATAGTTCGCTTCTAAACCCTACGGCGATGGTGCGAATCGCCGAGATGCCGGTCGGAGACGGGGACGCCGCGAGGCGTGCGAGAATGCCGGCGCGGTCGGCGATGATGGAGGCTTCTCGAATGCGACTCGCCCTGACGCCCGAGCAGGAGATGCTGCGCGACTCGGTGCGGGGTTTCCTCACCGCCAAGGTGGGCACGGGTCTGGTGCGCCGGCTCATGGAGACCGATGCCGGCTTCGACGAGGCGCTGTGGGCCGAGATGGCCCAGCAGGGCTGGCAGGCGATGGCGATCCCGGAGGAGCACGGCGGGGCCGGCTTCACCATGTTCGAGTTGGGCGTCCTGATGGAGGAGATGGGTCGCGCCCTCACCCCGGCGCCCTTCCTGTCGAGTGTCGTGCTTGGAGCCAACGCCTTCCTCCTGGCCGGCAGCGAGGAGCAGCGGGCGGAGCACCTCCCCGCCATCGCCGCCGGAGAGGAGCGGGTGGCGCTCGCCGTGCAGGAGCCGGCGGCGAGGTGGAGTGCCGCCGAGGTGACGATGACGGCCCGCGGCCACGGCACCGGCGTGGTGCTGGACGGCGAGAAGAGCTACGTGCTCGACGGCCATACCGCCCACACCCTTCTGGTGGCAGCACGCAATGCCGCCGGTGGCGTCGACCTGTTCGTGGTGCCGGCCGATGCCGCAGGCGTTTCGGCGATGCGGCTCGAGACCCTCGACATGACCCGCAAGCAGGCGGCCGTCACGTTCGACGGCGTGCAGGTAGCGGCGACTGCACGCCTGGGCGAGCCCGGCGCCGGCGGCCGCGCCCTCGGCCCGCTGCTGGACCTGGCCGTCACCGCCCTGGCGTTCGAGCAGGTGGGCGGCGCCGAGCGCTGCATGGAGATGTCGGTGGGCTACGCCAAGGACCGGATCCAGTTCGGTCGGCCCATCGGCTCGTTCCAGGCGATCAAGCACATGTGCGCCGACATGCTCGTCGAGGTGGAGGCGGCCCGCAGCGCCGCCTATTACGCCGGATGGGCGGCGGCGACGGGTGATTCCGACTTCGAGGTGGCGGCGCCGCTGGCGAAGGCGCGCTGCTCGACTGCCTACCTCTCGGTCGCCGCCGAGACCATCCAGGTGCACGGCGGCATCGGCTTCACATGGGAGCACGATGCCCACCTCTACTTCAAGAGAGCCAAAACCGACGAGTTGCTGTTCGGCGACCCGGCAACGTGGCGCGCCGAGCTGGCGGGTCGTATCGGTCTGTGAGTTCCTCACTGGGCGAGGGCGAAGTCGGTGGCGGCCCTGCTACGTGTGAACCCTTGCTCGGCGATGTGCCGGCGGCTCCCAGTGGTCGGCAGCAGGAATCCGCCACCGTCTGATCGCTGTTCGTTGCTCGGATTCAGGCTCGGCCGGCGGCGACCTCGCCTGCCCGGTTGCGGCCCGCCAGCAGGATCAGCTCTTCGTGGAGCTCGAACCAGAC
>Ga0214471_10001830_pt1 | contig 16816 bp, 19 predicted proteins | sample RVTome_5_FD_207665 | JGI IMG/M metagenome (GOLD analysis project Ga0214471, IMG submission 207665) | Soil microbial communities from uranium-contaminated site in the Upper Colorado River Basin, Wyoming, United States - RVT142D155 | ecosystem: Environmental > Terrestrial > Soil > Contaminated >... | reverse complement strand
CTCTTCGATCCTGATTGGTTCTTTCAGCTGTTCTTTCGCGGTTATATATCCTATAGCAAAAGAAAGCAGGGAAATCAACGCCACGGCCACGCCTAAAATAATCTCGACTTCGCGCTTTTTGGCCCATCCAGCCCACGGCTGGACAAATTCAGATATTCTTGCTATCATAAAAGATAATCCAAATTACAAATTTTATCCTAATTTACAAATTCCTCATCTACAAATACTATTCGGATATTCGAAGATTCGGATAAGATTCGTAGATTGGGATTACAACCTATGTCTACTACCAAATCTTCAGGAACAGCGAAAAATATGCGGGATTCCGCGCCCCAGTACCTTGGGGTAAAGCTTTTTGCCGGCCAAAAGGCTAAAGCTGGCCAAATTATTATCCGCCAGCGCGGCACCAAATTTTTGGCCGGAAAAAACGTGGGAATCGGAAACGACCATACCCTCTTTGCCCTAAAAGAAGGGGTCGTGAAATTCCTTACCAGAAAGAAAAAGAAATTCGACGGCTCCACCAGAAACGCCAAAGAAGTGCAGATTATTTCTTCTTAACCTTTTTTGGGGTCACTTTTGTTTTCTATCATAACATCTCCACGTTTGCTTCACAACAAAAAACAGCCTCATCATCGGGGGCGTTTTTTACTGTTATGTACCCCCATCCCCTGTCCACCTACGAAGTGGACAGGGGCTACCCGCAGACCCCACGTAGTATCTCAATTCCAGCAGCCGCTCCAATCAGGATACTTTTGATTTCATCACCTCATAAACCGGAACGTGGAGAGGATTTGCTCGAAAAGTTGCGAAAATTTCATAAAGTCGTTACCCCCTCTAATGTTCCCATAGATATAATATATATTCTCTTCTTTGGCAAAGTATACGCCATTCGCCATCTTAATGGCATTATAGCCGCCGCTGACCACTATTTCTGACTTCTCCATAGTTTGTCTCTGCTGTTCAACAAATTCTTCAAAAGAAAGGCTTCTCTCGCCCAGATCCTCATTGCCAATGACGGCAATACCAACCGTCTGCAGGCTCTGCTGACTAGCCTTCGAGAAAACTCGTTGATAGGGGCCATCTATTGTGCCACCCTCAAGATTGAAACCTTCCGGAAGCCTAAGTTCGAATCCGTACTTCTCATCTCGGTAGGTTTGCCATCCTTCGACTTCGCTCAGGGTAAAGTCCTCGGCGTCGATTGTTTGGGGTTGTGGGGAAGGGATGGGTGGAGAAGTTTGTGCGACTAGTGGAGAACCCATGCCACGTAATAGAAAAATACCACCCACTACAAGAATAATGGCGGTGAGGGCGACAACGAGCAAAAGTTTTGTTTCCGTGCGAAATTCTTGGAAGAAACTCATAGTAGTTTTTTTATTTTGGATGGTGCATAATATCCACTAAATAATAGATATCCCCCTTCATAAGAAAATAAAATCGCCAATCAAGGGTTACTCTGGCTTGCCAAATACCTCTTGCCTCGTCGTACTTTTTCGCACGTAAGGACGGATGTCGTAAATCTTGCAATAAGTACACAATCTGTTTATCGAAATATTTTTGTACCCGATCTGGAGCAAGCCGATAGGATTTTTTGAACCGGTCTGTATAAAGCGCCCTCATTAACCACGAAGTGATTTAATCAGATCTTCGGCATTGTCAAATGGGTCAATTCCCCTTCCCAATTCGATATCTTTCAAGCCTTCTGCCAAACGCTTCTCAATAAATGCCTGGGGAGTCAAGATGAGTTTATCTTTCTTCACTTTTACCTCAAGATAATCTCCTGCGCCAAGTCGCATTTGCTCGTATATGTTTTTAGGAATAGCAACTTGTCGACTGGTGCCGATTTTTACCATTTGAGGAGCTTCCTCTCTTATGTGGTTTTTGATTGCTGCTTTCATATAATCATATTATATGATTTCGTTCTGCTTGTCAACTCCAATCTCATTAGCTGCTGACGCAGGCTTTGACGAACTGCAGAAAGAGCGGATGTGGTTGCAACGGTCTTGACTTGAACTCGGGATGAAACTGGGTGCCCAAAAAAAACGGGTGATTTTTTAACTCCACAATTTCCACCAAATCGCGCTCTTTATTTATTCCTGACATGACCATACCCTTTTCTTGCAGTATCTTCCGGTATTCGTTGTTTACCTCGTACCGGTGGCGATGGCGCTCCACAATGTTCTCTGCGCCGTATGCCTTATATGCCAGGGTGCCTTTTTGCACCTGGCAGGGGTACGCGCCCAAGCGCATGGTAGCTCCATAATGCTTTTCTTCCAAAAGCGCTTTTTGCTCTGGCATAACGTCAATAACCGGGGTTTTTGCTTTGGGTTCAAACTCGGTGGATGTGGCGTCTTTCAAGCCGCATACGTTCCTCGCAAACTCAATCACGGCCAGCTGAAGCCCCAGGCAAAGCCCAAAATACGGTACGTTATTTTCGCGGCAAAACCGGATGGCCTGTATTTTTCCTTCTGTTCCCCTGCTTCCAAAACCGCCCGGGATTAAAATACCATGAAACTTTTTAAGCTCTTTGAGGTTTTCTTGCCCCGAGCTTGTCGAGGGGTCGTACTTTTCCGCGGAAAGCCACGTAAGTTCCGGCTTTACCCCGTTTGCCCAGCACGCGAACTTTAAAGACTCAATAACCGAAATATAGGAATCAGCCAGGGTAAAATCGCCTGTGTCAAAGTACTTTCCCACAATACCAATGTTTACCGGCTTGGTAAGTTTTTCTGCTTTACCCACAAAGCCGGCCCATTCTTTCATGTCTTTCTCCCGGGGCTTTAACCCCAGGCGTTTTAAAATTTTCAAATCCAGCTCATCTTTCACAAAATTTAAAGGCACTTCGTACACGTTGTCCACGTCGGGGGCGGCAATGGCGGCTTCCTTTTCTATATTGCAAAAAATAGCCAGTTTTTCCTTGCGCTTTTCGTCTATACGCTGCTCTGAACGGCACAAGATAAAGTCGGCTTGAATGCCCACCGAGTTTAACGTGCGAGAAGCGTACTGCGTGGGCTTTGTTTTCATTTCGCCTATTTTTCCCGGAATGGGCAAATAGCTCACCAGTACAAACAATACGTCTTTTGGGCGCTTTAATTTGAGCATGCGGGCAGCCTCCAAAAACAAAATGTTCTGGTACTCCCCCACGGTGCCGCCAATTTCCACCACAAGAAAATCGCTTTTATCTTTCTTGCGCACCAGTTCAATGCGCCGCAAAATTTCATTGGGAATGTCGGGCACCACTTCCACGTCTTCTCCTTTGTATTCCAGATTCCGCTCTCGCCGAATAACCTCCGCGTATACCTGCCCGGTAGTAATATAGTTTTCTTTGGTGGAAACCTGGTTTACAAAACGCTCATACGTGCCCAAATCCTGATCGGCTTCAATACCGTCTTCTCCCACGAACACTTCGCCGTGCTCGGTGGGCCGCATGGTGCCAGCGTCTATGTTTACGTACATATCGCACTTAATAAGCGATACCGTGTACCCCCGCGCCTGAAGAATTTTTCCTATAGACGAAGTGGCCACCCCTTTTCCCACGCTGGACATTACTCCGCCGGTTACAAAAATGTATTTCGTCATATAAAAAAAGAGGCACCACTCCTACTATTCTTCGGTAATAATAAGCCGAATTTCAGCTTCCAAATTATGGTCAAGTTCAATTTTTACGGGAAATTCGCCCACTTCCTTTATTGGCTCTTCCAGTTTTAACTGGCTTTTCTTTACATTATACCCCAATTCTTTTAACCTGTCTGCAACTTTTTGGGCGTTAATGGACTCGAACAACTGTCCTTCCTCGCCCACCTTTACGGGCAAAGGCACCTCCAGATCATCTAAACTGGAGGCCAGCTCCTGCATTCCTTTTAAATCTTCTTCCGCTTTTTTCTCTAACAGTTCTTTTTGCATATGTAACCATTCTAAAGCTTCCGGGGTCGCTACCTTTGCAAGGTTTCTGGCCAACAAAAAATTTCTGGCGTGCCCTTCAGCCACTTCTTTTACATCAAACCTTTTCCCTATTTTTGGCACGTCTTTCAGCAAGATTACCTTCATAGCGACATTCTCTCATAGATTTTTAAGCACTTCAATAGCCCTGTCAAGCTGGGGATCCCTGCCTGCCTCAAAGTCTTCTTCGGTCAATTCCACTTCAACGTCTGGGACCAGACCTTCCCCTGTTATAAGGGTCCCGTTTGGCGTTAACCAGTTTGCCACGGTAACCTTTAAAGAAGATTTATCTTTCAATTCCTTAACCTCCTGCACCGAACCCTTGCCAAAGGATTGCCCGCCAATAAGCAAAATGCCGTTGTTGTCGCGCAAGGCGCCGGCTAAAATTTCAGACGCCGAGGCCGACCCTTCATTTATAAGTACCACAACGTTGTAATGAGAGAACCTGCCGTTTCCCCGCGCCCTATGTTTTTCCTGTTCTGCGCCTTCGCCATAGTCTTCGATAACCACCACTTCGCCCCGTTCCAAAAACCAGCCTGCCATATCGACCGCGATATGCAAAAACCCGCCGGGATTATTGCGCAAGTCAATAATAATGTTACGCGACCCGTTTGCTATAATTTGGTTTTCCACGTCCCGAAAATCGCTTCGCAGCTTTTCTGAAAACTGAAACATTTTTACATAGGCGATATTTCCTTCTTTTGTTTCGTAACGCAGAGAAGGAATGGCAATAACGGCCCGCTGAATTTCAAAATCGCGGGGCTCGGCCCAGCCATCCCGTAAAATGTTTAGCGTTACCGTACTTCCTTCGGGCCCGCGAATGCGGGCGACCGCTTCATCTACGCTTAAGTCTGCCGTAAATATGTCCTTGTCAATTTTTACAATGTGGTCGCCCGCCCGGAGTCCCGCGGCTTCGGCCGGCGTCCCTTCCAAAGGGGCGATAACCTGCAGTTTGTCGTCGCGTATGCCAATTTCCATGCCAACTCCGCTAAAAGACCCTTCAATGTCTTCTAAAAATATTTGCGTGTCCTGGGCAGTCATAAAACTGGTATAAGGGTCGCCCAGACTTTTTACCATGCCGCTTATGGCGCCATACACCATAGTTTGAAAGTCTAAAGGTTCTGTTCCCACATAGTCTTTCTGCACCACGCGCCAGGCATCCCAAAACAAAGAAAAGTCCACGTCGCCGGGTTTTCCGGTTTCCAGGTTGGTTGCGCCCTCAATGGGAGGCACAAAGCTGTATACTTTGCCGGCGTAAAAACCGCCCGCAAAGCTTAAAACAATTCCTATAAACAAAACAGCAATAAGAGTATTTCTCATATTAAGACTATGGTATCATATGTTGCTTTTTGGGGCAATTTTTGCCCGCACGCCCAGTAAACGTATGGGTTTTTGGTTTTCCGTTAAAAACCGCAAAAACAATTTTATGGCTTCCTCGCGCAACACCGCCTCGCTGCTGCTGGGTTCCTTTAGGGTTTTGTCTTTGGTGTGCGTTTCAAACCCGGAAAACCGGCACACCACGGTAATGGTTTTAAAAGCCAATCCCTCTTTCGCAAGCTCTTGTGCAACCTGTTTTGCCAGCTGTTCAAAAGTCCGGATTAAAAGCTCGGGGTCTCGAGTATCCTGCTCAAATGTTGTCTCTTTTCCAACAGACTTTACTTCGTGTTCAGGCTCAACCGAATTATTGTCTATGCCCCGCACGCGCAAATACATTTCGCTTCCCCGCTTGCCAAACAAATCTTCCAAATCGTGCTCGGAAAGTTTTTTTAAGTCTGCCACCGTGTTAAAGTTTGACTGGCGCAGTATGGCCGCGGTTTTCTGCCCAATGCCGGGCATTTTTTCAATATCCAAAGGTTCCATAAACTTTTCCGCCTCTTCCTCACGGACAACAACAACACCGTTTGCTTGCCCCGAGCCTTGTCGAGGGGGTTTTGCCGCCTCGCACGCAATTTTTGCTACCATTTTATTTGGCCCTATGCCGCAGCTGCATTTTAACTTTTCTTTTTGCAGAATTTCTTTGCGCATTTGCTGGGCCAGCTTTTCCGCTTTTTCCCATGTTTGTTTCGAATTTCGTACTTCGCCCCTCGACCCTGCTCGGGGCGACCTGAGCGAAGTCGAATGGTCGGATTTCGGATTTATTTCGATATATGCCTCGTCCAAAGACACTTGCTCCACTTGTTCAGCAAAACCACGAATAATGTTCATAATGTTTTCTGATACTCGGCTATACAGCTCAAAATTCGGCGGCAAAAACACGGCGTCCGGGCACAGCTTCCAAGCCTGCGAAATCGGCATGGCAGAATGAACCCCAAACTTTCTCGCCTCGTAATTACAGGTAGAAACCACTCCCCTACCCCTGCCACCTTTTGGGTCAGCCCCAACCACCACCGGTTTTCTCTTAAACTGCGGGCTTTCGCGCTCCTCCACCTGCGCGAAAAAGCAGTCCATATCAAGGTGTATGATAATTCGTTCCACCATAACCCCATAATTCTACCATTTCCCAAAACAAAAGTCCCCACAAGCAGTAAAGAAAATACGCTTGCGAGGACTTGATTGGAAATATGGTTATTTTTCCTGTCTTACTTCTTCTATAGTTTGTGCAAGTGTCGAAAGCTGGAAGGGCTTTGACAAAACGGCATTGGCTCCTAACTCCATTGCCTCGGCCAACACATCCCTTTCCAGGTTTCTCGGGTCCCCCGAGCTTATCATAATAAACGGAACATCCTTGAACACGTCATTACTTCGCATGTAAGCGAGTAGCTGAAGTCCGTTCATCACAGGCATGCTGAAGTCGGAAATTACGAGATTGGGACTTTTCTCCTGCAACATTCTAATCGCCTCTTCCCCATTCGAGACGATCTGGTATTCCCACCCGATTCCCGTGACGAAAATCCCGATCATTTTTCCAAGCGCCGGCTCATCATCCACAATTAACACGGATGGCATTCTGCACCTCTCACTAAAGTTTTTAAGAAATCACCCAAGTAGGGGTTCGTCAGGAAAAATATTTTTGAGTATCTCCAGAAACTCGTGCTGGCGGAAGGGTCTCTGTAAGAATGCTCTTGCTCCGAAGTCCTCTGCTTCTTGTGCACGTTCGGAGTATGAGCTGATAATTATAACGGGAATACTCTCCAATCTAGGAATTGCCTTCATGGCATCCACTAACTCTATTCCCCCAAGTAATAGATCAGCATCCGCTACGACAAGATCGGGTGTTCTATTTTCCATAAAACTGAATGCCCTTTCCGCGTCACTCGCAGTCTGGCACGACCACCCGAGGTCCATACTCAAGACCAGAAGACTTATTAACCGACGGGTCGGTTCGTCTCCCACAATAAGAACAGACTTCATTTCCTACCTCTCGCCTAAAAATTTGAGCGCAACTCTTGTTGCACTCGCTGGGCAATATAGTAGCACGTTCTCTTTCTCTTGTCAAAACAAAAGGCGCCAGCAGAGTTTTACAACTCCACTCACGCCTTACCTTTGAGTAAGGCTAAGCCTTACTATTAGAGGCGTTCGCCGGTTAGCCGACGATAGGCTTCCAGATAACGCTTTGAAGTCTTGGCGATTACATCATCAGGTAATACGGGCGCGGGCGGTTCGTGGTTCCAACCGATTGAATCGAGATAGTCCCGCACGAACTGCTTGTCGAAATTGGACTGGGACTTACCCGGCTCGTAACCTTCCATGTCCCAAAACCGGCTGGAGTCCGGGGTTAGCAGCTCGTCGATAAGAATCAGTTGCCCGTCCAGCAACCCAAACTCGAACTTGGTGTCAGCCAGGATAATGCCCCGCTCCCTGGTGTATTTGTCAGCAAATTGATACAGATCGATACTGTTGTCCCGGAGTTTCCAAGCCATTTCCTCGCCCACCATGTCCACAACCTGTTTCCAAGTCATATTCTGGTCGTGGCCTTCTTCGGCTTTCGTAGTGGGCGTAAATAATGGGTAAGGAAACTTCTCGCCTTCCAACATCCCTGGCTCCATGCGATCGCCCCACACCGTGCCCTGCCTCCGGTACTCGGACCAGGCCGAGCCGGTTATATACCCCCGCACGATGCACTCTATATCGATGCGGTCGGCCCGCTTAACGACCATTCCCCTCTTGGTAACTTCGGGAAAGAAATCGTTTAGCAATACGGCACTACTCAATAACGCCGGCACCTCATCTGCCAACTGGATAAAGTGATTGGGTATAATGTGGGCCGTCTTCTCAAACCAGAAAGCCGAGATACGGTTGAGCACCAAGCCCTTGTTGGGAATACCGCTGGGCAGCACCACATCGAAAGCTGAAATTCGATCAGTAGCTACCATTAAAAGGGTCTGTTCGTCTATGACGTAAGTGTCCCGCACCTTTCCCCGGTGCAGCAGATTGGGCAGATTAGTTTCTATCAACATTTCTTACTCCTTATATTAGGTTCAACGTATACATCCTTTAGATGTACCCAAATCGTACGCAAAATTTGGGCAAAAAGCAAGAGTATACTTGTCGAAATAAGTTCACGATCGTAAGATTTGTTCGACAATACAAAAACGGCCGTAAAGCCGCTTTTGTTGTTTACACTGAACGAAGTGAAGTGTGCGCCCAGAAGGACTCGAACCTTCAACCAATGGCTTTACCCCTGAAATGAGTTAATTGCTATGTCCAGAAGTTGACGTTTTTCGAGTTTTTTCTTCCAAATACTATTCGTTCGCTTCGGATTGATGTAGACTCCCTTTGAAAAGTTAATTTCTTTACGGAATTTTATGAGGTTCTCTTTTCTGCTTATCACGATTTCCTGATACTTCTCATCAACTCTGCTATCGATGTAAAAATCTTTTAACAATTTCTGAACAAGACTCAAACGTATCAAATTATGTTGATATCCTTTTACTTTTCTGCTGTTCTTGTAAATACCTACGCTCCCCTCGTCGTCGAAGAAAGAACGCAGAAATACTCTTTTTTCTTCCACGGGAGCCATTTGGATATAAGAAAGAAGTTCGACAGATTTTTGTTTTGCATACTGCCCAAACTCCACATTATAATATCCAATTCTCTTCACTCCATCATCACGTTCATCAACTCTTGAATCCAAACCAAAAAGTCTTTTTATAACCGATCGCATTGTCTCAATTAAATAATCGCTCCTATTGTAGTACGCGCAGCCTCCATAGAGTATCTCGCCATCGAACATGAAATGGGAGACAGCAAACACGAACTCTGGAGACCAACTATCTGGTTTTTCAAAAACTCGTCCTGGCAATGCCTTACCCTTCCGAACTGTTATATTAAACTCATTAATCCTTTTCGTTGTTGCTATCCTAATGGCAGACTGCTTTTCTGGAGAAAGAGGAATATGAACGATGTGCCCATAGACCGTTGTTCTTGGTACTCCTGTGGTCCGAACAATTTCGTCGAGAGAATACCCTTGTTTCCGCAAGAGTTGGCACTCTTCAATCAGTGTACTAGGAGTCTTTTGCATACAAATAGTGCCCCCACTCAGAGTCGAACTGAGATCAGCGGATTAAAAGTCCGTTGCTCTGCCATTGAGCTATAGGGGCTCGAGAAAAATATACCATATTTTCCCCTTTTTGCCTAGCCCCCTACAAATCTCGTATTTCCTTTAAGGCCGCTATTCTTCGATAGTTATTTTTAGTTATTAACCTAAATTCTGGATCATTTTGCACACGCTCAAGCAACTCCTCAAATACCCTTTTCGTCTTATCTGGTCTATGTGAAAACATAATCAGGTTATGCCCTGCATCTAACGATTCTATCGTAGCTTCTGTAAGATCAATATCTCTGCCAATAATGAGCGGCATATCAGAAAGATCATCAGTAATTACTAAGCCAGAAAATCCCAGCTGTTTGCGTAATACATCAGTTGTGATTTTCTTTGAAAGAGTAGCCGGCACACCTGGATCAATATCGTCATAAACTGCATGGCCAGTCATAACAAAGTCTGTGCCGGCGGTTATCCCGCTTTCAAAAATCTCCAGTGACTCGTCAAGAACTGTTTTACCAACGCTCGCGCGCGGCAGCGTGTCATGAGGATCCTCTACAAAAACACCCATCCCGGGAAAATGCTTTAACGTTGTAGAAACATCATTTTGTTGTGATAGCGCAATAAACTTTTTGTTAAAATCCACAAGTGCTGCGGGCGTATGAGCCTGGATACGGTATTTTATAAATGAGTCTTCATCAAACGGGAAATCTGCAAGTGGCGCCAAATTTACGTTAACTCCTATATCTGCCATTGTTTTTATGTCTTGTTCTATCCGTTCCCATTCTGGCGTACCAAAAGCAAAAACATTCTTAAAAAGATTAAGACGTGTCGCTCCGCCGGGTTCCTCATCAATCATAATAAAGTAAGGATACTGTGTTGTTCTTGCAGCAACTTCTTGCAACTCGCTGATAAAATTTCTAAACTGTTCTGGTGTTTCGTAGTTTCGGTAATACAAAATAACACCGCCTGGTCTTATTTGCTCGAGAAAAATTCTTGTCTCTTCATCTAACGACGTGCCCGGGATGCCAACGACAAAGTTCTGGCCAAGAACTTCCTGTGAAGGAGGGAGCGTAATTGCTTCTTCTGGATAGCTCGATCTTATTTCTTCGTTCTTGACCAAGAAAGCGAAAAGAAATAAAGCGGTGATCATCAAGCCACCAATCAATACATAGAATTTCTTCTTCATAGACTAGTGGAGATATGCCCGATAGTAGTGGTCAAAATTATCTTCCATAACTGGCTGGTAGTATGCCCCTACCGGACCACTTAGGATAAGGTTAGCCATTTGGATTTTTAGGAAACCTTCCTTGTCGTTTGGCTTATACAAAATGTGCATTCTTAGATTACCATTCGCTAAGTTTGAAATCGAGACATTGTCGTAGCAGTAATCCCAGCATTCTACAGGATCACCAGCTTGGTTATTGCAGTAGGAAGGCCGAGGAGCAGGAGGATTCTCGCAATAATTAAGGCTCAAACCATGAAGAGCAATGGGCTCTTCCAAGCTATACCACGTAATTCCGCTTGTCTCTTCTATAAAGGTTAAATTTGAACTGCCCACTTCACGAAGGTATATTCCAGGGCCGCATGCGTAAGCCGTTTCAACGCCAAAAATTTTATCAAAAATAGAAGGTTCAGCTTTACCAAAATGACCGAAACCACCAATATAATCGATCGCGAATGCTACTTTTAACTCGCTTATGAGATCGCGATCGTTGATCTGAAAACCAACATGAGAAACCGAGTATTTTGAATCTGGATTGAATAAATAAATCGGAGTTCCTTGATAAAAATGACTCTCTTCGGATGTAAATATTGAATGATATTCTGGGCCATATGCGTATTGCCCCTGCCTCTCTTTTAATTTAGACAGGGATAAAAACTTTTCATCACTACCTTCAGGAATATAAAACTCAGACCCTCTCGACCATCCAGATCCAACATAATCTCCTTCATAATGAAGATCGATTTTTACATCGTTCGCATTGTTTAACAACGTAACGAAGGGTGGCGACTTTGGTGATCTCAACGGCGTAAAACCGTCAAGTGGCGGTACTGATTGTTCTGGTGTTGCGGGTTCGGTCTCCTGCTCTTCCGTAACCGTCGGTTCAGCCTGTTGGACGATAGCTTCTTCTTGAACGTTGCTATAAAACAAGATTACGGCCACTACTATAACCACAACTAGAATAATAGCTGCGAGTAAGAAAATTTTATACTTTGTGGTCATATATTACTATAATCCTTGTTCTTTGAGTTGCCAGAGGAGTTGTTTTTGTTCGCGAGAAAGTTTTTTGGGGGTGGCAATGTTCAGCTCCACAAACATATCGCCGCGGCCCAGGCCGGAAAAATGCGGAATGCCTTTGCCTTTTACCCGCAGGCTCTGGCCGGTTTCAGCGCCTTCTGGAATTTGCAGCAGCGAAGTTGTGCCTTCCAATGTAGGCGCTTCCACTTCGTCGCCAAGCGCGGCTTGTGAAAGCGTAATGTCTTTTTTAAGCAAAATGTCATCTCCCCTTCTTTGGAACACGGGGTGCTTTTTTACCACAATGCGGATATACAAATCCCCTGCCCTGCCTTTTTTGCGGCCCGCGTCCCCTTTTCCTTCCACGCGAATAATTTGGTTGGTGTCCACTCCCGCGGGAATGGTTACCGCCAGCTGTTCCTCGCCTTTTACCCGGCCTTCGCCCTTGCACACGTTGCAAGGCTTGTCGGGCCGCATGCCCTCTCCCGAGCATTCCGGGCACACGCCAACGCGCGTAAACGAACCAAACACGGTGCGTTTTATTTGCTGCACTTCGCCCGTTCCCCTGCACGAAAAACATTCGTTTACCTTGGTTCCGGGTTCCGCTCCCACTCCCTGGCAGCGGTCGCACATAATCAGTTTGGAAAGCGCAATGGTTTCTGGCCTGGACTGCAACGTTGCTTCCAAAGGAATTTGTAGTTCCACTTCTATGTCGCGGCCGCGCTTTGCTTCCTGCCGGCGTTCCTGGGAGCCGCCGAAAAACTCGTCAAAAATATCGCCAACATCCTGAAAATCGAAACCAAAGCCCGCAGCCTCTTCAAAATCTTCGTGCGCGTGTCCTCCGGGCTGGCCCCATGCCCAGCGGAATCCCCCAAAGCCGTCGGCTCCTCCCGGCCCGGCTCCACCCTCAAACACGCGTCCGAATTTGTCGTACTGCTGTCGCTTGCCGTTGTCTGAAAGCACCTGGTAGGCTTCGTTCAGCTCCTTGAACTTCTGCTCGTCACCCCCTTTGTCGGGGTGATATTTGTGCGCCAGCTTTCGGTATGCTTTTTTGATGTCGTCTGGAGAAGCTTCTTTGCTTACTCCGAGTATTTGGTAGTAATCTTTCATAATTACTCTTTTTTCTCTTCTCCGCCTGCCGGCGGATTCTGATACATCGCGGCTCCCGCTTTCTGGATAGTTTGTGAAAGCTCTTCCGTGGCCTGCTTTATTTCATCTATACTATCACCATCTTTTACTTTTTTCAAAGCATCCAACTTTTCCCCAACCTCTTTTTTGGGTTCTTCTGAAACTTTATCACCCGCGTCCCGCAACGTTTTTTCCGTGGTGTATATAATAGTGTCTGCCTCGTTGCGAACTTCAATAAGCTCTTGCTTTTTCTTGTCTTCTGCCGCGTGCAGTTCCGCTTCCTTTTTCATGCGTTCCACTTCCTGGTCTGAAATGCCCGTGGAACCTTCAATGCGGATAGACTGCGTTTTGCCCGAAGCCTTGTCTTTCGCGCTAACCTGCAAAATTCCGTTGGCGTCTATGTCAAAGCTTACCTCAACTTGCGGCACGCCGCGGGGCGAGGGCGGAATTCCGTCTAAAATAAACCTGCCCAAAGACTTGTTGTCTTGCGCCATGGCGCGTTCCCCTTGCAGCACGTGCACCTCCACGGAAGTCTGATTGTCGGCTGCCGTAGAAAATGTCTGGCTTTTGCTGGTGGGCACGGTAGTGTTTTTTTGTATAAGTACCGTGTTTACCCCGCCCAATGTTTCAATGCCCAGGCTCAAGGGCGTAACGTCAAGCAGCAGCACGTCTTTTACGTCCCCTTGCATAATGCCGGCCTGCACCGCGGCCCCTATAGCCACCACTTCGTCGGGGTTAATGGACTTGTTTGGTTCTTTGCCAAACAGCGCTTTTACCGCCTCCTGTATGGCTGGCATTCTGGTTTGCCCTCCCACCAGCACCACTTCGTGAATGTCCTGTACGGAAAACTTTGCCTCCGCCAGCGTTTGTTTCATTAACTCAATGGATTTGTCGATATATTCTTTTACCATGCCTTCCAGCTGCGCGCGGGTAAGCTTGTAGTACAAATGCTTGGGCCCCGAAGCGTCCGACGTAATAAACGGCAGGTTTACCTCTGTTTCCATGGAGCTGGAAAGTTCTACTTTGGCGCGCTCGGCCGCTTCTTTTAACCGTTGTAAAGCCAAGCTGTCTTTGCCCAAATCAATGCCCTCGTCTTTTTGGTATTGCGCAATAAGCCAGTCTACAACTTTTTGGTCAAAATCCTCGCCGCCCAAGTGGGTATCGCCGCCGGTTGCTTTTACCTCTATGGTATCTTCTGACACGTCCAAAATGGAAATGTCAAACGTGCCGCCCCCAAAGTCGTACACCACAATTTTTTCATCTTTCTTTTTGTTTAAGCCGTAGGCCAGCGCGGCCGCGGTAGGCTCGTTTATGACGCGCTTTACCTGGAATCCCGCGATTTCGCCCGCCACTTTTGTTGCTTTCCGTTGGCTGTCGTCAAAGTACGCGGGAACCGTAATAATGGCTTCCGTTATGGTTTCGCCCAGTTTGCTTTCGGCGTCCTGCTTTAACTTACGCAGTACCATGGCTGAAATTTCAGCTGGTTTTAACCATTTGTCGCCCATTTTAATTTCCACGCCCCCGTCTGCAGCCTCCTTAATTTCGTAAGGCAGAAGTTTTTTGTCTTTTTGCACTTCGGGGTCGGAAAAGCGACGACCAATTAACCGTTTTGCCACAAAAATAGTGTTGGCCGGGTTGGTTACTTGCTGGCGCTTTGCCTGTACGCCCACCAGCGTTTCGTTGTTTTTGGTAATGGCCACCACCGAGGGCGTGGTGCGCGCGCCCTCTTTATTTTCTATTATGTTTGGCTCCCCGCCCTCTACCACTGCCATGGCGGAAAACGTGGTGCCCAGGTCAATTCCTAAAATTTTTGACATAGTTTTATTTGGTTACTTTCACTTTTGCCGGTCTTATAATTTGGTTATCTCTTGTGTATCCCTTTTCAACTTCCTCTGCCACTATGCCGGGCTCTTTGCCGTCAACCTCGCCAACCGCTTCGTGCACTTCGGGGTTAAACGGCGTGCCCACGCATTCTATTTCTTCCACGCCCCGGCTTTTCAAGAATTCTTTCCACTGGGCCAGAATCTGCGCAATGCCTTTATCTGGTATTTCCTTTGCCGCGCGTTCCAGGTTATCTAAAATCGGAAATACTCTCAAAAGCAATTCCTGCTCGGCGTACTCTGCCATTATTCGCATTCTTTGCGACTCTTCTTTCTTGTAGTTTATCAAATCTGCCTTTGCGCGCTTCCAGCCTGCCAGGTATTCGTCGCGTTCTTGTGTTATCTTTTCAATTTCTTCTTCCATGTTTGTATTAAAGAATGGATAAATCCGATATTTTTTTGGTAGGGCATTCGCTTTGGCCCCACAATTGCCACAAACCCATGCTGGCCTTGCGCAAAATCGCATTCGCTTAAAATCATGCTAAAATCCCCCACACTGGAAAAAGGATTTTCTTTTCCTATATATACTTCAAGCTGGCGTACCCTGCGTATGCGGTTGCTGTTTTGCTCAATGTCTGAAACAAACTTGGTAAAATTACCCAGCAGCTCCGCTCGCGAAAATTCGGGTTCCTGCAGTACCCGCTCCCAGTTTTCTTTCCAAAGCGTGCGATGGTAATACGCCAGCGCCAGCGCGGAAAATCCAAAAGGCTGTTCGTCTTCCAGCTCAACAGGCCGCAGCTCATCCACAAAAAACCTATACCCTTTGTCGGTGGGCACGCGCCCGGAAGACGTGTGCGGCTGTTCCAAATACCCGGCTTCTGTAAGCTGCATCATTTCCGCGCGAATTGTGGCTGGGGAAAAGGGCATATCGTACTGCCTTTCCAACCAGCCTGAACTTACGGGTTCCGCCCTGTCGATATACTCAAACACCGCCTTTTGCAAAATATCCCTTTGGCGCTCGGAAAGCACCACAGATACCACCATATTCCCCTATTATACCCGCAAAAAAATTAGCAGTCAACCCCGCAGAGTGCCAAATAAATAAGGAGCCAGCTAGTAAACTAGATGACTCCTTTTTGTGCCTAGTCGCAAGCGTCAGGCGTGACTATTGCGCCGGTTCGTACTCCATCGGAAATATGAACACCCGGTCTCCTTCGGCAAACTCGTGCCCCGAAGGAATGGCCGAGTAGATTATATCCATGGCCAAACTCTCAAGGGTCGGTCCGTGTTGAGGATACTGTCGAAATTTCATCTCCCACGGCTCTTCTCCCGGAAGATATACGACAGCCTTCAAAGCGTCGCCGGTTCGTTCTCTTATCTCCACCACAGTACCCAGTGGACGGTCCAGAACAGAAACCCAGTACCTCTCTCCCACCAATGGTGCATAGATAACAAACCGATCGCCCGCCTGGATCTCGTCAAACGCACCTACGCTCCAGAAACTCAATGCTTCATAAGCATTGGTGCGATTGAAACCACCCCTATCACCAACCGAAAGATCATACACCAAGTCGCGCATCCGCCGCTTAGCAATTTCGCTGTCATCAATATCCCCAGCCCGGTAGCCATGCCCAGGAGTCTCCGCTCTGGTAGATTCGCGGTCGATAACCATTGTATAGACCACCGCAACGCTACGAGAGTTTTCGGATTCTCCCTCTTCAGGCCCCTCGAATCTCACATCCTCAAATCTCAAGGTAACAACTCGGGAAGCTCTGGGCGTAATCACTTCCCTTACTTCGACGGCAGACTCGGAGGGCGTTGAGTCCGACATCGTCTCCTGTGTCGGCAGTGAAATACTGGATCGCTCCGATTTCTCTTCCATAGAAACCGCCGGGGAAGCCACGGTACCGCAGGCCACCAGAACCATGACAAAAAGAGTTGCCAAACCGAGTAAGCTAATCGTCTTAATCATTTTCCCTTCCTTTCTTTTTTGTTACTTGAATAGCCGAATAATCTGCGAATTCACCTCCTCTCTGCGTAGATTTGGCCCGAATCCGCAGATGAATCCGAACACTTGCGCGGAAAATTAGCCGAAATTCACGTTTGAAGCCGAACACCCGGCGGTGTAGAATACCGCCGTATGAAACAGAGAAAAAGACACAGCGAACAAAAGAACCAGAAACAGTACACGCACATTGAAAAAGCAGAACGCTC
>Ga0214471_10001828_pt1 | contig 16821 bp, 14 predicted proteins | sample RVTome_5_FD_207665 | JGI IMG/M metagenome (GOLD analysis project Ga0214471, IMG submission 207665) | Soil microbial communities from uranium-contaminated site in the Upper Colorado River Basin, Wyoming, United States - RVT142D155 | ecosystem: Environmental > Terrestrial > Soil > Contaminated >... | reverse complement strand
TGGCATTTGGCCCGCTGGCGCTCGCAACGCGGTTCGCGCGGATTTATGAAACCGGTTCTATGGACCGTGGACGATGGTCTGACGCATGACGTCGAGGCGGAGCGGATCCAGCGCGGTGCGACGCGGCATCGCGGCGGCGGCGAGTGCCGGGCTCCTCAGCGTGTCATTCCCGAGCGCAGGATGGTGGTGGTGCGCGTGGTTCGCCGCCGTGCCATGGCTGCTCATGCTCCGGTCGTGCCCTTCGCGCGCGGCGTTCGGTTGGTCATACGCGATCGGCGTCGCGTTCTTCCTCGGGTCCATGTGGTGGCTGATCCACGTCACCGTCGCCGGCTGGCTCATCCTGTGCGCCTACCTGGGGCTGTTCTTCGGCGCGTTCGGCTGGGCGGTCGGACGGCTGACCGGACCGGAGGTGAACGCCCCGTCCGAGCACGCGTACGCGGCGCACGGCGCCTCGGTCTGGGTCCTTCCGGCCGCCTGGGTGTCCCTCGAGTTCGCGCGCTCGCACGCGCTTTCGGGATTCGGCTGGAACCTCCTGGGCTATTCGCAGGCGCCATGGCTGGACGCCATTCAGCTGGCCGAATTCACCGGCGCCTGGGGCGTCTCGTTCCTCGTGATGCTCGTCAACGTCGCGCTGGCAGGCGCGGCGGCGAAGGACCGCCCGCTCGGCGGCCGTCTCAGAAGCCTGGCGCTCGCGGCCCTCGTGCTTGCGCTCGCGGCGGGGCTCGGGCGGTGGCGGACGGCGTCCGCGGCCGCGAATGCGCCGCGCGAGCCGCTGCGCGTCGCCGTCGTGCAGGGCAACATCCCGCAGGATGAGAAATGGGACGAGCGGTTTCAGGAGCGGATTCTCGAGCAGTATGAGCGCCTGACGGCCGAAGTCCTCCCGGCGCGCCCGGACCTGATCGTCTGGCCGGAAACGTCGGTCCCGGGGTACCTGGGCGTGGAGGCGGAGCTGACGGCGCGCGTCACCGCGATCGCGCGCGGCGCCGGACGGCCGCTCCTAGCCGGAGCGCCCACGTTGGACGTGCGCCAAACGGCGCTCAGGAACAGCGCCGTGCTCATCGCTCCGGACGGGACACTGCGGGCGCGCTACGACAAGCTGCACCTGGTGCCCTTCGGCGAGTTCGTGCCGTTCGAGCGGCATGTCCCCTGGCTGCGCGCCCTCCTGCCGCCCATCGGCACGTTCGTTCCCGGAACGGCGCCGACCGTGTTCCGCCTCGATGAGGCGCCGGCGGGCTCGCCCGCCCGTTCGGGCGTGGCGTCACCGCGCGCGTTCGGCGCGCTGATCTGTTTCGAAGACGTGTTTCCGGAGATCGCTCGGCGCCTCGTCCGTGAGGGCGCCGAGTTCCTCGTCGTCATCACGAACGACGCCTGGTTCGGCCCGACGGGGGCCGCCTATCAGCATGCGCAAGCCTCGACATTCCGGGCCGTCGAGCTGCGCGCGCCGGTTGTGCGCGCGGCCAACACCGGCTGGTCGGGCTGCATCAGTCCGACGGGCGCCTGGGGGCCCCGCGTGCGGGAGGGCGGGCGGGAGCTCTTCGTGGCGGGGACGGCCGTCTGCGACGTGTCCAGACGCGCGGCACGGACGCTGTATCTGGCGTGGGGGGACTGGTTCGCGCTGGGGTGCCTGATGCTGGCGGGCGGGTGGATGCTGCTTGAGCTCGGCATGGCCCGCCGGCAACAGGGACGTTGATGTAAGCGGCGCTCTTCACTGTGGTTCCGTCAACGGTGCTCTCCGCAGGCGCGCCTGCATGTCCATTGACACGGCGTGCGGGGCTACCGTATAATCAGGTAATCAGGAACAATCGCCTGCGCAAATTTTCCTCATATGAAAGATGATAGAATACCACGCCTGGAACGGCGTGGTATTTTGTAGCATTCCACCGGGTCCAACGCTGAGCAGCCACCAGACGCCACCACAGGATTCTCCCGAAGAGCGCCTCCGGAAGCTGGAGGCGCTACGCGCGGGCCACATCGCGCCCTACGGAGGCCGGTTCGCCAGATCCGGACCGGTTCATGCCCTCGTGACGGACTTTGCCCCCGAGCGCCGCGTGACTGCGGCGGGCCGCCTGGTCGCCCGGCGCGGCCACGGCGGGCTGATCTTCGCGGACCTGCGGGACTCGACGGGCAAAATCCAGCTCTGTCTCAAGCGCGATCAGGTCGGCGAAGAGCGCTTTCGGATCTTCGACCTCCTGGACCTGGGCGACGTCATCGGGGTGTCGGGGACGCTGTTCAAGACCAAGACCGGCGAAGTGACGATTCTGACGGAGGACGTCACGGTGCTGGCCAAAGCGCTCCGGCCGCTGCCGGAGAAGTGGCACGGGCTCAAGGACGTGGAGATCCGCTACCGCCAGCGCTACCTTGATCTCATCGCCAACGAGGACGTGCGCCTGGCGTTCGCCAAGCGCAGCGCGCTGCTGGGGAGCGTCCGGACGACGCTGGAGCGCCGGGGGTTTCTCGAGGTCGAGACGCCGATGATGCACGTCGTGCCCGGCGGGGCCGCCGGCGAGCCGTTCGTCACGCACCACGCGGCGCTGGACCTCGACCTGTACCTGCGCCTGGCGCCCGAGCTGTATCTCAAGCGTCTGCTCGTCGGCGGGATGGACCGCGTGTACGAGTTGAACCGCTCCTTCCGCAACGAGGGGCTCTCGACCCAGCACAATCCGGAGTTCACGATGCTGGAGGCGTACGCCGCCTACGAGGACTACCGGTTCATGATGACGCTGGTCCAGGACGTGATCTGCGAAGCCGCGCGGGCCCTGCGGGGCTCCCTGACGTTCGAGTTCCGCGGCCAGATGATCGATCTCTCGCCCCCGTGGGAGGAAGTCTCGTTCGCGGCGGCGATGGCGGAGCTCGGTCTTGAGCCCGGCGCGCCGGAGGAGACGCTGACGCGCGTGCTCAAGGCGCGGGGCATCCGCGTGGCGGGGCGGTCGCGCTCGCAGATGGTGCGGCTCGTGGAGCAGCTCTTCGAGCCGAAGGCGCGGACGAAGCCGCTGTTCGTGACGGATTATTGGACGGAGCTGTCGCCTTTGGCGCGCAGCGTGCCCGGGCGGCCGGAGATCACCGAGCGGTTCGAGCTGTTCATCGGCGGCATGGAAGTGGCCAACGCGTATTCGGAGCTGAACGACCCGCTCGAGCAGCGCCGGCGCTTCGAGGCGCAGCTGGAAGGCGCGCCCGCCCGGGAACGCGCCCGGTTGCTGGACGAAGGGTTCCTCGAGGCGCTCGAGCACGGCATGCCGCCGGCCGGGGGCCTCGGCGTCGGCATCGACCGCCTCGCGATGCTGCTCCTGGGTCAGCCGTCCATCAAGGACGTGATCCTGTTTCCGCTCCTGCGGCCTTCGTCGCGACCCGAGAGCACCTGAATGGGGTACGGCGGTCTTGGGCCGTTGTCCAGGATGCATCAGTCTGAAGCTGGAAGCTGGAAGCTGGAAGCTGGACCAGCGCGGTATCGACGCGCACGTTCTAGCTTCCAGCCTCTCGCTTCCAGCTTCCGGCATGTTGTCAGCCGCGGATGAGGTACGAATTCTGGCTCGGACTCCGGTATCTGTTCGCGAAGCGGCGCGAGCGGTTCATCTCCGTCATCGCGGCGCTGTCGGTGGGCGGGGTCGCCGTCGGCGTGGCGGTGCTCCTCGTGGCGCTGGCGGTGATGAGCGGGCTCCAGCACGGCTTGCGCGAGAAGTTCATCGGCATCAACGCGCACCTCATCATCGAGGCGCCGGACGGCGTGGCGGATCCGGAGGCGCTCCTGGCGCGGATCGACGGGGCGCCGCACGTCGCCGCCGCCACGCCGTTCCTCTCGGGACAGGCGATTCTGCGGCTGCCGGAGCGGGCCTTCGGCGTGCTCGTGCGCGGGCTGGATCCGGAGCGCGAGCCTGGCGTGACGCGCCTGGAGGAGTACCTCGTGCTCGGGTCGCTGCCGTCCTCGGACGAGGAGGTGGTGATCGGCGCGGAGCTCGCCGCGCTCCTGCGCGCGGGTCCGGGCGATGAGCTCGTGGTCATCAGCCCGGCCGACGGGGACAAGCACCCCCTGCGCGTCTCGGGCATCTTCCGCTCCGGGCTGTACGAGTATGACGCCTATCTGATCGGCGTGACGCTGGGCCGCGCGCAGCGGCTGTTCGGCCTGCCGGGCTCGGCCTCCGGCATCGGCGTCCGGCTGGCGGACCCGCAGCGCAGCGAGGAGGCGCGCCGGGCGCTGCAGGAGCGGCTCGGGGCCGGCGTCTCGGTGAAGCCGTGGAGCGAGCTCAACCCCGCGCTCTTCGCCGCGCTCAAGCTCGAGAAGATCGGGATGTTCGTCCTGCTCGCGCTGATCGTGCTGGTCGCGTCGGCGAACATCATTTCCACGCTGATCATGATGGTCATGGAGCGCACGCGCGATATCGGGATCCTGAAGACGCTGGGCGCCACGCCGCGCTCGATCGGCCTGTTGTTCACGTGGCAGGGGCTCGTCATCGGGCTGGTGGGCACGGCGGTCGGCGCGGCGCTCGCCGGCGGGCTCATCTGGGCGCTCGACACGTACAAGTTCATCCGGCTGCCCGGAGACGTCTATTACCTGGATTATCTGCCCGTGCGGGCGGAGTGGGGCGACTGGTGGAAGACGCTGGCGGCCGCGGTGGCAATCACGCTGGGTTCGACCGTGTACCCCGCGCGGCAGGCGGCGCGCCTGGCGCCCGTCGAGGCCCTCCGCTATGAATAACACACCACAGAGACACAGAGCGCCCACAGCGCCACAGAGGACGTTGGCACACCATCGTCTTCTGTGCCGCTGTGAACGCTCCGTGGCATCTGTGGTGTGGGAGTGATGATGCTGGAAGTGACCGGCCTCAAGAAAGTCTACGCCTCCGGCGCGGGACCGCTCGAAGTCCTGCGGGGCATCGACCTGCGCCTGGAGGCGGGAGCGGCGCTGTCCGTGACGGGGCCGTCGGGCGCCGGCAAGTCCACGCTCCTTCACCTGATGGCCGGCCTCGACACGCCGACGGCCGGAGATGTCCGGTGGGAGGGCGAGTCGCTCGCCGGCATGAGCGAGGCGGCGCGAGCCCGGTTCCGGAACGGGACGATCGGGGTCGTGTTCCAGTTCTATCACCTGGTGCCGGAGCTGACGGCGCTGGAGAACGTGATGCTGCCCGGATTGCTTGGAGGGCGGCCGTCGCGCTCGGTGCGCGATCAGGCGCTCGCATCGCTGCACCAGGTGGGCCTGGAGCCGCGGGCCGGCCATAAACCGCGGGCCCTGTCGGGCGGGGAGATGCAGCGCGCGGCGGTGGCGCGCGCGCTGGTCAACGATCCGCGCCTGTTGCTGTGCGATGAGCCCACGGGAAATCTGGATTCGGCCAACGGCGGAGCCATCATCGATCTGCTGATGCGCCTGCACGGGAAGCGCCGCATGGGGTTGGTCATCGTGACGCACGATGAGCGGCTTGCGGCCCGCGCCGGCCGGACCATCCGGCTCAGGGACGGCCGCCTCGATCCCACAGAGCGCGCAGAGGACGCACCACACCACAGATGACACAGAGCAGCAAGACACCACGCATGACGCGGACCGTCGCAGCCAGGCGCAAGGATGCGTTCCCTGTGCCTCTGCGGACGTTCTGTGCCTCTGTGGTGCAGAGAAGGAGGATGACGTGAAGGTCTATCTCAACGGGAAATTCGTGCATCACAGCAAGGCGTCCGTGTCGGTGTTCGATCACGGGCTTCTCTACGGCGACGGCGTATTCGAGGGCATCCGCTCCTACGGGGGGCGGGTGTTCAAGCTCGAGGCGCACATCGACCGGCTCTTCGAGTCGGCGAGAACGATCATGCTCCGGATTCCGATGAGCCGCGCCGAGCTGATCGAGGTGGTGAAATCCTGCCTGCGCGTGAACCGGCTGCGGGACGCTTACATCCGCCTCGTGGTGACGCGGGGGGTGGGGGATCTGGGGCTCGATCCGCGCAGGTGCGCCCGGCAGACGGTGTTCGTGATCGCGGACAAGATCCAGCTCTACCCGCGCTCGCTCTACGAGCGCGGGCTGGACATCGTCACCGTGGCGACCCAGCGCAACGTGCCTGAGGCGCTGAACCCCCAGATCAAGTCGCTCAATTACCTGAACAATATCCTCGCGAAGATCGAGGCCATCAACGCCGGCTACGAAGAGGCGCTCATGCTCTCGCCGTCGGGCTACGTGACGGAATGCACGGGGGAGAACCTGTTCCTCGTGAAGGACGGGGCGCTCGTGACGCCCCCGCCGTACATCGGCGTGTTGCGGGGCATCACGCGGCAGACCGTGATGGACCTCGGCCGTCGGATGGGGCTCGACGTGCGCGAGGATCTGCTGACCCGGCACGATTGCTTCAACGCCGAGGAAGTCTTCCTGACCGGGACGGCGGCCGAAATCGTGCCGGTGGTCACGATCGACGGCCGCGTCATCGGCCGCGGGCGCCCCGGACCGGTGACGCGCCGGCTGCAGGAGGAGTTCCGCGCCCTGACCCGGACCGAGGGGCTGTGATTTTCAAGGAAAAGGCGTTAGACTGATGGGCGAGTGACGACGATGCTGTGCGAATTGTGCAAACAATCCCAGGCGACGGTGCATCTGACCGAGATCGTGAACGAACAGATGGCGGAGCTGCATCTGTGCGAGGCATGCGCGAACCAGAAGGGCGCGCAGGTGGAAACGCACTTCGGCCTCTCGGATTTGCTCTCGGGCCTGGCCGACGTCAGCAAAACCAGCGAGCCCGAGGGCACGCCGGTCAAAACCTGCGGGACCTGCGGCATGACGTACGACGATTTCCGCAAGGTCGGGCGGTTGGGGTGCGCGGACTGCTATGTCTCGTTCAAGCGGAGTCTCGGCGGGCTGCTCAAACGGATCCACGGGTCGTCGCTGCACCTGGGGAAATCTCCGGTGCGCATCACCAAGACCGCGAGCGGCAAGTCCGAGTTGGCGGAGCTCAAGCGGAACCTCGAACGCGCGATCGAGAACGAGGCGTACGAAGAGGCGGCGGCGCTGCGCGACCAGATCCGGCGTCTCCAGGAGCGCGGCGGGAAGCCGCCGGCCTCCAAGAAGGGCTGAGGGCGCCGATGGCCGGCTCGATCGATGACCTGCTCAAGCACACCGGCGAATGGCTCCGCGGGACCGGCCCGGTTGCGGACATCGTCATGTCGAGCCGCATCCGGCTGGCCAGGAATCTGGCCAAGACGCCGTTCGCCGTGCGCGCCACGAGCCAATCGCGGCGCGAAGTCCAGGACGCGGTGAAAGACGCCGTCGGACGCGCGCCCGGGCTCAACGGCGCGCTCATGTTCGATCTGGAGGAGCTGACGGAAGTCGATCGCCAGTGCCTGGTCGAGCGGCACCTCGTGAGCCGGGAGTTCATCGCGGAGCCCGAGCACAAGTCCATCGTGATCGGGCCCGACGAGATCCTGGCGCTCATGATCAACGAAGAGGACCATCTGCGGATCCAGGCGCTCCAGTCCGGCCTGAACCTGCAGGATGCCTGGGAGCTGATCGACGGGCTGGACGATGAGCTCTCGGACCTGCTGCCGTTCGCGTTTACGAACGACTGGGGCTATTTGACCTGCTGTCCGACGAATACCGGCACCGGCATGCGCGGGTCCGTCATGCTGCATCTGCCCGCGCTCGTCATGACGAAGCAGATCAACAAGATGCTCCATACCATCACGAAACTGGGGCTGGCCGCACGGGGCCTGTACGGGGAGGGCACGGAGGCGACCGGGAACTTCTTTCAGATCTCCAATCAGGTGACGCTCGGCCGCACGGAGGCGGAGCTCATCGAGAGCATCGAGCGGATCCTGCGCCAGGTGATCGAGCACGAGCAGAACGCGCGGGAATCGCTCATTGCGAACAACCGGGTACAGCTGGAGGACCGGATCTGCCGGGCGTTCGGCATCATGCGGCACGCCCGGACGATGAGCTCCCAGGAGACCCTGGATTTGCTCTCGGCGGTGCGGCTCGGGGTGGACCTGGAATTGATGAACGGCCTGAACCGGTCGACGCTGAACGAGCTGTTCCTGCTGTCGCAGCCGGCCCACCTGCAGAAGCTCGAGCACAAGACGTTGTCCGCCCGCCAGCGGGACGAAACACGCGCGCGGCTGATCCGCGAGCGGCTCGATTCGCCCGGCAGCGGGCCGTCAATATCCTAACTGATGTAACCGAGGGGGCGTCATGTTCAACAAGTTCACGGAACGCGCGCGGAAAGTCATCCTCCTGGCGAAGGAGGAAGCGAAGCGGTTCAACCACGACTACATCGGGACGGAGCACATCCTCCTGGGCCTGATCCGCGAGGGCGAGGGCGTGGCTGCGGCCGTGCTGCAGAAGCTCGGCCTGTCGCCCGAGAAGATCCGCCTGGAGGTCGAGAAGCTCGTCCAGAGCGGGCCGAGCACGCTCGTGTCTGGCGACATTCCGTTCACCCCGAAGGCGAAGAAAGTGATCGAGCTCGCCATGGAGGAGGCGCGCAGCCTCGGACACAATTACATCGGGACGGAGCACCTCCTCCTGGGGCTTATCCGGGAAGGCGAGGGCGTGGCCTCCCAGGTGCTGATGAACCTGGGGTTGGACCTCAACCGGGTCCGCAATGAAGTCATCACCCTGCTCGGGTCCTCCAGCCCGGCGGCCGGCAGCGGCCCGACGGGATCCCGGACGAAGACGCCGGCGCTGGACGCGTTCGGGCGCGATCTCACGCTGCTGGCGCGCGAGGGGAAGCTGGACCCGGTGATCGGCCGCAGCGAGGAGATCGAGCGGGTGATCCAGATTCTCGCCCGTCGGACCAAGAACAACCCGGTGCTCCTCGGCGAAGCCGGCGTCGGCAAGACGGCGATCGTCGAAGGGCTCGCGCAGAAGATCATCAAGAACGACGTGCCGGAGATCCTGCGCGACAAGCGCGTGGTCATTCTGGATCTGGCCCTCATGGTGGCCGGCACCAAGTACCGCGGACAGTTCGAGGAGCGGATCAAGGCCGTCATGGATGAGATCCGGCGCTCGGAGAACGTCATCCTGTTCGTGGATGAGCTGCACACCCTGGTCGGGGCCGGCTCGGCCGAGGGCGCGATCGACGCGTCGAACATCCTCAAGCCCGCGTTGTCGCGCGGCGAAATCCAGTGCATCGGCGCCACCACGCTGGACGAATACCGGAAGTACATCGAGAAGGACGCGGCGCTGGAGCGGCGCTTCCAGACCATCATGGTCGAGCCGCCGTCCGTCAGCGAGACCATCGAGATCCTGAAAGGCCTGCGCGACAAGTACGAGGCGCACCACCGGGTGAAGTACCTGGACGAGGCGCTCGAAGCCGCGGCGAAGCTGGCGGACCGCTATATCGCCGGGCGCTTCCTGCCGGACAAGGCCATCGACCTGATCGATGAAGTCGGCTCGCGGGCGCGCCTGTCGGTGCTCACCGTCCCGCCGGAAGTCAAGGAGCTCGAGGAGCAGATCGAGAAGATCCGCAAGGAGAAGGAGTCCTCGATCAAGGGCCAGGACTTCGAGCGCGCCGCGAGCCTCCGGGACCAGGAACGCGAGGCCAAGGAGTCGCTGGAGCGGCTGAAAGCCGAATGGAAGAAGACGAAAGGCGAGGCGATGCCGGTGGTGACCGGCGAGGACATCGCCGTGATCGTCTCGAAATGGACGGGCATTCCGCTGGTCCGCCTCGAGGAGAAGGAGACGGAGCGGCTGCTCAAAATGGAGGACGCGCTGCACCGGCGGATCATCGGGCAGGATCCCGCGATCCGGGCCATCGCCCGCGCGGTCCGGCGGTCCCGGGCGGGCATCAAGGACCCCCGGCGGCCCATCGGATCGTTCATCTTCCTCGGGCCGACCGGGGTCGGCAAGACGCTCCTGGCGCGCGCGCTGGCGGAGTTCCTGTTCGGGAATGAGGAAGCGCTGATCCAGCTCGACATGTCGGAGTACATGGAGAAGTTCAACGTGTCGCGCCTGGTCGGCGCCCCGCCGGGGTACGTCGGCTACGAAGAAGGCGGCCAGCTCAGCGAGCGCATCCGGCGCCGGCCGTATTCGGTCGTGTTGCTGGATGAAATCGAGAAGGCCCACCCCGACGTCTTCAACATCCTTCTGCAGGTGCTGGAGGACGGGCGGCTGACGGACAGCTTCGGCCGGAAGGTCGATTTCCGCAACACCGTCATGATCATGACCTCCAACCTGGGCGCGGAGCTCATCAAGAAGCAGGGCGCACTGGGGTTCTCGCCGATCACCGAGGAGGTCAGCTACGACACGATGAAGACGCAGCTCCTCGAGGAGGTCAAGCGCGCGTTCAAACCGGAATTCCTGAACCGGATCGACGAGGTGATCGTCTTCCACCCGCTTTCGCGCGAGGAACTCGTCAAGATCGTGGAGTTGGAGATCGGATTCGTGAAGGCGCGGCTCGAGGATCAGCACGTGACGATCGACCTCGATCACTCGGCGAAGGAGTTCCTCGTGGAGAAGGGCTTCGATCCGACGTACGGGGCCCGGCCGCTCAAGCGGATCATCCAGCGCTACTTGGAAGACCCCCTGGCGGAAGAGGTCATCGCGCGCCGGGTGAAGTCCGGCTCGATGCTGCTGGTGTCGCGCAAGGGAGAGGAGCTGGTGTTCGAGGAGCGGGTCGTCGTGGAGCACGAGGCGGGCGGCACGGGCACCTGACCCGGCCGGTGGCGCTCCTCCTGGCATGAGGCGGATCAACGGACCGGACGCCGGCGCCGAACCGCCGGCACTCACCGCGCGTTCCCGGGCATCCGGGGGCCGGACGCGCCGTCGCGCATCCGCGAGGCCCCGAGGCGAGCCGCCGAGCGCAGCGACCGCGCGATGATCTCCCGAGTCGGGCATTTCTTCCTGCAGACGGCGGCGGCCGCCGGGACGTGGGCGGTCGAGCTGTGCTGGTATGCCGGGAGCCTGGGGTTGTTGTTCGTGCAGACCGTCGGCGGGTGCGTCACCCGTCCCATCCGCTGGCGGAGCGTCGTGCACGAGCTGTGGAAGGTCGGCGTCAGGTCCTGGTTCATTGTCTTCGTATCCTCCCTCTTCATCGGGATGGTGCTCGCGTTCCAGAGCGCCTACCAGATGCAGAAGCTGGCGGGGGAAATCTACATCGCCAGTCTGGTCGCCCTGTCCGTGGTGCGCGAGATCGGGCCCGTGATCACGGCGCTGATCGTCGCGGGCCGCGTGGGCTCCTCGATCGCCGCGGAGCTGGGAACCATGCGCGTCACGGAGCAGATCGACGCCCTCATGACGCTGGCGACCGACCCGATCCAGTACCTCATCGTGCCCCGCTTCATCGCGCTCTTGGTGGCGATCCCCGTGCTCACTCTGTGGGCGGACGCGGTCGGCATTTTCGGCGGGTTTCTCATCGGCACGCTGAAGCTGGGCGTCCTGCCCAGCCTCTACTGGAAGATGACGGTCATTCCGCTGGTGTTCAAGGACCTCGCGGCGGGCCTCCTGAAGGCGGTCATGTTCGCGGCCATCATTTGTATCGTCAGCTGTTTCGAGGGGCTCAGGACGGAAGGCGGGGCGGAGGGGGTCGGGCGCTCGACCACGATGGCCGTGGTGACCTCGTTCCTGCTCATCATCGGGGCGGACTGCCTGATCACGGCCATCTTCTACTTCGTCTGGACGCCATGATCGAGATCCAGCACGTCTCCAAATCGTTCGATGCACACCAGGTGCTCGACCGCGTGACGCTGAGCGTCCGGCGCGGGGAGACCATGGTCATCATCGGCCGCTCCGGTTGCGGCAAGTCCGTGCTGCTCAAGCACATCATCGGCCTGATGCGCCCTGACGACGGCTCGATCCGGATCGATGGGGTCGAACTGACGCGGCTGTACGGGCACGCCTTGGACAAGATCCGCATGAAGTTCGGGATGCTGTTTCAGAACGCGGCGCTGTTCGATTCGATGAGCGTGGAGGAGAACGTCGGATTCCCGCTGCGCGAGCACACCACGATGGCGACGGCGGCCGTCCGGGAGCGCGTGGAGGAATGCCTGCGCTTGGTCGGGTTGGAAGGCGTGGGCGAGTTGATGCCGTCGGAGCTCTCCGGGGGCATGCGCAAGCGCGTCGGCCTCGCGCGGGCGTTGGCGGTCAGCCCGCAGATCATCCTGTACGATGAGCCCACGACGGGGATCGACCCGATCATGGCCGACATCATCAACGACCTGATCATCGCGCTGAGGGACCGGCTCAAGGTGACCTCCGTGGTCGTGACCCACGACATGCGCAGCGCGTCGAAAGTAGCGGATCGTATCGCGATGCTCTACAATGGGACCATTATCGAGGTGGGCACGCCCCAGGAGATCGAGGGGTCGTCCAATCCGGTGGTGCAGCAGTTCATCCAAGGCAAGGCGGTCGGGCCGATCAAGGAAGGGTTGCCGGACCGGCGGGTCCTGTCGCGGTGGTCGCGTCGCATGCAGGGGGGCGTCTAGGCGAGAGCCATGATCCGGCGACGGTCGCTTGAAATCACGGTCGGGATCTTCATCGTGTCCGGGGTGACGCTCCTGTCGCTCTTCATCTTCTTCATCACGGACCTCTCCTCGTACTTCCAGCCGGGCTACCGTCTGCGCGTCCAGTTCGACTCGGCCAACGGGATCACGGACGGCTCCTCCGTCCAGTACGCCGGCGTGGAGGTGGGCCGGATCCTGAGCGTGGGCATCGTCACCGTGCCCGAGCAGCCCGTGCCGCAGGTGGAGCTCCTGATTCAGCTGCCCGTTGACGTGAGGGTCCGGGAAGACGACGTGGCCGCGATCAGCACGTTCGGCCTGCTGGGGGAGAAATACCTGGAGATCATCCCGGGCTCGGGGCAGGGCGGGATTCTCCAGCCGGGCGGGCGGCTGGTCGGGAAGCCGCCGGTTTCGACGGAGCATATCATCGAGCGGTCCAACGAGGTGCTCACCGAGCTGAAACTGACCCTGCAGGGCATCAACGATCTCGTGGGGGACAATGAGTCGCGCATCTACCTGAAGGAGGCGCTCCGGGAGGCCCGGGACGCGACGCGCCAGTGGAAGCTGGTCGGGGAGCGGCTGAATCTCGCCCTGTCGCACGCGGAATCCGGCGAGGGCACGCTCGGGAAAGTCCTGTACGACGACGACCTCCACCAGCGCGCAGTTCTGCTCGTGGAGGATCTGCGCGCGAATCCCTGGAAGCTGCTCGCCCGCCCGAAACACGCAAGGTGATCGCCCCGGGACCGGCTCGGTCCCGGATCACGCCATGCCCAAACTGAAGACGTCTCATGTCTGCCAGCAGTGCGGCTACCAGTCTCCGAAGTGGCTGGGACGCTGCCCCGAGTGCGGCACCTGGAACTCGCTGGTGGAAGAAATCACCGAAGAGGCTCCGTCCGCCCGGCTCCGCGAGACCGAGCGCGCGCTCACGACCCGGCTGGGCGAGGTGGAGCTCGAGGACGTGCCGCGCCTGGCGACGGGTGTGGAGGAGTTCGACCGCGTCCTGGGCGGGGGGCTCGTCCCCGGGTCGGTCGTGCTGGTGGGCGGGGAACCCGGGATCGGCAAGTCGACCCTGCTGTTGACGGTCGCCGGCGCGGTGGCGCGCCGGGCGGGCGTCCTGTACGTCAGCGGGGAGGAATCGCCCCGGCAGACAAAACTCCGGGCCGTGCGGCTGGGCCTTGAGCAGTCGGCCGTCGAGCTGTTGGCCGAGACCCGGCTGGAATCGGTGCTGGACGCGCTCGAGCGTCTGAAGCCGCCGCTGGCCGTGATCGACTCCATCCAGGTGATGGAGACCCAGACGCTGGAATCCGCGCCGGGGTCCATCGGCCAGGTCCGGGCGTGCGCGCACGAGCTGGTCCGGTTCGCGAAAGCCACCGGCTGCGCGGTCGTACTCGTGGGCCACGTGACCAAAGACGGGTCGCTGGCCGGGCCCAAGGTGCTCGAGCATCTGGTCGACGCGGTGTTCTCCTTTGAAGGGGATCCCACGAGCGGGTTCCGCCTGCTGCGGGCGGCCAAGAACCGGTTCGGCGCCACGAACGAACTCGGCGTTTTTCACATGACCGCCGAGGGCCTCGAGGGCGTCGCGAATCCGTCCGAGCTGTTCCTGAGCGGTCAAGCCGGAGGCGGGGCCGCGGGCTGCATGGTGGCGGTCACGCTGGAGGGAACCCGGCCGCTGTTGGGCGAAGTGCAGGCGCTCACGAGCCCGTGCGGCCTGGGCTTGCCGCGTCGGCGGACGACCGGACTAGATGTCAACCGGGTGTCGATGCTGCTTGCGGTGCTGGAGCGGCGGGCGGGCCTCAAGCAGCTCGCCCAGCAGGACGTATTCGTGTCTTCGCTGGGGGGCCTGAGCATGCTGGAGCCCGGCGCGGATCTGGCCACGGCTATCGCCATCGCCTCGAGTTTGAACGACCGCCCGACGCGCCGCACGGACGCGGCCATCGGCGAAGTGGGGCTCACCGGCGAGGTGCGCCCGGTGAGCCAGATGCGCGAGCGGTTGCGCGAAGCGCGCCGGATGGGGTTCCGCCGGTGCCTGTTGGGCGCCGGGCGGGGCGTGCCGGAGGCGATCGCCGGCATGGAGCTGATGACGGTGCGGCACCTGCACGAGGCGGTCGGGCTTGCGCTCGCCGCCGAATCGGCATGATTCATCTCATCATAGCGGCCGCCGGACGGGGCGAGGATCCCCCCGGTCGGCGCGGCGGATAGGAGGCGGCATGGACTTGGGCATGGTGCGCGTGGCGTTCATTCTCATTACGGGGCTGGTCGGCTCCGCGGTCGTCGGGCTGGACCTCGGCTGGCCCTGGGGGTTCCGGTTCGTCATCAGCGTGGTCGCGGCGGGCATCCTGGTGCTGATCGAGCTGAGCTTGCAGCGGCTGGCGAAGATCTCGGTCCGGGGGCTCTCGGCGGTGGTGTTCGGGCTCCTCTTGGGCCTGATCATGGCGAAGCTCGCGTCGGACGCGATCGGTCTGCTGCGGTTCGATGAGATCGTGCTCGGGAACGTCCGGGTGGCCATGACGTGGGGCTTCTGTTATATCTGCATGGTCGTGGCCCTCCGCGGGCGCGATGAGTTCAACGTCATCATCCCGTACGTCCGGCTGGTGCGGCACGATCGCGGAGAGGATAACTACATCATCGACACGAGCGCCATCATCGACGGGCGCCTCATGGACCTGTGCAAGACGGGGTTCATCGAAGGACGGCTGCTCGTGCCCCGGTTCATCCTGCGCGAGCTGCAGGCGGTGGCGGACAGCAGCGACCCGGTCAAGCGCAGCCGCGGCCGGCGCGGCCTGGACATCCTCAACGAGCTGAAGGCCCTGCCGGGCGTCGACGTGCGCATCCAGGACGAAGAGTTCCCCGGCATCGCCGAGACCGACGCGAAGCTCGTGAAGCTCGGGCAGATGCTGGGCGCGCGCGTAGTCACGAGCGACTATAACCTCAACAAGATCGCGCAAGTCCAGGGCGTCAACGTCCTGAACGTCAACGAGCTCGCGCAGGCGCTCCGTCCGGTGGTGCTGCCCGGGGAGTCCATTGAGGTGAAGCCGATCAAGGAAGGCAAGGAGATGCACCAGGCCGTCGGGTATCTCGATGACGGGACCATGGTCGTGGTCGAGAACGGCCGGACCCTGATCGGCCAGCGCGTCCGCGGCGTCGTGACGAGCGTGCTGCAGACCTCCGCCGGACGCATGGTGTTCCTCCGGGTCGACGTCCCGCAGGCGGGCAAGCGGTAGGGTCCATGCGCGCGCGGGCCCGCCGGGATCCTACGCACCGTGACCCGGCGAGGCCTCGCCCATCGGGGCGGGTGGCCGCGATCGTCCCCGCGGCGGGGGAGGGGCGGCGGCTGGGCGGCCGGACGGCAAAGCCGTTCGTCAGGCTCGCCGGGCGGCCCATCCTGGCGCACGTGCTGCGGGCGCTCGAGCGATCGAGCGGGATCGCCTGCGTCATCCCCGTGGTCCGGCCGGGCGCCCGGGCGCAGGCCGCGGCGCTGATCCGCCGGGAGCGGCTGCGCAAGACCAGCGAGCCCGTGGAGGGCGGGCCCACCCGCGCGGCGTCCATCGCGAACGGGTTCGCCGCGGTGCCGGCGGGGACGGAGTGGGTGCTGATCCACGACGCGGCGCGCCCCTGTCTCACTCCGTTGCTGACGGCCCGGGTGCTGCACGCGGCGCGGCGGACGGGGGCGGCGGCCTGCGGGTTGCCGGCGGCGCTGACGGTCAAGGCCGTGGACGAGCGCCGTGAAGTCCGTCTGACCCTCGACCGGGACCATCTCTGGTTCGTGCAAACGCCGCAGGCGTTCCGCCGGGACTGGTACGAGGAGGCGCTCGCGATGGCGGACGACCGTCTGGGCGCGTACCCAGACGACGCGTCGCTCCTGGAGGCGGCCGGGTTCCCCGTGCGGATGGTGCCTGGGGATCCGCTCAACCTCAAAATCACAACCCGGGAAGACCTGATGCTGGCCGAGGCGATCTTCAAACATCGTCGTCACGTGTAGGCAATTCACGCTGCGCAGGGTATCAGGGGAAGCTGGATGCTAGAAGCTGGAAGCTGGATCAACCACCACCGGTCCTCGAACGTGTTCCAGCCTCCAGCCTCCAGCTTCCAGCCTCCCGGCGGGTGATGACGATGCGGATCGGCTACGGATACGACGTGCACCGCTTCGGAGGCCGCGGGCGGCTCAAGCTCGGCGGCGTGACGTTCGCCCATCGGGGCCTGGCGGGCCATTCGGACGCGGACGTGCTGCTGCACGCGCTCGCCGACGCGCTGCTAGGCGCGATCGGCGGACCGGATCTCGGGACGGTGTTTCCGCCGTCAGATCCGCGCTGGCGCGGCGCCGACAGCGCGCGGTTCGTGCGGGAGGCGTCCGCGCGGATCGCGCGGCGGAAGTGGCGGGTCGCCAACGTCGACGCGACGCTCCTCGCGGACGCGCCGAACCGGGGCGCGGAGAA
>Ga0214471_10001827_pt1 | contig 16821 bp, 15 predicted proteins | sample RVTome_5_FD_207665 | JGI IMG/M metagenome (GOLD analysis project Ga0214471, IMG submission 207665) | Soil microbial communities from uranium-contaminated site in the Upper Colorado River Basin, Wyoming, United States - RVT142D155 | ecosystem: Environmental > Terrestrial > Soil > Contaminated >... | reverse complement strand
ATTAACATTGATACTTTTCTCATCACGAACTTCCTATTCCTTGTCCTTTTCTTTCTTACCGTTTGAGTATCCTAATTCTTGAAGAAATAAAAAGGAGATTGCCACAGGGCTTCGCTTTTTGCGAAGATGATAAGGAGGAGATTGCTTCGTGGCCTTGCCACTCGCAATGACACGTCTGTGGATTCCCGATAACAATCCTCGGGAGCAACTCTTGAGATCTGTTCGACCCAGCCAACAGGTCGATTTTAGTCAGTGCAGGCCATTCGACCGGGCCGTTTGATTCAACTCAGGACAGGGTGAACGGGTGGGGTATTGAAGCGCCCGTGACAGGATTCAGGATCATGGGGTGGCTTCCCAATAGAGGCGTTCACAAGATAGTCTTTCCCGGACTTTTTTCTTGGTGTTGTTACTTTGTATCAAGATACCGTCACTCTGCTCCTTTTGTACCAATTGGTAAACGCCTGGTACGATGGCGGGACTCTTCTACAACAACTATGGCTCCCTTCTCCAGATCATCCCCTGAGTCTTTCAAAACCTTTTTTAATCTCTCCATTACATGGGCTGCCCTTGTATTATGTAGCCTGAAAAGAATGACACTTACCGGCTTTCCACCAGAAAGTGCAATGATCTCCCCAAAATCAAGATCAAAAGTCAGGATAACTCTGCTTTCTGCATACGCCTTCTCAAAGATTGCGCCATTAGATAGGCGGTGGAGTTTTTCTTCCCGTAAATGAACAGCGTCATGACCCTCATTCCTAAGCCAGCCTACTATGCTTTGCGCAACGCCCATATCAGCAAGGAATCTCATTTTATATTAAGTAGTGCTGACCTCTTCCTGTGTCAGCCATGCGGCATATTCCAGAGCTTGCTTGATATCTTCCGGCTCAAGGTCTGGATAATCAGTAAGGATCTCTTCAACAGTGGCGCCGTGCGCGATCTGGCCTATGATTATAGAGACGGGTATACGCATGCCACGAATGCACGCACGACCACCCATTGTCTTTGGATCAAAAGTAATTCTATCAAATGTAGCCATATCAATTCACCTCCTCTATATCCAAACAAAATTAATCAAATCCAGCATACCAATTGTTATCTGGGCATTGCTAAAAGCATTGCATCAATCAATCACGAAAGTACTTGGAAGATTGTCATTAAATACATTATCTATTTAGGATTACTTTCAATTAACTCTATAATTTTTAGCCTACCCAAACATATGATTATAATTTTAAATAACACATCTAGTGGTATATAGTGTAATTCTAGGGGCAGACCTTAACCCCATACCGGTTTAGGGGCTCTATTGCGTTTGTCGTTTTATTATGCCCCTTTAAATTATTACTCACTGGAAGCTTTAGTATCAAGAAACGTCTCAAATGTTTCCAAATGGCTCGGCTTGCTAAATACCTCTTTAGAGAGCGTACCACTTTTAGCATGACCCTGTTTGAAAGCATCCGAATTAACCCAATTTCTAAAATCCTCCTCTGATTGCCAAAACGTCATGACTACATAGGGTTGTTCAGGTTCTTGAGGTCGTAATACTAGATTACGTATAAAACCCCGCATCTCGTCTACTGCATGAATCCGATTTCGGAAGCGTTCCTCAAATTTAGAAGCATATTCCGGGCTTACGAAAATTCGATTCATAGTAACGAACATGATTTTCTCCTTATTGAATGGGATTAGGAGAATTTATTATATCATAGGAAGAGAATATCTTTTATTTGAAAAAGGGAACGCACTCCCCTTCTAGTTTGGGGCTATCATTTAGAAAAAATCACAATGGTCCTATTCTCACAATTGACAAATGGTGATACGATGCAGGATTCAGGATGCACGATCCATGATTCAGAACAATACTACAAGGGATCCCAGCTTCACAAATAAATAGGTACAACAGACATTTTTTGTTATATAGACGCCTTTATCCTATTTTTCGCCTTCCCCACTATTTTCTAAACCAGCATAGCTACTTTTCTCATCAAGAAATCCCTCTTCCTTGTCCTCTTTCTTTATTTCATCATCAATTAGAAGATAAGTGGAGGACTAAAGTCCTCCGCTACATCTCTATTCACTGCTGGCTCTTCGATTGAATTAGTACAGGCACTTCGACCAGGCTCAGTGTGAACGGATTAGAAGGAGCAGAAAAGGAAAAGTAAACCTTATTATTCATGGATTCCCGATAACAAATTTCGGGAAAGACGAAAAAGGGGTTGCTTATCTGGTATTGGGACGGATTCAGGTGACGCTCGTCTAAGGGTATTGAGGGTTAATCATGGATATCTTCACTAGAACGCGTTTGATTAAATCAGACATCTGGCGTTACGTAGTCGTTGTCTTTGATTTGTTTAAGAATCGTGGCTTAATGATTAAATGCCTGAAGTGGTCAGTTCAAGTTTGAACAGTGTCCTTATCGGAATCTTTTTAGCAGCCTCAAGTATCTCTATAGCAACAATCTCATTTTTTGATGTTGTATGAAGAATGACACCTTCAGCCATCTCAATTGCACCTTCAGGCTTTTTGGATGACATCTGGATATAGGCCGCGTCGGATTCCTTGTCGTATCTTACTTTCATAAGTTTTACCTCCACATTTTCTTTTTTAGTGGATAGGCTGTAATAACGAATAATTCTTCTTCAATTTTTTCACATACCACCTTGAGTGGAAAACCCGAGAATCTATCCTGAAAATTTTTGATAGCTATCATCTTTTCTCCTTCTTTATCTACGATATCAGGTAATTCTACCGTCTTTTGAATATCTTGTTTAGATATTTCATAGAATCTCATGTTGTTTCTGGCATGTCTCGATATCTTTATCAAACACTTCTCGCTTTCTTACCCCCAATCCCTAACCAGTTCACATACAAACCAGTAAACCTCGTTTCGTTTTACTGGGTCATGAGAACTCGAAGAAAAGGTTGACTCAACCCTTTTTAATAACTAATCTATTTCTATTATACCCTCTCATAGACATACCTTGTAATCTCCAACCTAGCTTCTTCTCCGATTTTCTGATGAATTTATAATGGAGATCGCCAAAGGGCATTACACTTCGCCATAACAGCTAGTGTGGATCCCCGATTACCACATTCGAGGATGACAAAAGCGAGCATCAGGCTTGAAGCGGGGTTAGAAAACCCCGTCTATCGATTGCAACTCAATAGATAAACCCGTTCACACTTACCCTGTCGAGGTTTTTATCAAGAGCATTTCAAAGTGTATAATAAATTAAGATTCATGAATCTACCCCTTGCCGCTCTCATTCTAATCTTCCTCGTCCTCCTGGGCGGATCTCTGGCGATTGGCGCATTTTTCTGGGCCGTGCGAAATAAGCAATTCAAAGACCTGAATGCCGGAGCCTACGTAATATTTGATGAAGACGAGCCCATTGGAAAGATGACCGATAATGTCTTTGGAATTCCTGAAAGAAATCATAAAGGCGGAGAGCAAGAAGGATGAGTCCAGACAGTGACATCTCGAAGGTAGAAGAATCTCCTGAACTCTCCTCACGTGTAACAAGCGATGAATCCGTGTCGGCTCCTGTCCTCTTATTCTTTTCGTCGTCTATATTATGGCTTTTCGTCGGAACAATCCTTGGGTTAACCACAGCATTAAAATTTAGCTTTCCCGACTGGCTAGGATCAATACCAGCGTTGACGTTCGGGAGAATTCGCCCTGCTCACCTAAATGCCGTTGTTTATGGCTGGTCCTCTATGGCAATAGCAGCTTGCTACATTTGGCTAACCGCCAGGTTATGCAATACCGAAATCCATTGGCGAAGACTATTATATATTTCAGCCATTCTTTGGAATATTGGAGTATTGTACGGAATAATCGCGATCCTAAACGGCGGGAGTCAGGGACAGGAGTGGCTGGAGTTCCCTCCTGCAGCGGTCTCTGTAATCGCAGTAGCCGCCATCTGTTTATCGTTCTCTATACTTCGAACCTTTCATTCACGCAGGGTAACGCACATATACGTATCTCTATGGTATATTCTTGCATCTGTAGTATGGTTCCCCATTCTTTATGTCATTGCCAATCTCCACATTTATTCCGGCGTAACGCAGGCAGCTGTCAACTGGTGGTATGCGCATAATCTATTAACAGTGTGGGCTACCCCCGCGGGTCTGGCCGCCGCTTATTACTTTATACCCAAAGTAATCGGACGTCCCATACACAGTTATTATCTATCACTTCTTGGCTTCTGGTCATTTGCGCTTTTTTACAATTGGAATGGTATCCATCATCTCGTCGGCGGGCCTCTTCCGACGTGGCTTATAAGTGTGTCTATCGTTGCAAGCGTCCTTATGTTCATTCCCGTAATAACGGTGGCGATCAACCATCATCTGACGACTGTGGGTCATTTTGACAAGCTTAAATACAGTCCAACCCTTCGCTTTGTGGTCTTCGGAGCGATGAGCTACACTGCGGTGAGCTTTCAGGGCTCTTTCGAAGCGATACGCTCCCAAAGCGAAATAACTCACTTCACCCATTACACTGTCGGTCATGCGCACCTTGGTTTATACGCATTCCTCACGATGATTCTCTTTGGAGCTATCTATTACATAATGCCAAGGCTCGTAAAGTGGGAGTGGCCCTATCCGGTTCTTATCAAATTTCATTTCTGGCTGGTAGCCATAGGGATAATATTATATGTCTTATCTATGAATGTGGGTGGGGTTTTTCAGGGCTTATATATGAATGACGCATCTAGACCTTTTATTGAATCAGTCGAGGTTACCAAACCATATCTGGCGGCCAGATCAATCGGCGGCGCACTCATACTTGTTGGACAATTGTTATTCATATTCCTTTTCTCCCTCATGATTCTCAGAAAAGGCGCGGTCAGACTGACACCTCCGTGGCGTGATGAATTGGAGGCAGCTACCAAATGATGTACATAAGGGCTTCTATCTTCTTCTTAGGGGTTCTGGCCACACTCTTTCTTGGCTGGGCAGCGCTTACGTTTATTCCAGGAATTCAAATAAGCGAAATAAAACCGCCTCCGGAATTAAAACCGTATACTGAAGAACAGCTTCGCGGGAGAGAGATTTATATGAGAAATGGATGCCTATATTGTCATAGTCAGCAAACACGCCCATTAGGCTTTGGAGCGGACCAGAAACGTAACTGGGGGAGGCCATCTGTCCCGGGAGACTATGTATATGACAAACCGCAACTTCTTGGCACAATGCGCACCGGACCTGACCTTTTTAACATAGGAGCGCGTCAACCCAGTGAAGACTGGCACCTGATTCATCTGTATAACCCAAGAGCTACATCTCCAGGTTCTATAATGCCCCCTTATCCATGGCTTTTTGAGGAAGAAGAGGAATATTCAGAACAGGTTTTTAAAGCACAGGGAAAAAGGATTGTCCCTGTTCCCGTAGAGTATAGACCAAATGGAAAGGTTATTATTGCGACTGATGATGCACTGGATCTGGTGGCTTATCTTTTAAGCCTTAATCATACTTATAGCATTACAGAAAAAGAATAATCATGAATGATAAAAAAAAGGAAGGCTCTGAATGGCGTTTCCGTCCTGAAAAAGAAGAATATGACCTTTTCGGCATTCACAGACAAGCGTTCCGTGAGCAGCCTGAACCCGAAGAGGGTCTTGAACGACCACCATGGTGGCTCTGGGCTGTCTCAGTACTTCTGATCTTTTGGGCCGGTTTTTACCTGGGACGATATGGCGGAATCTTCGGTCCTTATGTACATGTTTTAGAAAGAGAAGCAGAGGATAGAGAAATCTCCGCAATTGCTCCAAGACAACCAGAACAGGAACCCGAAGTTGATGGGAAAGAGGTGTTTACAAATGTATGTGCTGCATGTCATCAGCAAAATGGTCAGGGCGTCCCGGGCGCATTTCCACCGCTTGCGGGTTCGGACTGGCTGCTGAAAGACCCTGAGACTCCGATACGAATAGTTCTACACGGCCTCAGTGGTGCTATTGATGTTAAAGGAACTACTTTTAATAACGTTATGCCTGAATGGGGGTCTAGACTTTCAAATCAGGAGGTCGCAGCAGTTTTAACTTACGCCAGAAGCAGTTGGGGTAATGAAGCAGTAGAAATAATACCTGTTATGGTAGAACAGGTAAGAAGTGAAAATTTAAATCGCACCTCTGCCTGGACCTCGGATGAGTTGAAAGACTTACCTAGAAAGGAGTAGTGTTATGAAATTTTATGAATTATGAATTGTAATAACCGTTAATGAATAAAAAGAGGAGGGTCATCGTGAGTACTTCGATAGTCTCAGTACAGGCTCTAGCAATGCGATCACATCCTTTTGAGATTGCTTCGAGACTTTATCTCTCGCAATGACAGTCCTAATTCTCATTTCGTTTGAATATTTTGAATATTATGATTGAATATTTTTTGATTTTTACAGCCGGCGTATTGGGTTCGATGCACTGCCTGGGCATGTGCGGAGGTTTCCCGATAGCTATATCCTCTGTACCCAAGAAATGCCGCATTGGAAAGGTGTCTAGCCACTTACTCTACAATATTGGCAGGATCTTTACATACACCTTTTTGGGTGTGCTAGCAGGCTATCTGGGCCTTAGGATTGAAAAGCTAGGAGCTTTTGTAAGTGGCCAAGTGATCCTTTCTTCTCTGGCAGGAATTTTTATGATCTATCTAGGACTTCAGATAACAGGCTTAATAGGAGAGAAAAATATCCCGGGATTCGCACCCTTTTATAATTTACTGAAAAAAATTATGGCAACCTTTTTGAACCATGGAGAAATTTCAGGCTCATTTTATCTTGGAATCTTTAACGGGTTTCTTCCCTGCCCTCTCGTTTACGGCTTTCTTCTCGCAGCCACCGCATCAGGCTCCCCAATAAAAGGAGCCCTTGTCATGCTCTCTTTTGGTTTGGGAACTATTCCTACAATGTTCTTTTTAGGTGGTGTGGGCGAGTTCATTACACCAAAATTTAAAGCAAGGCTCAGCCGCGTCCCCGGATACCTGGTTGTGATATTCGGTTTAATAACGCTCGCACGCGGAATTCTACCCTATATATCCGAATTCGGTCATAGTGGGCCATTTCTTCATTGAATGATGTATAACATCTCAGAATCTTGTTACCAATGCGGACTCCCCCTTCCCAATAAACCTATCTCACATGAAGTCTCAGGAAAAAAGGTATCGTTTTGTTGCTATGGATGCCTCCTCACAAACGGAATAACGGGAGAAAAGGGTGAGGAAGGACAGGCGCTATGGATTCTCTTAAGGCTGGGAATCAGCGCCTTCTTTGCCATGAATATCATGATACTGAGCTTTACAGATTACATTTATCCATTCGAGGGCAATACCGCCACCGTAATTAACTATATCGAAATGGTCCTCGCAATACCAGTAATGCTTTTACTTGGCTTACCTATTCTCAAAAATTCCCTGAGATGGATTTCAAGTTTGACACTTAACATGGACGTACTGATTGTCATAGGCACGTTTTCAGCCTTTATACTTTCTGTTTATTCAACACTGAAAGGGAAGAACATGGTTTACTTCGACACTGCATCAATGATACTTGTCCTTGTAACTCTCGGAAGGTTGCTCGAAGCTAACGCAAAAGCACAGGCTTCGAACGCGATAAAAGGTCTTCTGGAACTCAGTCCTAAAGAAGCAATTATAATAAGAAACGGTAAAGACGAAAGGGTTTCAATCGAATCCTTACGGGAGGAAGATATTATCAGGGTGATCCCGGGCGAAACCTTCCCCGTGGATGGTGAAGTCATAGAGGGACAAAGCAGTGTAGACGAATCGATGCTCACAGGGGAATCAAAACCCGTTTTCAAAGAAAAGGGAAGCAAGGTGTTTTCGGGTTCTACGAATCTAGATGGAATGTTGATATTCAGGGTCACTAACGTAGGGGAGGAGATGTTTTTTTCGCGATTTGTAGCATTGCTTGAGGAGGCGAGAAAAGTCAGGGCGCCAATGGAGAGATTGGCAGACAGGATCTCTTCGATATTTATACCCCTTGCAATAATAACCTCAGCCCTGACTTTCTTATTCTGGTTTCATGAATCCGGAATTGACTCGGCCATCATGAATTCGCTATCGGTTTTACTTATTTCCTGTCCATGCGCACTTGGAATTGCAACCCCGATGGCAATTTGGGTTGCGATTGGAAGATTGGCAAAGCAAGGGGTAGTTGTAAGAACAGGAGAGACTGTGGAAAAACTCTCACATATAAAGGGAATCTTTTTCGATAAGACTGGAACCATCACAAAGGGTAGCCTGAACGTTTCTTCTATTTTTATAGATCCAGATTCAGGATTAAGGGAATCAGAAGTCATACCGATCATCGCTTCAGTGGAATCCTCATCCGAGCACCCTCTAGGAAAAAGCTTTGTCAGGTTTGCCTCAGAAAATGGCTGTTCGATCCCACCGGTCTCCGATTTCAAAGCATACCCCGGCTTGGGGGCTCAGGGGAAAGTAAATGGTCGGACGTTATACACAGGCAGCGAAAAATTCATGATTAAAATGGGACTTATGCTTAACACCGCCATTCTCGATCAAAAAAAAAGGCCTGAATCACAGGGGAAATCAATTGTATTTTTTGGCTGGGACAAAGAAATGAAAGGGCTCATACGATTCTCTGAGGAATTGAGAGAAGGCGTTATCGATGCAATGTCGGATCTGAAGGATCAAGAAATCGATGTAATTATGATAACAGGGGATAATCAAGATGCTTCAGAAGCTATCACCTCATCAATAGGTGTAAAAACAAAAAGCGATCTATTACCCGAAGACAAGATAAGGGAGATTGAATCTTATAAAAAGGGACTGTGTGCTATGGTGGGAGATGGAATAAACGACGCACCCGCACTCATGGCTGCAGATATAGGAATCGCCATCGGGTGCAGTACGGACATAACACGAGAGTCTGCGGATATGAGTTTGCTTGGAAATGATTTAAAAAAAATCCCATGGTCTCTGAGACTTGCTAAGAAAACAATCAAGAAAATAAGGGAAAATCTCACTTGGGCTTTTTGTTACAATGTGGTCGGTATAGGCCTTGCTGTAACCGGAATCCTCAAGCCCTTAGTTGCGGCTCTCATAATGATTATAAGCAGCCTCTTTGTTTTGGGAAACTCCCTTAGGATCCAGAAAATGAAGATTATTTGATAACGGAAATTCAAGTAGGTTTTAAAACCGACCTTGTGTTAGCAAAATACTTTAATCGAAGGATCTCTTCCACCAGAGATCAGGTTAGTGAGCGTAGCAGTAACGATTATGATCGCTTCATCAGACTCGAGTAAGAGGTTGCAAAAGCATCTTGTGACATTATTATTTTAGTATAAAGGACGTAAATTGAGCACAGATCAACAAGAGCAAAAGCAAGAGTCAAAAAGTCCATTCAAAAAGATTAATTATATCTGGTGGCTAATCTTAATAGGGCTTATTATTTGGAACTTGATGACATTCCTCCCAAAGGTTAATCGTGAGGCTAACATACCCTATTCGACCTTCTTAGAACAGATTAAAGAAGATAATGTGTCAAGGATTCAGATCGATGGTGACAAAATCACCGGCGAGTTTGTTAAACCCTTCGAATGGGCTACCAATGCACCGGTCACCCAAAGATCTACTTCTGAAAAATCCGCAGAACCGCCCGAAGAAAAAATTAAACCAACTACAACCGAAACCTATTCCAAGTTTATAACGATTTTTCCTCAGGATGTCGGTGACCCGAATTTATTGCCTCTTCTCGAGAAGCATAATGTAGAGGTAGATGTGGTAACTCGTGCTCATACCCGGTTTACCGAAATAATAATAAGTGTTCTTCCTTTCCTGCTTCTTATTGTATTTTTCATATGGATGGGTAGACAAGCCGTCAGAAATCAATCTAGTATATTTAGATTCGGACGAAGCCAAGCCCGTCGTTACACAGCCAATCGACCTTCAGTAACATTTGAAGATGTGGCGGGTGCTAACGAAGCTAAGGCACAATTGCAGCAGGAAGTGGATTTTCTCAGCAGACCCGAAAAATACCATAAGCTGGGAGCCAGAATTCCTCGCGGAGTACTGCTACTCGGGCGACCGGGTACAGGGAAAACCTTAATGGCGAGGGCTGTGGCCGGTGAGGCAAAAGTGCCATTCTTTAATATAAGTGCGTCAGAGTTCGTTGAAATGTTTGTTGGGGTGGGAGCAAGCCGTGTACGCGATCTTTTTAATCAGGCGAAAGAGGCGGCACCATCTATCATCTTCATTGACGAACTCGATGCGGTAGCTCGGAGAAGGGGTGCGGGGATGGGAACTGTAAATGATGAAAGAGAACAGACCCTAAACCAATTACTGGTCGAGATGGATGGTTTTGATGAAAAGCAAGAAGTTATAGTTATGGCCGCGACAAACCGTCCTGATGTTCTGGACCCCGCTTTACTCAGGCCGGGACGTTTCGATCGTCAGATTGTTATAGGTCTCCCCGATCGTGAGGGGAGAGAGGGAATTCTAAAAATTCATTCAAAGCCATTGACTCTCTCCGATAATGTGGATCTTAAACTACTCGCCCGTATAACAACTGGCATGAGTGGAGCAGACTTGTCTAATCTTTGCAATGAAGCAGCAATATTAGCCGCCAAAAATGATCGGAAAGAAGTCACAATGGATGACTTTGAAGAAGCGCTCGACAAAATATCGCTCGGCGAAAAGCGCCAGGTTATTCTTGATCAAACGGTTCGTCGAGTAATTGCATTTCATGAAGCCGGACATGCCTTAGTCGCGTGGTTTACTCCAAATGCTGACCCAGTCCACAAGGTCACCATAATTCCGCATGGACTTGCACTCGGAGCAACCAAGCAACTGCCTTTGGAAGATCAATACAACTACAGTCGTGCCTATCTCATAAGTCGAATTTTAGTCTTGCTCGGCGGACGCACCGCTGAGGAGACTGCCATTGGGGAAGTCTCTACAGGAGCAGAAAATGACCTGGTAGAAGCCACTAGGTTAGCAAGACGAATGGTGACTCGCTGGGGTATGAGCAACCTTGGACTCTTGGCATTCAAAGCTGATGAGGACCAACCGTTCTTAGGCTACGAACTATCAAGGGGTCGGGATTACAGCGAAGCTACAGCAGCGTTGATAGATCAGGAGATTAAAAGATTATTGGACGAATCGCATGAAAATGTGAGAGAACTCTTGACCGCTAAAGCCGAAAAACTTCACACTCTTGCTCATGCCCTGCTGGAGAATGAAACAATCGAACAGCCTGATTTAAAGGATATCCTGGGATCTCGCCCCGAAGACAGCGCAAATATTCTTGATCTGGCTAAAGAAACTTACCGATAATTGCTGAGAAATTTTTCGAAACGGTATGATTATGGGCTTCAGTACTCTCCCGAACCGTGCTTATCTATGTTTCGTTAATTCTACATATCAATTTTTCTCTACAAATTTGTCTTTAATTGAATCTGAATCGTAATTCTTTGACATAAGACTCTTTTACCACGACACTCTCTTCGTTTATCTCATTCGATGTATTTATGAACGACACAGCAAAATATAAGAGCATCAAATCAGGCGATATAAGAACCGTCAAAGCAGCCAGGGAAGTTCTATCAGGACGTAAAAGTAAGGGAATGTTAGCAAGACTGTTTCCATTTCTTGGTCCGGCTTTTATTGCAAGTGTCGCCTATGTAGATCCGGGAAACTTTGCAACGAATATCCAGGGAGGATCAATGTTTGGTTATAAACTTCTCTGGGTCATCGTTGCCAGCAACCTCATGGCGATGCTCATTCAGACACTGTCAGCCAAGCTCGGAATCGCAACAGGATACAATCTGGCTGAGCACTGCAGAATCCGATTCCCTCGCCCAATTGTCTATTCCATGTGGGTATTGATGGAGGTCGTCGCCATGGCAACTGATTTGGCTGAGTTTCTTGGCGCTGCACTTGGCTTTAATCTCCTACTCGGCATTCCTCTATGGATGGGCGGAATATTGACCGCCATATCTACGTTTCTGATTTTAAGCCTAGAACGCTACGGATTTAGGCCTTTGGAAGCCGTCATAACTACTATGGTTGGCATAATCGCTGGATGTTACCTAATTGAGACTATCTTGGATCGTCCAGATTGGGGACAAGTAGCTTTCAACGCTGTAGTACCTAGATTCTCAGGACCTGAAAGCGTCTTACTTGCAACTGGAATCTTAGGAGCCACAGTAATGCCACACGTGATCTTTTTGCACTCTGCCCTAACGCAGGGACGAATCATAGTAAAGGATCGTATACGATTGCGCAGATTATTCCGTTTTCAAGTTGCCGACGTCACAATCGCCATGGGCATAGCAGGAATGGTGAATGCCGCAATGCTCATAATGGCAGCAGCGACCTTTTACAAGCACGGTTTGACTACTGTCGGTACCATTGAAGAGGCACACCTCACCCTGGCCCCCCTATTAGGGAAGGCCTCAAGCTGGGTTTTCGCTATCTCCCTACTCGCCTCAGGATTATCTTCTTCTACGGTTGGAACCAATGCAGGACAGGTAATCATGCAGGGGTTCTTACACCGACAGATCCCAGTTTGGGTAAGAAGGCTGGTGACAATGCTACCATCCCTAGTGGTAATCGCCTGGGGCCTTGATCCGACAAGGACTCTGGTCATAAGCCAGGTCGTCCTCTGTTTTGGAATACCCTTTGCACTAGTGCCCTTGGTCCTGTTCACATGCCGTAGTGATGTTATGGGTGTTTTGGTGAATCATAGGATTACTACCATTGTCGCGACCATAATTGCCCTACTTATCATCGGACTCAACATGTTTCTCTTATTTCAAACCTTTTTTAGGAGCTAGGATATGTTTAAACATATATTGATACCACTGGACGGATCCAAAATGGCAGAATCAGTAATGCCTATAGCTTTATATTTATCGCAGAACTGTAAGTCGGAGATAACTCTAATACATATTATTGAACGCCATGCTCCCACAAAGATTCATAGCGACCGCCACATCAGGTTTCCTGAAGAAGCGTTGACCTATCTTGAAAGGGTAAAAATTTATTTCCCGGATAGCTTAAATGTAGATTATCACGTCCATACAACGGAAGTCGGTCATGTTGCCCAAAGCTTAGCGGACCACGCCAAGGAACTTGATTGCGATCTGATTGTAATGTGCACTCACGGACGAATAAGACTCCAACAACTATTATTTGGAACAATTGCACAGCAGACAATTAATATCGGAAATATACCAGTCTTGGTGATACATCCTGATGCGTTTTTAAATGACAAACCATTCTCCTGCAGTCAAATATTGGTACCACTCGATATATCAGAAGAACACGAAAAGGGTATAAGAACCGCAAAGGATCTGGCGAGGGTCTTAGGTTGTCCATTGTATTTTATCGTTGTTATACAAACACTTGCGACACTCTCTGGCCCTAGGGCGACCGAAAGCCGCCTGGCACCTGTTGCTACAGCCGAGATGCTGGAACTCGAAGAAGAGAGGGCACTTAACTACCTTAAAGGACTTACGTCTGAAATCAGCTCAGAGGGCGTTCTTGTATCCGGAGAGGTAGCACGTGGAGAACCGTCAGACATAATTGCAAAAACGGCATTGGAAATAAAGGCTGATCTCATTGTCATGGGTACACATGGAAAAGCTGGTGCTGACGCATTCTGGTCAGGTAGTGTAACACCCAGAGTCTTCAGTAGGACAAATATCCCCTTGTTGCTGGTTCCAATTTGAAAAGAACACAATCATATTTCAACCTGTATACCGATTTCGATTGCCCTGTTTGTAGGAATGCCATAATGTAAGGTGGCATCCTGGGCGTTTCGTGACAAGAACATAAAAAGCCTTTTTTGCAGATTGGACAACTTTCGTGATCGTCCCAAAACCAATGTTTCTCGACCAAGAAAGAAAGTAGTTTCGTGAATGCTGTACTCCAATCCATGCTTCCTGGCAAGATGAAGGATATCGGGCACATCCGGAGTTTCCATAAAGCCATAATGTGCGATTATCCTAAAAAAGTTTTGCGCAATTTCCTGCACCTCAAGCCTCTCATGAGCAGGTACTCTCGGGATCTCATCATTTAAGACCGTTAATATAATCACATGCTCATGAAGTACCCTGTTATGCTTCAGGTTATGAAGCAAGGTGCGGGGTACCCCTGAAGGGTTACTGGACATAAATACAGCTACACCTTTTACCCTTAACGGTGGATTTTTCTCCAGGTCGTCAATAAGATTCTTCATGGGTAAGCGCTCAACTTTGATACGATCTCGCAATATTGTCCGCCCCTGTTTCCACGTTATGAATACTACATACACAATAGTCGTAACCAGAAGAGGAAACCATGCGCCTTGCTTGAATTTTGCTAAATTAGAACCCAAAAAAAAGATTTCAATAAAAAGTAAGAGCGTAGCGGCAAACCCCGCGAAAAGAAGCGACCATCCCCAAAGCGATCTTGCACAGATAAACATCAAAGCCGTAGTCACAACCATTAATAGGGCAACTGCGAGTCCGTAAGCTCCGGCAAGGTTTGCTGAAGAACCGAAGCCTACCACTATACCAACTGTGCCAATAAAAAGAATCCAGTTAACTACGGGCACGTAAACCTGGCCGATTTCGTGGTGAGAAGTATGACTCACAACCAGGCGTGGTATATACCCAAGCTGCAAAGCTTGACTAGTCAATGAAAAAGCGCCCGAAATAACCGCCTGTGAAGCGATAATCGTAGCAGCCGTGGATAATGCGATAAGAGGATAATGTCCCCATGAAGGGGAAAGCAAGTAAAATGGATTTATCACTGAATGCGGATTCTCGATCAAAAGTGCACCCTGGCCAAAGTAATTGAGGAGTAACCCTGGTAGAACTATTGTAAACCATGCAATGCGTATTGGTATTTTCCCAAAGTGTCCCATATCGGCGTAGAGCGCCTCACCACCTGTAACTACAAGGAAAACTGCGCCCAGAACGAAAAAGCCCGCGACCCTGTTGATGACGAAAAAGTTTAATGCGTATACCGGATTTATGGATTTAAGCACCTCCGGAACCTCAATTATCCATCGCGCGCCAAGAATAGCAATAGTCAAAAACCAGATAACCATTACGGGACCAAATACCCTACCCACCAGTCCCGTACCGCTCCTCTGGAATAGAAACAGACCAATTAAAATCCCTACTGTTATAGGTACAACAAATGGATCTAGACTTGATGTGGTGACCTTAAGTCCCTCAATTGCGCTGAGCACAGATATGGCGGGTGTCAGCATCCCATCGCCGTAGAATAGCGCTGCACCAAAAAGACCTATGGCAGTAACGATGCGGAGTCGTCGACCCCTTATCCTGCCCTTTGATAGAACCAGCGTGAGTAATGCAAAAATGCCCCCTTCCCCATGATAGTCTGCGCGCATTACAAACAATACATACTTGACAGAAATAATTATTATCAGGGACCAGAACATAAGCGAAAGAATGCCAAATACATTTTCAGGAGAGATCATAATCGCATGACCGGCCGAAAAACATTCTCTGAACGCATATAGGGGACTCGTTCCAATGTCCCCAAAAACAACACCCAGAACAAATAGCACAAGAGGGGGCATCCTCCTCCCCTTATGGACTGATGAGGACGAGTTAGGTATCATTCTAACGCCGATAACACTTCCTTAAGACAAAGCCCAAGAGGATATATCACATCTATTGCATTGGCAAATTTTGAAATTATTTCTCCTCCATGTTTATCATCTAAAATCGGGTTTAACTTCCCGACATCTCCTGGAATAATAGACACGGATAGACTACACCCATCGAGAAACCAGGTATTTACATAGAGAGCCTCAAGGCAAAATTTTGATGAATGAGAGAAGATGGAGACTTCTTGTCGATAACTGATTTTAGGAATTGTCGGGGCACTCAGCGCCCGGTTATTTGTCTATATACTGAAGATCTCCCAAAACATATTCCTCCTGAATTTGCCGAATATCAACCCCTTGATTGCCAAATCAGAGCGGTTTGCACCTGGAGCCGATCGGACCCCACGGTCTGTGGTTGATCCCAGTTGCAACTACACTGGGTGGCCTCCTTTCAGGCATTCTGGTATACAGCCTGGCACCAGAAGCCCAGGGCCATGGCGCTGACACGGTGGTTAAGGCTTTTCATAGGGCAGGCGGATTTATCAGGGCTCGAGTGAATCATACGCAACTCCAGTCAAAGGTGTATTTTAGACTTGACCAAATTTCAATCCTATAATCTCCACATTTAATGACCGAAGACCTTAACACATAACTTTTCCCATGATCCATGAAGACAATTCAATCGATTCACACTAAGAGATTTTGATTTGCTTATCACCGCAACACGTTTATCGACAGATTTGTTGATAAAAACGGTTTTATATTTATAATTAAATTCTCAAACAATTGAATCAAGCTTTCCAATCACACATTACTATTTCAAAAGAAACTATCATAAAACTGTTCGCCCTTCTTCTATTATTTTTACCACTTCAACCTGCCCTCACAAAACCACCGGATCCATGGCAGGTCAGAGACTTTACGCTTGACAACGGTCTCAGGGTTCTTCTTCTTGAGGATCATAGAACACCGACTATTACACTTCAGGTTTGGTATAAGGTAGGATCCAGGAATGAGCAATTCGGTAAGACCGGGATCTCCCACTTACTCGAACACATGATGTTCAGAGGGTCCAAAAAATATGGCCCCGACACCTTTTCGAAAATAGTACAGAAAAATGGTGGCAATGATAATGCCTTCACCACCGAGGATTATACTATGTACTTTGAAAGCATGCCCTCCGATAAAATCGACACACTCATTGACCTTGAGTCCGACCGAATGGC
>Ga0214471_10001826_pt1 | contig 16821 bp, 16 predicted proteins | sample RVTome_5_FD_207665 | JGI IMG/M metagenome (GOLD analysis project Ga0214471, IMG submission 207665) | Soil microbial communities from uranium-contaminated site in the Upper Colorado River Basin, Wyoming, United States - RVT142D155 | ecosystem: Environmental > Terrestrial > Soil > Contaminated >... | reverse complement strand
AGCGAAGTGATGGCGTTCGAGCACAGGGTGAGTCTCCTTCCAGGGCATCGCCTCTCCTCCCACAGGGGTCGGAGAAGTGTCACCCATGTGCCCGGACATCTGTCACCTATGTACCCGGGTTGTACCCTCGTGCAGTCTAACCCGCCGCTGGAGCTGACGGGCGCTCGCGCTTGCGCCCGTGCGACGGCTGCTGCCGTCGCGCCCCAGCTAAGGAAGCGTATGTTTGTGTATCGCGGGAGGGGCGCCCGCAGCTCAGCGGCACGACGTTAGGCGGCAACAGTCCAGCGGTCCTGTCGCCGCCGACGGTGATCGTGCTGGCCAGCGCTTGCCTTCCCTTCGCCAACCGAGGCTCCATGTTTAGAGTGTGATGGCAAACACCTCAGAACGCCTCGCAGCGGCCGTCGCCGACCGATACCTTTTCGAGCGCGAGCTCGGCAGCGGCGGGATGGCGACCGTCTACCTCGCTCAGGACCGAAAGCACGGCCGCAAGGTAGCGATCAAGGTCCTTCGGCCTGAACTCGCCGCAGCACTGGGCACCGAGCGGTTTGTCCGGGAAATCGAGATCGCGGCCAAGCTTACCCACCCCCATATCCTGCCGCTCTTCGACTCGGGGGAAGCCGACGGGTTCCTCTACTACGTCATGCCCTACGTGGAGGGCGAGTCGCTTCGCGACCGGCTGAACCGCGAATCCCGGCTTTCGGTGCAGGAAGCGATCCGGCTCACCGACCAGATCGCATCGGCGCTGGCCTACGCGGACGAGCGCGGCGTGGTGCATCGCGACATCAAGCCGGAGAACATCCTCCTGGCGGGCAACCAGGCGATCGTGGCGGATTTCGGGATTGCGCGCGCGGTGGAGGCGGCAGGCGGAGAGAAACTCACCGGCACGGGCCTGGCGGCTGAAGACAGACGTAGTGGCCGACTTGTTCCGACACCACAGCGGAGTGACGACAGCGCGTTGCCCGGAACCGTTCCGCAAGGTCCAGGATTCAATACCGGTCGGCGACCTGCGCCACGTCTTGGCGGCCGTCCACAGCAGGGAGGCAAGGCGCGACCTGCAGTACGAAACACCGCAAGTCCTTTGGGACGCGGGGGCCACGGAGGACGGCGAGTTCCGCATCTGGCGCATCGCTCTCGGGCGAACGGAGTGCATGTTCTGCAAGCACCCCGTCGAAGAGGGAGATCCCGAAAGGGGTGAGGCTGCTCAACTCGCGGCGCTCCTGGGGTTCAGCGCCGAGATGTGGCTGGAAATGATTCGCGACAATCGGACGTTCACGTCTTCCGAGATTGCGGATCTCGCCAGGCGGCGCGAGAACCTCCAACTGTCGTTCGACGTGCCCAATGCCGGCGAGCGATACAGCGACTGGTACAATAACCAGTGCGGCCGGCTTCAACTTCCGGAGAAGGATCAAGAGATCCCCATTCCGTTTGCGCCCGTCATGGCGGGCGTGCTGCTCGCGGGCGAGGTCATCAAGGAGAGGGAATTCCCCGACGCCGTGCTGCCCCATTACTACGGGAATACCCTCGTCGGGAGCTGGATGCGCAAGGTAAGGCCGCAGGCGCGTCCACCGAAGGCCGGCTGCACCATCTGCCAGGGCGATGCGTTTCGATCACAGTTTGAGCGGAGGTGGGGAGTGCGCCCTGGATAACGGACAGCGGCTTGATTGACATGTCAGCTGACACAGTGTACACTTACTACAGAATCACGAGGATTAGGCACTTCCCTGGGTTCCGTCCCTCGGCGGTGCCTTTTCATTTCTGGGGTCGGTACTCCAATTTCCCCCGAAGCGTTTCCATGAAGTTGATGCGTTCCTTCGCCTTCTTCTTGAGGAGCGCCGAGCACTTCGCCGAACTGGGGCTGAGAACGGTCTCCAACTTGCTCTTCTGGTACAGGTACTCGACGAGGGAGTAGAAGTCACCGTCGCTCGTGACGATCACCGCCTTCTCGTAGTTGCCGAATTCGGTCATTGCCCTCAAGACCAGATCCGCATCGACATTGCCCTTGGCGCCGTGCTCTTTCGTTTGGAGCACCGGCTTGAAGACGAGAATGTACCCCGCCTGCTGGAGCGATGTGTAGAGCTGCTGGTTTTCGGGGATGTAGCCGATGAAGAGGAAGGCCTTCTGAACACCATACTTCTCTGCGAGGTACACGCGGAACCGGCGCCAGTCGAGCTTCCAGCCCAGCGCCTGGAAGCCCAAGTTCACGTTCTGGCTGTCGATGAAGGCGTAGTTCGTAGCGGGCGTGGTTGTCACGCGCTAAGAATAGCATGACGGCGGTTTGTTGTCTCGACTTCGCGTTCTCCACCCGGCGGCACCGTCGTGCCGCCGGGCCCCCATCTCTGACGTGATGAGCCAGTACGGTCGATACGGCTGCATTCGGCCAGGCGGCGTTGCCCTCCAATCACCGACGTCTCGAGAGAACGAAACAAGGGCTGTTAAATCAAGGTTCCAATCCGGCGCCTGGCGCGTTTCTTCAGGAGCAGAGCCTCAAACTCCGCGCCGCGAACATACGCATACGCCGGTGCGAGACAGTCGCGCAAAGGACCATTGACGTTGAACCCGCCGCGAGGAAGCGCTCGATCGCGGGCGCAGCAGTAGAGCAGCACGGCGGACAGGCTGTGGCGGATATTGAGCACGGAAAGACGCTCCCGAATGGACTCCTCACCTCCAGCGAGAAACCTCCGCTGCATGAGCGTCATTGAACCTCGCAGCTCTGGTTGGGCGACATCGAACCCATAAGACTTGCAAACATCGACGAGTCGTCGGCTTCTATTGGGCATGAACTCTTTCAAATCGTATCGCGTATCAGTCACAGCAATGGCGCTGTCACCAAGCCGTCTCATCCGCCAAGCCTCACGCAGCGCGCTCACATTTGGCAACGGCCGCTTTGTCCTCGCCTGTAGTACAGCGAGATCGCTTGAGAGCTGGTGGCCGACGAACCTGGCACCAAGGTTCAGAAACTTCTCCTTGACAGATGCCCTATCCTAGGACTCAGGAGGACGTCGACGCGAAGTCCAGATTCATGGCCGCGTTCTTCGATGACACCTGTGCACGGGTTGAGTTTCTGACCGAGCTCCATAGCTCAGGCCGCGACACCGACGCGTTGACGCTTTGCCTCACATACATCGGTAGCTTCGCACCGTCGCTTTTCTGGCCCCGCCGCGAGTCTGGCCGGAACTTCCTGGACGCCCTGCCAGGCCATGAGGAGACTCCCTATTTCGGGTTGATTCACCCCCTCCAGCCCATTCGTAGCTTCGGGTCCCCAGCCGTACCACCTGCGAGGCTGAGGCCTGAACAAAGGAGCTAACAGGGCGTTGGCGATGAAGAGCAGCTTGTGCTTGAGCCGGAACGTGCCGGCGTTCGTAGCCCCCCGTGGCCTCGCCGCCCGTCCGTGCAGGATCCGGGGTCACCTGGTGCCCGACCCAACTGTGCGGGCTCTCCGGCCTGGTCTGACCGGGACGCCGCTCCGGCTAACGCACGGTGTTTGCCACCCAGACCGCATCGAGCTGGCGCCCCGATCAGATTGCCCATAGACTCTTCAAATCGCTAGATACAAGACGGCCCCAATGACGACGCAGCCACTACAAGCAAGGACGGAGAGCGAACGCAGTGAACCATAGCGAGATCGTCAGCTTCCTCTGGGGCGTCGCGGACCTGATCCGCGACACCTTCAAGCGTGGCAAGTACCAGGATGTCATCCTGCCGCTCACCGTCCTGCGCCGTCTCGACTGCGTGCTCGCCGGTACCAAAGAGAAGGTACTCGGCAAGCAGGCCGAGCTCCGGGGCAAGAAGCTCGAGAACCTCGATCCGCAACTACGAAAGATCGCCGGCTTCGCCTTCTACAACACCTCCCGCTACGACTTCGACAAGCTGCTCGCCGACGCGCCACACCTCGCCGCGAACCTGCGCAACTACATCGCTGGGTTCAGCCCAAACATGCGTGAAGTGCTGGAGAAGTTCGATTTCGACAACACGATCAGCAAGCTCGACGAGGCGGGGCTGCTGTTTCAGGTGCTCGAGCGCTTCAAGAACGTCGACCTCCACCCGGACAGGATCGACAACCCGACCATGGGCACGATCTTCGAGGAGCTGATCCGGAAGTTCAACGAGGCGCTGAACGAGAATCCGGGCGAGCACTTCACGCCACGCGACGTTGTGCACCTGATGGTGGATCTCATGCTCGCTGGCGACGAGAAGGAGATCCGCGCCAAGAAGGCGATCCGCACCGTCTACGACCCCTGCTGCGGCTCCGGCGGCATGCTGATGATCACCAAGGAGCACATCACCGTCGGTCTGCGGAAGAACGGCGATCTGCTGCGGCCCGCGATCAACCCGGATGCGGAGATCCATCTCTTCGGCCAGGAGGTGAACCCCGAAACCTGGGCCGTCTCGAAGTCCGATCTCTTCATGAAAGACCCGACCGGCCGCGACGCCGACCATATCGCCTATGGCAGCACACTGTCGAACGACCGCCACGCCGGCCAGACCTTCGACTACCTGATCGCCAATCCCCCGTATGGGAAGGACTGGAAGCGGGACTACGATGCGGTACACGCCGAGCACGAGCGCGGTGCCGCGGGCCGCTTCTCGCCGGGACTTCCGCGCATCAGCGACGGCCAGCTCCTTTTCCTGCTGCATATGCTCGCGCACGCCAAGGACCCGAATGACGGGGGCTCGCGCATCGCCATCATCATGAACGGCTCGCCGCTCTTCACCGGCGATGCCGGCAGCGGCGAGAGCGAGATCCGCCGCTTCATCCTGGAGCGCGACCTGCTCGAAGCGCTGATCGCGCTCCCCGAGCAGCTCTTCTACAACACGGGGATCGCGACCTACGTGTGGGTCGTGACGAACCGCAAGCGCGCAGCGCGCAAGGGCAAGGTCCAGCTCATCGACGCCGCGTCCAAGTCATTCTGGGTCCCGATGCGCAAGAGCCTCGGCGACAAGCGGCGCGAGATCCCGCTCGAGCGCTCGCAGGACATTCTGCGGATTCTCGCCGGCTTCAAGGACGGCGAGACGCGGAAGGTGACGAAGGACGAGAAGGAAGAGGACGTCGTCGTCAGCCGCATCTTCCCGACCACCCATTTCGGTTTCCGCAAGATCACCGTCGAGCGGCCGCTCAAGCTCAACTTCCAGGCGAGCGCAGAGCGCATCGTGCGGCTCGACGAGGTGAAGAGCTTCCAGGCGCTGGCGCAGTCGAAGAAGAAGGGCGCCGCGGGCGCGAAGGAGCAGGCCGAGGGGCGCGCATTACAGGAGGCGATCCGCAAGCTCGTGCGCGGGCTGCCCGGCACGCTCGTCAAGGACCGCGACGAGTTCGAGCGCCTGGTCGATGCCGCCGCGAAGAAAGCCGGCGTGAAGCTGCCGGCGCCGGCGCGCAAGGCCGTCCTCTCCGCGCTGTCCGAGCGCGACGAGTCCGCCGCCATCTGCCGGGACAAGGACGGCCACCCCGAGCCGGACCCGGAGCTGCGCGACACGGAGAGCGTGCCGCTCGCCGAGCGCGTCGAGGCGTTCTTTGAGCGCGAGGTGAAGCCCCATGTCCCGGAGGCCTGGATCGACACCTCGAAGCGCGATCCCAGGGACGGCCAGGTCGGTCTCGTCGGCTACGAGATCAACTTCAACCGCTACTTCTACCGCTACACCCCGCCGCGCCCGCTCGAGGAGATCGAGGGTGAGATCCGCGGGATCGAGCAGGACATCCTGCGGATGCTGGCCGAGGTGACGGGCGGGCCGGCCTGAACATGGAATGTCGGCACATGCGCGGGGTGTGCCGACGTTTTGCGCCATTCCCATCACCCCTTGACCGCTTCCCTCGGAGGCGTCACAATTCCTCGGCGTCTACACACGGAAGCCGAGGGATTGTGACACACGCGCCACTGCCGAGCAACGTGCTGCGACTGATGAAGCGCGCAGGGATCGTGCGCTCGCGAGACCTGGAGCAAGCCGGCATTTCCCGGACCAGGCTCAGGCGCCTCGTCGATCGGGGCCTGCTGGAGCGCGTGGGTCGAGGTCTCTACCGGCTCCCGGGGGCTCCCCTGACGGAGCGGCATGATCTCGCTGAGGCCACTCGTCGTGCGCCCGGCGGGGTCATCTGCCTGCTGTCGGCGCTGCGCTTCCACGGCCTTACGACCCAGAACCCGTTCGAGGTCTGGATGGCGATCGACCGCAAGGCCTGGAGGCCACGGGTTGCCCACCCGCCGCTACGGCTGTTCTACCTCTCCGGCCGCTCTCTGACGGAGGGAGTGGAGGAGCACACGATCTCGGGTGTCACCGTGCGCGTGTTCAGCCCGGCGAAGACGGTCGCGGACTGCTTCAAGTTCCGCAACAAGATCGGTACCGACGTCGCGGTGGAGGCTCTGCGCGAATATCGGCGAACGCGCCCGAAGCAACTGGACGCTCTCTGGCGGTTCGCAGAGGTCGACCGCGTGACCAGAGTGATCCGTCCGTACCTAGAAGCCAGCGCATGACCGCGAAGCACCGCCTGGTGAATGCGGCGGCCTCCGTTCGGGACCGGCTGCGGAATCTCGCCCGCCAGGAGCACGTCGAGTTTCAACTCGTCCTGTCGGACTTCGCGATCGAGCGGCTGCTCTACCGGCTCGGCGTCTCGGAGCACGCGAACCGATACGTGCTCAAGGGGGCCATGTTGTTCAAGCTGTGGCCCGAAAGACGGCATCGCGCCACCTGGGATCTGGACCTGCACGGTCGCGGATCGAGCGCGGTCACCGACGTTGTGGAGGTGATTCGCAGCCTCTGTGCGATCGACGGTGGCGACGGGATCGTGTTCGATCCCGCATCCGCGGTCGGGGAAGAGATCCGCGCCGGCCAGGAATATGACGGTGTGCGCGTGCGTCTCGTGGCGCACCTCGCCGAAGCGCGCATTCCCGTGCAGGTCGACGTCGGCTTCGGCGACGCGATCACGCCCGCCCCCGCACGGACGTCGTATCCCACACTGCTCGATCACCCTCCGCCGAAGGTGCTCGTGTACCCTCGCGAAGCCGTCGTGGCCGAGAAGCTCGAAGCCATGGTCTCGCTGGGTGTCACCAACAGTCGGATGAAGGACTTCTACGACGTACACGTCCTCGCGTCGCGCTTTGCCTTCGAGGGCTCAACCCTCGCTGAAGCGACTCGCGCGACCTTCATGCGCCGCCGGACGCCGTTTCCGGATGCGGAGCCAGTCGTGCTCAGCGAGGGGTTTCTCGCTGCCCCAGAGCGTCAGACCCAGTGGCGGGCATTCCTGCGCCGTGGGCGACTCGACGCGCCACTGGACACCATCGAGCTGGCTGCGGCGTTGCGCCGGTTCCTCGCGCCCGTTCTCGCGGCCGCCGCGGGGAATGAATCCCTGGCCCTGAACTGGCCAGCGGGAGGCCCGTGGTCGCAACGAGAGTCAACGGAGGACTCGGCATGACCACCGCCCCCCGCCCCCCCCGCGAGATCGACGGCAAGGGCCGCACCGTACGCGAGCTGCTCGCCGGCCGCAAGTACTCGATCGACTACTACCAGCGCGAGCACTACCTCGGCCAGAACCTGTTCGCGCGGAGCCTCCACGAGCGCGCCTACGACCACAACCCCGGCTTCCGCCGCTTCATCGAGGCAAGCGGCCTGCCGTTCCGCGCGCACGCCGCGTTCAGGAAGGCCGATCTCGACGCGCGGCAGGCGCTCTACCAGCGGCTCGCCGAGCACATCTGGAACCCGGCCGTGCTCGACGAGGAGACGGGTTCGTGAGCGCGGCGAAGGGAGCAGCGCGCACCGCGGGCGAGGGGCGGTACAAGCCGTACCCGGCCTACAAGGACTCCGGCGTCGAGTGGCTGGGAGAGATTCCGGCGCATTGGGAGGTTGCGCCGGTTTACGCGCGATACGAGGTGGCGCTTGGAAAGATGCTCGATGCCAAACGGGTGACCGGCGAGTTCTCAGGGCCATACCTGCGCAACGTGGATGTGCAATGGGACATGGTGAACACCGAAGGCCTACCCGAGATGGACTTCGCACCGTGGGAGCGCGAACGCTACTCGGTCCGCTCTGGCGATCTGCTCGTCTGTGAAGGGGGCGAGGTCGGCCGAACCGCGATTTGGCGTGGGCAGATCGCCCCGTGCTTCTATCAGAAGGCGCTTCATCGAGTGAGGCCACGTGCAATCCGAGACGATCCGCGGTTCTTCTTCTACCTGATGTACATGGTGGCTAAGCGTGGTGTCTTCGCAGGCGCTGGCAATCAGAACACGATCGATCACCTCACCGCAGTACAGCTGAAGCATTACCGCTTCCCATTTGCGCGCGAGCCCGAGCAGCGCGCCATCGCCGCCTTCCTCGACCGGGAGACGGCGCGGATCGATGCGCTGGTGGCGAAGAAGGAGCGGCTGATCGCGCTGCTCCGGGAGCAGCGCACCGCCCTCATCACCCGCGCCGTCACCAAGGGCCTCGACCCGACCGTCCCCATGAAGGACTCCGGCGTCGAGTGGCTGGGGGAGATTCCGGTGGGTTGGAAGCAAAGAGCAGTTTGGACGCTATTCTCTCTGGGTCGTGGTCGCGTGATCAGCCACGAAGAGATTCACGAGAACCAGGGGCCATATCCCGTATTTTCGTCGCAGACTGAGAACGACGGGATAATGGGGCACCTCGCAACGTACGATTTCGACGGCGACTTCCTGACGTGGACAACAGACGGAGCCAAAGCGGGGACGGTGTTCGTGAGAAGTGGCAGGTTCAACTGCACGAACGTCTGCGGGACACTTAAGGTTCGAGGTTCAGACCAACTTGATCTCCGTTTCGTTCGAGACGCTCTCAATGGAGCAACTGCGTGGTTCGTGCGACACGACATCAATCCAAAGTTGATGAACAACGTGATGGCCCGGATAAGGATTCAGATACCGTCCCCTGCCGAGCAACGCGCCATCGCCGCCTTCCTCGACCACGAGACGGCGCGGATCGACGGCCTGGTCGCCAAGGTCCGCGAGGCCATCGAGCGCCTGAAAGAACTGCGCACCGCCCTCATCTCCGCCGCGGTGACGGGCAAGATCGACGTGCGGGAGGAGGGAGAGGAAACGGCGTGACCGCGCGCCCCGGGCACCCTGCGTTGTTTTCGCCCAGACCATCGGGCGAAAACTGCGGTCATCCGTCTTCGCGCCGCCGAAAACAGGCGATAAGGGCCGGAACGGCGAGCCCCCGATCGGCAATGGCCTCCTGGCTCGACGGCCGCGGTTGTTTATACTTGCCCTGTGAAGTATTAATAGTGAGTCTGGCTATTCAGAGTTGCTAAACAGGGGGCCGAGCCGGGATGAAACGCGCGGAGACAGGCACGTACGAGGTCACGAGCGTGGGCGGCGAGTCGGTCCGCGCCTTCGTGCCCGCTCCGCTACCGCCGGCGCCGCCCCTGGCGTTCGAGGGGGATCTCCAGCAGGCGCTCGAGGCGGCGGTGCTCGCCGTCGGCCGTCTCGACGGCGTCTCGACACTCCTGCCGGACAAGTCGCTCTTCCTCTACAGCTACGTCCGCAAGGAAGCCGTGCTCTCGTCGCAGATCGAGGGGACGCAGTCGTCGCTCTCCGACCTGCTGCTCTTCGAGCTCGACGAGGCGCCGGGCGTGCCGCTCGACGACGTGGTGGAGGTCTCCAACTACGTCGCGGCTCTCGATCACGGGCTGACCCGGCTGCGCGCAGGCTTCCCGCTTTCGAACCGGCTGATTCGCGAGATCCACGAGGTCCTGCTCTCGCGCGGGCGCGGCAGCCGCAAGAGCCCGGGTGGGTTCCGCCGCTCGCAGAACTGGATCGGCGGCACCCGGCCGGGCAACGCCGTCTTCGTTCCGCCGCCGCACACCGCGGTGCCCGACTGCATGGCAGCGCTCGAACGCTTCTTGCACGCCGCCGACGACGGCCTGCCGGTTCTCGCGCGGGCCGGCCTCGCGCACGTGCAGTTTGAGACGATCCACCCCTTCCTCGACGGCAACGGGCGGGTGGGGCGACTGCTGATCACGCTCCTGCTCTGTCACGCGGGCGTGCTGAGCGAGCCCTTGCTCTACCTCAGCCTCTACCTGAAGCAACATCGGCCCGACTACTACGCGCTGCTCGACAGGGTCCGACGTGATGGTGACTGGGAAGCCTGGCTCACCTTCTTCCTGGAGGGTGTCCGCGTGACCGCCGCGGGCGCGGTGGAGACCGCGCAACGGCTGGCCGGCATGTTTCGGGATCACCGCGCGGCGATCGAGACGAAGGGACGCCGGGCCGGGTCGGCTCTGCGCGTGCACGAAGCGATCAAGGCTCGCCCGATCCTGTCCATGCCGGAGATCTGCCGGGCGACCGGACTGTCGTTCCCGGCCGCGTCCTCCGCGATGGACTTGCTTGTCGAGATGCAGATCGCTCGTGAGCTGACTGGCAAGCGCCGCAACCGCCTCTTCGTGTACGACCGTTACCTGGCGATCCTGAACGAAGGAACCGAGGCAGGATGAGCCCCGAGATCTCCGAGCGCTCCTTCGAGGAGGCGATCGAGTGCGCGCTGCGCCAGTTCGGGCCGGACGCCTGCGCGGGCGACGCGACGGCCGTCCGCGAGACGCCGCCGCCCTACGGGGACACGCCGCCGGGCGGCTACCGCCTGCGCAAGCCGGAGGACTACGACCGCACGCTGTGCCTGCTGCCGCGCGACGTGGTGGACTTCGTGCTCGCCACGCAGCCGAAAGAATGGAAGAAGCTCGAGCAGCACCACGGTGCGGCGGTGCGTGAGCAGTTCCTGAAGCGTCTCGCCGCCGAGATCGAGCGGCGCGGCGCGCTCGACGTGCTGCGCAACGGCCTCAAGGACTCGGGCTGCAAGTTCCGGCTCGCGTACTTCCGGCCCGCGAGCGGGCTCAACGAGGAGACCCGGCGGCTGCACGCGGCGAACCTCTTTGCCGTGGTGCGCCAAGTGCACTACAGCACGAAGAACGAGAAGAGCCTCGACCTGGTGCTGTTTCTGAACGGCGTCCCGATCTTCACCGCCGAGCTCAAGAACCCGCTCACCGGGCAGGACGTCGAGGACGCGATCCGCCAGTACAAGACCGACCGCGATCCGCGCGAGCCGCTCCTCAAGTACGGCCGCTGCCTCGCGCACTTCGCGGTGGACCCCGATCTGGTGTACGTCACCACCCAGCTCGCGGGGCCGAGGACGCGCTTCCTGCCCTTCAACCAAGGCAAGTTCGGCGGCGCCGGTAATCCGCCCGTGCCGCCCACCCGGAGCAGCTACCCGACCGGCTACCTCTGGGACGAGACCTGGTCGCGCGACAGCGTGCTCGACCTCGTGCGCCAGTTCGTCCATGAGGTCGAGGAAGAGGACGAGAGGGGGAAGAAGACCGGCAAGCGCTCCCTGATCTTCCCGCGCTACCAGCAGCTCGACTGCGTGCGCCGGCTCGTGACCGACGCGCGCGCACTCGGCGCGGGGCAGCGCTATCTCATCCAGCACTCGGCCGGCAGCGGCAAGAGCTTCACCATCGCCTGGCTCGCGCATCAGCTCGCCACGCTCCACGACGCCACTGACCGGCGCGTCTTCGACTCGATCGTGGTCATCACCGACCGGCGCGTGCTCGACCGCCAGCTCCAGACCACGATGCGCCAGTTCGAGCAGACGCTCGGCGTGGTCGAGAACATCGACACCACCTCGCGCCAGTTGAAGGACGCGCTCGAATCCGGCAAGACGATCATCGTCACCACGCTGCAGAAATTCCCTGTGATCGCCAGGGAGATCGGCGAGCTGCCGGGCAAGCGCTTCGCGCTCATCGTGGACGAGGCGCACTCGTCGCAGTCGGGCGAGAGCACGAAGAGCCTCAAGGCCGTCCTCGCCTCGGGGTCGCTCGAGGAGGCGGAGACGGAAGAGGCGGGGGCGGCGACACCTGAGGAAGAGCTGGAGAGCACGATCCTCGCCGAGATGGAGAAGCGCGGGCGGCTACCCAACCTCTCGACCTTCGCCTTCACCGCCACGCCGAAGCCGAAGACGCTCGAGCTCTTCGGCACGAAGCGCCCCGACGGGACGTTCGCGTCGTTTCATCTCTACAGCATGCGCCAGGCGATCGAGGAGGGGTTCATCCTGGACGTGCTGGCAAACTACTCGACTTACAAGGCCTACTGGCGGCTGCTCAAGAAGGTCCAGGACGACCCGCGCTACGACAAGAAGAAGGCCGAGTATCTGCTCAAGTCCTTTGTCGAACTGCACCCGCATGCGATTGGCGAGAAGGTGAAGGTCTGCGTCGAGCACTTCGCCACCAAGGTGCAGGGCGAAATCGGCGGCAAGGCGAAGGCGATGATCGTCACCCGCTCGCGGCTGCACGCGGTGCGCTATCGGCTGGCGGTGGACAAGTACCTGGCCGATCGCGGCTACCCGTTCAAGGCGTTGGTCGCTTTCTCGGGTACCGTGCAGGACGGCGGGGAGTCGTACACCGAGTCCGGCATGAACGGCTTTCCGGAGGCCCAGACGGCGAAGACCTTCGAGCAGCCAGACGTCCGGTTCCTGATCGTCGCCAACAAGTTCCAGACCGGCTTCGACCAGCCGCTGCTGCACACGATGTACGTGGACAAGAAGCTCGGCGGCGTGAACGCCGTGCAGACGCTGTCGCGCCTGAACCGCACGCTTCCTCCCGAGAAGAAGGGCACGCTGGTGCTCGACTTCGCCAACGAGGCCGACGGGATCAAGGCGGCCTTCGAGCCCTACTACGAGACCACCCTCCTGTCGGAGGCGACCGACCCCAACCTCCTCTACGAGATCCAGACGCGGCTCGCCGCCTTCCCGGTCTACACCGAAGCCGACGTGGCGGCCTTCGCCAAGGTCTACTTCGACCCAAAGGCAACGCAGGACCGGCTCTATGCGGTGCTCGCGCCCGTGGTCGAGCGCTTCGGGACGCTCCCGGATGACGAGCAGCACGACGTCCGCGGGCAGCTCACCGACTACGTGCGGCTCTACGCGTTCCTCGCCCAGGTGCTGACCTTCGCGGACGCCGATCTCGAGAAGCTCTACGTCTTCGCGCGGCACCTTCGTCGGCTGCTTCCCGCCGACCGCGAGGAGCTGCCGCGCGAGGTGCAGCGGAACATCGACATGGAGTCGTACCGCATCCAGCAGACCGGCAGCGGTAGGATCGCGCTGGAGCGCCGGCCCGGCGTGCTCGAACCCGTGAGTACCAAGCAGGGCCACGGCGTCACGCCGGAGGAACTGGAGACGCTCTCACGCATCATCGCGGACCTCAACGAGCGCTTCGGGCTCAACCTTGGCCCCGAGCACCGCGTGACCCTCGGCCAGATGATGGAGAAGCTCGACGAGGACGTGGCGCTCGACGCGGCGGCCCGGGTCAACACGCGCGAGAACGTGCGGCTCACGTTCGACCAGAAGGTCGAGCACGTCATCCAGGAGATCGTCGACTCGAACTTCGACCTCTACAAGCGCATCACCGACGACCGCGCCTTTGGTGAGGTCGTCAAAAACTTCCTCTTCGATCAGTACCTGCGCGCCCACCGCAACGCCGAAGACCTGATCAAGGCCGGCGAGTCGAAGACGCTCGAGTTCAAGTCCACGCTGCGCTGGAGCCTCAAGGAGGAGCGGCAGGACGACAAGGGAGTCACCCACGCTGTGCTCAAGACGATCGCCGCGTTCCTGAATACTGAGGGGGGCGATCTGTTGATCGGTGTCGCCGATGACGGATCGATCGTCGGGGTGGAGAAAGACCAGCTCGAGACCGACGACAAGTTCATGCGGCACCTGGCGCAGGTGGTGCGCAACGGCCTCGGCGACCGGGCCGGCACCTGCATCGATCCGAAGACCCAGATCGTCCAAGGCAAGACGGTGTGCGTGGTGAGCTGCCAGCGGAGCCCAGAGCCGGTGTTCCTGAAGTGGAAGGGCATCGAAGCGAGCCCGGACGGCGACTTCTTCGTCAGGAGCGGCCCCGGGACCGTGAAGCTCGCACCCGAGAGCGCGCGGGAGTACACTCGCACTCGGTTCCCGGGGTTCACGCGAGAAGGGAAACCGGGTGCACCGTCGAAAGGGGCTGTCTAACAACAGCAGAGCCTGTGTGAAGACTGGCGGTGGGTAAGGGATGATCGTGAGTTTGCCGAGCGGCGGCGTCATATGAGTGTTCGAGAGCGAAAAAGCCCCTCGGCGGGGCGCTCCGGGTCGGGAGCAGGGTCTTGGTGGGGGTTCATGGAGCAGAAAGGATGCGCAGACCCCCGGCTACGCGAGGGCTTCCAGCAGTCGCGGCACGCCAACGATGTTCAGCGCACATGGAAGGGCTTCAGGCGCCGTTTGGCGCATACAGGATGAGGTGCGTGGCCGCGGAGATGCGGAGCCACCACGGATAGAAGGTCGTTCGCGGACCTGAGCGTCCGCACGTTGAGCGAAGCGACCAGCAGCGCGGCGTGATGCACGGAACTGGAAGAGAGTCCGAGGGACGCGGAGCCGCTCGGCATGGCTCGGTGTCCTGAGGATCGAAGGTGCTTGACAGCAGCGCCCACATAGAAGGCGGTCTGCGTCAAGGAGGCCAGAAGGGTCTTGGTATGGCGACCAGTCAAGTGGTAACCGGGAGCTCGACCAAATGGGCCCAAGTTGCGATAGCGATGGGCCTGCTGGCGTTGGGTTCGTACTTCTGCTCGGTCGTATTCAAGCCGTTTCCTTGGGCTGCAGGTAGACTCTTGTTCTTCGCGTTCGGGCCGCTCTTGATCATCTCGGCGGTCGGCTTTTTCAAGGCAACCCAGGACACGGTTGGCGGAATTCTCCATACGCTCGGCTCCCTGTTCATGGTTATCGCCGGCGCAATCGTGAATCTCATGGCCGTTGTTCAGGACACGCAGTTTACCGTGCTGGGCAATCAGATTCGCCAAGCCCAGGATCAAACCACACGGGACGTTTTGGAACAGATTCTCTGGGGTGTCAACGTTGTGCAGTCCGGCCTCGACGTCTCGTGGGATGTTTTCATTTCGCTTGGAACGATCCTCTTGGCTGTGAGTCTCATGCGGCACCCGGCCTTCGGGCGAATCTGGAGTGCCATCGGCGCGATCATTGCTGCCGCAGCTCTTGTCCTAAATCTCGTCACTTTTCCAACGGCGCCTGCTGCGGCCGGTCTCGTGGATCTCGGACCAGGTGTTGGTGCATGGTACGGCGTCACCCTTTTGCTGCTTCTAAGGTACCTTCCACGCTTGAACGGGGATCATGCTCCATAGGCAGAAATGATGCCGCCTAACGAGCAGCGCGAGATGGACTTGACCCGGTTTGGTGGACACCGGGTTAGTGGTGCACCCCTCGATTTCGGGGGGGTAGAAAAGTACGGCCTCGTGCCCGATCGTGCGTCCTGAGGCAAATGCGGAGGCCAAGTTCCGGGGATGACCGGCAATCATGCGGCCACCCGGCGGTTGAGCACCGCAGCTTCGTACTGCACGGGGCTCCGGTAGCCGAGACTGGAGTGCCGCCGCTCCCGGCGGACGGTCCGCCTGACAGCCCGTCCGTCTGACCGTCAGTCCCCGATCCGCGCTACCGGCGCATCTGTACGTGGCTGATCGCCTTGCCCATCAACGAAGCTGCGAAGTTTCGAAAACCCACTTCGTCCGATGGCTCCCGATACCGTCCCTCAATGCCTCCTTGGCGGTCCGATAAGAGGAGACAGGCGGCATCGTACAGACGCTCGCGCAAAGCTTCTTGCAGAGAATCTCGTACCTTTCGGCGTACGACACCTTCCGGAACTCCTCGAACACACGAAAGAAGGGTTCGGACACCTTCACGGGTCGTGTTGAGCCGGGCGCATCCTCCAGCAGCATGAGCCATCCGAGCCACGGTTTTGGAGACTCTGAGAACGCGCCCTCCCGGAATGCCGTCCACAGGTCCGTCGCGACTCCGATGGCTTCTTCGGTTCTGTTGTTGTAGTTGTTGCCGAATGATCCGACCTGGGACTTGAATTCCACCGACGCGAGCAATGCCCCGTCAACGACCACCAGCAGATCCCAGCTCTTTTCCGGCCGGAAGTATCCGGGAATCGCCATGCTTCGGCGCTTGCGATGGATCGTCGCGTCTGGGATGCCGGCCTCGATCAGCAGCGTTTCAACGAGGCTAACAAACCCGTCCATTTGGGCGCCGCCGACGACGGCCTTTTGACCGCTGCTACCGTAGCCTGTGGCGGCATCCGACTGCCCGGCTCGGGTCTTCCAGAAATGGCGAACGGCCTCAGCGACCGGTCGTTCCAAATCCTTCATGCATCCGGGCCATCGTACGAGTCGACCGTGAGATGGGAGAAGAGGTCGTGGGACTTCTCCGAGCTCATGCGCTCGCGAGCCAAACGGAGGTAGTCCGGATCGATCTCGACGCCGATGCTGCTGCGCCCCCAGCGGGCGGCAGCGGCATTCGTCGTCCCGGTCCCCATGAATGGATCCAGAACGGTGTCACCCACGAACGAGAACATGCGCACGAGTCGCTCGGCGAGTTCGTACATCCAGAGATCAGCTTCTACTTTCTGAACGGTGAGCGACCAATGGCCCACGCGAAGAAGCAGGCGGCAGGACAGGCCGAACGTGAGGCGCTCTTGGTTGCCCATTTCGGAGCGGCCGCCAGCGATCTTCGCTCCACAGTGCCGCGACGAAGCGCAGGGACCGACGATATCATGGATGCCCTGGTTGCACTGTGGTCCGCTGAGCGGGTGTTCGCGAAGGCACATCGGCAACTCCAAACAGAGGTGACCCATGACCCTCGCGGTCTCCGCATGGAGATGGTGGCTTGATCCGAGCTCACTGAACAGCCGGGAAGATAGTTGACAGAACGTCCGGGGACATGGTTAACACTTTTTCTTGAGGGAGGGGGCCCCGGTAATGGTGTGGGTCTCCTCGTCGAAGCGGCCGAGGAGTGTGTCGTAGTAGA